>Ga0182030_10000453_pt1 | contig 76299 bp, 67 predicted proteins | sample 812S3MmetaG_FD_121299 | JGI IMG/M metagenome (GOLD analysis project Ga0182030, IMG submission 121299) | Permafrost microbial communities from Stordalen Mire, Sweden - 812S3M metaG (Illumina Assembly) | ecosystem: Environmental > Terrestrial > Soil > Wetlands > Permafrost | place: Sweden...
CCCGGACAAATTGCTCAAAATCACCTCCGACTTCATGGGAGCGGTGAATGCGGCAAGGCAGTTGGAACGAGGCGTTATCGAACGACAGGAAAGGAACCATGCCAATGTCATCGCCGCGTTCAAAGACGAGACCGCGCGCGCTAGCCTCACGTTGCGGGAAACCGCGCTTGAGGCCAGGGCCACCGTGGTTCAGGCCGAGCGGATTCATGGCGAAATGAAGCCGGTCATCGCCCGAACGGAGGAAATCGGAAAAGACTTAATCTTGCTCCGAGCCGATCTACGGAGATTCGATACGTCCGCGCAAAGGTCAGAAAAAACAGTCGAAGACGTTAAAAACATCCATACAACGACGTTAGAATTGGTCAAACATTTGACCAAGGAAGTCCGCGCGAATTGGACGACGATTGGCTTGGGATTCGGGATGGCTTTGGAATACGCGATTATCGAGTCTTTGCCGCCCGCGCCGTTCTATGTTCATTTTGTCCTTTTCGCGATTTTGGTCGGCATTATCCAAGGGCTTTTGCGGTGGGATTGGAGGTTTGTGCGGAATTTAACGAAGAAGATTTTGCCTCCTGCTAAAACCAAGCCTGCGAGTTGAGCGAGTTTTTTTGTTCGTTTTTGGTGAAAATCTTTCCGCTTTGCTCGTGAGCAAACGCACCGCAAATGATGGGGGTCTGTTCGCTTCGGCGGGCATTGTTATCCCGGCTTTTTTGGCGGTAGCGAGTGCCGAGCATCCGCCGCGCCGCGCTTCTACCGAGCCAGAAGCGCGGCACGTCGGCTGCTTCTTTGCCGCGGTTGGGATGCCGCGTCTTGACCCCGGCCCGAGGGAGGCGGGGGGCCGGGTTCAAAACGCGGGAAAAGAGCGGCTTCCGTTGGTCGCCGCCTGCGCGCGGGCGGCGTCGGGTTTCGCGGATGTTTTCTTTGTCCGTGCTGCCCCAACATCGAGAGGTTGGGCGCAATGTTTGTTTCCGAGATTGAACTGGCGGCCTAAAAGCGTATGCTTGGAGTTGAAGGCAGTCACCATGATCACTTATCAGCATCAATCCTGGGAAGAAAACGGGCGCGAGCACGCCGAAGAGCGTCGCTTGACGGCGGAGCTTATTGCTTCCGGCAAGAAAACCGCCTGGGAAATCCAGCAGGAAAATTCGCTCTTCCCCATGGACGCCAAGGTCGAAATCGACTGGCACGATCTTTCCGAGCGTTTTGAACGCGCTCATGCCTGAAGAACGGGCCGCTACGGTATTCTCCGATGTGGCCGACGTGGTGTCGGTGAAGACCGACAATCAATTGCCCATGGTCGTTGGCGGCCATGCCGTGAATATCTGGGCATTGGCGTATTCCGCTCGCCTTGGCTTCCAACTCGCACCTTACGCTCCGTTTACGACCAAAGACCTCGATCTTTGGGGTCCCAAGGAAATTTTGGACAGCCTCGCGCAAAAATATGGCGTCAAGATAACCCTGTCTCCGCCGCGTAGCCCCGGAATTGGTTATGTGGTCATCCCAAAAGGAGCCTTGCAACTGAAGGTCGAACTTCTTACCGGCGTGAATGGCATCAGGCGCATTGAGGAACAAAATGGGGTGCAACTCAACATCCTCGGAACCACGGTCCGGGTGCTGGACGCCATTTCCTGTTTGAAGGCCAAGATTGCCAATGCCGCCGACCTCGACCAGTCCAGCCGTCAGGATGTCAAACACGTCAAGATCATGAAGCTTTGCGCGCGGGAGTTCGCCATCGACATGATTGCCCAGGGCAATCAGGGCCAGATCAGCGAACGGCTGGCGATCAATTATCTCGAAAACCTCCGAGAAACCATCACCGGCCCCAAGGCGGAATCGGTCACAAGAAAATGGACCATTACTTTTGATGATGTCATGCCTCTTGAAGCCATTCAACAAAGCACGATGGAAAAGGTGCAAAACTTCGCCAGGTTCAGGCTGTAACAGCAGCAAAAACCCGGTGGCCCGAAGATGTCACTCTAAGAGCCACCGGGTTAACGACTCAAACGTCAGGCAGGTGTAACCTCAAACCACGCCTTGGCCGCTTCCGGCGTGACCAACTCCCGGTAGTGGCTGAAGATCACTTCCGGCGAATTGCCCGCTTCCAGCGCCACCCGCGCCGTGTCATGCAGAATGGCGAGCCGGTACGAGATGAACGAATGGCGCAGCCCATTCTCCTGCCATGTAAATCCCTCGCAGAGCCGCGCTGCCGCAATCTGCGGACGTTGATGCAGGCAGACTGGACCAGAAGCCTGCTTGTGCGGCGTCAGCCAAAGCTTGAGGTTGTCCGAGATCGGAACCAAGCGGCGTTGCCGAGTCTTGGCTTTGTTGGCATCGACCGTGATAAAGCCTCGATCCAGATCAATCTCTTTCCAGTCAAGACGCTGCAATTCGGCTGTCCGAAGGCCCGCAAAGGCACCCAAGGCGAGGAATGGCCGCAAGGTCGCATCGGCCTTGGCAAGCAAGGAACTGATATTTTCCGGCGTGAAGATGGAAACAGAAGCTTTCGTCTCCTTGTACCGCACCATCGCGGGAAAGGGACTTCCCCCCTTGACCAGATAACCCCGGCCCTCAGCCCAATTACCGCACGCCACGAGAATAATCCTCATCCCATTCTTGGTCTTGGCTCCAAATTTTAACCCACCGAGCCAGGCATCCAGTTCCGCCGTTTTCAGATCGGGCAGCGTTTGGCCAGGGAAAACCTTGGCCAAGTCCCCGACCGTCTTGCGGCACTGGCTGACGTAATGAGCCGACAGGCCCGATTGCTGGCGCGAGGCCGCAAATTGCTCCGCGATCTCTGCCAACGTCAGCCGGGGAACGTCCGCACGGTTATGCCGCAGGAAAAACTCCACCGCTTCCCGCAACGAGGTTTTGCCGAGCTTGCCTACCGCTTGCGCGTGTTCCTCGACGGCCACATGCAGCGCGTAACTTGGCGCGAGAACTTTCCGCGCCGCCACGAGGCTTTCCAATTCAGGAGTCGCCAAATTGTCAACTATCGCCGAATCTTCCGCCAGTCCGCCGAGGACGGCGCGGGCTACCCGCTTGGCTTCCGATTTGTCCTTGAAGTTCTTCTGAACCCGCCTACCTCCCATGTAATAGGCAAGCTGGTACATCGCCTTACCGCGATTGACCGAGCGATAAAGTTTGACTGTCTGACTGCCATTTGAGATTTCTGTCGCCATATACTGTATGGCGGGATGTCAATCTAAACGCATTTGCTATGCAGCCCGTTATGCAGAAGCCAGTCACTCACATAAGTAACTTTAGTTATAAGCTTTTAGCATCGGTCTATGACCGTCGTCGGTCAGTTCGAGAGCAAATCGGAAACTCGCTTCAATGCCGGGCAGGTCGGATCGATCTTCGCGGCTTTTTCCGCGTGCTCGCGGGCCAGAGCCAAGTTCCCCTCGGCTTTGGCGGCCAAGGCTAAAAAGATATGCACGTAAATCTTGTCGATCCGACTCGTTGTTTTGATCAGCACTTCCTTCAACATCATCCTGCCTTCCTCAATCCGACCGAGATCAACGAGGATCGAGCCGCGCGTGCCGCGATTGGTAATGGAATCTTCCAAATCAAGCAGCTTTGCCGAGAGAGCGTCCGTGGTCTCCGGCTGAAAAGGTGGTCCGACGGATAGTTGATTTGTGATGAAGTTGTCGATCAGTTCAGACGCAACGTGAGGGGGGACATCTGGCAGCGCCGCGAGCTTCCAGAGACAGTCACCCAGTCTTGGATCGTTCATCGCTGGCATCCTGTAAACGATGTGACATGCAAGCGCGGAATTTTTGGGTTCCCGTTGCTGCAGATCCAGGAGTTGCGTCAAGTCCAAGGCTCCGAATTCTGCCGACCGGTCGACGTAGGCTTGACCGAAAACTGCGTTCCGGACGGTGTCTTGAATCTCTGTCTTGCTTAAGAAAAACGTGTCCCAGATCAACAAAATGTCTCGTTTGAGTCCGCCTTCGGTCGGTCTCATCTCCATGGGAGAAAAGGAACTAAAGGCGAGATAGCCATTGATGAAAATCCATGTGATGGGAAGAGGCGTGAAACGGGTAAAATGATCCCCATTGATGAGACAAATGGCAGGAGCTGCGGCTAATAAATTCGCTCCCGGACCGGCGGCGATCTCAAGGCAACGACGCAGTCGATAAAACCGCGTGGAATAAAGAGAGGAATAGACGACTCCGCAAAACGCTGTCGAATAGAGATACCAGTCGAAACCCAGAAACCGTATTTTTCGAGGCAATAACTTTGTGTTATCTCTTCGTCCCAACGCGATATAGTGGACCTTTCCGCCCAGACACACAGCGCTGATGGCGTGTCCCAATTCATGGATACAAACGGCGGGAATGTAGAAGAAAGCGGCGGCGCAAAGATAAGTCAGGGCCGGATAGTCGTACTTCAGCGCAAGAGCGAAAACGATTGCTGCCGCAAGCCAAAACACGAGAGTGGCATGACTCTTCCCCGGAATCGGGGCAGCTTTGGCTTTGGGCTCTGATTTTCGGAAGAGCCTCATGAAAAACCGGGATTAGGAACTCAATTTCCTTACCAAAATATCGCCGACGAGCTGGGGATTTGCGGTGCCTTTGCTGAGTTTCATGACCTGGCCCTTGAGCGCGTTGACGGCGTTCTGCTTGCCCGCCTTGAAATCGGCGACGCTTTTCGGGTTGGCTGCGATGGCCTGGTCGCAAAAGGCTTCGAGCGCACCCACATCGCTGACTTGGGCGAGGCCGAGTTCCTTCACCAGTGCGGCGGGTGATTTGCCGGTGGCGATCATCCGCGCGAAGACTTCCTTGGCCTGCTTGCTGTTGATCTGGCCGGAGGCGGAAAGCTCGGCCAACTCGGCGAAAAATCCGGGTGCGACCTTGGGCAGCGTCTCCTCGCTCGACGTGGTGGCGAGGAAATCGTTGAGCAAAAAGTTCGCGACGGCGGCGCCATTGGCCGGTTTGCCCTTGGCCGCCTCCTCGAAGTAGTTGGCCAGTGCCGCATCGGACGCGAGCACGCCCGCCTGGTAGGCGCTGACGCTGTAGGTCTCGACGAGCCGCAGCTTTTTCGCCTGGGGCAATTCGGGCATGCGCTTTGCCGCCGCTTCGTAAAGGCCGTGATCGGTCCGCATCGGCTGGATGTCGGGATCGGGAAAATAGCGGTAATCGTGAGCCTTTTCCTTGGTGCGCATCAGGGTCGTTTCGCCCTTGTCGTCGTCCCAGCGCCGCGTCTGCTGCTCGATGGTGCCGCCGGAAGTGACCACGTCGATCTGCCGCGCGATCTCGTACTTCAACGCGCGCCGCACGCCGCTGATGCTGTTGAGATTCTTCAATTCGCACTTCGTGCCGAATTCCTTCTGTCCGCGCGGACGGACGGAGATATTCACGTCGCAGCGCATCTGGCCTTTTTCCATGTCGGCATCGCTCACGCCGCCGTAAATCAGGATTTGCTTGAGCGCCGAGAGGTAGGCGAAGGCTTCCTCCGGCGACGACATGTCGGCCTCGCTGACGATTTCCATCAGCGGCGTTCCGGCGCGGTTGAAGTCGATGCCGCTGGTGCCGTCCTCGAAGTGGAACGACTTGGCCACGTCCTCCTCAAGGTGAATGCGCACGAGCCGGACCGGCTTGTCGGCGACGGTGGCCGGGTCCTTCTGCGCGTCCTTCGGGTAGGCGAGCAGGTCGAGCGTGACCGCGCCGCCCGCGCAAAGCGGCTCGTCGTACTGTGATATCTGGTAATTCTTCGGCATGTCCGGGTAGAAATAATTCTTCCGGTCGAACTTGCAGCGCGTTGCGATCTGGCACCCGAGCATTTCGCCGGTGAGGAGTGTCTTCACGATGGCCTCCTCGTTCGGCACGGGCAGCACGCCGGGCATCCCAAGGCAGACGGGACACACATGCGAATTGGTCCCGCCGCCGAATTCGTTTTTGCAGCCGCAGAACATTTTCGTGCTCGTCTTGAGCTGGCAGTGGACTTCAAGTCCGATCACGACTTCGTAATCGGAGGCGGTGAGTGGGGCTGCTATTGCTGTCATAAGTTGAATTAAGTGAAATGTACGAATAAAGTCAACAAAAAGAATTAAAATGTTTACTTATTATTAAATTAAGGTGGCGGCGTTGCCTTGGATTTTAGGAAATTACAGGAGAAACGAAAGAGGCATTTTGGCGGAATTACGGAATGAACGGAAGGGGGAATTTGCGGAAGCGAAGCGCAATTTTTAGTGCGATTCGCCAATTATCTGCACGTTATCGAACCGAGCGGCGGCGAGGTCCTGCTTGCGGATCATGTAATAATAGTTGCCATTATCGCCCCACATCATGTTCGCATCGTCGTCAGACGGCAGTTGCAAGAGCAACAGCCAATCGGTCGCTGCCTTGCGTTGTGGCTCGAGAGCAGGGTTTTCATAGCGGTCACCCCCGGGGATTTTCTCGAAGGCGCATTGTGAATCAAATCCAAGATCAGTTCCTTGAAACTAATCTGCAAAGCCAAGGAGCTTGGCACTATCACTGGAGCCAAAGAAGTCGTTTAAATCGGCGAGTGCGTTATTTTTAGGGCTGATGCCGAGCTCCGTTTCCAGCTCGCCATATTCCGGGTGGTTCCATGGCGGCAGGGACGGGATTATGCGAAACATGACCTCGCAGAGCCGCAATCCCTCCAGTCGGGGTGAGAAAACTCTCTTCCAAAATCCACCAGTGACCGGTGGCGGCCCAAAAGTTTGTTGGGCGCTAGCCAAGTCATCACCGGGATGGTAGACAACCTGGCCCTCCGCACGAGGCGTGCAAAAGAAATAGAGATGTCCCTGCATCGGCAACACGGACTTCGGACCACTCTTCGGCAACTCTGCCAGATTGATCTGCGCCACGAAGAGCATATCGGCATTGTCCAAGTCCTTCGGCCACGCGAAACTGGGAGGGAGGTCGGGCCTTCCTGCGAGCCGCGATTGACCGGGAAGTAATGCTGCTTGCGCAACTTTCGTCTCGATAAGAATTGCCTCGCTGGCGTATCGGACCAAGATCGGCAGCTTATCCATCAGTCCAAATTTTGCAGCACCCTCTTCAAGAATTCGTTGCGAAGTGGCGCTAAGCATAGAGTTTGAAAGTGCGACGGTCATAGACCGCCGCTACATTAACTAAATCGGCGGCTTCTCCTTATGCCAGGGCGTGGCCTGTTCGTAGGCGTGGGCGATGCGGAGCATGTTTTCCTCGCCCCACTTCGGGCCGATGATCTGGAGGCCGATGGGCAATTTGTTTGAGGTGAATCCGCACGGAATGGAGACGCCGCAAATGCCCGCGAGGTTCACCGCGATGGTGAAAATATCGGCGAGATACATCTGGAGCGGGTCGGCGGTGCGCTCGCCGATCTTGAACGCGGCGGTGGGCGAAGTCGGCGTCAACAACGCGTCGCACTTCTGGAACGCGAGTCGGAAATCCTCGGCAATCAACTGCCGCACTTTCTGCGCGCGATTATAATAGGCGTCGTAGTAACCGGAACTCAGCACGTAGGTGCCGAGAATGATCCGCCGCTTCACCTCCGCGCCGAAACCCTCCGCGCGCGTGCGGCCGTACATGTCGAGGATGTCCTTGGGGTTCGACGCGCGTTTGCCGTAGCGGACGCCATCGAACCGCGCGAGATTCGCCGACGCCTCGGCCGTCGCGATGATATAATAGACCGCGACCGCGTATTGCGTGTGCGGCAGCGAGACTTCGACGATCTCCGCGCCCTGGCGCTTGTATTCGTCGATGGTCGCGCGCACGGCCTTCTCGACTTCGGGATCGATCCCCTCGATGAAATATTCCTTCGGCACGCCGAGCCGGGCTCCTCGGACGCCGCGATGAAGTGCCTGCGTGTATTTCGGCACGGGTCGGTCGATGCTGGTGTTGTCGAGCGGATCGTGGCCCGCGATGATTTCGAGCAGCATCGCCGCTTCCTCCGTCGTCTTGGTGAATGTGCCGATCTGGTCGAGGCTCGATGCGAACGCGACAAGGCCGTAGCGCGAGACGCGGCCATAGGTCGGCTTGAGTCCGACGCAACTACAGAGCGCCGCCGGCTGGCGGATCGAGCCGCCCGTATCGGTGCCGAGAGCCGCGAAAGCTTCGTGCCCGCCGACCGCCGCCGCCGAGCCGCCGCTGCTGCCGCCGGGAATGCGGTCGAGGTCCCACGGATTGCGCGTTGTGCCCCAAGACGAATTTTCCGTCGAGGAACCCATGGCGAACTCGTCCATGTTGGTGCGGCCAAAAAGCACGGCGCCCGCGGCGCGAAGTTTGGTGATGACCGTGGCGTCATAAGGCGCGACGTAGCCCTGCAAAATCTTCGAGGCGCAGGTGCAGGGATCGCCCTTCACATTGATCACGTCCTTGATCGCGATGGGCACGCCGCCCAGGGGCAGCGAGGTGTCGGCCTTGTCCGCTTCAGCGCGGGATTTTTCCACATCGAGATGAAGGTAGGCCTTCAGCTTCGGATCGACCGCAGCGACGTGGGTGGCGAGTTGGTCGACGACTTCGCGGGAACTCGTCGCACCACTTTGCAGTTTCTGGCGAAGCTCAGGAATAGTGAGGCTGGTGAAATCCATGGGAAAATAGTTAGAGGTCCTTCGACAGGCTCAGGATGACTTTAAAAAATTATTCGATGATCCGGGGGACGACGAAAAGGTTGTTGTCCTGTGCGGGGGCGTTGGCGAGCGCCTCGGCAACGGGCAGGCTGGGCCGCACCTCGTCGGCGCGGAGACGGTTTTTCAGGTCCGCGTCGCCGAGCAGCGAGACATTCGAGACATTGACTTCCGCGAGCTGGCTGACGTAGCCCAGCACGTCGCCCAACTGTTTTTGGAAAGTCGCAATCTCTTCAGGGGAGAGGCGAAGTCGCGCGAGGTCGGCGACATAAGTCACGTCGATGCTTTCGGAAGAGGAATCAGCCATAAGCCGTAAATGCTCTTCCGTCCGGTGGAAAGCGACAAGCGTTTTTTTACGCAGCTGACTCCGGCGTCCCTTCAAGACGCGTTTTTCGTCTCAAACTTCAACCGGTGACTGACGCCACCGGCTGATTTCCAGCGGCCCTTCGGGCCGTAAATCCGTTTAGTGCCCGGGAGCGTTATTCGTGCCGCCGCCCTGTTTAGGTTGCGGCTGATGCTGAGCCTGCGGTTGGGGTTGGGGCTGCTGTTGATGCTGAACTTGCTGTTGAGGCTGGGCCTGTTGTTGCTGATGCTGAGGCTGCTCTTGCTGCGGATGATAGGTCTGGGCAGCGGGAGGCGGAGTCTGAGCCTGCGGATGGTAAGTCGGCGCGGGCTGAAAATCAGTTTGCGGTTGCGTATGGTGAGTTGCCGGAGGCGTGGCCTCAGTCTGCGGCTGGACCTGGGGTTGCGTATGGTGAGTCGCCGGAGGCGTGGCTTCAGTCTGCGGCTGGACCTGGGGTTGTGTATGGTGAGTCGCAGGAGGCGTGGCTGGTTCGCCGGTGAACGGGGCACTGGCCGCAGGGTGCGTCGCACTCGGCGTGGCCTCAGTCTGAGGTTGGACCTCTTTTTTCTGATGAGTCACTGGAGGCGTGGTTGGTTCGCCGGTGAACGGGGCGCTGGCCGCGGGGTGCGGCGTATTCGGGTTGACCGTATTCGCACCATTAAAGCCATTGGCGCCGGTGGTGGGTGCGGTATTCGGCGTCCGGTGGGTTTGCGCGACCGGTTGCATCGACGTCAGCGGCTGGGTCAGCGTCGTCCTTACCGGCGTTTTATCCGTGACGATCTTTGCCTTGGCCGGGGCGTGAAGCTGCGCCGTCTGCGCTGCCTGAATTGCCTCGGGAGTTGGCGCGGGAGGTCTCACGTTCGCGGTAACCGCGAGCGGCTTGGTGATGGAGTCGCCCCGATTAAACGTCGGATGGGAGATGGTCTGCGCGACCCTCGCCGGCTTGGCGGCGTTGCCGGCAGCGCCATTCACCCTCGGAGCATAGACCGCGAGGGAATTGCCTTGCAGGTTGCTGCGTCCCGGCTGATTGGATGCGGTGAGTTGCACGGTGGAGATATGCTGACGCGAATGGGCGTTCACGTCGCTCAGGAGAGGGCCCCTGGCGACAACTCCCTGGAAACCGGCGCCCGCACCGCCGCCACCGGCGATATTGATGTTCGTGATGTTGGTGGTGTTATTGATGACGGTGTAATTGCGACTGCGATCAAGGAAATGCCCGCGATAATTAGGCTCGCCCATATCGCCGACCCTCACGAAATTATAGAAGCCAGGTCCAATGCCGAAACTGACGTCGACATCGCCGCCAAAGTGGAAGCCGCCGGCTGCGGCGTAATCCACGCCAATGAAAGTCCCGGGGGGCAACGGCGCCCAGCCGCAATAGCCGCCGCCGTAACGCCAACTGACCCACGCCGGCGCCCAGCGATAGCCCGGCACCCAGATCCAGCCCATGCCGTCGATGTTGGCCCAACGGCCATAATGATAAGTGGCCCAACCCCAAGGCTCGTCTGAGACCCAGGTCCAGCCGTCGTCGGTATAGACCCAATGACCATCGGTGTAAGGAGCCCAGTTGGGATCGGTGACATTGGGCTGGAAGACGTAGCCATAATCATCCGTCTGCACCCATGTGCCCTGGTCGCCGAGTTGGTCGTAAAAGGTTTGGAAGGAAGCTCCCAGGTCGCTTTGACCGCCCTGGTCATCGGGAGGAGGTGGTGCATTCTGGGCATCGGGTGGCGGCGGAGCGTCTTGCGCGCGAACCGCGCTCGGTGCGAACGAAAAGGCCAGAACAGTCAGGACGGCGAGAAATTTAACGAGGGTTTTCATGATGGGATATATTCACAAGGTGAGGCTAGCTGTATTTGTTGGACGCCCTTGCCGGGGCGCTACTTCAAATATTCGCCGATTAATCTGGCGGATGACGATTACAATGGCGCCATCTCCAAGCGGCCTCAATGGGGTGAAACCCTACTTGATACTTGAGTAGTTCTTGTCGTCGAATTTGACGAAGTAGGCTTCCGCCGCGTCGTCCAACATTTCCGCCGTGACTGTCGGCTCGATCTGCCGATAGCGGCAGACATCGAGGATGTTGTCGATGATGTCACGGGGCTGGCAGCCGCGCAGCGGGCGGCCAAACGTGCGCATGTGTTTTTCCACGAAGTAATCGACGATTTCATCCGCGTACGGAACGCTCCGGTTTTCACTCACGATGCGCCAGATCGCCCGGTAATTTTCGTGCGTCGGGTCGTTGATTGGAATCTTGTAACGAATGCGGCGCAGGAACGCGTCGTCCACCAAGTCGCGTGGATTGAGATTGGTCGAAAAAACGATCAGCTGATCGAAGGGAATCTCGATTTTCGTTCCGGTGTGGAGCGTCAGGAAGTCGACCTGTTTTTCCAGAGGGACGATCCACCGGTTCAGCAGCGTCTTGGGGTCGATCCGCTGGCGGCCGAAGTCGTCGATCATCAGCGCGCCGCCGTTGGCCTTCATCTGAATGGGCGCCTCGTAAAAGCGGGACTCCTCATTCCAGATCAGGTCGAGCGAATCCATGTTCAGCTCGCCACCGACGATAAGGACAGGGCGTTCGATCAGCCGGAAACGCCGGTCATACTTGCCCTGCAGCCGCATATCGGAGCCCGGCATGATTTGCTTGTGGTTGTACTCATCGTAGACGCGAATAATCGAGCCTTTGACCTCGACGGCGAATGGAATGAAGATCGAGCCGCCGAACGATTTGACGATCCGCTCGCAGATGGACGTTTTCCCGTTTCCGGGCGGGCCGTAGAGAAAGATCGACCGGCCTGAGTTCACCGCCGGGCCGACCTGGTCGAGGATTTTATCGTCGAAGACCAGGCCGCGGAACGCCTCGTGCAGACGGTCGGCGTGGACCGTGATTTGCCTCAGGCTTTGTTCGGCGATGATCTGGGTATAGGAGTCCACCGAAATCGGGGCCGGCCCCACATAAGTCGTCTGCTCGAAATATTGCATCGCCCGCGCGCGGCCCGCATCCGTAATGGAGTAGACATACGAAATCGCCGCCATCTCGCCCTTGGTGATCTCGATCAACCGGCTTTCCTTCAATTCGTTCAGGATCGGTTCGACGATATTGTAGAACGGCAGGCAGATTTCGGCCGCGATTTCATGCGCCACCATCCGCGAATTCATGTAGATCAGCCGCATGATCAACCCGGAAATGACCGTGTCGCTGATGTCGAGCTTATCCAGCGCCTCGGGTTCAGGCGGGGTGAACAGCGATGCGTTGGCGAAAAGGTCCGATGCCATGGCCACCATGTTTGCGGGGACAGGGCCGATTTGCCAAGGAAGAACTGACTGGCGGAAATTTTCGCGCGGAGGACTGAAGAGGTGGCTGAAGAGGACTGCGAGGGTAAGTGGGGGTGGGCAGGGTATGGCGAAGTAATGAATGAGTTGTTGGCGGAACCTATTTTGTCACCGGCCCCAAACCTCTCGGCCCTCTTCAGTCTTACAAAGCGGCCAGTACTTCCGCGGTGTGCTCCGCCGGTTTCACCTTGCGGTAAATCGCGCTCAACTTCCCCTTGGGATCGATCACAAAGGTGCTTCGCTCGACGCCCATGTACTTCTTCCCATACATGCTTTTCTCCACCCAAACGCCGTAGGCCTCGGCGATCTTGCGATCGGAATCGGCCAATAGCGTGAAGGGCAGCGAGAATTTCTCGATGAATTTAGTGTGCGATTTCGCGTTATCGGGACTGACGCCGATTACCACCGCGCCCTTTTTCTGGAAAGCCTTGTGCTCGTCCCGGAAGGAACAGGCCTCCACCGTGCAACCCGGCGTATCGTCCTTCGGATAGAAATAAAGGACCACCTTCTTGCCAGCGAAATTGGACAGCGAAACGGTTTTGCCCGATTGATCCGGGGCCGAAAAAGCGGGCGCCTTCGCGCCGACGGTAAGTTCACTCATGCCTGTGAAGGAAGCAGGCGCGCGGGGCTTGTCAAGCGCCGTAGCCGGATAGTGTTCTAATTTGAAATTTACGTGTTTCTTGCTTTGTAAGGCTTAGAAACAAGAAGCGCTAATCCAAGGAAAGATAAAAGCCCCCACAGTCCCCAGAGCCAACTGTATCCCTTGCAGAGGGCATATTGGCAGCAGAATAAAACAAAGATGAGGCTGAGTAAAAATCCCAAAATCGGTGCATGTCCACCTCCCATCGTATAAAAAAGGCAAACGGTATGTAAAAGAAGGATCAGCAAACACGCACCCAGCCATCGATTACCTTTGGATTTGGCCTCAGAAAGTTGCTCGGAAGAAAGTCCATTAGGAGGCACAAGATAGGATTTTTCGATTTTCCTCGTTTCAAAATCATACCCACAGTCGCAGCGTACAGCCTCATCAGGAGACGCAAGTTTGCATTTGGGACAAGATTTCACGATTTTTTCATTTCCCGCTTATCACGCTAGCCGCCATCTCCCGGTAGAAAAGAATTCAAATCGTGATTTTCCTTCCGCCTTCCTCCTTCTACCTTTCAGGAACGGTGAGCTACCTCAAGGACCTCGATTACTCCGTGATGCAGCAATGCATCCACTGCGGCATGTGCCTGCCCACGTGCCCGACCTACATGGAGACCAAGATTGAGCGCAACAGCCCGCGCGGACGCATCGCCCTCATGAGGGCCATCGCCGACGGCCGGCTCGAGGCCCAAAAGGCCTTCGCCGATGAAATGTATTTTTGCATCGGCTGCCTCGCCTGCGAAACGGCGTGTCCCGCCGGAGTCGATTATGCTGAGCTTTTCGAGATGGCCCGCGCCGAGGCGGAGCGGAGTCAGGCGCTGTCGTCGCCCGCGCGCCGGTTCCTGCGCTGGGCCGTGCTCGAGGGGCTTTTCTATAACCAGGAACGCTTGCGATTGGCGGGACGCCTCCTCTGGTTTTATCAGGCCGTGGGTTTGCAAACGCTCATCCGCCGCTCCGGCCTGCTACGCCTTCTCCCGAAATCGCTGCGTGTTCTCGAAGCCAAAACGCCTGTCGTGAAGCGCCATTTCTCGCCCGACCTTATTGCGCCGGAAGAGGTCTCCGTGGTAGCCGCCGCTGTCCCTAGCGGCGGTTCAGTGCTCGGAGATCGACGACTACCGACTGCACCGCCGCTAGGGACAGCGGCGGCTACCACTGCACCGTCGCGAGGGCCCGCGACGGCTACCTACCGCGTCGGCCTCCTCACCGGCTGCGTGCAGGACCTGGTCTACAGCGATGTCAACCGCGACACAGCCGACGTGCTCCTCGCCAACGGCTGCACTGTCGTCACGCCGCCGACGCAGGGCTGTTGCGGATCGCTTCACGCCCACAACGGCGAATACGAACTGGCAAAAGATTTCGCGCGACGCCTCATCGATCATTTCGACCTCGATCGCCTCGACGCCATCATCACCAACGCCGCCGGCTGCGGATCGCATCTCAAACATTTCGACCGCCTCCTCAAGGACGATCCCCTCTACGCGGCCAAGGCGGCGCAATGGTCGGCCAAAGTGAAGGACATCAGCGAATGGCTTGTCGAGATCGACTTCCGCGCACCGAAACAGCCGACTACCGAAGCGCGCGTTACCTATCACGACGCCTGCCATCTCTGCCACGGGCAAAAAATCACCGCCCAGCCGCGCGAACTTCTCGCCGGGATTCCCGGGCTGCAAATCGCGCTGTTGCCCGAATCGATGTGGTGCTGCGGCAGCGCGGGAATCTACAACCTCATCCAACCCGAAATGGCCGACAAACTTCTCCAGCGCAAGCTCGATCATATCGCCTCCACCGGTGCGACCGTTGTTGCCACCGGCAATCCCGGTTGTCTGCTCCAAATCCAAAACGGCCTCGCCGCGCGCGGCATCAAGATCGAGGTTGTTCATCCGGTCACGCTCCTGGCCCGTGCGTATCGAGCGACAGAAAGTTTCGCACAGAGGACTGAAGAGGTGGCAAAAGAGGGCTGAAGAGGGGGAGGCTAAGGGATTTAGTCTGGAAGAGTCGGCGCTTCGGGCATAGCGAGGCGTTCGATGTTGCCCTTAAGAAATTCTCCGCCGAAGTAGATGAGCAATCCGACCTTGATTCCAGAGAGCTTCAGATAAGTGAGCACCTGCTTTTTGTGGATGGGTGCGTTTCGATCAACCGACTTGATCTCGATGATGACGCAGTTCTCGACAATCAAATCCGCACGAAAGGCGTCGTCGTATATCTTGCCGCCGAACTGAATCGGAATCGAAACCTGACGCTGCACCGACAGGCCCTTGCTCGTGATGACGTCGGCGAGGATGCGCTCATATACGGATTCAAGAAGCCCAGGCCCCGCTTCTTCGTGGATTCGATAAGCGGCATCAACAATCGTCCCAGTGACTCGATTGATTTCCATGCCACCGAACTTTTGCACAGCTTCCTCTCAAAATACAATTCTTCAGAAAAACTGCTCCCTCTCTTCAGATGTCTCTGCAGTCCTCTGTGCGAACCTATCTTTCTGCCGTTTCCCATTGCACTTTCCGCGAACGTTGCCACCCTTATCTCAACCACCAAACCAGGAGTTTATTATGGGTAAAGGCAACAACAGTCGGAAAAAAGAAGTCAAAAAGCCAAAGAAGGAAAAGCCGAAGGTCCTGGCCACGCGCAAGAGTTCCTAATCGGATCGACCTTGAAGGGTTGATCCCCTCGGATTTCGTTTCTATCGTCCTGTCATGATCCGCAAAGCCTTCATCATGTCGGTCGATCCCAGGTTTCATGCCGAGTACGAGAAACGCCATCAACCGATCTGGCCGGAGTTGGAGGCAAAGCTCAAGGAGCACGGGGTCCACAACTACTCGATTCATCTCGATGCGGAAACCCACACGCTTTTCGCTTACGCCGAAATCGAGGATGAAGCACGCTGGGCTTCCATCGCGGAAACGGAAGTTTGCCGGAGATGGTGGGCTTACATGAAGGACATCATGCCGTCGAATCCCGACGGCTCACCCGTCGCGAAAAATTTGCGCGAAGTCTTTTACCTGAAGTAGACGACTCGCCTCCGAGAACCAGAGTTGCCAACTCCGTGTCAAAACGGTTACGGTTAACCCTTATGGCCAGTCTCAAACAAACCACGGTGCGGGAATCCCAGTCGGTCAAAGGCTTCGCTCTTCACACCGGCACCGAAGTCACGCTTACCGTCAAACCGGCGGCGGCGAACACGGGCTACATTTTCAAGCGCACCGATCTGGCCGATGAGCCGACGGTCAACGCGCATATCGACAACGTCAAGCAGGTCGAGCGCGCAACCACGCTCGGCGAGGGGAGCGTCAAGATTCACACCGTGGAGCATCTCCTCTCGGCATTGCGCGGTTGCGGCATCGACAACGCGCTCATCGAAATCGACGCCAACGAGCCCCCCATCGGCGACGGCAGCGGAAAACTCTTTGCCGACATGCTCGAAAAGGCAGGCAAGCAGGAACTCGACGCGACGGTCGCCGAGTACGAATTGCATGAGCCGTTGCGGGTGACCGGGCGCGACGGCGGTTACATCATCGCCTGGCCCTCGGACCGCTTCGAGGTGAGCTGCACCAACGCAAATCATCTCGGCAAGCACACGCAATATCGCACCTGGAATCCCGAGACGGGCAATTACGTGAAGGAAATCGCGATGGCCCGCACCTTCGTTTTTTACGAGGAAGTGCAGCCACTGATGGAGAAGGGACTCATCAAGGGCGGGAGCCTGGAGAACGCCGTGGTGATCCGCGGCGACGCGATTTTGTCCCGCGAACCGCTCCGGTACGAGGACGAATTTGTCCGCCACAAGATACTCGACATCATCGGCGACCTGAGTCTTTTCCCCGTGCGGCTGAAAGCGCACATCTACGCCGTCAAGCCGAGTCACGCGCTCAACGTCGAGCTGGCGCGGGAGATTTACAAGCAATACAAGCAGCGGCAGGCGCAGCGGATGCCGTTCGAGGGCGCGCCCATCGGTGAGGGCAGCATGGACGCCGCCGACATCATGAAGGTGCTGCCGCATCGATTCCCCTTCCTCCTGGTCGACCGCATCCTCAGCTTCGACGGCAACACCAAGATCGTCGGCCAGAAAGCCGTCACCATGAATGAGCCGTTTTTTCCCGGCCATTTCCCCGGCCATCCGGTCATGCCCGGCGTGCTGCAGGTCGAGGCGATGGCGCAGGTTGCCAGCATCCTCCTTTTCAAGAACACCGGCGTCGGCGGCAAGATCGGCTACTTCATGAGCGCCGACAAAGTGAAATGGCGCAAGCCCGTCCTTCCCGGCGACACCCTCATCATCGAGGTCGAAATGACCAAGTTCCGCGGCAAGATCGCGAAAGCCATCGGCTGCTGCCGCGTGAAAAATGAAATCGTCTCCGAAGCCGAGCTGATGTTCGGCATTGTCGATGCCTGAACTGAGGTTTCGCACAGAGGACTGCAGAGGTGGCTGAAGAGGACGGAAGTGGGGGCATTTTTTGGAAAGCTGATATTCTAAAAGGGAAACGGGTAAAAAATTGGCCGTCATGGAAATCAACCAGATCACGGGTGCGGTTGTTGATGCTGCTTACCGAATTCACGAGGAGGCGGGGCCCGGACTGCTCGAATCCGTATATGAGCGCATACTGATGGACGTCCTTGCGAGCAAGGGACTATTGGTTGAGCGGCAGGTCCCGATTCCAATTCAGTTTGGCGGCAAGATTTACGACGACGCCTTTCGTGCGGACTTAATCGTCGAGAATTGTGTCATCATCGAGATCAAGTCAGTTGATCGACTCGCTTCCGTTCACAAAAAACAGCTGCTCACCTATCTGAAGCTCTCAGGAATCAAGGTCGGATTGCTCATCAACTTCGGCGGAGAGTTTTTCAAAGGAAACATCGAACGCCTCGCCAGGCCAGGGGCGCCAGCTCTCCTAGAATCATCCTCTTAACTTCCCCTTTTCAGTCCTCTTCGGTCGCCTCTGCAGCCCTCTGTGCGAAACTCGGCCTCCCCAATTTGGTCATTTGGCAAATTTGGAAATTTGGTTATGCTTCCCTCCCGCTCGTTATGACCGATCCGCAAATCCATCCCACCGCCATCATCGATCCCAAGGCCCGACTCGGTTCGGGCGTGCAGGTCGGCCCCTACGCCATTGTCACCGCCGGGGTCGAACTCGGTGACGGCTGCCGTGTTGGGCATCACGCCACGATCGATGGCCCGAGCAAGATCGGCGCGCGCAATGAATTTTTCCCCTACACGGCCATTGGCTTCAAGACGCAGGACTTGAAATACAAGGGCGAACCGACTTATCTCGAGATCGGCGAGGCGAACGTCTTCCGCGAATTTTGCACCGTCCATCGCGGCACCGGCGCGGGCGAGAAAACGGTCATCGGAAACGCGAATCTTTTCCTAGCCTACGCGCATGTTGCGCATAATTGCGTCGTCGGCAACAAGATCATTTTCTCCAACAACGCCACGCTCGCGGGCCATGTCGTGGTGGGCGATCACGCCGTCATCAGCGGCCTGAGCGCCGTGCACCAGTTCTGCCGCATCGGGGCGCATTCGATCATCGGCGGCTGCGCCAAGATCGTGCAGGACGTGCCGCCTTATCTCATCGCCGACGGCAACCCGGCCCAGCTTCGCGGTGTGAATCATGTCGGCCTGGAACGGCGCGGCTTCATGGAACCGGACATCAAGGCGCTCCGCCGCGCCTACCGCATCCTCGCCGACAAGACTCTCAATTTTTCCCAAGCCGTCACAAAGATCGAAGACTCCGAGGACGCGTCGAACACCTACGTCAAGTATCTGGTCGGTTTCCTCAAGACCACCGAGCGCGGCGTCATCCGCCCCGAGCCGCTGGCGGGGAGTTGAGAGACACCTCAAGAGAAATAATCATGAGCAAAATATTTAAAATACCAGGTGAACAAATCAAGAAGTTGATTCCCTCAATGGGGGCATTGTATGGCAACCAACAGGATTACTGTTGAGGGCTTTCCTGTCGGCTACATGTATCGTGAGGAACCACGCGACAACGGCGATAGCGGTTGGTGTTTTTTCGCGGGTAACGAATCTGATGATTACGTTCAGATCCCAGAAAACATAGCCATCTATGACGTTAATACCGTCGCTAATTACGATAAGGATATTATACCTTATCTGGCTGGACACTGCTGCGCCTTGTGCGTTTGAAAAAGTTAAAGGTTCCAGCAGTTATAAGAGGGTTTAGATCGCAGCCTTTTCCCTCCTCAATTGTCCCTCATTCCCAAACTCCGTCATCCTGAGCGGAGCGAGGCGAAAGACGATCTTTTCCCGTGACGGCTGATCCGAGCGCAGTCGAAGGACCTATTTCCTTTCGCCGGAAAGTGACCGCGATGGAATCGATTCGTTCAGGCATAACCAGTCCCGCCGTCTTTTCGCGACGACACTTTTCTTTGCTCTTGGCCGCTGCTTTCCGGCAACCAAGGTCCTTCGACTACGGCTCGGCGGTTGTTGTTGGAATAAATACACGCAACGCTCGCCTGCGCTCAGGATGACGGATTTTGGAGAGAAGGATTGAGCGCCGAATTTCGTGTCCTCCGCGCGAAACTTTCCCCCTCATGTCCACCGATCCAGGCGCGAGTCGAGGGTGAAGACCTGCCCGGAAACGTGGTCCAGCCTGGCGAGGAACGCGATGAACCGCGCCGCGTTCCCGACCGTGTTGAAGCGGCCCAGCGCGTGTTCCGCGCGGATATCTTCCCGGCGCTGGGGCAAAAGCCCCGCTGTCATGCGTGTCTCGAGGAAGCCGGGCAGCACCACATTACAGCGGATGTTGCGCGCGCCGTACTCCTTCGCGAGGCTCTGCGCCAGGCCGACGAGTCCTGCCTTTGCCGCCGCGTAAGCGCTCTGGCCCCGCGTGCCGTGACGCGCTGCCCGCGAACCAATCAGCACAATATGGCCGCTCCTCTGGCGCAACATGAATTTCAGGGCGGCGCGCGAGCAGAGAAAAGCCCCGCGCAGATTTGCGTTCACGACCTCGTTGAAATCGTCCATGGCGAGGCTCGTCACGGCCCCGTCCCGCGTCAGGCCAGCATTGGCGATCAGCACGTCGACGCGTTCAAGCCGCGAAAAGTAAGCCTCGACCTGCGTTTCCTCGCGCACATCCATTTCCCCGCGCCCCGGCGCATACACGATGTCGCGCGGAAATGCTTCCAGCAGAGCGCGGGCGAGGTCGCCTTCTCCGCCGGAAATCAGGATGTTGAGAGGGGAATCGTCGGACACGAATAGATTGTATGGGTTCTGACAGAGCGAGGGAAGTCAATCGGCGCGAAATTCCAGACTTTGCCTAATTGCCTGATAAATTACATGGGATCATTTGATAGTCTTCAAATGATCCCATGTAATTTAAGTATATCTGGATTTGTAAAGGTTTCTGCAGGGGAATCAAGTCTCTGTTAGTGACTCGAACAAAAAGTCGCCCAGGTCACCCTTAAATAAGCAGTTTCTGGTGAATTCCGCCGAAACCGCCGTTGCTGAAAACGATCACCACGTCGCCCGGTTTTAGAAGCGGATTGAGCTTGGCCACAATGGCCGTCGCATCCGGTTCGTAGTAGGCCGGAACGCCCGCCGCGTTGATGTCCGCCACGACCTGCTCCGGGTTCAGCCGCTCGTTGACCGGGATTTGTTCCAGCGCGGCGACCTGCGCCACGAAAACGCCGTCGGCCAGAGCGAGAGCCGAGGGCAAATCCTTCTGGAAGACCGCGCGCCGGGTCGTGTTGCTGCGCGGCTCGAAGAGCGCCCAGAGCCGCCGGTGAGGAAATCGATGACGCAGTCCTTGCAAAGTCTCGCGCATGGCCGTGGGATGATGCCCGAAGTCGTCGATGATCGTGACGCCCCGCACCTCGCCGCGAATTTCCTGGCGCCGTTTCACTCCCCGAAACTCGGTCACGGCCTTGACGATTTCGGGCAGTGGAATCTGGTAAAAGTGAGCGGCGGCAATCGCCATGGCCGCGTTGCGGACGTTGAACGTGCCCGACATCGCCAGCGTAAATTCGGTATTCAACAGCCGGAAATGCTGCGTCTCTCCAACAATACGCACGTCTTGAATCCGCACTGCGGCGTTCTCCGAAAAACCGACTTCAAGAATCGGCGCGGGACTCTCCTTCACCACTGCTAGCGCATTGGCGTCGTCGGCGTTGACGAGAATCATGCCGTTGCGGGGGACGATCCGCACGAGGTGCGAGAATGATTTTTGGATGGCTGCGAGATTCTCGAAAATATCGGCGTGGTCGAAATCGAGATTGTTGACGATGACGAGTTCGGGCAGGTAATGGAGGAACTTGCTCCGCTTGTCAAAAAAGGCCGTGTCATATTCGTCGCCCTCGATAATCCAGTAGGGCCCTTCCTGCCGGGTGCAGCCTTGCGGCAGGTTTTGCGGCAAGCCGCCGATGAGGTATGAAGGCTTGCGTCCGGCGTGTTCAAAGATCCAGGCCAGCAGCGATGTCGTAGTGGTCTTGCCATGCGTTCCGGTTACCACCAAGTTGTGGGTCTTGCGCAGGAAATAGGTCTTCAGCGTCTCAGGCAGCGAGAGATAATACCGCTTCGCGTTCAGCGCCGCCTCGAGCTCCGGGTTGCCGCGCTTGATCGTGTTGCCCACGACGATGATCACGTCTTCGGCGGGCAGATTCTCCGGCTTGTAGCCCGACTGAATCTTGATGCCCTTTTCCGCGAGGAAGGTCGACATCGGCGGGTAGACACTCTCGTCGGAGCCTGTGACCGTGTAGCCTTGGTCGCGGAGCATCGCGGCCACCGCGCCCATGGCGGAACCGCAAATGCCCATGAAATGAAACGCGTGAGGTGGCGCCTGAACCGGGGAAGAAGATGAAGCCATGAATTGGCAGAGGCTGTCCGAAAAATCGAAACGGGTCACGCCGAAATCAATTTACTGCCGTCCGCAGGACCTTTTTTCGGTAGTTTAGCAGACGATTCAAGTCGCCTTATTCAAAATTTAAGCGTGATCCATTGTCTTCTGTGAAATGCGGTTTAGATTCTCTGCCCCCATCCCATGAGTTCCAGCCACATCGCCGTGCGCGGCGCGCGTCAACATAATCTCAAGAATATCGACGTCGATATTCCGCATCACCGCCTGACCGTGGTCACGGGCCTGAGCGGTTCCGGTAAATCGTCGCTCGCCTTCGACACGCTCTACGCCGAGGGCCAGCGCCGGTACGTGGAGACCTTCTCTCCCTACACACGGCAATTTTTGGAGCGCATGGACAAGCCGGACGTCGACCGGATCGACGGTCTCCCGCCCGCCATTGCCATCGAGCAAAGCAACTCGGTCAAGACCTCGCGCAGCACGGTCGGCACGATGACCGAAATCGCCGATCACCTGAAGCTGCTCTTCGCGCGCCTGGCCTCGCTCACCTGTCCCCATTGCGGATGGCAAGTCCGGCCGCTCGGCGCGACACAGATCACCGACCAGGTCCTCGAAGCGCGCGCAGGAAGTGAAGTGCTCGTTGGTTTTTCCCTACCCATGCCGAATAAGCCCTCGCTCGCCGCCGCGCTTGCCACGCTGAAACAGCAGGGTTTTTTGCGCGTCTGGCTCAACGGCGAATTGCGCCGCACGGACGATGCCGTGCCGAAAAAAGAAACCGCTCCGCCTTTCCTGCGTGTCGTGCAGGACCGCGTCATGGTAACAGTGAAAAATCGCGCGCGACTGGCCGAGGCCATCGAATCGGCTCTGCGTCACGGCCAGGGCCAGGCGCAGGTTTTTGACACCACCTTAGGAACAGATCCCAAAAACGAACTCCGCTTTTCCAGCGCCTGGGTCTGTCCCTACGACGGCACGTCTTTTCGCGAACCGTTACCCGCGCTCTTCTCTTTCAATAACCCGATGGGGGCCTGCCCGGCCTGTCGGGGTTTCGGGCGCACCATCGAAATCGACTACGAACGCGCGTTGCCTGACCGCCGGCTCAGTATTCGCGATGGTGTGGTCAAGCCGTGGCAAAGCGGCGTCTCACTCGAATGCCAGAGGGATTTGCTCAAGCATTGCGCCGATCAAGGCATTCCCATCGACAAACCGTTTTGCGACCTCGAACCGTGGATGCAGAAATTCGTCATTGAAGGCGAATTAAAAAAAGGCTCGACGCTGAACGAGCTTTGGGAGGCAGGAGGCTGGTACGGCGTGAAAGGCTATTTCCAGTGGATGGAAACGAAGACCTACAAAATGCACGTCCGCGTTTTCCTCTCGCGGTATCGTGCTTATAAGACCTGCCCTGTTTGCCACGGCGCGCGCTTCCAGCCCGAGGCGTTGAATTTTCGACTCGGCGCGAACACAAATACCAAAGGTTTCACCCTGCCCGAAATCAACCGCCTGCCGCTCACGCGGGCGCGTGATTTTTTCGCGTCGCTACCGCTTCCGGGTGGCGACGATGCGGCGGAACAACTCCGTGACGGCATCCTCGCGCGGCTCACCTATCTGCTCGAAGTCGGTCTCGGTTACCTCACGCTCGACCGCGCCACGCGCACCCTGAGCGGCGGCGAAATCCAGCGGGTCAATCTGACGTCGTGCCTCGGCAATTCGCTCGTCAACACTCTTTTCGTTCTCGACGAGCCAAGCATCGGACTCCATCCGCGCGACATGGGCCAGCTTGTCGGCGTGATGAAACGGCTTCGTGACCGTGGCAATACCGTCCTTGTCGTTGAGCATGAGGAAGCCGTCATGCGCGAGGCGGATCATCTGCTCGAACTGGGGCCGGGTCGCGGCGCGGCGGGCGGTGACATCGTTTTTGCCGGTGATTTCAAAAAAATGCTTGGCTGCAAAGGCTCGCTTACCGGCGCGTACCTCAACGAAACGAAGACGATTCCTCTTCCCGAAAAACGGCGCGTGCCCGTTTCAACTTTTCAACTTCAACTGATCGGAGCCTCGGCTAATAACCTGCGCGATATCGACGTCACAGTGCCCTTGGGCATGTTCGTCGGCATCAGCGGCGTAAGCGGTTCCGGCAAAAGCACGCTCGTGCATCAAGTGCTCCATCCGGCGCTGCTGGCGTCCAAGCATATGCAATCAGGGGAGGACGAAGAAGCGTCCGCCTGGCGCGAATTGCGCGGCGCCGATTTGGTCTCCGAAGTCGTTCGCGTCGATCAATCGCCCCTGTCACGCACTCCGCGCTCCAATGCCGCGCTTTACCTTGGTGCGTATGATTTCATTCGTGATCTTTTCGCCGGTACTGAGGCGGCGCGTTCCCAGGGTTACACGGCAGGCGATTTTTCCTTCAACGGCGGCACAGGCCGTTGTCCCCGCTGCAACGGCTCTGGCGCGGAAAAAATAGAAATGCAATTTCTTGCCGACGTCTTCGTGACCTGTCCCATTTGCGAAGGCCGCCGGTTTCAAGTGCCTCTGCTTCAGGTCCGTTATCGGGGTCGCAACGTGCATGAAGTCCTCGAAATGACCGTCGACGAGGCGCGGGAGCACTTCTCTCCGGCCGCTTCCGGCCTGGGCAAAAACGAGATCAAGCTCCATGAGAAAATCAGCGCCAAGCTTGGCTTGCTCGCCGAAGTGGGGCTTGGCTACTTGAGGCTCGGACAGCCGCTCAATCAACTTTCCGGCGGTGAAGCGCAGCGCATCAAACTTCTCCGTTATTTGAGCGATTCCGAGGTAGCCGTCGCGGGCCCTCGCGACGGTGCAGTTGGTCGCCGTCAATCTCCGTGTCACGGACCGTCGCAGGGGACTGCGACGGCTACCAAAACCACCCGTCTCTTCATCCTTGACGAACCGACAACCGGTCTTCACTTCGAGGACATCCGGCTGCTCCTCGCCGTCTTGCAGCGTCTGGTCGATCAGGGTGATTCGCTTATTGTTATCGAGCATAATTTGGAAGTTCTCAAGTGTGCCGACTGGATCATTGACCTTGGTCCCGAGGCGGAGATGGAAGGCGGACGCATCGTGGCGGCGGGAACACCCGAAACGATTGCTGCGACATCGGGCAGCCATACCGGGAAATTTCTCAAGCCGAAGCTTGGGTCCCGTAAATTGAACGGTCGCGTGGGCGAAACAGCTAGCGTGTATGCCAATGGCAACGCCCGCGCGTTACGCCGTCTCGATGCCATGCCCCAGTCGATCCAGATTCGCGGCGCGCGCCATCATAATCTGAAAAATATCTCGGTTGATATCGCCCTGAACGAAATGACGGTCGTTACCGGCCTGAGCGGTTCTGGCAAATCAACGCTCGCCTTCGATCTCCTTTTTGCCGAGGGCCAGCGGCGCTACCTCGACAGCCTCAACGCCTACGCGCGGCAATTCGTCGAGCAACTTGAGCGGCCCGATGTCGATTCAATCACCGGCATCCCGCCGTCGGTCGCCATCGAGCAGCGGGTCACGCGTGGCGGGCGCAAAAGCACCGTGGCCACCATCACCGAAATTTTTCAATTCGTCCGGCTTCTCTACGCCAAGCTCGGTGAGGTCCGCGATCCTGAGACCGACGAGCCTGCCATCAGGCAGACTCCCGCTGAAATTCTTGCGCGTCTTGAAACCACCACGCGCGGGCAGGAATTGCGCGTGCTCGCGCCTCTCATCAAGGGCCGCAAGGGCTTTCATACCGAGGTCGCCAAGTGGGCGGAGAAAAAGGGCTATCCGCTTCTGCGCGTCGATGGGAAATGGATCGAGCCGGCCAAATTCAGGGCGCTCGACCGTTATGTGGAGCATACCATCAGCGTCGAACTCGGACGCTTCGGCAAGAAGCAGCCTGCGACGGATCGTCGCCGCCTGGTCGACGCAGCCCTCGCGCTCGGGCGGGGTACTCTGTATGTCCTCGATGCGCATGGACGTGAGACCGTCTACAGCACGCAGCTTTTTTGTCCCGGTACGGGCCGTTCCTTCGATGAGCTTGAGCCGCGCCTCTTCTCCTTCAATTCACCGCACGGCTGGTGTCCGGCATGTCAGGGTTTTGGCACCTTGTTTAAGGTCCGAACCGAGGGTGAGACCGAGGCGGAACGCGAAGTTGAAATCGAGCGCGCGCGCGAATGGACCGATGAGGTTCTTCCTGTTTGCCCGGAGTGTCAGGGCCAGCGGCTGAATCCGCTTGCGCGGGCGGTGCGCCTGCCTCTGGGCCGGGGCGCGAAGGAGCACGGCGGCTTTACTGTCGGCGAGATCGGCGCGCTTTCCATCGTCGAGGCCGTCCGTTTTTTCCGCACGGTCAAACCGAAGGGACGCGAGGCCCGCATTGCGCGCGATATTCTTCCCGAGATCGTCCAGCGTCTCGAATTTCTCGTCGAGGTTGGTCTCGGCTATCTTTCGCTCGACCGCTCCGCCACCACGCTTTCCGGAGGCGAATCGCAGCGCATCCGGCTTGCCGCGCAATTCGGTTCGGAGTTGCAGGGCGTCCTCTACGTTCTCGACGAGCCGACCATCGGCCTTCATCCGCGGGACAACGCGCGGCTGCTTGAATCGCTCGGAACCTTGCGCGACCGGGGAAATACGCTCGTTGTGGTTGAGCACGACGAAGACACCATGCGTTTCGCCGACCGCATCATTGATCTCGGTCCCGGTGCGGGCACGCAGGGCGGGGAAATTGTTGCGCAAGGTTCCTGGAAAACTTTGGCAAAACATGGCGAATCGCCCACGGGAAAAATTCTCGGCCAGCCGCTGCGTCATCCGTTGCGTGGGGAGCGCAGATCCGCGAAGGATGCGCCCGGGTGGTGTCGCATTGCCGGTGCTTATGCGAATAATCTCAAGCAGCTCAATGTGGACTTTCCCGCCGGGCGTTTCATTGCGCTTTGCGGAGTCAGTGGCGCGGGCAAGAGCACGTTATTGCATGACGTGATCAAGCCAGCGGCGCAGGCTTTCTCAGGAAGAAAAGGCAAACGTGGCAAGAGCCCGTCCGGCCCGTGGAAGAAGCTCGATGGCTTCGATATTTTCACGTCGGTCTACGAGGTCGACCAAGCGCCCATCGGCAAAACCTCGCGCTCCACACCTGCGACTTACATTGGCCTGATGGACGAAATCCGCGGGCTTTATGCGCGTCTGCCGCTTGCCCGCCAGCGCGGATACGAAGCCTCGCGATTCTCCTTCAACAGCGGATCGGGACGCTGTCCCGCCTGTCTCGGCCAGGGCGCGGTGAAAGTCGAAATGAGTTTTCTTCCCTCGACTTTCGTGCCGTGCGAAACCTGCCGGGGCCGGCGTTACAATCCCGAAACACTCGAGGTGCGCTACAACGAAAAGTCCATCGCCGACGTGCTCGATCTCACCATCGACCAGGCCGTCGATTTCTTCGCCGACGTGCCGCGCCTGCATCGTCCGCTCGCCTTGCTGCGCGACACCGGTCTCGGCTACCTCACGCTCGGCCAGCGCAGCCCCACGCTCTCCGGCGGCGAGGCGCAGCGCATCAAACTTGTGGCGGAACTGGCGCGCTCGCTCGAAATGAATACGCAGAAGCGTCTCAAGACGCGCGGCTTTGGCAGTCTGCATCATCTCTACTTGCTCGAAGAACCGACCATCGGCCTGCATCTCGCTGACGTGCAGCGCCTTTTGCACGTCTTGCATCAACTTGTCGACGCGGGTCACACGGTGATTGTGATTGAGCATCATCTGGATGTCTTGGCCGATGCCGATTACCTGATTGAACTCGGTCCCGATGGCGGCGATGCGGGAGGACGTCTCATGGCCTCTGGCACGCCCGAGGAAGTTGCGAAAACGAAGCATTCCGCCACCGCGCCGTTCTTGGCTAAAATGTTTCGTCGTAATCCAAATAATTGTCTGGTTGGCGACACGTAGATGATGCTCTAATTCAATCTCGGTAAACGGTTATCGATTCGGCAAACTTCCCGGCTCTTGAAATGAAACCATCCCGACTTCTTCTCGCCGTCACCACTTTGACGTTGACCCTTTTATTCACCTTTGCGGTTCCGTGCGTCATGGCGAGTAAGCCCAATAAGCCCGCTGTGCCTCCGGTCCCAGTCGATGCAAGAAAACTGATCAAATCGGTCGATGCGGCAAAAAGTTCCGTCGTTATCCAATACATGCGCGATAAAACCCTTCACGCGTACGCGATTGACGAAATTACCGTGTTCAAAGTGAATAATGTTTCGGGGAAGGTTGCCGATATCAAACCCGGCATGGTCGTCGTTGATTTCCTCGAACGAGATGCTCATACCCTGGACAGCCTTACCCTGACCGGGTACGGCGAGACCCCCGCCGCAGCCAAGCCGAAACCGAAGCTGAAACCGAAGCCAACGCCACCACCACCACCACCACCACCGCAAACCTAACTTCCCGGAGTCTTAAAATGAAAACATGCCGACTTTTTTTTGCTGTTACCACTTTGGCCTTTTTATTCATCCTTGCTGTTTCGACTGCAACCGCGGGCAGTATGGGAAACGGTGCGGCCCAACGCCAAAAACTCGTGATCGAGTCGATCGACGTGACGACTGGTACTGTTGAATTCAAGAGTGGGGTCGATAATACGATTCACACCTATAAGATCGATGCGACCACCCGAATCACCATCTATGGTGCAGCAATCAAAGGAACAATCGATCAAATCAAAGTCGGCCAGAAAGTCCAAAATTATAAAGTGGGGGGTGGTCAGCCGCCTCAGATCCTGGAAATGCTTATGGTTTCTCAAGCGGCCCCGGCGCCCGTGACGCCAGCGAATCCATAATGCCGAGACCAGCTCGATAGCCTCAGCTTGATCGGGCCAGTCCCTCGCAAATTTTCCGCACGACGAGCGGCCCTTCGTAAACAAAGCCGGTGTAGATTTGCAGGAGGCTCGCGCCGGCTTCGAGTTTTTCCCGCGCATCGGCAGTGTTGAAAATTCCGCCCGCACCGATGATCGGTACGCGCCCGGCGGTCAGGCGATGCACCGTGCGGATGATTTCCGCGCTGCGCGCGGTGAGGGGACGTCCGCTGACGCCGCCTTCCTCCTGCACGGACAGCCCGCGCTTATCGATGGTGGTGTTTGTCGCGACGATTCCCGCGAGCCGGTATTTCTCCACCGCATTCACCACGTCGGCGATTTGCGCTTCGGTCAGGTCGGGCGCGATTTTGATCAGCAAAGGGATTTTCGCGTCGGGATCTTCCTCCCGGAGCGGGCCCAAAATGGAATCGAGGAGCGCGCCTCCCTGCAATTCGCGCAGGCCCGGCGTGTTCGGGGAACTCACATTGACCACAAAATAATCGGCCAGGTCGCGCGTGCGCCGGAAACAGGTCACGTAATCGCGTCCGGCTTCGGTCAACGGAGTATCTTTATTTTTGCCGAGGTTCAATCCGACCGGTGTGCGCGGCCAGCGGCCCGAGGCCTTGATTTTCTCCAGGCGTCGCGCGACTTCCTCGGCGCCGACGTTGGGAAAACCGAGGCGGTTGATCAGCCCCTGCTCGGCGGGAAGCCGGAAGATGCGCGGGCGCGGATTGCCCGGCTGCGGTCGCGGCGTGACGGTGCCCAGCTCCATGAAGCCAAAGCCGAGCTTCGGCCAGACCGTGATGCCGTCGGCATTTTTGTCAAAGCCCGCGGCGAGTCCGATCGGATTGGGAAAGGTGAGGCCGAAAACTTTTTTCTCAAGCGTGGGAAATTCGCCGCGCGCGAAAGGTTCGATCAGCGATGCCGCCGGCGTGCGCGTCATCGCTCCAAGCGCGGCGTGATGCACCCATTCGGGCGGCAGCGAAAAGAGGAGCGGGCGGACGATGCGGCGATAGAACATAAAGCGATGAAACCTTATCGTGCGGCGGGACGCGCGTCGATATTCAGCTTGTTTCCAAGTCCCTCGTTCCCAAGTTGCACTTGGGAACGTCTCCTGATCCTCGCGAAATTTTATTTCGCGCTAACGTTTATGCTTTAACCTTGCTCATGCCCGAACTGGCCGAGGTCGATTATTTTCGCAAACAATGGAATCCCAGTCTGAAGCATTGCATCGGGGCCGTGGAGATTCATGAGAAAAAACGCATTTTCCGAGGCATCGATGCACGGTGTTTCATCAAATCGTTGACTGGCGCGAAGCTCGAACGGTCCGAAGCGCGGGGCAAGCAGATGCTTTTCGTCGCCAAAAAAGACAGTGCCAAGGAATATGTCTGGCTCGGACTGCATCTCGGCATGACGGGAAAGTTGCGGATTGAGCCGCCCGATTTTCCACTTAAGAAACACGATCACCTCGTCTTTCGTCAGGCCAAACATGCGCTTGTTTTTGAGGATGCGCGGCTGTTTGGGCGTGTCCTTTTTTCGCAAAATCCAACCGCACCCGTTTGGTGGACGAAGCTTCCGCCTGATCTTTTGTCATCCGCATTTACCGTAAGGGACTTGGAGTTTTTTCTGAAACGTCGCGCCCGCGCGCCGATCAAGGCGGTGTTGCTCATGCAGGAACGGTTTCCCGGCATCGGCAACTGGATGGCCGACGAAATTCTGTGGCGCGCCGCGATTCATCCCCGGCAGCTCGCCGGCTCGCTCGATAGAGCACGCATTAAAACGCTCTATCGAGAAATCCGCTGGGTGTGTCGAGAAGCGTTGCGCATCATCGGCAAGGACTTCTCCGATCCACCCGACTCGTGGCTTTTCAATCATCGTTGGCAGAAAGGCGGGACGTGTCCGCGCACCGGCGCGAAGCTCCAACACGCGACCATCGGTGGCCGCACGACCTGCTGGTCGCCTGGGAGGCAGAAGCTGAACATTATTCGTCAACAACCCTGAGAAAGCGCCTAACGCGAGACTTGTCATCTTTATACCAACCCGCCATCAATTTCTCGAAGCTTTCCGCTAATGGATGTGTCGGTTCCTGTTGCTTGGTCAAGATCTCGTGATCGAGCATGACCACTGACGGCTCTGAACCATTGCGATAATCCAAACAGACGTCGTCTCCATTTCCCGGTGCCCCGATTGGTATAAGTTTCGCCAAATCGGGCCTGTACTTCATAATCGATTTGTGCCCCTCGATGACACTGTGTCCGACCCATTCGGAATGTGCAGCGCGAATCGCGTTGAAATCAAAATGTAATGAGGGATTTGAAGTCGTCCGAAGTGGGCCGACGTGAGCTTCATCTCCAAGGGCATAAATCTGCTTTAGCAGGTCTGGCAGTTTCACCTCGAAATACTCTTCCAGTGCAGTTAAGTGGGTAAGTGATTCCGGGGGATAACCGAAAATGAGATCAGCGACAATGTCCATACTCAGCTAAGATCATTAGCTACGACATTTTCCTGTGTCATTCGAGAATTTTCGATAGTTTGAATTCATGACTCTCCAGGAAATTGCAAAGCTAACGCTGGCCGATGGAAGTGCGATCAAGACCGAGGTGGCGTGCCAGATGGTGCGCGCGCGAGAGAACGTGACGAAGGCGGGCAAGCCTTATCTCGACATTGAGATCACCGATGGCACAGCGACGGAGAAATTCAAGATTTGGGAGGACAGCGACGCTTACGAATCCTTCCATGACCTGGAGGACGGCGATTGCGTGCGGCTCGACGGCTCGTTCTGGCGGAATCAATACGGGCTGAATGTGGACCGCATGCGCGTGCGGCGACTGGAGAAGCAGGAAGCCGCGGAACTTTTCGCCGGGACGCCGGAACGCCGCGCGGCGCTCGAACGCGATTGGTCGGATGTCACGGCGATGGTGGAGGCCATGGCCGATCCTCGCCTGCGGTTATTGTGCCAAACGTACCTCCAGGAGTATGGCGAAAAATTCAAACGAGCGGCGGCGGCGCGGGACTATCATCACGCGCGTCGCGGCGGTCTGCTTGAACACACGGCGCAGATGATGCGCGCGGGCGCGGCGCTCGGCCCCGTATATTCGGGGCTGAACTGGGACCTCGTGCGCGCGGGCCTGCTCTTCCACGATTGCGGCAAGCTTTGGGAAATCGATTACCAGCCGCAGGGCTTTGTCAGTCCCATGACAACCATCGGCGAACTGCTCGGGCACATCACGATTGGGATCGAGCTGGTCAATAAGCTCTGGCGTAGTCTGGAAGCCAGCCCGGAATTTTCCGCGTCCACCCAGCCTCCGCGCGAAATGGTGCGCGAACATCTGCTGCATCTTATCGCCTCGCACCACGGCCAGAAGGAGTACGGTGCGCCAGTCACGCCGCGCACGCCCGAGGCATGGATGCTGCATCACATCGACAACATCGACGCGCATCTGGAGATGCTTAACCAGACCTACGCTGAGAAGTCGCAGATCGGGCCGGGCATCTACGATTATCGCCGTCCGCTCGAAGGCCGCGCGGTGGCGCCGCTGCCGAAGTGGGTCGGGTAGCCGCGCTCGTGAGAGCGTGGCCCATCGCCTGACACCGGTGCCTGCATGGCGCGAAATAGAATTTCGCGATTAACAGGACGCGTTCCCAAGTGCAACTTGGGAACGAGGGAAACCTCAAAATATTAAATGCCAAGTTTGCGTAGTCGTCACTTGAGTGGGCTGATGGTTTCTGGCTAAATACGTCGGCTTAGCCGATTTTTCCCAAACCTATGCGTCGTTCCTTATGCTGAAATCCATCTTCGGAAAAATCTCGCCTGCCGTGTTTCGCCAGGCCGCCAAGGCTTCTGCCAGGGAAACCAGTGTACACGAGAAGAAGCTGATGGAATTTTGTGCCCTCAGCCCGGAAGAAAACCTCAAAGAGCTGGGTGTTGATGAAAAAGGGCTCGGCGCCTCGGAAGTGCAGGCGCGGCAGCAGGAATACGGTTCCAACGATCTTGGGCCGAAGGAGAAGATGGGATTTTTCATGGAAATCCTCCAGCGGTGCCGCAACCCGCTGGTCATTCTGTTGCTGGTGCTCTGCGGCGTATCGATAGGCACGGGTGATATTCCTTCCGCAGTCGTCGTCAGCGCGATGATTTTTCTCAGCGTGTTCCTGGCCTACTTTCAGGAGCATCGATCCAACAAAGCCGTCGAAGCCCTGCGCGACATGGTCCAGACGAACTCGATCCTTATCCGGGAAGGTAAGGAAGAGGAGATCCCGATGGCCGAAATTGTTCCCGGGGACATCGTCGTGCTCCAGGCCGGCGCGATCATACCGGCCGATCTTAGACTGTTGACCTCCAAGGATTTTTTCGTGGGGCAATCCTCCCTGACCGGCGAATCGATGCCCGTGGAGAAGCACTCCGTGATCGGCGATACCGGCGGACGCGGTTTCATCGAACTGCAGAATGCCTGCTTTCAGGGCAGCACGGTTTTGAGTGGAACGGCGCGCGGATTGGTCGTCAACACCGGTGCCCGGACCCATTTCGGCTCAATCTCGGAGAAACTGGCCGGCGCGCGCGTGCAGACGAATTTCGACCGGGGAATCGCATCCTTCACCTGGCTGATGATCCGTTTCATGATGGTGATGGTCACCGTCGTCTTTCTCATCGTTGGGCTAACCAAAGGGGGATGGCTCGATGCGCTTACATTCGCCCTGGCGGTGGCGGTAGGGCTGACCCCGGAAATGCTTCCGATGATCGTGACCGTGAATCTGGCCAAGGGCGCCATCGCCATGTCGCGCAAGAAGGTGATCGTGAAGCGGCTCAACTCGATCCAGAACTTCGGGGCCATCGACGTCTTGTGCACCGATAAAACCGGGACGCTCACTCAGGACAATATCGTCCTGGAAAAACACGTCGACGTGACCAACCGGGAAAGCGAGGACGTTCTCCGTTACGCGTGGATGAACAGCTACTACCAGACGGGCCTGCGCAATCTGCTTGACCGTTCCATTCTTTCCCGTGCCGATCTCGACGTCGAAACGAACTGCAAAAAGGTGGATGAAATCCCCTTTGATTTTCAGCGCAAGCGCATGTCGGTGATCGTTGATTACGAGGGCGACCACGTCCTGATCTGCAAAGGGGCCGTGGAAGATATCTATAAGGCCTGCTCGCACTATCAGGTGGATGAGGACATCAACCCGATGATCGATGTGATCAAAAATGATCTGTTCGAGGAGTATGAAGCTTTCAGTGCCGACGGTTACCGCGTTCTCGCGATTGCCTATCGCGAATTTCCGCGGGACAAGCAGGTCTTCTCCGTCGCCGACGAAAGTGATCTGATCCTGCTTGGCTACATCGCCTTCTTCGACCCGCCCAAGGATTCCGCGGCCAAGGCCATCGTCACCCTCCGCAACGCCGGTGTAATCACCAAGGTGCTGACGGGAGACAATGCGCTCGTCACGCGCAAGGTTTGTCGCGACGTCGGTCTCGATGCCGACGAAATCATCACCGGCGACCGCCTGCTGGGCTTGACCCAGGAGCAGCTCGGTGACCTGGTGGAAAAGCATGACTTGTTCGCGCGTCTTTCACCGACCCAAAAGGAGGACATCATCGTCGCTTTGCAAAAACGGGGCCACGTCGTCGGTTTCCTGGGAGACGGGATCAACGATGCCTTGTCGATGCGGGCGGCTGACGTGGGCATCTCCGTGGACACGGCGGTCGACGTGGCGAAGGAATCAGCCGACATTATTCTGCTGGAAAAAAGTCTCCTGGTGCTCGAAGACGGTATTATCGAGGGCCGGAAAGTGTTTTGCAACATCATCAAATACATCCGCATGGGCGCCAGCTCGAATTTCGGAAACATGTTCAGCATGGTGGGCAGCAGCTACTTTCTTCCCTTCCTGCCGATGCTCTCCATTCAAATTCTCGTCAATAATTTGCTCTATGACGCCTCGCAGGTCGGAATTCCCTCGGATCATGTCGATCCTGAATACCTGGCCGCGCCGAGAAAATGGAACATCGACAACATCAAGAAGTTCATGGTGTTTATCGGGCCGCTCAGTTCCGTCTTCGACTACGCCACTTTCTTTCTCATGCTCTATTTCTTCAACTGTTACCTCTTTTCGAGTGCAGGTACCTCAGACGATATGAAGGGTTATTATGAAAAGCTCTTCCACACCGGCTGGTTCGTGGAATCGATCCTGACGCAGACCCTGATCGTGCACATCATCCGCACGCGCAAGATTCCGTTTTTCCAGAGTTCGCCCAGCGCCGTGCTCTTAATGACGACGCTCCTCATCATGGGAATCGGCTCCTACCTGCCTTATTCGCCGGTGGCAAACTTCCTTGGATTTGTGCCTCTACCTGCGATATTCTGGCTGTGGATCGCCGGATTTCTCTTGTGTTATTCCACGATCACTCATTTTGTAAAGGCTTGGTTCTTTAACCGGTACGGAATTGATTGATTATGAAAAGCCTTTTAAACGCGTTGCAGGAAGGGCGGTTGATTGAACTGCCGGAGTGTAACAAGGAAAAGGCCTTGCAGTACCTGGCGACGCTGATCGAGGCCATTCCCGATTTGAAAGCGGGCACCGAGGTGACCGAGGGAGTCCTGGCCCGGGAAAAAAGTTTTAATACGGGATTGGGGCACGGATGGGGGTGTCCGCATGTCCGCACGCCGCAGGAAGGTGAACTCGTTTGCGCCGTGGGTTGGAGCCCGACGGGAATCGATTACGGTTCCACGGACCAGCAACCGGTGCATCTCATCGTCATGTATTACGTACCGGACGCGCAGAAAAACGCCTATTTGAAGGAGATTTCCTCGCTGGCCAAGGCCATCACATCCCAGCCCAGCCTTCGGGAATTGACCACTCTCAAAGATCTGGCGGAAACACGGCACCGTCTGCTGGACGTCATTTCCCTTGCGGTCGAATCGGCTTCTCCCGATGCCAAGGCGCGAATGATTCGCCTGGAGGCGAAGCAGGCGTCGGTGGGTGAGTTGCCTGCCCTGCCTCTCGATTGGAGCAAGCAGATACTTCCTCTCTCCGTGTTGATCGTTTCCAACGCCAGGCCGGTCATCCTGAGCCAGGACAAGGATCTCGTCGTCCACCTGGAACAAATCACGGATCTCGGGACCCAATTGGCTCGCTCCAACCAGATCGACCAGGCCGGCTACCGGATTCTTGCGCGCACGGTTACGAACTATCAGCCCGACAGATTGGTGTATGATTGTCTGGCGGTTAAGCTCAATGGCAGCAATTCTTCCGTCGCCGTTGTCCAGCATTAGGGCGTGTATTCAAAATAGGTCAGGGTCGCGTTGCGAGTCGATTTTGGGCTGTGGCAAGGCGCGAGGAGGGAGCCTACCCGTAGGTCTGTGACCGACGAGCAACGAAGCCGTAGCTCAAAATCGTCGCAACCCTACGGGCCTGAGTTTTTTTGTCATGCGGCTTCGTCGCTCGCTCGTCACGTAGCTGTGGCTATGTTCCTCACTCGACTCCTCGCCGCATGGCAAAATCCCTCCCGGCGCGACCTTGACCTATTTTGAATACACGCCCTAATCGGTACGCCGAAGAATCTTCGTCTTGTCGTTGGGAGATTTTCCCGCAAGATCAGGTGTTCGTCTTATGGCTTCGCCCCGTTCTTTCAAATTCCGCTTTGCAATTGTCGCCAGCGTATTCAATCGCGAATACACCGACGCGCTGCTTGCCTCGGCGCAGTCAGCCCTCAAGGGCCACGAACTCAAGATCGTCCGCGTGCCGGGCGCATACGAAATTCCGCTTCAGGTGCAGCGCCTGGCCCGCACGAAACGCTACGCCGCGATCATCGCGCTAGGCGTCATCTGGCAGGGCAAGACCCTGCATGCCCACGAAATCTTGCGCGCGGTCACTGATGCGCTCATGCGCATCTCCCTGGAAACCGACGTGCCGGTCATTCACCAGGTGCTTGCCGTGAGCACGGAGGCCGAAGCGCGGGCGCGCTGCAGAGGCACCAGGCTCAACCGTGGCAGCGAAGCGGCGCAGGTCGCGCTTTCACTGGCATTGCTCGATAGCGCGAAGAGGAGTCGCTGATTATGGGGCTGCGTCGCGACGGACGGGAAGCCGCCATCCAGTTTCTTTACCAGTGCGACGCCTTCAAGCCCGCCAACGTCGAGGAAGCGCTAGCCGCGTTCTGGAAGCAGAATGAAGAGCCGCAAAATGTGCGCGATTTCGCCAACGACCTGTTGCGCGGCGCGTTGGGAAAGCTGCCTGAGGTCGATGCCAAGATTCGCACCCTGGCCGATAATTGGGACTTCGAGCGGCTCGCGGTGGTAGATCGCAATATCCTGCGGCTGGCCGTCTACGAAATGCTTTTCCGGCCCGAAATTCCGCCGGTTGTTTCCATCAATGAGGCCATTGAGATCGCTAAGAAATTCAGCACGGCCGAATCGGGCAAGTTCGTCAACGGGTTGCTCGACCGCGTGAAGAAGGAACTGCTCCGGCCCGCGCGCCAGGCTGCGGGATGAAGAATTTTAGGACAAGATTAACAGGATTGCTGAAAAACAGGCATCTCGTCTCCTCCTAATCATTCTCATAGGAAGTCAGGAGGGATTGAAAGAGGATAATTTTGAAGCTCAACTCAAAAGGATGAACGCGATGGGAAGGAAGCACGTCTTAAAGAACGAATAGGGCCCAAGCAATAGAAAATTATTAAAGGAATTTGAAATCGTGTTAATCTTGTTAATCCTGTCAAAAACCTTTTCGAAAAAATTCCGTAATTCCGTCAAAACTTTCCCATGCCCACCATAGGAGTCCATGCTGATTTGATGCGTTTGCAAAAGCGCTGGATTCTAGGCGCGTTGGGGATCGCATTCGTCTTCCACCTCGTTCTGGCCTGGGCGCTCGGGTGGTACAGGATTCCCGGCATGGAGGTGCCTTTCAATCACAGCCCGCCGACCGGCCCATTCACGGTCAAGCGCATCGAGATTAATCCCGCCGCGCTCAAATCTCGGCAGGACGATCCCCTCAATCACCTGCCCGTGGCCGAGCCGCCGAAAAATCCGGCTGAGTTCAACCTCGACCCGAACTTGGTCGAAAAGGCTCTGCAGGCGCCGCAGCCCTCGCTCGCGACTCCCTCCGTGCCGGAGCCGAACAAAGTCATCGCCGCGACCGACTTGAGCCAGGGCCTGCCGTTCGCCGAGTCGGATGCGTCAAAAATGTCGGCGGAAATCGCGCGGGTTGAACCGACCACAGGCGGCGGACCGCTTACCTCCTCGAAACTGGCCGAGCAATTGATCAGTGCCAACACCACTCCGGGCGAGGCAGGCGCGGCTACCGGCGCAGTGCCAACCGGCAATGGCGCCGCCGCCGGCAAACTGCCTGGTTTCGCGGAACTTGCGCCTGCTTTTAAGGCTCCGGACCCGAACCTCTCCAACCTGCCCGAGCCGGTCCTGCTGCGTCTGCCCAGCGATGTGCTCTTCGATTTCGACTCGGCCAAGCTCAAACCCGAAGCCGATGCGCTACTGAGCCAGGCCGTCGGTCTGATCACGAAGTATCCGGTGGCTGACGTTCACATCGACGGCTACACCGATGCCTTCGGCAAGCCCGACTATAACTCGACTCTTTCCGAGCAACGTGCGCAGGCGGTGCAGGGATGGTTGCAGGAGCGCATTGCGCAGGCGACTTACAAATTCCATTCGCAGGGCCACGGCAGCTCCAATTACGTCGTCAGCGCCCAGGGCAGCATCGAGCAGCAGCAGCCCAATCGCCGCGTCGAGATACTGATTCAGGCGTTGAAGCAGTAGCGGCAGTCCGATTTTCAATCCGCGATCTCAAATAATGTCGTAATGAATAGCCACTTGATTTTCTCGACAAAATGATATACAATTTTGAATGTATATCAATGGAGGGTCATATCATGCAGATTGCAAAATGGGGTAATAGTTTGGCCGTGCGCATTCCCGCAGCCGTGGTTGATGCTCTGGCCCTCAGGGAGGGCGACGACGTCGAAATCCATGTCGCGGGAAAACGCGTTTTCGCGTTGGACAAAAAGCCAAGTCTCAAGGATCGCCTAGTCAGGCTGCGCCGGTTCCGGGGACGTATGCCTAAGGATTTCCATTTTGACCGTGCAGAGGCCAATGAGCGCCGGTAAGCCGTTCTTCGACACGAATGTTTTGCTCTACCTGCTTTCGTCGGATGCCAAGGCAAAAAAGGCGGAGACCTTGCTGGAGGCTGGCGGGGTAATCAGCGTACAGGTCTTGAATGAGTTTGCATCAGTCGCCTCCCGTAAATTCAAAATGCCATGGCCAGATGTTTGCGAGGCACTGGACACCATGCGCGCGGGTTGCGAAGTTGTTCCTCTCACCGTGGAAATCCATGAAACGGGACTGGCCATTGCCGAACGATATGGTTTGTCCTTTTATGACAGTCTGATTCTGGCCGCCGCAGCACAGGCGAAATGCCGTATTGCTTATTCGGAAGACATGCAAGACGGTCAAGTTGTGCAAGGCGTCACCATTCGCAACCCCTTTTAAGGAGGGAAGAGAGAAAAAGAATAGGAAAAAGGTACAGTATCTTGTCCCTCGGGGAGAAATAGGTGACCGGCATCTTTCGGTGATACGGCCCCAAAGAATCGCGTTGACTCTAAGGAGGGCTTTGGCAAGCTGTCCAACCCGCAACTTTAACCTGAAAAAAACTTATGCCCGTTGATGTCATCCTCAAAACTAAAATCGAAGGCCTGGGCAGCGAAGCCGACATCGTCTCGGTCAAGCCCGGCTATGCCCGCAATTTCTTGATCCCGAAGGATTTTGCCGCTCCCGCCACTCTCGCTACCAAGCGTCAGGTGGAGGAACTCCGCCGCAAGCGCGCCGAGCGCGAGGCCGCTGAGTTGAACGAAGCGCAGGAACTCGCCGGCAAGCTGGGCAAGCTCAAGCTTGTCTTCATTCTCGAATCGGGCGAGGGCCAGGAAAAGAGCTTTGGCGCCGTTACCAACCTCGACATCGCGACCAAGCTCAAAGAAGCGGGATACGAAGTCGACCGCAAGAAGATTGACCTGCCCAAGCCGATCAAGGATACGGGCGAGCATGAAGTGACGTTGAAGCTGGGTTCGGAAATCCAAGCCACGCTTCACATTACAGTCAACCATCCTGCTCCCAAAGCAGTCGCCGATGCAGGGGAAACAACCGATGCCAAGGGCGGAAAAAAGCCCTATAAGGCCAAAAAGGTTGAAGCCAGGCACGAGAAGGCTTAAGGGGCAGGCCCTCTTCGGGCTCACGATAAAATTAGCCATTCTTATTCGCTTGACGTTTGTTGGCGGCGTCTCCAAATTCTTGCGAGACGTTAGCAGAAGTATTTTAATGTGGGATTGGCATCGTTAAGATGCTTGTTCTCATGAACAAAGGGGAGATTTGAAACTTTATACTGGACGAATTGGAAATTCTGGATTTGCCAAGGTATTGGCAGTCGCGCTCCTCGCTCTCCTGCCCGCTGGAGGGGCCTTCCCCCAGACAAGCAACGCTCCCGACACGTCAAGTGCCGCGCCTGCTGTTCCCGCCGACCAGGCAGCGTCACCGGTTGCGCCCGATACCACTGCGACGCCTGCGGTCAAGAAAAACAAAAAGGTGGTTGGCGCACCCGATACCCAGGCTCCCGCTGGCGGCCAAAACGGCCCCATTGTCCGTGAAATCCATGTCGAATATATCGGGCCCAAGACCGTGGCCACCTCGGTGATTCTCTCCAACATGCGTACCACGGTGGGTGGGGTCTATAACGCCGCTTCGGTCGAAGAGGACGTGCGCAATCTTTACGCCACGGGTTTCTTCACCAATCTCGCCATCAAGGACGAACCCTTGGGTGACGGGGTGAGAGTGAACGTGGTCGTCCAGCCGAAGCCGTTGGTGAAGGAAATTGTCATCCGGGGCGCAGGCAAGATCAAGGAAGCAAAGATCAAGAAGGAAATCAAATCGAAGGTGGGCGAGCCCTTGAGCGAGCAGCAGATTTCAACCGACACGGATAAGATCAAGGACTTGTATCTGGGCAAGGGTTATAATCAGATTGAGGTCAGCTATAAAATCGACACGAACGAGGAGTTTGGCCGTTCGGTGGTGACCTTCATCATCAGCGAAGGCGAGCGGGCCTACGTCACGGAGGTCGATTTTGTTGGCAATTCGAATCTGACCACGAAGGAACTTCGCAAGATCATGAAGACGCGGAAGAAGAACCTGCTTTCCTTCATCAACAAGTCGGGCCTCTTCAAGGAAGACGACTTCAAGCAGGATCTGGATAACCTGCGCACCTATTACAATAGCAAGGGCTATATCGACATGGAGGTCAAGGACGTCAAGTATGAGTATCCCGGAAAGGGCTTGATGAAAGTCACCATCACGGTGTTTGAAGGAATACAATATACTGTGGGTAAGATCGATTTTACCGGTAATACGATTTTCACGAAACAGGAACTGCGCAATTACAAGGGATTCCAGGTGGTCCGGATGGACGAAGGCAAGGTTTATGCGCCCCGCGCCTACACACCGGAAAAGAAGGAACCAAACCAGGAACTGCCTACGCTCGAAAACGATATCCAGCGCATCACCAATCTTTACGGACGGCTCGGCTATATTGATCTTCCCATTGTAACGCCCGAACGGCAGGCCAATGTAGAGAGCGGCAAGATCGATATCCTTTACCATATCAAGGAGGGTTCGCAGTCGTACGTGGAACAGATCATCATTCAGGGCAACAATCGGACCAAGGACAAGGTCATCCGCCGCGAATTGCTGGTGGCGCCCGGCCAGATTTACGACAGCGTCCGTGTCGATGCGAGCAAGCAGCGCCTCGAAAATCTCCAATACTTTGGAAGCGCCAACGGCGGTACGGGGGTTGATATTTCGCCCCAGGACACCACGGTGCCCAATCGCAAGAACATGGTCGTCACGGTCGAGGAAAAGCGTACCGGCTCGGTCACCTTTGGTGCCGGCTTCAGTTCGGTCGACAGCCTCCTTGGATTTGTCGAGATCACGCAGGGGAATTTTGACCTATTCAATTTCCCCTACTTCACCGGCGGTGGGGAAAAATTCCGCGTTCGGCTCCAGTACGGTCTGCAGCGTCAGGATGCCGAAATCGAATTCAAGGAGCCTTGGTTTCTGGAACAGCGGCTGTCGCTAGGCTACAATCTTTTCTATCACAACGCCACTTATCTCTCAAACTACTACGACGAGCGGAACTTCGGGGCATCGGTCAGCCTGGCCCGCGCGTTCGGTCAATTCTGGAGCGGATCGATCACCTATACCCTGCAGGATTACGATCTCTACAATTTTGCCTACAACTCCTCCCCGCAATTGTTGAGGGAGCAGGGTTACCGGACGGATAGTTCCATCACGCTAGGAATGGCCTATGATACCCGCGACAGCGTCCTGCTCACCCGTCGCGGCATGCACGCCGATTTCTCTGCAGAGTTTGCGGGTGGTCCGCTTTTGGGGCAGACAAACATTTACAAGTTTCAGGCCGATGCCCAGAAATACATTCTTCTGCCATACGACCTGATTCTGACTTTTGCCGGTGCCACAGGCGTTGCCGACTTTTATAACACCAGCACGGAAGTTCCGCTCTTTGACCGGTTCTTCATTGGCGGTTCGCGCTCTGTTCGCGGTTTTGGCAACCGCGATATCGGTCCCGTGGATATCAATAATGAACCGTTGGGCGGCGATACGATGGCATACCAAAATACCGAGCTAACATTCCCCATCATGGATCGCGTACGCGGCGCCATCTTCAACGACATGGGCTTTTTGGATGCGCGGGCCTTCCATTATACCGACGCGTGGCATGAAATGAACATGGCGGCCGGTTTTGGCCTGAGGCTAAATCTGCCCATTGGACCGTTGCGCCTTGATTACGGCATTCCCTACAAGGATCAGGGCTATAATCATAACAACACCGGCAAGTTTAGCTTTGACGTTGGCTATCAATTTTGACAGGCTTCGCCGCTCATGAACAAGTTACTGTTGGTTTGTCTTTTGGCCCTGGCGCCATTCTCCATGGCTTCGGCCGATATAAAAATCGCCGTCATCGATCTCAGCAAGGCGTTTGACGGGTATTATAAAACCAAGGACGACAACGCACGCATCCAGGAAAAGAGGGCCGGATACGAGAAGGAGATTCAGGATCTCATCAATAATTATCAGCACATGGGCGACGAAGCTGAGGCGCTCAAGAAAGCCGCCGATGATCCGACCCTTTCCGCCGCAGCCCGCGACGAGAAGGCCGCAGCTTTTAAGGTGAAACAGCAGGACATGGTCGCTTTGGGGGAAAAGATCAAGGAAAAGACCACGGAGCGGAAGGGCGAGCTTCAGGAAGACCTTTTGCGCCAGCACAAGCAAATCGTGGAAGAAATTACAAAAGTCGTTAACGATTATGCCGGCCCGCAGGGCTACGACCTTGTTATCGATAAATCCTCCATTTCCGCCGCTAGTGGAGTTAATACCTTCCTTTACAATTCCCCAAAACTGATCGATATCACGGCGGATATCCTCAAATTACTTAATCAAACGGCCCCAGCCCCCGGTGGAGCAGTTCCTTCCGGTGCGGCTTCCGCTCCCGCCGCGCCTGCCCATTAATCAGGCGCTCGCCGGCGCCGGAGCTATCCGTTGCTTGTGACTGTGCATACTGTACGCTCCATCGCCGATTATGTCGGAGGTGCGGTTATGGGTGACGGCGCGGAACGCATTGTCATCGGCATCAGCGATCTTCGTTCCGCGCAACCTGATCAGGTTTCCTTCCTGACCAACACGAAATATGAACCGCTGGCCCAAGCCAGCCGGGCCGCCGCCATCCTCGTCAGTCCCAAGGATGCGCCAAGGTTTTCTTTCACCCGGATCGTGGTCGAATCACCGAGCGCAGCTTTCGGAAAAATTTCAGCCTTGTTCGCCCCACCGCCCATCAAGGATGAGCCGGGCATCCACCCTACGGCGGTCGTCGCGCCCGACGCCGTCCTTGGGGAGGGCGTCAGCATCCAGACCCACGCGGTCATTGCCGCCGGAGTCCGCATCGGGCCTCGCTGTGTGGTAGGAGCCAATTGTTTTATCGGCGAGCAGACCACGATTGGAGCCGACACACGGCTTTATCCACTGGTCACGATCCGCGAACGAAGCGTGATCGGCGCGCGGGTCATCATTCACAGCGGCGTCGTCATCGGGTCGGACGGCTTTGGTTATGACTTCGATTCCAAAACCGGGCGTCACGTCAAAATCGCCCACACCGGGCATGTCCAGATTGACGACGACGCGGAAATCGGCGCTAACACCACCATCGATCGGGGACGTTTCGGCAAGACCCACATCGGGGAGGGCGTGAAAATCGACAATCTTGTGATGATTGCCCACAACGTCACCATCGGCGCCCATTCGATCATCGTGTCGCAGACAGGGATTTCAGGCAGCACTTCCCTGGGACGCTACGTCACGCTCGCCGGGCAGGTCGGTCTGGCCGGGCATCTCACCGTCGGGGACAAAGCCACCATTACCGCCCAATCGGGGCTTAACAAGGACGTTCCCGCCGGAGCGGTTCTTGCGGGTCACCACGCGATGCCCATTCGCGAAAGCCTCAAAGTGGAGGCGCTCACGCGCCGTCTTCCGGAATTGGTCGAACGACTCAAGGCGCTCGAAGAAAAAATGCGGTCGTTGCCGTAGGTATGGACTGCCGTTTTTACCAATGTGGCAGCGCAAGCCAGAGTTTGCGGAGGAACGAGACCCTTACCCGGCCTCGGTAAACTTGGTAATCGGCTCGCTCGATTTGATCCAGAATCGCCCCGTAAACCGTGCTCATCAGGCGCGCGCAGAAACGGGAACCATCCGCGGGAAGCGCGGCGATGCCTGGCTCGGCAAGGTGGTAATAGGCGCGGGCGCGGCTGATTTGGAAACGCATCATTTCCCGAAAGGAATCGTCCGCGCGCTTGCTGGCGATGTCCGCTTCCGTCAGGCCGAATTTTTTCAGCTCGTCTGCGGGGAGATAAAGCCGGTCGCGTTGCCAATCCTCCGCGATGTCGCGCAGGATGTTGGTCAATTGCATCGCCGTACCGAGGTCGCGCGCCGGTTTCAACAATTCGGGCGAGGGCTCGGTCAGGACATGGACCATGATCAGCCCGACCACGGAAGCCACATGGTAACAGTAGCTGTCCAATTCCTCCCATGTCTGGATGCGCACCCGGCCACAATCCATTTCGACGCCCTTCAGCAAATCCTCAAAATAGCTGATCGGGATGGCGCGGCGCCGGATCGTCTCGCGAAAGGCGCGCAGCCAGGGCAGAGAATTCTTGAAAGGTTCCGCGCTTGTTTCGGGCAGATAGGTGGCATGGAGAAGATACGAGAGATCCGTCATGGCTCGCAACCGCGCCGCCTCATCCGGAGCGAGGTCAATTTGATCGTCGACATGACGACAAAACGCATAAACCGCATAAGCGTCGGTTCGCTTTTGCGTGGGGAGGACGTTCGACGCGAAATAGAAAGTTTTCGCGTGATGCCGCGTTATTTGTTTGCAGAAATTTTGAGAGTCGAAAAGTGAAATTGGAACACTTTTCTCGTGGCTCTTTACGTTTTTTAGCTTTTCCTGCGACGGAGTGTTACAGGGCAAGGTGTCGGGCATTGTGAGCTACGGTAGCAGTCCTGTGGGTATCCGGCAAAGATGCGTTTAAGCGGTTCCTGACGGCATTCTGATCCAATGATCTCTGCCATACCGACACCAGGCCAAGAAGGGTCAACCCGAATTCATCGGAAATTTTCGCGATACGCGCATGAGCGCCGAAAGCATCATCTGCCGATATCGCTTCCAATCATCTGACAGGAGCACGGCGTTGGCGGATTCCTTGCCGATAAAGTTGAGAAGAATTGGCTGCGGTAATCAGGAGAATAAAAGTTAGAAGCGCCAAGCTCCAGAGAGGCATTGTGGGTGTTTCGGTGGTTGTTATCTGGTTATTATTATAGTTCTGCAAGACGGACATCTGGAGGGCGTCGACGGTGTAGTTTGAGGTTGGTTCGCAGGAAAGTGGATAGGTGCCCCACCAGGGACCGCCCGACCAGTAGGTTCCGCTGATGTTGTTGGCCTTGAGATAAGAGAGAAAACCGTCTAGCGCGGTCTCCCAACTAGCCAGATAATTATTGCTATTGTTGGGGACGCCGTATTCGCCGATATGGCCGTTATAACCGTGCGAGGTGACCCAACTCACGAAAGGCTGGGCGAAATTAACACCGGTGGTTGCCGTTCCCTGTTCGTTGGCTCCATAGCTTCCGTCGTGATTGGCATTCCAATAGGAATGGGCCGAGTAGACCAGCAGGTTGGCCGAGTCGGTGACCGAGAGCGTCGAGTTGCTGCTCGCCCAGGTCTGTGATCCCGACCAGTTGACTCCTTCCACGAAGACATAGTGGGTCGTGTCGTACTGCCGGATCGTGTTGACGGCGGCCTGGGCCTGGGGTTGCCAGTTGGCCAAGGTGTTGATCGGCTCGTTCATGAGGTCGTAGCCGTAGATGGCCGACTCGTTCGCATAGTGGGCGGCGAGCTGGCCCCAGGCATTCTGGAATGCGCTGACGGGCACCTGGGTGCTCCCTACGGTGTAACCGGTTCCGGAAATGGTGTAGCCGTCGTAATTATGCATATCGAGGAGGATCTTCATCCCTCGGGAATGAGCCAGGGCGACGACGGCGTCGATGCGGCCCATTTCGGTGGGATCGAGCGTGGCGTTGAGAGAGTGCTGGATCCGCTCCCAACGAAAGGGGAGCCGGATGAGGGTCAGCCCCTTTCCGTTGTAGTAGTCAAAATCGGCTGCACCGGGGTAGATATAATCCGTACCATAAGTACCCGGGATATTGCTGCCAAATGCACCTCCGGAGAGATTAACGCCGAACATTTGCGGCGCCGAGGCGCGCGCGACGGTAAACGCCCCGATGAACATCAAGGCGACAAAGAGACTGACTAATATTCTATTCATGGAATTTATTCCGGACAGTCTCTACTGCGTCCCGGTATGTTGGGTTTGTTGCCTCACCAGCGAAAAAGCCTCCCGCAAGCCTTCGCGCTGCGCCGAGGTGAAGGACGAGTTTCCGAGTGCAGTTTCGGCCTTTTGAAAGAGAGATTCCATCCTCTGGGTCAAAAGACCGACCGCGCCCGACTTGTCGATGAGCTGCTCGATCTTGCTGACCGAGGCGTCATTTGAGGTGCGGGTACTCAGGCAAAGCTGGAGGAAACTGCGATCCACATCGACGAGGTGATCATAAGCCTCGCGCAGGAGCAGTGTCTTTTTGCCCTCGAGGATGTCGGTCTGGCGCAGCCGGTCCACGCCCTTGAACTGGCTGTACTCGATCAGGTCGTTCTGGATTTGAAAAGCGAGTCCCACCGGTTCAATCAACTCGGCAAGTTCACGCAGGTGATCGTCATCGACTCCAGCGAGCAAGGCCCCGAGGACCAGGGGTGCTTCAAAGGTGTAGCGGGTGGTTTTCAGGGTGTACATGCGCGTGATGTCGGCTTCTCCTACGCGGGCAATGTCGCGTGTGCCGAGGAGAATATCGTAGACTTCGCCCGCCCCCGTGTCTGAAATATAGCGCAGGAAGTGGGAAAGCGCGGCATCACGCATAGCGGGATCGAAGTCGGTGGAGCGGAGGGTATCGACCGCCATGGCGAAAAGAATATCGCCCACGACCACGGCCACGTTTTCGCCTACGCGGGCCGCGCCGTCGATCTTGCCCAGGCGTTCCTCGATCAACTTGTGAAAAGTCGGTAAACGACGGCGGCGCTCGGATTGGTCGATGACGTCATCGTGGATCAGGATGAAGGAGTGGAGTAATTCCAGGGATAACGCGGCTCGCAGAAGCGAGACGTCCTCAAAGGGCCGGTCTCCGCCAAAGATGCGATACGAACCAAGCAGCAGCATGGGTCGGATGCGTTTGCCGCGACGTGCCACGAACTCCGTGATGTCGAGATAGAGTGGCTCGAACAATTCTCCGTAGGCGTAACGCTCGGTGCTTTCCTGGAAGAAACGAACCAGGAAATTCTCGAACAACGACGACGCTTGCTGTAACTCGGCGCGGAGCTGGGCGGCGGTCGAGTTCATGCGTCGTGGTTCGGTGTGCGCAAAAGAGCCATTGCGTATGCTAATCGAAAACCTTATGCCGCGCAAACATTGGTGCTGCCCGCGGCAGGTCCTGCGGACGCCAGTATTTTTTAGTGAAGCTCTATTGCCCTTCGGAGGAGGTACACTCCGCAGGATTAGCGCCCTGCGCAGCAGCGTACTCCGGGGGGACACCGCCCTCCGCAGGAGTGAGAAGATGGGCCACTTCGTCCTGGACGGCGCTTAATTCGCTCAGCTTGAGTCCGGGATCTTCGATCAGCCAGACTTCGCCGCTGGGGAGATGTTCGTAAACCAGGACCGACAGGCCTTCTTGCCGCTGGCGCTCGATCTGGCGCAGGACTTTTTTGCGTTCGAGCATGAGGGCAAGGATGTAGCGGGCGTTACGCGTGCCCGATGCGTTTTCGGCGACGAGGCGGCGCAACAGACTTTCGGCGTCGTCCTTGTGCAGCGCTTCGGGTTCCGGCGGCGCGGGCGGGACAAAGTCAGTCTGCCAGGCCGAGAGGGGCTCGATATTGTCATTGCGAGCGTTCCATGCTTCCACGCCGAGATCGACCCGCACGTATTGCCCCTCGCGCCAGTAGAGCGCGGAAAAGACCCGCTCGCCCTTCTCAAAAGGGCGGCCCGAAACGGCGCACTGCAAGGCGCGCGACTGAATGTTCCATTCTTGCGTTAACATAACGTGCGAGACTGAAACTTTACGACCGGGGACTTTGGCTGTCACGCGACTTCACTGATTTTTTGTTTTCTCCACCAACCCGAACATCGGGCCGAAGCTGTGCGCGATGGGGTCTTTCAATGCTGGGACATAGAAGGCTGAAATGTCGCCATCTAAAAAAAGGGCGTTGGGACATTTTAATTTTGTGAGAAAGAGGGCCGCAAAATCGTAAAAGTTAACCGGTGCGCGTGAAAGGGCGAACATAATCGTCCCGTCCTTCCGCACGCCGACGCCACTCCTGATCTTTCTGCTTTTGGAGTCGGCATTAAAGTCAGGCAGAATGGTGCCGCCGTGAACGAGTAGGGGTCCTGATTGGGTTGCCCAGGTCGCGGGCGTCAGCAGCGTCGTGTAGGTGCTCGATTCCACGACGAACGCCTCGCGTTTCTCGTTGATGAGGAAAATGCCGTTGGGCTTCATGTAGAAATTGCCGGTGCCGTCCTTGAGGTTAAGCGGTGATTTCTCGTCACCATCCTGGACGAGGAGGCCGACCGGTCGCGAATCGGGCTCGAACATCCCGGCGTTGGCTGCGAAGACGAGCTTTTCGCCCTTGGCGTTGACGGCTTTTTCGAGTCCGACGAAATCGTGGAGCAGGTTCCCATCGTCATCTTTCCAGAAGAGACGCAAGTCTTCCTTCTTCGGATCAACCGTGCGGACGAGAAATCCCTGACCGCGAAAGGTGGTCAACTGGAGCGCGGGCGATGGATTATCAGCGGCTGTGGCGAGTGAAGACAACCCGCACACAATTATTCCGAGGATAAGTGCGGAGAGAAGTTTCATTGGGCCTTCACAAGAACTTTCGCCGCAAGCGTAGCCAATGTGCAAAGCGTAGCCATTCCGACAAACACGGCTGTATTTAATACAAAGGTGACAAATGGTATGACGAAACGGCGATAACGTGACCACGTCGGTAAAAGGAACTCCAGCGCCATGAAAAAAAGAAATACAGCAGGGATAACGAGTCGTCCGTAAAGAACAAAAAAATCAGAACCATCGATAAGCCACTTCGGTCCAGGATTGGTCATTCCAGCTTTTCCCCAAATTTCCTCAAGAGTCGGCAAGATGAGGATGTACGAAAAAAGCCATGCAACAGATGCGGGCAACAGGAACAAAAACGCTCGGAGATAAGTTTGCCAGGCGGGTTCGTCATTAGAACGCGTCTGTGGGATGAGAGGGTTCATTGCGTTGAAGTTGGAAATGTTCCGACCGTCGAGAGACGACTAAAGTTTTATGCCAGTCGCTCCTTGATCGCGTTGCCCATTTCGATGGTGGAGACCGACTTTTCGCTGGGCCGGGCGAGATCGGCGGTGCGGAGGCCGGAGGCGAGCGTGGCTTCGACGGCGTTCTCAATGGCAGCGGCGGCTTTGTTCTCGTTGAACGAGTAGCGGAGCATAAGCGCGGCGGAGAGAATTTGCGCGATGGGATTGGCGATGCCCTTGCCCGCGATGTCGGGCGCGGAACCGCCGCTCGGCTCGTAGAGGCCGAAGGAGCCGTCGGCCAGCGACGCGCTGGGGAGGAGTCCGAGCGAGCCGACCGTGGCGGCAGCTTCGTCGCTGATGATGTCGCCGAAGAGATTTTCGCAGAGCATGACGTCGAACTGCTGCGGCTTGCGGACGAGTTGCATCGCGGCGTTGTCGACGTACATAAAGTCGAGCGCGACGTCGGCATATTGCGGGGCGATGGCCTTGACGGTTTTGCGCCAGAGGAGGCTCGTTTCGAGCACATTGGCCTTGTCGATCAGCGTGACGCGTTTGCGCCGTAGTCGCGCGGCCTTGAAGGCGACGTGGGTGATCCGCTCGATTTCCTTCGTCTCGTAGACCATGGTATCGACGGCGCGTTCTCCGCCCTCGATGGCGACGGTCTGCTTGGGCTGGCCGAAGTAGAGTCCGCCCGTGAGCTCGCGCACGACGAGCAGGTCGAAGCCGTCGGGAATCCACTCGGACTTGATGGGCGAGGCGTGGAGCAGGCCGGGGTAACATTTCGCGGGGCGCAGGTTGGCGTAGAGGCCGAAGTGTTTTCGCAAGGGCAGAAGGGCTGCGCGCTCGGGCTGCTTGTTGGCGGGCAGGCTTTCCCATTTCGGCCCACCGATGGAGCCGAAGAAAATAGCCTTCGCATCACGGCAACCCTGAAGCGTCTGCGGCGGAAGTGCGTTGTCGAACTGGTCAATGGCCGTGCCGCCGACCGCGTACTCCTTCGAGTCGATGGCGAAGCCAAAACGTTTTGCGGTGGCATTGAGGACGTCGAGTCCGACGGCCATGACTTCGGGGCCGATGCCGTCACCGGCGAGGACGGCTATTTTGTAGATGTTGCTCATAAATTTTGACGGAAGGACCAAATTACCAAACTCCTGTGGAGGGCAGTAACCAAATTAGCGAAATTTAGACAGGAGGAACATGAGAGAGGATGAATGGGATTTTTTAGACGGGATTAACGAGATTAACAGGATTAGGATGCGTGCAGCAAGAAACAGCTTATGAGATTGATCCGTCAAATCGTCCTGCTTGGTCTGGCATCCTATCTCGGAACCTCGGGGCTATTCGCTCAAGCGCAGAAGCAAGATGGGCTTGCGGAACAAATAGCCCGTTTGCCGTGGGGAACCGACCAGGTAGTGATTCATTTATCCGCGAAGGCCGATTCCAAGATCGTTTTAGTTGCCCACTACGCAAATCCGGGCGCAGTTTCGGATACCGATACCGGCTATGTCAGCATTCATCCCTATAAAGTTATTTTGGATAAAAACGGAGGCCCGATTTGTCCTTTGCGCGAACGTTCAGAGATGCACTTTAAGTGCCGCGATGGCAATCATTGGTGGTGCAACGGCGGCGGCAACTTCGAGAAAGCAACCAAAGACGGATTCGATTATGATCTTAGCCTTAGCTGGAAATTGGATAAGGAGAGCGAGAAGAAGTTTGACGAAACCTTCCACTGCCACTGGGTCAAAGAACAAACGTTCAAGAAGGACGGCTTCGTGATTACGATCACTGCGAAGCTCAAATGAGGGAGATGCACCGTCGCCCGGAGGTCGGTGGCTACCTAAGAGACCTCAAGCGACCTTCGCGGCCTTGGGAATCCGCTGCGTTTGCGACTGCTTGGGCGTTGGTTTCTGCGGAGGCTCGGGCTTGAATTCGGGCTCCGGCTTGTGTTCGGGTATGTTGAGCGGGGGTGAGAAGAGATAGGTCTGGAAGATCGCTTCACCGATGGCATTGAGCTTGATCTGCAATTCGTCCATGTATTGGTGCATGCCGACGGTCTTAATGTCTTCGAGCGCGCTGTAATTCAACTCGGCCACGACTCGACCAGCGAGTTTTTCGGCCAGATTGGTGAAGTGCTCCTCTTTGCAACCGGAGATGCGGCGCAACGCGTCGTTCAGGGCCTGCGAGCAAAAGCGAATCGAGCGCGGGAAAAATTCGTTGAGAATGAGGAATTCGACAACCTTGTCCGGCTCGACCTGCGCAACGTAAAACTTGCGGTAGGCGTCGTGCGAACTGCATGAGCGGAGAATGGCGCTCCATTGCAGCGTGCCGCCGGTCTGCGTGTGGGTCGGCGCCTTGATAAAGATTTCGTCGTTTGCATCAAGGATGCGCGTTGTCATGTCGGCGCGTTCAAGATATTTGCCGACCTGGATGAAATCCCAATCCTCGCCATGGGTCATCGTGCCATCGGTAATGCCCTGGAAAAGGTGCGAGGCATTTTTGACCGCGGTGAAAAATTCGTAAGGGCCCTGGCGTTGGATTTTTTTCAAGGTCTGGTTTTTCATCCAGAGATAGGCGCGGTTGATTTCCTCCCACATTTCGAGCGAAATTTGCTCGCGCACATGCCGGGCATTTTCGCGAGCGGTGGTGATGCAATTGATGATCGAGTTCGAGTTCTTGGAATGGAGCGTGAGAAAGTCGATGACGTTCTCGCTCGTGGTTTCCTTATAGTGCTTGTAGAAATCCTCGTGGTCACCGGTGCTGCGCAGGACCGGACCCCAGAGCGCCTTTTGCTCCTTGGGATCGAGCTTGGGCAGATCGAGCATGAGCTGGAGGTTGACGTCAAGAATGCGGGCGATGTTTTCGGCCCGCTCGGCATAACGGCTCATCCAGTAGAGGGAATCGGCAACGCGTGAGAGCATAGGATTTTAAGCGTTAGCTATCCCCATAGAGCACCCAGGTGTCTTTGCTGCCGCCGCCTTGGGAAGAATTGACGACGAGCGATCCCTTGCGTAGCGCGACGCGGGTCAGGCCGCCAGGAACAATGGAGATTTTTTCGCCGCAGAGGATGTACGGGCGCAGATCGACGTGACGTCCCTCGAAGTGGCCGTCCATGTAGCTGGGATGGCGCGAAAGATTGAGCGTCGGTTGGGCGATGAAGTTGCGGGGATTTTCCAGGATCAACTTTTTGAATTCGGCGCGCTGTGTGGCCGTCGAAGCAGGACCGACAAGCATCCCGTAACCGCCCGATTCATTCGCCGATTTCACAACAAGCTCTTCGAGATGGCTGATGATGTACTCGCATTCCTTCGGGTTGGAAGCGAGATAGGTGGGCACATTGGCCAGGATCGGTTCCTCGGAGAGGTAGAAGCGGATCATGTCGGGCACGTACTTGTAGACGACCTTGTCATCGGCCACGCCGGTGCCGATGGCGTTGGCGAGACTGACGTTGCCGGCGCGGTAGGCTTCGACCAGTCCGGGGACGCCGAGGATGGAATCTTTACGGAAGACTTTCGGGTCGAGGAAGTCGTCGTCGAGGCGACGGTAGATCGTGTTGACCTTTTCGAGCCCCTTGGTCGTGCGCATGTAAACCGTCTTGTCCTGCACCACGAGGTCCTGTCCTTCGACGATCTGGATGCCCATCTGCCGGGCCAGGAACGAATGCTCGAAGTAAGCGCTGTTATAAATGCCGGGCGTCAGGAGCACGACGGTCGGGGGTTTGGTGCTGGGCGGAGCGATGTACTGGAGGACAGTGAGCAGATCCTGCGTGTAATGATCGACCGGGCGGACGCCGACACTGCTGAAGAGATTAGGGAATGCGCGCTTCATCGCGACGCGGTTTTCGAGCAAATAGGAAACGCCGGAGGGACAGCGACCGTTGTCTTCGAGCACAAAGTAGGTGCCTTCGCGGTCGCGCACCATGTCGCTGCCGCAAATGTGGATGTAAATGTCCTTGGGCACGGGAACGCCGACCATCTCGGGACGGTAATGCTTGGCTGAGAGCACATCTTCCGCAGGAACGACTTTTTCCTTGAGGATGCGCTGGCAGGAATAGAGGTCCTTGAGGAAGAGATTCAACGCGCGCATGCGCTGGATGAGGCCCGCCTCGATCTTGTTCCATTCCGCGCTGGGAATGATGCGCGGCATCAAATCGAATGGGAAAATGCGCTCGGTGCCCTGTTCATCGCTGTAGACCGTGAAGGTGATTCCCTGGCGCAGGAACGCGGCATCGACGGCCGTTCGCCGCGCGTCGAATTCCTCCTGGTCCAGGTTCTGAAAGCGTTCAAAGAGCGCCGCATAATGCGGGCGCACCTGGCCTTCCGCGGAAAACATTTCGTCAAAAAAATCGCCAGGTTTGTATTTATCAAGCAGGGCCATGAACGTAATCGGGCTCGGGAACGAATTTCTTCGGGTTAAGGGAGGTTAGCTAACATCATCTTCTTATGGCAATCAATGTAAGAAGCGAGGTTCGTGCCAATGTTGGAGACAGTTCTAAGGTTTGACAAAGGAGCCGGAACAACGGACTTTCACCCCATGAGCACAGAATCCCCTGTCACCCACCTCACCCGCGATATCGAAGCTATTCAGATTCCGAGCGGGCAGACCAAAAAACTTCTCAAAGGCACCCCGGTGATCATCACGCAGGCACTCGGAGGAACTTACACCGTCGTCGTCGAGCAATCCGCCGGCCTTTATCGGGTACTCGCCTCGGATGCCGATGCGCTCGGTAAAGTCCACGTAGAACCGGCTGCCCGTAACGGTACCGGCACAACCGCCGGCCCCCTCAACGAGGACGAGATCTGGGCCCAACTCAAGACCTGTTACGACCCCGAAATTCCGGTGAACATTGTCGACCTCGGATTGATCTACAGCCTCGAAATCAAACCGCAGGAGGACGGCGGCAATCTGGTTGAAGTCAAAATGACCCTGACCGCGCCTGGATGTGGCATGGGGCCCTCCATCGCCTCGGATGCCCAGCGCAAGATTCTCGGCATCCCCGGCGTGACCGATGCCCAAGTCGACGTTGTTTGGGACCCGCCGTGGAGCGCCGAGCGCATCTCCCAGGAAGGCAAGCAGAAGCTGGGGATGGTGTAGACTTCGGTGCCTTTGGTAGCCCGCGCAGGCCCTTGCGCGGGTGCCTTTTCTCGTGGTAGCCGTCGGCCTCCGGGCGACGGTGTCTTCTCAATCGATGTGTGGTGAATCGAGATATGGTTTTGAGATCGATTTGATGACATCAGTTGACAGTCCATCGGGCCCTTCGTCTGGCCTAGTGAGGATAAATTTGACGTCCACCTTTACGCACGAGCAGCGCTTCGATACATAGGTGCGTTGCGTGGTGACATAAAGTCCGCCCTCCGTGGTAAAATATTTGAACAACTCCCCTCTGGTTGTCATCCCCGGTTTAATTCCAGCAACCTCATTGAGTATCTCGGAGACTTGATAGTCGATGTCGCGGTTTATCGGTGTGTCCGCAAACGACCAGACGGGCATGAGCAACAGCAGAAGTAGCGGGATAAGAATTCTCATGAGAGAAAAGATACATCCTCCATTAATCGATGGCCATGCAATGTGCGTGAGTCCTGAGCTATGTTTCCCAACTTGACTAGTAGTCTTGAAAGTGACACAGTGACACTATGCTAAGCATCACCATTAAGGAGCTTCATCAAACGACAGGCGAGTGCGTGCGCCGTGCGGGAGCTTCAAGATCGCCCGTCATCGTGACGGATCATGGCAAACCAATCGCCGTGCTCGCCAATCCATCTCTCCTCAAGCCCAAGCGGCGGAAGCGGGTGCTTTTGCCCGAGTACATAGCCCTCATGGCGCAGCCAACGGTCGGCAATACGCTGGATGACTTGGATGCTGTGCGTGGCGATCGATGATCTTCTGCGACACCTCGGCGGCGGTAAAGATTTACGTTCCTGAACGCGAATCGAAGTCCGTGCAGCTTCTTCTTAATGCTGAGGAAGAGATTTGTCTGTCTGAATTGACGCGCATTGAACTCATGGGTGTCTTTCATAGACGCTTGCGCGAAGGTCAATGGAATCAGAGCCAATTTCTCGGCGCCGTTCGTCAATTCTCAAACGACGAGATCAGTGGTTTTTGGACTTGGCTGCCGCTCGATCAATCAATCATCCATGCGGCGGCAAAAATCTATACAACGCTTCCCAAAACGGTCTTTCTTCGGTCATCCGATTGCGTCCAACTTGTTACGGCGCTACAGCACGATTTCGATCAGATTTATACTTATGATCGGCACCAGTCATTGGCGGCAGCCACTTTCGGGTTAACGACGGTTACAGCCCCCTAGTTGACTATTTTCCCGCTGCTTCTAGGCTAGGAAGTCCATGCCCAAGCTTGCTTCGAGGAGTCCCGCACTCGTCCTAATCGCTGGTATTGCCCTGCTGACCGGCTGTTCCGTCGGCCCCGACTACGTCCAGCCCTCTGTTCCGCAAGCGGCCGCCTACAAGGAATCAGGGCCGTGGAAAAAGGCAGAACCGCGCGACGATATTTCCAAGGGAGATTGGTATAAGGTTTTTCACGACTCCAAGTTAAATGAACTGGAGACTCAGGCCCGGGCTTCCAGCCAGACCCTGCGTGTTGCAGTAGCCAAGGTCAGTGAAGCGCGGGCAGTGGCGCGTCAGGCAGAAGCCGAATTTTTCCCCACGCTCGATTTCAGCGGCACGGGTTTCCGGCAGCGCACCTCGCCGAACAACGGCCAGATTGCGGCCCAGACGCATAATACCGGCTCGCCGTTTACGTTCAACTCCGCCACGGTCGTCCCGTTCGACTTGAGTTACGAGGTTGATCTTTGGGGCAAAGTACGCCGCGGTTTCGAGGCATCGGGAGATCAGGCCCAGGCCTCCCTGGCTGACTACGAAAACGTCCTGCTCACCCTCAAGGCCGATGTCGCCACTAATTATTTCGCTATCCGGACGGCCGATTCGGAGATCGACGTCCAGCGGCGCACGATAAAGTCGTTTCAGGACGCGCTGGACCTGACCAACAGCCGCTTCCAGGGAGGCATCAGCACGCAACTCGATGTGGAGCAGGCCAAGGCGACCCTGGCGGCCGCCCAGGCGCAACTTGCCACCTTCCAGCAAAGTCGCGCGCAGTTGGAACATGCCCTGGCTGTTTTGCTCGGACAAACACCGGCGTCATTTTCGCTTTCCTTCCATCCTCTTAGTCTCACGCTTCCCGCCATCCCGGCAGGCCTGCCGTCGGATTTGCTCGAGCGTCGGCCTGATGTCGCCGCGGCGGAGCGCCGGGTTGCGGCCCAGAATGCCCAGATCGGCGTGGCCATAGCCGCTTATTTTCCCGTGCTTCACCTGACAGGCCAGACCGGTTTCGACAGCGGCGATCTCGGCATGCTTTTCAATTGGGAAAGCCGCATCTGGTCCTACGGGCCCAACATCCAGTTCCCGATTTTTGAAGGGGGCCAGATCAGCGCCAACGTCAAACAGCAAAAGGCGTCCTACGAGGAAAATGTCGCTGATTATCGTCAGTCGGTTTTGGTCGCCTTCCAGGACGTGGAGGATAGCCTGAGCGCTTTGCGTTACCTGGCCCAGCAATCGGAGGCGGAAAATCGCGCCTTCGACTCTTACAAGAAGGCCCTCGATCTCACCAACGCCCGCTATACGACCGGCTTGGTCTCCTATTTCGAAGTCATCCAGGCCCAGGGTCTCGCGCTTAACGCGGAACAACTTACCGTGCAAATCAACGGCAATCGAATGGCCAGCACGGTGCTCCTGATCAAGGCCTTGGGTGGCGGTTGGGCCGATTCGTACATCACGAAGCCCGATCATGGAAATCATGTCGCCGCTCCCTCGGCTGCTCCGACCGTCCTCGCGCCTGCGGGTGGAGGCTAACTCCGTTCGCGCTAATCCAGTCCCTTGAGCTCGTAGCTGGCGAGGGCTTCGCGCAGATCGACTCCGGGACGGAGATGGATGGTCTGCCAGCCGAGTTGGACCGCACCGAGGATGTTGGCTTCGAGATCGTCGATGAAGAGAACTTCCAGGGGGTCGGGATTGCCGAGCGCGGCGAGCGCAGCCTGGTAAATCGCGCGATCAGGTTTCATGGCCTTGACCTCGTGCGAGTAGATGCGAGCCGAAAAGAGCGAGAAGAAGGAATAGGTTGCCTCGGCGTGGACGATGTGGGCTTCGTTGGTGTTGGAGAGGATGGCCAGCGGATAGTGGGGCGCGAGCAGCGCGGCGAGCGCAATGTGTTCGGGGAGGGGCGTAAAGATGTCCGAGAAGCAGGCGCGAAGTTCCTTGGAGGCGCCCTTGTATTTGAGACGTTTTTTGAGGTGAGAGAAGAATTTGGCGGAGGTGATGACTCCGGTCTCGTAGGCGATGGCTTGGGGGTCCTCTTTCAGGAGGCGGGAGATTTCATCGGGAGGCAAAGGTGATTTTTCCGCGATGCGGTCGAGCATGATTTTCCAATCGAAATGGAGGAGGACCTTGCCGAGGTCGAAGCAGACGGCGCTGATTTTCATGGAGGAAGCAGGGGAAATTTTGACGGAATAACGGAATAGACGGAATTTTTTAGGGGAAGACAGGAGGATTTGGATAGGATTAATGAGATTAAAATGATTTTCAAAGGCAGGGAACTTTGTCTTCAGCCAATCCTATTAATCTTATCAAAAATGCTTCCCTCCTTTTCCCCAATTCCGTTTATTCCGTTATTCCGTCAAAATTTCGGTGGCTTGGCGGCTCACAACTCGCGGCGGCCGGAGAGAGCGTAACCGAGTGTGACGCTATCGGCGTATTCGAGTCCGCCGCCAGCGGGCAGGCCCATGGCGAGGCGCGAGACTTTCACGCCGGCTTTCTTGAGGATCGGCGCGAGATAGAGCGCGGTGGTTTCGCCTTCCGCGTCGGCGGCGAGGGCGAGGACAACTTCCTTGGGAGGCGCTTCCGCCAGGCGTTGTTCCATCTTGGCAATGGAGAGGTCTTCCGGGCCGACATGGTCGAGGGGCGAAAGGCGTCCGCCGAGGACGTGGTAAAGGCCGCGGAAGAAGTTCGATTTTTCGAGCTTGATCACGTCGCTGGCCTGCTCGACGACGCACCAGAGCGAGCGGTCGCGCTGGGGATTGGCGCAGATCGAGCAGAGCGAATCGATGCCCTGCGCGTAGAATCCGCAATGGCGGCAGGGATGGATTTCCGCGCGCGCCTTGGTCAGCGCGGCGGCGAGCCGCTCGCTGACGGCGGCATCGGCTTGCAGGAGATAGAGGGCGTGACGTTCGGCGCTACGCGGTCCGATGGAGGGAAGCTGGCGGAGCGCTTCGACAAGTTCAGTAAAAGCGAGAGGGTATTCGGTCATGGCGGTTATTTAGAAACGATCGGATCTGGATCCTCGACATCACTAGTCCCGCCGTAGTAGAGTACCTGAGAATGACTCGGTAAAGTTGTCTTGATACTGACATTTTTAGCCCGCGCCGAATAATCAAAAAAATCATCTACTCGGTGAATTCGATACCGGCCGTTTGCGAAATAATGCAACTCTCTGCACCAAGTGCCACCACTGGCACGGCCCCAAATTTCCAATTGAGGCCAACCGTTGAGGTTCTCCAGAATTCGCGCTCCTACCCATTGAGTGGAAAATGTCAGCGTCCTGCCAGTGCTGTTCTTTACGGAAACCTCCACAACGTGGCCGCCCGTGCCACCTCCCTCTTCTTGTTCCTTCCAAGACCCATCCTCAAATGTGATAGTGAATCCTTTTATTTTTATGGACCGATGCACGAGCGAATCTGACGGAGACTCCGGAAAGTCTTTCAATATCTTTGGCCACCCCGGATACGAATTTTGGGCAAAGGAGATGGATTGTGAGGTGAGCAGCAAAAGGAGTGCGGCTAAAACTCGCAGAATAAATCGCATAGGGTGCCCTACACCTTCAGCAACTCGGCTTCCTTGGCGGTGAGGCCCTTCTCGATTTCCGCGACGTATTGGTCGGTGAGCTTCTGGATTTCCTTTTCGGCGTCGGCGAGCTGGTCTTCGGTGATGTCTCCTGCCTTCTGGATTTTCTTGATTTCGTCGATGGCGTGGCGGCGATTGGCGCGGATGCTGACGCGGCCTTCCTCGGCGATTTTTTTCACGGCCTTGACGAGGTCCTGACGCCGTTCTTCGGAAAGGGGCGGGATGGGCAGGCGGATGAGCTTGCCATCGACCATCGGCGTGATGCCGAGCTTTGATTCCTCCAACGCCTTGCGGATCGCGTCGACCGTGCCGCCGTCCCAAGGCTGGATGAGGATGAGCCGCGAGTCGGGCGTAGTGATGGCGGCCATTTCCTTCAGGCGCATATGCGTGCCATAGGCTTCGACCATGAGATTGGTAACGAGGTCGGGTGAGGCTTTGCCGGTGCGGATGCCGCCGAATTCGGCTTGGATTACCTCCGTGCTTTTTATCATTTTTTCTTCCGCGTCGAGGAGAATGTCGTCAAGTGCCATGGGAAGAAGGTAAAAGGGTTAAGGGCAAAAGGCAAAAGGGAAAAGTTGGGACGAGGTCAGGGTCAAGACAGGCAGGCACGCCTGTCATTCATTCTCCTTGGGAAGGGGGCCGTCGCGCGTAGTGCAACGGCTATCAAAAATCGTCGCCGATGGCCCCACATGCCGGGCCACCGGCTAAAGTTTACGGCCTACCTTTGCAAGACAGCCAGGTAATGATCGACCATGCGGCGGCTTGCGGCATCGTTGCGCTTCACATAGCAGTTGCGCAAATTGATCAGGAGGCGGTGCATCGTCTGCAAGGGAGTGCAGGGCTTCGTCAGCAAAGGCCGCTGCTTGAGGGGAACTTCCGATGCGATCATCTCCCATTCGCCGTCTGAGAGCATGCGGCCCTGGCGGTAGGGATCGAAAATAATGCCGTCGAGACGGGCGAGAAAATGTCCCGGTGCCGCGATGCCCTCGACAGGGATATTGAGCCGCATTCCCACCAGGACATAAATCAGCGTGAGGGTGATCGGCAGGCCGCAACGAAATTCCATTGCCCAAGGCAGGTAGCCGTTGCGGGGATGATAGTAGTCATCGCCGCAGCCCACCAGTCCCTGCTCCTGGCCCAGGTAACGCGCCAGGCAATGCACTTTTTCCCGGGAAGTGGCTTCGGACGTAATCAACCGGCCGACCCCTTCAGCCCACAGATCCAACTGGCGCGCGTAAGGACCGCCCTCGAAGCCGGGATGCACTGTGCGGGTGAAATCCCAGCAAAGCGTCTCCATCTGGCTCCACGTCTTGAGCTTGGCCAGGCCGCGGGAAACATCTCCCAGAGTTCTTGACGCTTCGATCTCCTGGATGACTTCCCGCAGGCTCTCCCTGGCTGGGCCATGCGCGTGGCGGAGCAATTCCGCGTATTCCGCCAGGCGCGCGTCGCCTCCTTCAATCAGCTGGCCTTTGACCAGTCCGACTGTAGCGGCATCCCCATCCTGAAGAAGTGAAACAAGTGCTTGTTGCTGGGATGCCGTCATAGTTTAAACTTATCTTTTCAACGTAATAGGGGTTGAAATCACCTCACCATGGTCGGCGCATGGCGCATTGATCGGTACATCGACCGGCGCGTGGTCCTTGGCGGTGATCTCATTCTTGATGAGCCAGCCTTCCAATTCCTCGCCGCTGATGTCTGCCAACATTTTTCCATCCACTTCGACGCACGGAGAAAGCTCCTGGCCGCTTTTCTGGATCATCTCCAGGCGTTGACGCGGATCGTTCCAGATGTCCCGGTCCTCAAAAGGGAGGTTGTACTTCCCCAGAACGGCACGGACACCCTGACTCCAACCGCAATGCGGTTTCAAATAAGCTATGATTTTCGGATTTTGCATGTGCACAGCTTACAGTGGACCAGAATCCACCGCAACTAAGCTATGATTGCAAAAACGGTGCCAGCTTTGTCAGATTCGCGACATCCTCGTGCATGTCCTCGCTTTTTGGAGTCTCGAGCACCTTCGGCGTCGAGGCCCAGCGCGGGTCCTGCACGATCCACTTAAAGCAATCGAGACCTATCTCTCCCTCACCGAGGTGTTCGTGCCTGTCCACCCTCTTTCCCAGAGGCACTTTGGAGTCGTTCAAATGGAGGCCCAGCACGCGTCTCGACCTGAATAATTTTTCGACCTGCGCCATGGTCTCTTGATACCCGTCAGAGGTCTTCACGTTGTAACCCGCAGCGTATAAGTGTGCGGTATCCAGACATATTCCGAACCTCTTTTCATCCGAAACATGCTCAATCAACCAGGCTAAATGTTCAAGCTTGTAACCTAATGCGTTACCCTGTCCCGCAGTAATTTCCAACGCCATCCGACAGCGGAATCCCGCAGTGTGCCCGACGATTTCATCCAGACCTTGCGCGATGCGACGCAGGCCTGCCTCCTCTCCCGTTCCGCCGTGGCTACCCGGATGCATCACGATAAACGGGAGGCCGAGCGCTTCGGCCCGCTCGAGTTCGGCGGTCATCGCGCGAACCGAGGTGGAGAACATTTCCGGGTCCTGGTTGGCAAGGTTGACCAGATAGGAATTGTGCGCAAAGAAATAGATGCCAGATGCCTTCCGCGCTGCGCGAAATTGCGCGATTTCCTCCTCGGCCAGCGGCGGCGCAAACCACTGCTTGTTGTTTTTCACGAAAATCTGTGCCGCCGTAAATCCGCACGCCTGCGCACGCCCTATCGCCTGGGAAACGCCGCCACTCGTCGAGGTGTGGGCGCCCAGAAGCACGCCTGGGGGAAGATGGAGCGAAGGATGTTGGTTTTTTTGGCGGGCCATGCTGATCTCCGTATGATGATACTATTGCCTATTTGCGGCTGACAGGGGTAGGCTTTTTCCTCCAACTGATCATCCGCCATGACTCCTCGAGAAATTGTCAAAGAAACGATTGCTTTCCGTCGTCCGCCCTACGTCCCGTGGTCCTTTCGCTTCACCAAGGAGGCGAGAGAGAAACTGGAGGCTCACTTCGGGACAAAGGAGATTGATCCGTTCGTGAAGAATCATCTTCTCGAACTGGGGAGCGACATTGGGTTCTTTACAAATATCGGTCCTGACCGGTATCGGGATGTCTTCGGAGTCACTTGGGATCGATCCATCGACAAGGATATCGGAAATGTCACGGGGCAGGTACTTCCGGAACCGACCTTGAAAGGCTATCAATTCCCCGATCCCCTGGATTCGCGCTTCTTTGCCGACATCCCGGACCGGATCAAACGCTACCCGGATCGTTACCGGGTCTTTTGCCTTGGGTTTTCCTTATTCGAACGTGCCTGGACCCTGCGCGGGCTTGAGTCGCTCTATATGGATTTCATTGAAGATCCCGATTTTGTTCATGAACTGCTGGATGCCATAGCTGACTACAACATTGCGCAGGTGACAAAAGCGCTTGAATACGACATTGACGCCGTTTACTTCGGGGACGACTGGGGACAGCAGCACGGATTGCTTATGGGTTATGACCTTTGGAAGGAGTTTATTTTCCCACGATTGAAGAGGATGTATGGAACCGTAAGAAAGGCCGGAAAAACGGTCTTCATCCACTCATGCGGCGATGTCGATGGACTGTTCGGCGATCTCATCTCGATTGGACTGGGGGTATTCAATCCCTTCCAACCCGAAGTGATGGATATCGAGCAGATCATGTCCCAATATCGTGGGAAACTGGCCTTCTGGGGAGGGGTTTCCACCCAGCGCACCATGCCTTATGGCAGTGTCGATGACGTGCGCGCGGAAGTCCGCAAGATGGTCGATCTCGGCCGGGATGGGGGATATATTCTCTCCCCGTCACATGCCCTTGAGGGCGATGTTCCCGTCGAAAACCTCCTCGCGCTGATCGAAGAGGCCCAAAGCATGTCCTTCGCTCTGCATTTGTCCTGATCCTCCGGATCGCTTCGCGCCCAGACTGCCTTGACTGGAAGCCATCTCGAAATTCCATTTGCGTTTGGATTGAACGAAGGAATAGTATTAGTGTGACGTGAGGCTGCCTCGGTTGCCGAACGAAATTTGCGTCTACCGGAATGATGTGTGTATGAAGCAAACATTAAATGTTCTCCACATCGAAGATTCAAAGGAGGATTCTGATCTCATTCGGGAGTTGTTGTTAAACAATGGCTTTCAGTGTCAGCTAACGCGGATCGAAACCCGGCCCCAAGTTTTCGACGCGTTGGAAAAAAATTCCTACGATATTATTCTCGCGGATTGCAAGCTACCAAACTTTAGCGGACTGCAAGCATTGGAAATCGCTCATGCGTTGAAGCCCGAAACTCCCTTTGTTTTTGTCTCGGGAACCATCGGCGAGGAAACCGCAATCGAATCGCTTCGTAATGGCGCGACCGATTATGTCCTGAAGGATCGGCTGTCCCGATTAGTCCCGGCGGTGCGTCGCGCACTGGCCGAGGCGGAAGAGCGGATGATGTGCCGCCAGTTGCAACAGCGTTTGCGTGAAGCGGGACGCCTGGAGGCGATCAGCACGCTGTCCAACGGTATCGCCCACGACTTCAACAATATCCTGACCATCATCTTGGGTCACGCCACCTTGCTAACCATGGACCATAAGAAACCGGAGCGCGTGCTGGAAATCAGCGGCACCATTACCGAGGCGGCGCGGCGCGGTTCGGAGATCGTTCAACAGCTTCTCGCCTTTGCGCGCAAGAGCGACGGTCATGTGGCGCCCACCGACCTCAACAATTATATCCAAGCGCATCTAAACGCGCTCAAGGAAAAGCTGTCTCCCCAGGTGGACCTGAGGTTTAAGCCGGGCGAGGACTTGCCCAAGATTCTGATAGACGCCAACCAGTTGGATCGCATCCTCGTGAATCTGGTCTCAAATTCCGTCGACGCGATGTCCGTCGGCGGCCACATCATCCTTTCAACCAGGCTCGTGACCGCGATGGAATTGCCGGATTTGCTGCCCGAGCTGGCCAGTGAAAATTACGTCTGCCTCACCGTCTCCGACACCGGCAAGGGCATCGACTCCACCACGCGGGAGCATGTCTTCGAGCCCTTTTATACGACTAAGGAACGGGGACGCGGAACAGGCCTGGGCCTGCCGGTTGTCTATGGGCTTATGCAAGCCCATCACGGCTATGTCGACGTGAAATCCGAGATGGGCCAGGGCACAACGATTTCGCTTTTCTTTCCGGTGCCAAAGCCGAATACGATGAATCCACCGACAGCCCACTTCTCAGATCCCGCCCTGAGCGGTTCGGAAACGATACTTGTCGTGGAGGATGAGGAGGATGTTAGGTTTTTCCTCGAGACCATGCTGCAAAGCCACGGCTATCATGTCCTGTGCGCCGCTGATTTCGACCAGGGCCTGAATATGTTCAAGGAGCATCAAAGCGAGATCCAGTTGGTCTTCTCGGATATCGGCCTTCCCAAAGTTGACGGTATTTCGTTATGCGAGAAATTGAGAAAGCTTAAGCCGGGCATCCCCCTGATCCTCGCCAGCGGCTATCCCACGAAGGAATTCAAGACGCGCCTCAATGAATTGGGGCCGCAGGCCTTTCTCTCCAAGCCGTACCACACGCAGGATATCCTCCAGACGGTGAGAAAGACGTTGAACGGCTCCAAGGTGGCGCACCTGGCTTCGTAAATATCCTCCATTTGTCTTGTAAGTCTTGTAGGACCTGTGGGACACATAGGGCTCATAAGACACCTTCATCTGAGCCACTCCACTCACGCATGCATCCACTTGATCCTCTCTTCAAGAAAAACCGGGAATGGTCGGAAAAAATCCGCAAGCACGATCCCGATTTTTTCCAGACCCTGTCCCGGCAACAGACGCCCGAATATCTCTGGATCGGCTGTTCCGACAGCCGTGTTCCCGCCAACGAGATTTGCGGCCTGCTGCCCGGCGAGATATTTGTCCATCGCAATGTTGCCAACATCGTGGTCCACAGCGACTTGAACTGCCTTTCCGTCATGCAGTACGCCGTCGATGTTCTTCGCGTCAAACACATCCTTATCGTCGGGCATTATGGTTGTGGGGGCGTTCGCGCTGCCCTCGGCACAAAAAAACTGGGCCTCATCGACAATTGGCTGCGCCACGTCCAGGACGTTACCATGAAGTACACCGATCACCTCGCCTGTTATCGCGATGAATCGGCCCGGGTTGACCGTCTCTGCGAGCTCAACGTGATCACGCAGGTGCTCAACGCCGCGCAGACGACGATCGTTCAGAATGCATGGGAAAGAGGACAGGACCTCGCCATTCATGGCTGGGTTTACGGCCTCGAAGACGGCTTAGTGCGTAACCTCGGCATAAGTCTTTCCAACCCGCACGAACTCGCCTGCGCCATGAAAACATCATGGGAAAAAAGCGCGGCTTCCTTGCAAAATCCTTAGAAGCTTTCCTGAAAATCAGCGAGTCAGCGCGGGTCAGGCCGAAAGGATGAGCAAGCCTTCGGCAGGCGAAGCACCACCGCCCGGCGTGCGACGGCTACCTAGGTGGCGGCATGCTCGGCAAACTGGAGCAGGTAGAGATCTCGGTAGATGCCGGGGCGCGCGAGGAGTTCGGCGTGGCTTCCGACATCGACAATGCGACCCTTTTCCATGACGAGGATGCGGTTGGCGTTGACGACGGTGGAAAGGCGATGCGCGATGACGATGGCAGTGCGGTTGCGCATGAGCTTCTCCGTGGCGTCCTGAATGAGTTTCTCCGCCTGCGAATCGAGCGCGGAGGTGGCCTCGTCGAGAATAAGGATGCGCGGGTCCTTAAGCAGGACGCGCGCGATGGCGACGCGCTGACGCTGGCCTCCGGAGAGTGAAACGCCGCGCTCGCCGACGCGGGAATCGTAGCCGTTTTTAAGCTGGCAGATAAAGTCGTGGGCGTTGGCGGCCTTGGCGGCGGCGATGATCTCCGCCTGGGTGGCTTCGGGCCTGCCGTAGCGCAGATTGTCGGCAATGGTGCCGGAGAAGAGGATGTTGTCCTGCATAACGATGCCAATTTGCCGTCGGACCGACTGGACGTTGTAGTCTGCGATGGGCTTGTCGTCGACGAGAACCTGGCCCGCGCTGGGATCGTAGAAGCGGGCGAGCAAAGTGATGATGGTGCTTTTTCCCGCACCGCTTGGGCCGACCAGGGCGATCATTTCGCCGGGCGCGACGGTGAAGGCGACGTGGTTGAGCGTGGCCTGCCCGATACGGTAGCCGAAAGAGACGTCGCGGAATTCGATCTTGCCGTTCATGCGGGGAAATTCGGGCAGCGCGTCGTTTTCAGGGATATGGGGCACGGTGTCGAGGATGGCGAAGATTTTTTCCATGGAAGTGACACCAGTCTGGATGACGGTGTTGGCTTCAAAGACGCGGACGATGGGGCCGTAGAGCAGACTGAGGTAACCAAGAAAGGCGAAAAGTTCGCCGATGCTGAAGTGCCCATGGAGGATGAGATAGATGCCGAGACTCGTGGCGGTCAGGGAGCCGAGCCCGGAGAGCAGTTCGGCGGTGGCGCCCATGAGGGTGTTACGCCACTGGACGCGGTTGAAGTTGTTGTAATCGGCCTGGATACCGCCGCGGAAGATGTCTTCCTCTTCTTCCTCGGTGGCAAAGGCGCGCACGACGCGGCTGTTGGCGATTCGTTCGTTGAGGAACCCGACGACGCGCGACCAGTTGCGTCGGTGACGACGGCTTTCAAAACGCATCCGGCGGCGGTGCCAGAAATAATTGATGACGAAGAGGGGGACGAAGATGAGGGTGGTGAGGGCGAGTTGCCAGTTGAGGAAAAAAAGGAGGACGAAGACGCCGAGAGCCACGGTGAGGTCGCCGAGGAGGGAGACGGACGCGCCGGTGACGAGCGTATGCATCGAGCCGGCATCCTCGGTGACGCGGGCCACGACGCGGCCGGTCTGACGCTCTTCGTAAAACTTGAGGGACAGTTTTTGAAGATGAGAGAAGATGGCGATACGCAAATCGCAGGTGACATGCATGCCGGTGGTCTGCATGAGGTGGTTGCGCGTGAGAAGCGCTGCGGCGCGGGCAAAGAGGAGGAAGACATTGATGATAAGGAGCGGCAAGATGGCCGACCAGCCCGTGGCATTTTTCGGGATGATGAGATTAAGAAGCCATGTGAGTTTGGCGGGATGCTTGCCATTGACGAAATCGATGACCCAACCCATGAGCGCAGGGAAGGCGAGTGAGAAGAGCGAGACGACGATGATGAGCAGGAAGACGCACGTCAGCCGGGACTTGTAGGGGCGCAGAAAGACGCTGGCCCGGAGGAGAGTGCCCAAGATCTCGGAGCGAGAATGTTTACGGGCCATTGTTGGGCTGAAACCCTAGCACAAACTCACCGGGAATGATACTCCTGCAAGGACTTGACTCCGAGGGACTTGGTCTTGAGGGAGCGCAAGGCGCGAAGGGTGGCCTGTGCGGCGGCGAGCGTGGTCATGACAGGCACGCGCTGGTAGAGCGCGGTGGTGCGGATGCGGACTTCGTCCTGCCGCGCGACAGGGCCGGAGGGCGTATTGATAATGAGGGCGACCTGGTTGTTAATGAGCATGTCGAGGACGTTGGGACGGCCTTCGGTGAGCTTGAACAAACGCTCCACCGGGACGCCCGCGTTTTCCAGAGCGGTCGCCGTGCCCGAGGTGCTGTAGACCCAGAAGCCGAGGGCTTGGAGGCCGCGAGCGAGATCAAGGATGGCGGGCTTGTCGGCATCGCGGACGCTGATGAAGATATTGCCAGAGAGCGGGAGCGGGGGTTGGGCGGCCATCTGAGATTTGGCGTAAGCCAGTCCGAAGTCATCGTCGATGCCCATGACTTCACCGGTCGATTTCATTTCGGGTCCGAGCAGAATGTCGGTGCCGCGGAATTTCGCGAACGGGAAGACCGCCTCTTTCAACGAGTAATGCGTGGGAATGATTTCCTTCGTGAAGCCGAGATCCTTCAGCTTCATCCCGGTCATGATTTTTGCGGCGAGCTTGGCCAGTGGCACGCCGATGGCCTTGCTGACGAAGGGTACGGTGCGTGAGGCACGGGGGTTGACTTCGAGAACATAGACGACCTCGTCCTTGACCGCGAACTGGACGTTCATCAGGCCGCGCACGTCGAGGGCTTTCGCCATTTTGATCGTGGCCTCGCGGATTTCGTTTTTGACCTTCACGGAAAGCGTCGGCGCGGGGATGACGCAGGCGCTGTCGCCGGAATGGACGCCGGCTTGCTCGATGTGTTCCATGATCGCGCCGATGACGGCGGTCTCTCCGTCGGCGATGCAGTCGACGTCGACTTCCGTGGCGTCGTCGAGGAAGCGGTCGACGAGTACGGGGCGTTCGGGCGAAGCGGCGACGGCATTGCGCATATAGTAGCGGAGTTCGTCGTCGCCGTAGACGATCTGCATGGCGCGTCCACCGAGAACGAAGCTCGGACGGACGAGAACGGGATAGCCGACTTTCGCCGCGGCTTCGACGGCCTCGTCTTCATTGGTCGCGGTGCCGTTGGGCGGCTGGTTGAGGCCGAGCTTGTGAAGCATCACCTGAAAAAGCTTCCGGTCCTCCGCGCGCTCGATCGATTCGACCGAAGTGCCGATGATGGGAACGCCGTTGGCCTTGAGTCCGGCGGCGAGGTTAAGCGGAGTTTGCCCGCCGAACTGGACGATGACGCCGTCGGGCTTTTCGTGGTGGCAAATGTTGAGGACGTCTTCGAGCGTGAGCGGCTCAAAGAAGAGTTTGTCGGAGGTGTCGTAGTCGGTGGAGACGGTCTCGGGGTTCGAGTTGACCATCAGGGTTTCGTACCCGATCTCGCGCAGGGCGAAGGCGGCGTGGACGCAACAATAGTCGAATTCGATGCCCTGGCCGATGCGGTTCGGTCCACCGCCAAGAATCATGATTTTGTTCTTGGTGCTGGAACGGACTTCATCGAGCAGGTTGTCGTAAGTGGAATAATAATAGGGTGTGTAAGCCTCAAATTCGGCGGCGCAGGTGTCGACGAGGCGATAAGCGGGATGGAGGTTAAGATGAGCGCGGTATTCGCGAACCGTTTTCTCAGTCCATTGTGCGCCGTTAGGTCGAGTCCAAAATGCAGCAATCTGCCGGTCTGAAAACCCTAATGATTTAAGCCTGCGCAGATCCACCCAATCTGCTTGCAGCTCCGCCTCGCTCATGCCCTCCAACGATTCCTTGGGTGGATTCCACCACGTTTTAGTGCCGTTATATTGTGCTTCTTCCTCATCGACCAACTCCTTGAGTTGAGCGAGGAACCAGGGATCTATTTTGGTGAGGTTGAAAATTTCCTCAGCGGTAAAACCGGCGCGAAAGGCGTGGCGGATGTAGAAAATACGTTCGGCGTTCGGCGTAACAAGCTTTTGCTGAATGACTTCGCGGGGGGCGATGGGGGGGCGATTTGAGGGTGCGGTCTCCGTGGTAGCCGCTGCTGTCCCTTGCGGCGGGGTCTTTCCGGGCAACGTGGCTGAATCGCCGATGTGAACAGCGGCCGCCACCTTGGGGAGCGTGCCGGAAGTGGAGAGCCCGCCATTCTGGAAAGCGGCTACGGATGGCTTGTACTCGGCGGAACCGCCGCCAAATCCCCACGCGCCGACTTCGAGGGAGCGAAGCGCTTTTTGGAGCGATTCCTTGAAGGTGCGTCCGATGGCCATTGCTTCGCCGACGCTTTTCATTTGCGTGGTGAGCGTGGCGTCGGTCTGCGGGAATTTCTCGAAGGTGAAGCGGGGTACCTTGGTGACGACGTAATCAATGGTTGGCTCGAAGCTGGCAGGTGTTTCGCGCGTGATGTCGTTCTTGATTTCGTCGAGCGTGTAGCCGACGGCGAGCTTGGCCGCGATTTTCGCGATGGGAAAGCCGGTCGCCTTTGACGCGAGCGCGGATGAGCGCGAGACGCGCGGATTCATCTCGATGACGATCATGCGGCCCGTTTTCGGATCGACCGAGAACTGGATGTTGGAGCCGCCCGTCTCGACGCCGATCTCGCGGATGACGGCGAACGAGGCGTCGCGCATGACCTGATATTCCTTGTCGGTGAGCGTTTGCGCGGGTGCGACGGTGATCGAGTCGCCGGTGTGGACGCCCATGGGGTCGAAATTCTCGATAGAGCAAATGATGACGCAGTTGTCGGCGCGGTCGCGCATGACTTCCATCTCGTACTCTTTCCAGCCGAGGAGCGATTCCTCGATCAGCACTTCGTTGACGGGGGAAAGATCGAGACCGCGCTTGACGAAATCCTCGAATTCCTCGCGGTTGTAACCGATGCCTCCACCTGTGCCGCCCATGGTGAAGGCGGGGCGGATGATGAGGGGAAACGTTCCGATTTTAGTCGCGACCTCGCGGGCTTCCTCGATGGTGTGGGCCGTGCCGGAGAGCGGCATGTCGAGCCCGATCTTCTCCATCGCTTCCTTGAAAAGCTGGCGGTCCTCGCCCTTCTTGATCGCCTCGGCATTTGCGCCGATCATCTGCACGCCATGCTTTTTGAGCACGCCGGAATTGTAGAGCGACATGGCGGTGTTGAGCGCGGTCTGACCGCCGAGGGTGGGCAGAAGGGCGTCGGGCTTTTCACGGATGATGATCTTCTCGACGATTTCGGGCGTGATCGGCTCGATGTAGGTGCGGTCGGCAAACTCCGGGTCGGTCATGATCGTGGCCGGGTTGGAGTTGATGAGGATGACGCGGTAGCCCTCCTCGCGCAGGGCCTTGCAGGCCTGGACGCCGGAATAATCGAATTCACAGGCCTGGCCGATGATGATCGGGCCGGAGCCGATGAGGAGGATGGATTTGAGGTCGGTGCGTTTGGGCATGCAGTGTGGCGCTTTCAGGGGACAAAGCGCCGGGTACTTTTATAGGGCGCGTTGGGCGCGGGGCAACGTCCTTTTTTGTGACGGTCCTGCGGACGGCAGTAGGGAGGAAATTTTATGCAGAGATTACGGTGGTGCGGAGAGAGGCAGCTACGGAATTACCAAATTTTCCAAATTAACGGAATTGGGGAGGGGGGAAGATTTTGACAGGAGGGACGTGAAGGCGGATGAAGGGGAGGCAGGACCCAATTAACGAAAATGGGGATCGAGTTAATTCGAAGATTTGTGTCGTCTCTGTCTCAGTATCTCGCGAGAATGCTCGACGAGAGGAAAACTCATGGGGAAGCGGATCGCAATCATCCTTTGGCGTGTGTTCGCTGCCGCCCTCATCTTGGTCTTGGCGACGATCGTTTACTTCTCCTCTCTCGATCCCTCCGTCCGCGGATGGTGGTTTCGTCATGAAATGCTGAGTGCCCTTGATGATGCCTCTTCAGTTCAGGTGGTCGAACATTCAAGTCACTTTGATTCAATCACTGAAAGGAATAATCCGAACTATAAGGACGTCATCTACGCTACGGTAACCCTAAAGCCGGACCAGATCGAATCTCTTCGTAAGGCTCTTCCGCTCACTTTGGATTACAGTGGCACAAGAATGAAAATGTGCATGTTTGAGGAGCATCACTATATCGCAATTACTCGGCGGGACGGCTCGGTTTTAACGCTTCACATCTGTTTTCGCTGCGGGCAGATCAAATTAGGCAGTCACTATGGGGATATGCCCGAGGGCTGGGCGGCCAGTTTGAACGGATTTGTCACTTCGTTAGGTCTTCATCCCAATGGACCTTGGGACACAAATCCTGACGCGCCTAAGTAAATGGTTATTTTTCGACGTAATCGAGGTCGTCATGGAAAGTTTCGCGGAGGCCGAACCAGCCGATGAGGGCGAGGGCGGTGACGAACCAGCCGAGGGCCATGCCGCTGTGGAGCGTGCCCAGGGAAGGCTTGAGGACGGGATAGAGCATGGTAATGGGGATGACTGCGCCACGGACGAAGTTGGGCACGGTTGTGGCGACGGTGGCGCGGATGTTGGTGCCGAAATGTTCGGCGGCGATGGTGACGAAGACGGCCCAGTAGCCGACAGAAATACCGAGAAAAAAGCTGAGCGCGTAGAAGGCGAACGGGCTGAAGCCTTCGAGGAAAAAGAAGGCGTTCGAGAGCACAAATGCGGCGAGGATGAAGGTGAGCAGGATGCCTTTGCGGGCGCGGTTGACCTGGCAGAAAGCGCCGCTGAAAAGATCGCCGAGGGAGATGCCGCCATAGGTCCAGGCGATGGCGATGGACGTGGCGACCGTGCCGGTGCAGTGGAGCGCGGCGGCAAACTCCGGGCTGAAAGCGATGACGAGTCCGATGACGTACCAGCAGGGAAGTCCGATCAGGATGCAGCAGATGTAGCGACCGAGGCGCTTCGGCGCGGCGATAAGAAGGAGTTGCGAGGCAAAGGTGGGGCGGTTGGTCCCGGCCAGGATAGTGTACATGCCCGATTCGCTCACCATGGCGCGGAGCAAGAGAAGGAGCAAGCCGAGGCAGCCTCCGATGACGAACATGGTGCGCCAGTCGCACCAGAGGCCAAGCGTGCCGCCAACGACCGCGCCGAGAACGCCGATGGCGGAGATCATCATGGTGCCGTAGCCGCGCAGGGTGCGAGGCAGGACCTCGGAGACCAGGGTAACGCTGCCACCGAGTTCGCCGGCAAGGCCGATGCCGGCGATGAAGCGGCAGGCGGCGTAGGCGTTCAAGTCATGGACGAAAGCGTTGGCGATGTTGGCCAGCGAGTAGAGGATGATCGAGCCGAAGAGGAGGCTGATGCGTCCGCGCCAGTCGCCGAGCAGGCCCCAAAGGACGCCGCCGATGAGCATGCCGCCCATCTGCCAGTTGAAGAGCCACGCGCCGTGGGTGACGAGGTCGTCTCCTTTGTATCCGAGGCTGGTCAGGCTATTTTTGCGGACGACGAGGAAGATGATCAGGTCGTAGATGTCGACGAAATAGCCGAGCGCGCCGACAATCACCGCTGGATGCAGAAGCGCGGCGGCGATTTCACGGGGCGTGTGTTGCTCGGGTGTGCTGGGCGAGGTCATGCGACAGAGTTAAGCGTGTGCCGTGCCGAGAGCGAGCCGGAAAATTCGAGGTAGCCGTCGCGGGTCCTCGCGACGGTCAGGTGCCGCATTCGTGGTGGCCCTGGCACTGTTGGGAATTACCCACCTCACCAGCTTACGTCAGAAGCCACTTAAAAGACAACGACTTATTGATCTCTGCATTTTACACTGACATCGGCGACTTGTCGCATCACCTCTGAGGAAGCTGGCTGAAGATCGTCAGTCAATTTTGCAGTCATCAATAGAACGTAAGCGCCCAATTGTTGCCCCACGATGATTTGTGTCGGCAAGCCGGATGCGGCCACGCTGCGTTGTTGTATCATCGGTGGTATGGAGCACGGCGCTAGTTTGGGTTGGGCGGCATGGGAGATGCCTCTTTGTGCGTGACGCGGCGTTCCGGGTCGATCAACGCGATGGGATGGTGGGGTGCTTTCACCATGTCTGTCACGATCCATGCGTCCGTGTTCACTCGGGTCTGCATGAATTCCTTCATCTCCGGCGTAGCGTTCGCGGGAATGTTGGCTCCCGGCATCGGATGCGCCGCATTGACTCCGGCCCAGGGATTCATCGGTGGGCGTGTCGGGTTGACGGCTTGGTTCGCCAACGTCTTCAATTGCGATTGCAGCGACCGCTGCCCCAGCCAATAGCCAGAGCCAAATAGCGCTCCACCCACAACGAGGCACGCCAGTACCACGCTCAACACTCTCAAATTCGATTTCCCCTTGGTAAGAATCATACGAGCCCCTTGTGAATACGACTCGCACAAAAGACGAAAGATTACAAACCGGCAAGAAAAAAGTTTATATTAGCCTAACTGTCTACGTTAATTCAAATCTTCTGATATTTGTTAATACCTTTTTTAAAATGACTTAGGAGTTTTTCCACGATCATAAGTATATCTTGTTTTTCTTTGTTACATTTTGAAGGCATTCTAATTCGCGACTCCGCCAGCCTCATCAGCGAAGATTGGCTGATTCATTTTTCGCCGGAGCTTTTATTTCTGATTCGCCTTTTGCTGTAGCACCGCCTGCGCTTTGGCCAGATTCTTTTGCGCATCGGTATTGTTGGGACTCAGTTGTAACGCCTTTTGGAATTGGGCAATCGCTTCGCCCATTTCCCCTTTTTTAAAGAGAGAAACACCGAGGTTAGTGTGGGCATCGGCATAATTCGGGTTGATTTCGATAGCCTTTTGGTACTGGACTACAGCCCTATCGACTTGCCCTTTTTTGTCGAGAATAACGCCAAGGTTATTGTGGGCATCGGCAAAGTTAGGGAAGATTTCGATGGCCTTTTGATACTGAACTATTGCCTCATCCACCAAACCCTTTCGTGCGAAAACATTGCCGAGACCATAATGTGTTTCGGCATAGTTGGGATTGATTGCCAAGGCCTTTTGGTACTGGACCACCGCCTCGTCCAAACGCCCCTTTTGTACGAGAGCATTGCCGAGATTGGTGTGGGCTTCGGCATAGTTGGGATTGATTGCCAAGGCCTTTTGGTACTCGGCCATCGCTCCGTCTACTTGCCCCTTTTGTACGAGGGCATTGCCGAGATTGGTGTGGGCTTCGGCATAGTTGGGGTTGATTTCCAAGGCACTTTGACATTCGCTGATTGCCTCATCGAATCGCCCCTTTTGGACTAGGATTGCACTAAGGTTGCTGTGGGCCATCCAGCAGTTCGGATTATGGGCGAGTGTATCGGTCCAGAGCGTCCCCTGGCTCTCATAAGCCCAGGTCCGTTGCCAACTCAATAGACCGAGAACCAACAACAGTCCGGCACAGAGGCTTGATTGCAACGAGGCCCTTGCTGGAATGACGAAATTTGCGAACCAAGCCAAGCCTGCTCCGGCGAGCGCCAACGGCCCTATGCTGGCCAGATACTGCAAATGGTCTGCGACGAAGGAAAAACGTAGAAAATAATGTTCCACCAATCCCAGCACCGGAAGCAGGGCTGCCAGAAGATAAGCTAGCGCAAAGAAATAGGGGCGAGACCACGAGTTGCGTTCGACCCACAAAATAAACAGGACGATGATCACGGCCAATAGCGGCAGATACGAAATCCACTGTCCGGCATCGATCTGCCATCGCGGATAAATAAAGATCAACGGATGCGGCCAGACGAGTTTGCCCAGATAAAACCAGACCACGTTGCCCGCCGTTATCAGGCGCTCTGGCCAGCTCCTCGCCCATTGCGTATCCGTGTTAACACCCTGAAGGTCTACCGTCCACATCGCGAGGGCGGCGGCGGCGGCGGACATAAGAAAGATGGGCCACACTCTCGCCACGTTGCGCCACTGCCATCGGCCTTCCACCCACCAGGCGCACAAGCAAAGCACAACCGGCAACACGACGGTGGAAGATTTGCTGGCCATCGCCAGAGCGGCGAAAAGCAAGGTCAATGCATAGTTGCAGCCTCCTCCACTTCGATCCTTGTCCACCCTTAGCGTCTTCACAAAGAAAAGGATCGAAAGCAGGTAAAATAAGCACGACTGCGTGTTCTTCATCTCAGTGATCCACGCGACTGTCTCGACCTGCACCGGATGCAAGGCCCAGAGAGCCGCGCCCAGCCATGCGCCCGGTACCCGCAGATTCAGCAAAACTCGCCACAGTACAACCGCGCAGGCTCCGTGCATCAAGACGTTCACGAGATGATACGGCAGCGGTGCCAACCCCCACAATGCGTGTTCCATCCAGAACGTGGTGAGCACGAGGGGATAATACTGTGCGGCGTTCGTCGTCCAGATTTCTTTCAAACCGAGCGGCCCAATAATGCAGGGGTTGGCCGTGACATGGAGATCGTCATCCCAGATGTATCCCGCCCACCACACCGGCGAATAAGTCAGAATAACCGCCAGAACCAGAATCAGCCCCCAAAGCCAATCGCGACTTAGCCAGAATGGCAGCGGTGGAGCAAGCTCGGCCTTCCCGGTTGCTTTCGCGGAAGCTCCGCTCTTCACAACCGTTTTTTTCTTGGATCGTCTCGCC
>Ga0182030_10000454_pt1 | contig 76286 bp, 77 predicted proteins | sample 812S3MmetaG_FD_121299 | JGI IMG/M metagenome (GOLD analysis project Ga0182030, IMG submission 121299) | Permafrost microbial communities from Stordalen Mire, Sweden - 812S3M metaG (Illumina Assembly) | ecosystem: Environmental > Terrestrial > Soil > Wetlands > Permafrost | place: Sweden...
AAGAACCCCGCCGCAAGCAGCGGGGTATTGAGGGTAGCCGTCGCACTCCGTGCGACGGAAGTCAGAAGCAGCTTCCTGTGCGCTCGCGATGCCGCGCTCGCGCACCCGGACAACAAGTTGTCCAGGCCACCCGAACTGCACGCCGCAAGCGGCGGGGAATTTAACCCAAAAAGATTAAATGGCCCTAAGGGCATCGTTCTAACGCAGCATCACGCAAAAAAAGTTGTGTGCAAGTATGTGCAACCCCAGCTAATGGGTTCATCTCCCTTTGTCAACACCCTCCGAATGATGATTTCAGTGGAACCCTAAAATTTTTTGTTCCTATTTGAGCCTCCTCAAACCTGAATCAAAACCCGTACACTGGCGTTTTATTTTCTGAAAATTACGCCGTGGACTCGACACGGTTAAGGCGAATACGAATTTCAAGGCCGTGGGGAATTCGATTTGTGGCGCCAACGATACCGCCGCAGGCTTCGACACAGCTTTTGACGATGGCCAGGCCCAATCCCACGCCTCCCGTCTCGGAAGCACGCGATGGGTCAACGCGGTAAAAGGGGTCGAAAAGTTTCTCAAGTTCTCCCGGCGATACGCCCGGTCCCAGGTCGGACACCGTGATGATAACGTGGTTGTGCTCCGGCCATGCATCCGCGGAAACGGGGCCTGCGTCTCCTGCATAGCGGAGGGCGTTGCGCAACAAATTGGCGAGCGCTCGATGGAGCAATTCAAAATTGCCCCGGACAAACAGCCCGTCTGGGATGTTAAGCTTGATCAAGCTGGCATCGCTTTTCTCGATTCGAATCGCAGCGTCGACCATTTCCGCCACATTGACGGACTCCAGTTTAACGTGGTTTTCCCCCAGCGAGGCCTTGGAAAAGCTTAGTAATTCGTTCACGAGCTTCCGCATATGAGCCACCTCCTCGCGGACGTCCGTCACGTAGGGAAGCGCTTGCTCATCACTACGCTCATCCAAAATACCAAGGGCGATTTCCATCCGGGCCAGCGGCGAGCATAATTCATGGGCGGCATCGCCGAGAAAACGCTTTTGGCCCGTAACAAAATCCTTCAACCGCCCCGCCATCCGATTGATGGCATGACTCAACCGGCCAAGTTCATCGCTGCGGGAATCGGCCAGCTGAACATCAAAACGACCCTCCGCAATCGATTCCGTGGCGCGAGTCATTTTGGTGATCGAATTGGTCAGATTCCGGGCCAGCGGAAACCAGAAGAGAATTGAAAACAGGATGATTCCCGCCACGACCGCGATCCAAGGCTTGGGATCGAACAAAAGGGGGGTGATGCCCAGGGATGGAGTCGTGCCGACAAGCGTGACGGGACTTTCGGCTTGCAGCGGTTCCGGCGGCAGGCGAACCAGCAACCAATAGGCAGCAGGCGCGTCCGACCTCAAAACGCTTTTTGGAAAATCAGGAGTACGCCCGCGAGGAGGCCCATGCGGTTCACTCTCGGGCGGAGGATCTCCCGGCTGTGGATTGAATTCCGGCGGTCCCCCGGCCGGAGGCATGCCCGGGCCCGGTGGAGGTCGTTTATGTGGGGGACCGTTCGACGGCGCATATATCATCGCGCGTCGGATTTCCTCCGGCGGTTTGAGCTTTGCGCCCGCCAGCCATTGGCCCCGATTATCAAACAAGGCGAAGTCCATTTTATAAGCGGCGCTCAACTGGGCCAGTTCCCCGCCCCAGTCGCTTCGATCCGAGTGGGCAAGATTTCCAATGAGCGTGACACTCATGGCTTGAATTTGATCCTGAGAAGATTCAGGCATGAGCAGGTTGTCGAGCGAACCAAACTGCACGCGAACCATCAGGGCCAGTCCCACGATTAACACCAGGAGATTAACAAAGAACCAAAGCAGAAGCCGGGCGAAGAGCGGAAAAGGCGTTTTCAAGGAGACTCCGGATGAATGAGCATGTAACCCGCCGAGCGAAAGGTGCGGATAAAGCGGGGATCTTTTGCGTCATCGCCCAATTTTTTGCGCAGGGCGGAAATATGCACGTCAATGCTGCGGTCGAAGACCTCGTAATCCCTCTCACGGATTTCCTCCAAAAGCTGGTCCCGCGTTTTCACCCTGCCGCTGGCCCGGGCCAGGCTGAGGAGAAGCTCGTATTCCACCGGAGTAAGGGAGAGGGTATTGCCGCCCAGAAAAACGCCGCGCGCCGATGGAACGATTCGCAGTTTTCCGATCACAATATCGTTGTCGGACAAGGCTTGAATCGCGGGGGTCCGATAGGCTCGTCGCGTGACGGAACGCAGACGCGCCAGAAGTTCCCGCGCGGAAAAAGTCTTGGGCAGATAGTCATCGGCGCCGACCTCCAAGCCGACAATTCGGTCCGTTTCCTCGCCCCGGGCGGTGAGCATCAGAACGGGCACCCCCGACGACGCACGAATCCGACGAAGGACTTCCAGGCCGTCGATCCCCAGAAGCATCACATCGAGAATTACCGCGTGCCACGATGAGAGCAGCGCCTGCTCCACACCCTCGAGACCGGTATGCACGGCGACCACTTCGTAACCAAGCGGCTTGAGATAGTCGACCAAGAGTCGGCAGAATTTTTTATCATCATCCACCATCAACACCCGGCGTGTGCCGGAACTCTCACTGACAGCGGGTTTATCTGAAGAGGGATTCATCGATCGTCGGAACGCTCCAAGCCTTAAATTAACAGGTTCGTCCGAAAGCGTCTGCGGAATTTACCTTTCCTTAACAATAATGCCCAATCGCGCTCATACCTGCTTAACAAAGGCGGCTTATGTTCGGATCAACTCCTCAAAGCCATGAAAAGATTGTCCACCCTGCTTTTTATCTCCGTCCTGACCAGCGGTTTTCTTTTCGGTCAAACCACCACGGTCGAAACCCGCCCAGGGAATCCGGCCCAATTCTGGCAGGCTTCGCTCACCTCGGAGACGAACAAGGATTATGACACGGCACTCAGCCAGATCGCGGCCTACCAGACATCCGGCGGCAATGCGTTCCTGGCCAATCTCCGCACGGCCTGGCTTTATTATCTCAAGCAGGACTATCAAAATGCGACCAAGCACTATAACGAAGCGGAACGGATGCAGCCCACTTCGATCAATCCCCTGCTCGGATTGCTGAATGTCAGCGAAGCCCAGGGGAATGCGGCCGCAATTCAAAAGGCAGCCGAGAATATCCTGCACCTCGATCCGATGAATTATCGGGCGCAGATGGCCGCCGCGTATCAGCAATACACGGCCAAAAATTATTCCGCGGCCTTCGCCACATACCGCCGGGTTCTGACCTATTATCCGGATGATATGACGGCCCTCAGCGGAGAAGCATGGTCCCTCTATTACCTCGGACAGGGCGAAAAAGCAGCTGCCGATTTCCAAACGCTTCTCAGCATTAACGCCAACGATTCGTGGTCCCAGAAAGGGCTCGTCTTGTGCCAAGGACTCAAGAACTACTAAACGCTCAACCTCAAACAAAATTCCGCCATGACAACGATCTTGGACAACCTACTGCTGAACGATCGCGGCATCGCGTTCGACCCTGTCTCTGGAGAAACCTATCGGCTCGTCGGACCCGCCGTGCAATTAGTAAGGCTTCTGCAAAAGGGCGCCGACGATGCCGAACTACTCGACTATCTGCTTGAGGAATACGACGTCGATGAATCAACCGCTCGCCGCGATCTCGACGTTTTTTTGGGTACCCTTGAACGAATGAAGTTGTGGGAGGCGGCGTCATGAAATCGACCACACCCTGCATTGCCGTGAGCGGCCTGCACCGGGGGGAAAATCCCCAACCCGGCGCTGGAATCATCCGCAGCCTGCGCCGCCGCTTCCCGGACGCATTTATTGTCGGCTTGAGCTATGACGTGATGGAGAGTGGCATTTATGCGGAAGGCGGTCCCGACGAGGTGCATTTGATGCCCTACCCGGCAGCCGGCGGCGCGGCCCTCCTGGATCGAATCGATGCGATTCGCAAGCAGACAAAGGGAACTCCCTTCGACCTCTTCATTCCAACGCTTGACGCGGAGATCGAAGTCTTTGCGAACTTGCACCGCGAACTGAGCCAGCGCGGCATCAGCGTTTGCCTGCCCAAAGTTGATGTCTTGAAGCGGCGCGCGAAGCAACATCTCCCGGCCCTGGCCACCGCCTGCGGTGTGCGTGTTCCCGAGACTCGGCTCGCATCCGACTTTGGAAGCGCGTGCCAGAACGGAAGCGACCTCGGCTTTCCGCTGGTCGTGAAGGGCCCCTATTATGACGCAAAGATTGTTCACAACGCCGGACAGCTTTCTGCCGCGGCGGGCCATCTTTTATCGGAATGGGGTCATCCGGTGATCCTGCAACGCCTCGTCTCTGGTTCTGAATTCAACGTACTCGGCCTAGGCGACGGCGATGGCGGTTGGCTTGGCCATTGTTGCATCCGTAAAACCCAGTTGAGCGACAAGGGCAAAGGTTTATCGGGGATCACCGTCACCGATGCTCGTTTATCGAAGCTCTGCGCACGGCTCATACGCGAATTGAAATGGCCCGGCCCCTTCGAGATTGAACTGATCCGCGAAGAATCGAGCGGTGACTACGTCCTTATTGAGATCAATCCCCGCTTTCCGGCGTGGATCGATTTTCCCTCCATACTTGGCGCGAACTTCGCCGCAACCCTGGTCGACATACTTCGGTGCAACACCCGGCTTGCACTGGTGCCCGATTGTCCTCCCGGCTCATTCTATATCCGTCATCAAATCGAAGTGGTCGGTAATCTCAACCGCTACGCCCGCCTTCTCAAGGACGAACCGGGCGCATGGTCCGGTTTGACCGATGAGCCCACGTCCTCAAAAACAGAATCTCTCGCATGAACCGCCCGCCCTATCTCTCACCCGCCATCCAACGCGTCGGCTCTGAACCGTGCAATCCGTTCCGTCTCGGCTCCGCGCCTTGCTGTTCGGAAATCGACGGCGTTGCCGTTTCCCATCTGGTGCACGAGCACGGCAGTCCCCTTTTTGTTTTTTCCGAAGCGGTGCTGCGCGCCAAGTACCGGGATGCCCATCGCGCGTTTTCCCGCCGCTATCCTGACGTTCAGTTCGCCTGGTCTTACAAGACCAACTATCTCAATGCAATCTGCCGCGTTTTTCACGAGGAGGGCGCGATTGCCGAAGTCGTCTCGGAATTTGAATACGACAAGGCGCGGCAAAACGGCATTCCGGGACACGACATCATTTTTAACGGTCCGTTAAAGAGCCGCGAAATTCTGGAACGTGCGGCAAAGGAAGGCGCGATGATTCAAGTCGACAATCTCGATGAGTTGCTTCTGCTCGGTGAAATCGCCGCCTTACCAGATCGCGCAAAGCCAATCGCGATTGCCCTGCGCGTTCATCTCGATACCGGCACGCATGCGGTCTGGTCCAAGTTCGGCTTTAACGCCGACAACGGCGAAGCCCTGCGTGTCGTGCGCCGTGTCCTGCAAATGCCCGGCCTCAAGCTGCAGGGTTTTCACGCCCACATCGGCACCTTCATTCTCGATCCCGACGCCTATCGCAAATCATCAACCGTCCTCGTGCGCCTGGCCCTTGAAGCAGAGCGACTCGGCGCCGAACCGATCCGTTACCTCAACGTCGGCGGCGGTTTTGCTTCGCGGGCGCGCCTCCACTATCAATATCTTTCTCCCGAACAGGCAACACCAAGTTTCGACCGTTACGCCGAGGCCATCTGCGACACCATCACCCAGGCGTGGCCGAGTGGACGTCCCCTGCCCCGGCTCTATCTCGAAACCGGTCGCGCGCTGGTCGATGAAGCGGGCTATTTGATTTCAACCGTTGTCGCGGTCAAGCGGCGTCCGATGACTGCGGCCCCATCACTAAATGGAGTCCTTGCAGCATATGGCAAGGGAGCCCTCGTCGCAGCTCCGGCGCACGAAGCCGATCGACCAGCACTGGTCATCGACGCCGGCATCAACCTGCTCTACACGACCGCGTGGTATCTCCCCTCCATACTTCCGGCCAAAGCATGTGTCGATGTTCCCGCCCCTACGACGATTTACGGTTGCCTCTGCATGAATATCGACGTCATTCGCGAGGAAGCGCCGCTGCCGGGACTCACGACGGGAAACCACGTCGTGCTGCATCCCGTCGGCGCCTACAACATCTCGCAATCGATGCAGTTCATCACCTACCGGCCTGCCGTGGTCATGATCGGTCTCGATGGCATGGTACACGTCATTCGTCGTCGGGAAAATCTCGACTACGTCCAGGAGTTGGAAGAAGTGCCCGAGCACCTCAATCCTCACGAATTGAAAATAGTTGCCAGGAATGATGATAAGCCCGCGACCACTCCTGTTCTCAATGGAAGGAGCCACCTATGATTTCCATCCCCGATCGGGATGATTCTTCCGTCACGACTCCGTTTGAAAGCCTTTTTCACGGAGTGCCTCGATCCTACTCCCTTTTGTTCTTCTCTCCCAATGTTCGCCTGGGCTGGTTCCTGCTCGTCATCAGCCTCGTTTCGCCCGGCATCGGATTATCCGGACTGGCGGGTGCTTTCGCGGCGGGCGCAATCGCCTGGGCTCTTGGATTCGATCGGACCAAGATCCGCAACGGCTATCTCCTCTTCAATCCGCTCCTCGTCTGTCTCACGCTCGGATTGATGAATCGCTCCTATTTTTTCCCACCAGAAGTTTTCTTCGTGCTTTGGGTCGCAGCTGTGCTGGGCGGCCTTTTCACCGCCGTGGCGATGCAACACGTGTTCAGCCAGCATTTCGGCCTTTCGGCACAGAGCCTTCCCGCGATGACCTTCGCATATGTCCTCTACTTTCTCGCTTTTGCCATTGCAGGCTCCGCCACCATGCCGATGGAAACGGCCAACTCCTGGCTCGACCTCAATTTTTTGCCTTCACCCGCCCAATCCCTTTTCCAAGTTTTTGGCGCGATGATCTTCGAGCCGCGCGCACTGCCGGGCATTTTGGTTTTTATCGCGTTGATTCTGACATCGCCGCTCTCGACGTTACTGGCCACAGCTTCGCTTGTCGTTGGCCTGGAGACGATGAGCCTCATCGGCTATCACGCCGGTCATGATGGCGTGATCTGGTGCGGCTTTAATTTTCTCCTCTGCGGCATCGCCCTTGGAACCGCCTATTTCGCCCCGTCGCGCATGAGCCTGCTCCTTGCGTTAACCGGAACATTCCTCTGTGCCTTGGTAACCCTGGCCCTCGCCACAGCTCTCCGCTATTTCGGGCTGCCAGCCAGCGCGTTGCCCTATAATTTAGTCGTTCTGCTCCTCGTCTACGCGCTTCGGCAGCGTCATTCTTTGGCGGGACTGCACCCATCTCCCGCGCCGGGGATGCTGCCCGAAACGGCGGGACGTTTCGTCGTTCTCAACGCGTCCCGCTTTCCGCATCTCCATCTCCCTGCACTCGATCTTCCCTTCAAGGACGAATGCGTCATCACTCAGGGCGTCAACGGTTCAATGACCCATCGTGCGCCTTGGAATTGGGCCCTCGACTTTGAGGTTTTATCCCAGGATCAGCGCTGTCACAGAACCGGCGTCGCCTTGGAGGATTACCACACCTTCAATAAACTGGTTCTTGCCCCTTGCTCCGGAACCGTCGCCACCGTGAAGACATCTGTGCCGGACAATATTCCCGGCACAAATAATCCTGAAGAAAACTGGGGCAACTACGTCAGCATTCATAGTGATGCCGGATATTATGTTCTCCTCGCTCACCTGCGCCAAGGATCACCGTTGGTCTACCCGGGGCAACGGATTATCTCCGGCGAGCCGATCGGGCACTGCGGAAATTCAGGCCGGTCTCCCGTGCCTCATCTTCATCTCCAGATCCAGGATACGGCTTATCCTGGCGGACCAACCCGTCCGTTTTGCTTGAAAAATATGATCCAGATCAACCCGGCTGGAACTCTGCAAAAGTACCAAACATCGGAGATTCCATCGGAAGGGTCCCGTCTGGCACGTCCCACCCCTTTGCCGGCTCTCCATGCGCTTTTTTGCAACTGGTTGCCGGGCGAATATCGCTATCGAGTCAGCCTCGACAATCACGTCGCACGCGAGGAGACTTTTCTGCTCGATTTTGATGTGATGGGCCGTTTTCGTCTTCGCTCCCGACGCTATCCCGCGCTACTCACGGCATTTCTTTCCCAAAATGTTTTCTACACCGTCGATTATGAAGGTCCTCGCGACAGCCTTCTCGCCCTGATCTCCGCCGGGTTGGCGCGAGTGCCATGCCTTGCCGACCCGGGTGTCGTTTGGGACGATCATGTCAGTCCCGCACCATTTTATGGCGGAGTATTGCGCAAGCTCCACGACATTATCGATCCCTATTTGGAGCCATCCCTGCTGGCTTATCGCTACTCCATGCAAGCGGGCGAACAGGGTTTTGAGATCCGCTGTCAGCTACAGGCTGACAACGGAACATCCAGCGCCCTTCTCACCAGGACACCACACCGGATCGCGACGACGCTGACTTCCCGATTCGGCATCCAACGAATCGAAGCGCAGCTCGGGAACGATGTCATTCTGCGCGCGGAGTTGATCGATCCTCTGGTTTCGCTGCGAATATCGGACAACTTTCACGATCACCAGAAATCACCGGTATCACTCAAAGCCACCGCCCTTGAATAAGAAAGTTCTCATCTTCCTGCTTGGTGCAAGCCTCAGCCTTCCGATCCCTGCCGATGCGAGAGAAATCAATCTTGTTCAAAATCCAGGCTTTGAATCCGTGACGGCAAGCACGAATGTCCCCGATAGTTATGAATTGAATGGCGCGGCTTTCCGGGGTCACCTGGGAGGAGCAGCCGACTTTGCAACCAACGGGATTATCTTTCCCGGCGACGCCCCAAACGGAGGATCCGTAAGTCAATTCGTCAGGGGCATCGATCAGTCCAAGGGACGCTGGATTACGTTTCGATTCCGTGGCCTGGCTGAGGATGGATTTTCGGTCACGGGCGATACGCTAAAAATGAAAATTGAGTTCTATTCCAAAAACGGCACCGACTACATGGATTGCGCCTCGCGTGCGATCTATGGAGAAATTGAAACCGATCGGAAAAACCTATCGATCAACGGCGATTTACACTTACACGGCGCAGCCGTCTGGCGTAGTTACGAGTTGGAGGAGCTTATTCCATTTAAAGAGGTCGACGCCGTAAGAATCAGCGTTTCCTATGATAACGCCGCGGCTGCGACACCATTTTATGCGGCTTTTTTGATCGACGACTTCTCCCTCGTCCAACGTGCAACATCGCTCACGGGCCGCGTCGATCCTGCGACCACGCACCCGCCCGCCCCGATTCAATCCGTCGATGAGAGTAAGCTGATTGCCCTTGGCGGTCGTTGGTTCTACCAACCCGCCCCCGGCGAATCCGTTTCGCTTTCATCAGCGCCGCTCACGGTCACCGAAGAAAATGCTGATCGTCTTTTTTACAAGAGCGACCGGCTGATCAATCCATTTCTTGAAAACATGACCGCATGGCTTCGCCCGGGTTACCTGGACGAGCAGGGCAACACCGTAACCGCAGATCAATTCGTGCCGGACAATGTGGTTCTCATCTTCAAGGGTGATGGTTTGCTCACCATCAAATCGAAGAATATTCCGAACCACCCGACCGCAAAATTTCCAGGTTTTAACCCCAGTCACATCCAAGAACTGACCAGAATCTACCGTCTTCCGCTAGTCCCTGTCTTGAACTCCCAAGCGTTGGCCATGGATGACTCTGACCGCAATCACGCCCTGCCCATGGGCCCCGTTGGCGTGGCGGTCAACGGCGTCGTTTTCTTTAACCCGTTTGATGCGGGAATGCGGGATGCCTCAAACATTATGGATTATTGCTGCGGCCATCCCAACCCCGAGAATTTATATCACTATCACAAATATCCGATTTGCGTGAACACGCCCTTCGTTGACAAAGGCGACGGCCCCTCTCAGGTCATCGGCTTCGCCTTCGATGGCCTGCCGATCTACGGGCCTTATCAGGAGGCGGGCATCATGGCGAAGGACTCAATTACAAATCCACTGAATGCTTTCAATGCCTGCTACGATGCCGTGCGCGGCTGGCATTACCATGTCACGCCGGGAAAATTTCCCTACATCATCGGCGGTTATTTTGCGAAGACTGAGCCGAGCAATTTTGAACGACATCCTATGCGCCCTTCCGGTGGAAACCTTCCGCCCCCGGGACGGTAATTTTCTCCTCCGCCAGCCCCTTCTCAGCAGATTGTCTCTTGATTGATAATCTTTATTGGAAGGATCGGAGACGTGATCTCCTTTATTATTGCGAAAAGTATAAGGGCCAAAGACCGACAATCTATAATTACGTTCGCACTTTGAACTTCATTGCCGAGAGTACTGATCCATCTCAGCAGCCAAGGTAATCATTCGTAGTGGTAGCGAACCTGAACGATCTGGATCGTCCTGCCTTCAACTTTGTAGACCAGCCGATGTTCTTCAGTGATCCGACGGGCCCAGTAACCGGAATACCCATGTTTTAGCGGTTCCGGCTTTCCGATTCCTTCATAGAGATTTCGCCAGATGTCCTTGAGGAGTTCGTTGATTTTCTTAACGATCTTTTTGTCGGTTGCCTGCCAGTAAAGATAGTCGTCCCACGCCTTCGCAAAGAAGAGGAGGTTCATTCCTTGACCAAGTCACTGAGCTTTTTCTTAACGCCTTTGCCCTTTTCCAGTTCCAAAATGCCCTCCATCAAACGTCGGGCATTAGCGGGTGAACGCATCAGATAGGCTGTCGCTTCCAAGGACGAATAATCTTCCAGGGACATCATGACCACTGCCTGGTTGCGATTGCGGGTGATAATGACCGGGTCGTGATCGTCGCAGACTTTATCCATGGTTGAGGCCAGATTCTCGCGTGCGGCCGTATAAGAAATAGCTATCATAGTGGACATGATACCGTACGTATACCTGTACGTCAAGCCAAGGACTAGCTAGAAACGAACCTGTTTTTATTCCCCGCGATAAACGCAGCGCGCGCTGGGCGTCTCGTGCAGGACGAGTTCGTAGAGGCCCGCCAATTCCGGATCGAGCTTTTCCCAAATCCAGCGGGACAGGTTCTCAATGGTCGGGTTTTCCAGGCCCGGAACATCATTGAGGTAGACGTGGTCGAGTTGCTTCAGGATCGGCACCATGGCGTCCGAAATCACGGCGTGATCGTATAGAATCCCCGTGGCCTCATCGACCGTGCCGCGCACCGAAACGGTGAGCTTGAAACTGTGCCCGTGGAGGTTGTGGCATTTGTGGCCTTCGGGAAAATGGGGCAGCGCCTGAGCCGCGTCGAACTCGAAATCTTTGGAGAGAATAATAGTCATAATTGAAGGATCGGACTCTGTCCCGACCCATTCTTAAAAGCTTAGATCGAAATGCCGCGACTTGTCATCTTTCGCGTGCATGGGAAGAATCGGCCATGCGAAGAACCATCCTGATCACCGGTGCCGCGAAAAGGCTCGGAGCAGCGCTCGCGAAAGCCCTGGCGAAGGATGGTCACCGGATCGCAATTCATTTTCGTTCTTCGCAGAACGAGGCGGAAGAGACCTGGCAAGCCATTCTGAGCGCCGGAGGAGACGTCGCCCTGTTCCAGAGTCCGCTGGCCAGCCTTGCCGACGGCGAATGCCTCGCGCGGGAGACTATCGCCCATTTCGGGAGCCTCGATACGCTGATCAACAACGCGGGCACTTTTAACCGCAAGCGGTTCGAGGAACTGACCCAGGAAGATTGGGAAGCGGGTTTCGCGAGCACAGCGGGCGCGGCTTTTGTCGCGACGCGCGCGGCGTTGCCTCACCTGCGGGCCAGCGGCCATGGCCGGATCATCAATATCGGCGATTCGATGAGCGAACGGACCGGATTTACCGAACCGGCGATGAGTTATTATATCGGCAAGGTGGGCGTCTGGATGATGACGCAGACGCTGGCCGCCACCGAAGCGCGCCACAAAATCACGGTCAACATGGTCTCGCCCGGCGTGCTCGAGGACAGCGTGTGCGACACGCCGATTGAGAAGATGCCCCTCGGCCGGTATGGCACGTACGAGGATGTGCTTCATCCGATCCGTTTTCTTCTCGAAGACACCTCGGAAGCGTTGACCGGCTCCAATCTCCACGTTGGCGGCGGGTGGAATATCAAGCCTGGGTAGCTGGCGCACCATTCTGGGTGGCCCGGGCTACTTGTTGCCCGGGTTCGCGTGGAGACGTTCCACGCGAACAGCAGGTCAGCAGGTGGCGTGGGATTCCGGTGACCTCCTGTGCGCTCGCGATGCCGCGCTCGCGCACCCGGACAACGAGTTGTCCGGGCTACCCGAAAAACACCGTCGCGCGGCAGCTACCTCCGAACAGCCCAAATCGCTTCCTCGCGGCACGAGGTTATTGCGAGGAGCTCGACGTTGAATCCTTCGCTTCGCAGTAAATTTTCAAAGAGCAACGGCGTGTAGCGCAGGCTGTGGAAGAGCCTGAGTGGCTCCTCAATCTTCGGCGAGATGCGACAGCCCCCTTTTTCAAAAGGCTCGCTTGATTTCCATTGGGCCGTTGCCACGAAGGCCGGAATCCCTTCCACCTCCCCGATTTTCATCTCAGGCGCAGCGACTCGATCTTTCAAGCCCAGGTGCTCCAGCACGGCGGTCAGCCACGCCTGCGTTTCGGGATTATCGTATTGCGGAAGCACCAACCGCATCGCCGCCGAGAGATCGATGCCGTTACCGATGGGCGCGAGATGAGCGCTAACGAGAAGGATGTCGCCCGGTCGTAAGATTGCTCTGAAAAGCCGTGTGACGACCGACGGAGCAAGATTGGGAACCAGTCCGAAAAAGGTGATCAGGCGCGGAAGACCACCAGCCGAACGATCGAGCCAGTCAGTCAGGAAAGCCGATTCGGCCAAATCACAGACCAAACTGCGCTCGTGACCCGCCCCCACTGCAACAACTTTTTGCACCGACTCGACGACGAGGTCATAGCTGACATCGATGGCCGAGAAGAGCACCTCGCGTCCCGCCGACTTCAAGCGCGAACAAAGCTCCGCTTCCTTAAGGCCCGTGCCGCAGCCAAGTCCGACCAGCGCGATTTTTCCCGGTGGCATGGCCACCGCCGCTTTCACAAATGCTTCCCGATAAATCCGGGCAAACTCGGGGTTTGCGTGAATCGGCGAATGGCGGAGAAAAACCTGCCGCCACAACTCGGCTTGGTGCGGCGTGACGTAGAGAAACTTCGGGTCGATCCGGTTGGCCTGAAGCGCCGCAAGCGCTTCCTGCTCCAGCGCACGCGCCCCCACTGAGGGATGAGTGTCAATATGTTGGGTCAATGGACTTAGCGTTCGGTTGAGCTGTGGGAGACTTGAATCACTATCATTCGTAAGAGCTCACTAACCAAAGCTGGAATTATAAAGAAAAAGGCTACCCCTATGAGCAAAAGCCAAATAGTTCCAAGCCTTGGGAAAAAATGGCGAATCCCCAATGTGGCTCCTGCAGCACAGACAATAATCAAAAAGCAAAACAACGTCACTTCGTTTACGGTCATTTTGTTTGCGCCTCAATGGTGGTTAGTTCCGTGGTTGTTTCCACATTTCAAATTAAGACACTGCCAGCATACTCACTTTTCTTTCCAAGCCAGTCAAATAAAGGCATACTACCCGTTCCCCATGACCGCCCCTTCCACCCCCACCCGCGTCCTGCTCGGCATGAGCGGCGGCGTCGATTCGTCCGTCGCGGCTTACCTCCTCAAGGAGCAAGGTTACGACGTGATCGGTGTGACCATGAAGGTGTGGCCGCAGGATTGCGTATCCCGCGCCGAGGACAAGTGTTGCGGGCCGCAGGCCGTGGCTGATGCCCGCGGCGTGGCGCACGCGCTCGGCATCCCCCATTACGTGGTCGACGAGGCCAACGAGTTCGAGAAGATGGTGATTGATTATTTTACCAGCGAATACCGCGCCGGGCGCACGCCGAACCCGTGCGTGATGTGCAACGAAAGGCTGAAGTTCGGAAACCTGCTGACCAAGGCCCGCGCGCTCGGCGCGACTCATATCGCGACCGGTCATTACGCGCGGATCGAGCGGAACGCGGATGGTTTCGCCGCGCTGCTCAAGGCGGTCGATGGCAAAAAGGACCAGTCCTATTTTCTCTTCAGCCTGCGCCAGGACCAGCTCGCGGCAGCGATCCTGCCGTTGGGCGGATTGACCAAGCCTGAAACGCGCGCGCTGGCGAAAAAGATGGGCCTGAAAACCTACGATAAGGAGGACAGCCAGGAGATTTGTTTCGTGCCGGGCAACGACTACACCTCCTTCCTCAAGTCGCACTTGGGCGAAAAGGATTTTCATCCAGGCGGCATCTATTTCAAGGACGGCACGAAGATGGGCGACCACGAGGGCATCGAGTTCTACACCGTCGGCCAGCGCAAGGGCCTCGGCGGCGGCCACGGACGGCCGGTGTACGTCATCGACATCGATGCGGCCACGCAACGCGTCATCGTCGGCGATTACGACGATCTCCTGCGCCAGGACTGCTTTCTTGCCCAGACGAACTGGGGTGAAGCCGGGCTGTCCGGACCGACCGAGATCACCACGAAGATTCGCTACAACTATTCCGAAGTGCGCGCCGTCGTGCATCCGCTTCCCGGTAACCGCGCCCGGCTTGAATTCGTGGAACCGCAACGCTCGGTCAGTCCCGGCCAGGCCGCCGTTTGCTATGTCGGCGACCACGTCATCGGCGGCGGCTGGATTGAGCGGTCTGAGATATTGCCTGAAGTAAAAAAGGCCGAACCAGCGCAGTTGGCCTCGGTCTGACCGCCGATCTCGCGGATGGAAGTAATTTGATCTCGCCAACGGAACCGAGTCGTTTTGAATGGGGGGATGGCAGCCAAATCAAAATCGAAGCCGCAGGTCGGCATCATCATGGGCAGCGTTTCGGATTGGAAGACGCTCGCGGCGGCGGCAGCGATCCTTGACGAGTTCGGCGTGGCTTATGAAAAGAATGTCGTCTCGGCGCATCGCACGCCGCATTGGCTGGCAGAATATGCGTGCGGCGCAAAGGCTCGCGGCCTTCAGGTGATCATCGCTGGCGCGGGCGGCGCGGCGCATCTACCCGGAATGGCGGCGGCGTTCTCGACATTGCCGGTACTCGGCGTGCCGGTGGAAAGCAAGGCGCTGAAGGGCCTCGATTCGCTTCTGTCCATCGCGCAGATGCCGGCGGGCGTGCCGGTCGGAACGCTGGCCATCGGCGAACCGGGGGCAAAAAATGCCGCGCTGCTGGCGATTTCGATCCTGGCCTTGCACGACGAAAAATTACGCCGTGAGTGGGAAGCCTTTCGCGCGAAGCAGACGCGGACGGTTCGGGCACAAAAATTGCCTGCAAGGGGCAAATGAAAAAGGACCCGATTCTTCCCGGCGCGACCATTGGCTGCCTCGGTGGTGGCCAGCTCGGGCGCATGTTCGCACTGGCGGCGCGAAGAATGGGCTACCGCGTCCACACAGTCGATCCGACGCCGGACAGTCCGACCGGGCAGATTTCGGACCGCGAATTCAACGTGCCCTTCACCGATATTGCGACGCTGACCGAGTTCGCCCGGGGTGTCGACGTGGTGACCTACGAATTTGAAAATATTCCGGTGGAGGCGCTCGATGCGCTGGCATCGAATGTTTTGCTGCGGCCTGGCCGCAACGTGCTCTACACGACGCAGAATCGCCTGCGGGAAAAGCAATTTCTCCAGGCGAACGGCTTCCCGATCACGCCCTTTCGCGTCGTGCAAAGCGAATCGGAATTGCGCGAGGCAGCGCAGGCCCTCGGTTGTCCCTGCGTGCTGAAAACGGCTGATTTCGGTTATGACGGCAAGGGGCAGCAGAAGATCACTTACGAGAGCGACCTGACCGACGTGTGGAAGCGGCACAGCATGTACACGGGCGTCCTCGAGGCGTGGGTTCCTTTTGCAGCGGAACTTTCGGTCGTCGTCGGGCGGGGCCAGAGGATGATGGAGGACGAGGAACGCGAGACACTGGCGTTTCCGCCCACGGTGAATGAGCACGAGAATCATATCCTGGCCACATCGGTCGCACCGGCGCCGCTGGCGGACAGCATCCAGGCGCGCGCGCAATCAATCGCATCGGCCATCGCCAAGGAGCTCGATGTGGTCGGATTGCTTGCGGTCGAATTTTTCCTGACGAAACGAGGCGACCTGCTCGTGAACGAATTGGCGCCCCGCCCTCACAACTCAGGCCATTACAGCTTCGATGCCTGCGTCACGAGCCAGTTCGAGCAGCAATTGCGCGCGGTGTGCGGTCTGCCACTGGGCGACACGCGGCTCCTGTCGCCGGTGCTGATGCGCAATCTGCTCGGCGATGTCTGGGCCAATGGCACACCCAATTGGAGCGGGCTGCTCGCCTTGCCGGGCCTGCGGCTGCATCTCTATGGCAAGAGCGCACCTCGCGCAGGCCGCAAGATGGGCCATTACTCCGTTTTGAGCGAAACCTTGGAACAGGCGCGGGAGATTGATGCGGCAGCGCAGATGATACTAAAAAGGTGATGATTTTCTGAGGCGCTCAAGGTGGGGAAAGTTGCCGTGCCTGACTTTAGGGAAGCCGTAACGCCACTGGTAAATATACCTGGGGAGAACAATGAGAAAGAGGGTGACGAGGGCGGCAACGAGTAAACAAGGGACCAAGAGCAAGAAATAAATCTGAATGGCAAACGCCAACTCAAAGCTTGTGACGGCGAGCCCAAGACCGAAAACGATTGAGATGTCCGAGCAGCCAAACGCAGCAATTTCCTTGATCAGTTGAGCGAATAGATGACGCAGCCGCTTCACAGTTTTACTTTGAATGCGGTTGTTTAAATGTCGAGATGTCAAGTCATCGAAAATAGCAAACGATTTTCCGACAAGTTCAGGATGAACCTTGACGCCACCAGCGGTTGTGATAATGATAGGCATTATACCACAACAGGTAGATGCGTTGCCCAAAATGTCAGGCTCGTGATGATAAGGTGATCGATTCGCGCGCCATTAAAGATGAGACGGTTATTCGTCGGCGGCGGGAGTGCCTTGCGTGCGAACATCGGTTCACCACTTACGAGGAAATTGAGCGCGACGATCTCCGGGTTTTGAAGCGGGATGGACGATACGAAACATTTGATCGCAAAAAACTGATCACGGGCATCGATAAAGCCTGCGAAAAGCGCCCGGTCAGCCGGGAAGCGATTGAGCGGACAGTGAACGAAATGATCGACGAACTCGTTAAAACGTACGGCGATGAAATTCCGACGAAGGCCATCGGCGATAAAATCATGCAGCATCTGCGGCGCCTGGATGAAGTGGCCTACGTCCGTTTTGCATCGGTTTATCGGAAGTTCCGGGACATCAAGGAATTTGTGAACGAAGTCCAAAGCTTAAACCTGGAGGCGTAAAGAAAACCATGATCGCGCTACCGCAACGTCTGCCCCATGTGATTTGGAAAAATGACCGGTTGGTGCCCCTTTCCGAAGGCTGGCTGGCCGAGTCAATCGAACACGCCGCGGAGGCAGCGGGACATCACCGCTGGCACCTGGCCCCGGAAGTGGCGCGCGCCATCGCGATTTACCTCGAGAATGACTGGGTAGCGCCAGCGCTGACGATCGATCACCTGAGGGAAATGGTGCAGCGATCGCTGTCGGGAATTGGATACGAGGACATCGCCCGGAGAAGCCTGATCGTACCGCCGCGCGTTTCGATCTCACTGATGGAGCTGGCCGTGCGGGCTCCCTACGAGATCGAGTTTTATCCGCTACTCAAGGAACGTCTGGCCGACGCGCTGGAGGTGCAGGTAGGAGGCGTGAGGCTGGAGGGCCTGCGCGATTGCACCAAGGTCCTCGATGCCGCAGGGCGCTGGCGGCAGACCTGCGTCCGGATCAGCGACGATATTATTTACTTTTGCCGTTCCTACCTCTGCCGAACAATGCCGCGGACGGTGGACCTGGTGATTCAATAATTTTTTGGAGGGTTAGACTCCTGTCCTGACCCATTTGGGGACGCGAAGGGACTCGCGTCCCTACCTCTTCGGCATCAGCGCATCGAGCAACGGCTGGCGCCAGGCGTTCGCCTTCGGATCATAAGCGCCGAAACCGGAACAAAATTCCCAATAAGTCCAGGGAAAGCCATGCGATTCGGCCGTGCGGGCGACGAACGCGGTCCAGCGCGCGCGGCCTTCGATCGGACTCTTGCTGTAGGCGCCGAATTCCCCGAGGTACATCGGTCGCTGATGAGCCACACCCCATGTCGCCGCCGTGTCAAAGGCATCGGTCACCGCCTTTTTATCCGCGTCGGTCCCCCACGTTGTGCCGAGCCATTTGTCACTGCCCTGCGCCCACTCCGCGCCCTGGTGCGTAAAATGGAACGGATCGTAAAAGTGGACGGTCACGAGGAGATGGCTGTCGTCGGCGGGCAGCACAAGTTTCGGCAGCGCGGCGATGCTGTTCCATTGCACGGGACCAACGACAACGGTGCGAGTCGGATTGGAGGCGCGCACGACAGAAAGGGTCTTGCTCAAAAGATCGTTCCAGCGCACGGCGTCGAGTTTGCCGTTGGGCTCGTTGAGCAATTCAAACAGGATCGTGGGAGGCTCGCCTTTGTAGTGCTCGGCGATTTGCTTCCAGATCGCAACGAAGCGATCCGCGTTGGTGTCGGGATCCTTCGTCAACGCATCGTCGTTGTGATAATCGAGGATCGCGATCAGGTTGTTCTTTTCGGCCTGGGCCACGACCCAATCGACCCGGCTGAAGAACGCGGGATCAATCGTGTAGTCGGGCGCGGACGAGACATGGGCGGACCAGCAGATCGGGACGCGGATCACGGTAAAGCCCGCATGCTTGATGATCGGGAAATACTCCTCCTGAAGCGCCGCGCCCCAGGCACCCTCCTTCGGCGCTTCAAGCATGTTGCCGAGATTGACCCCGTGGAAGTTCCCCAGGGAGGTCGATCCATAACTCGCAAAATCAGCGTCAGGGACAGGGGTAATGGACCTATTCGTCGTTTGCGCGGCGGCGAGTCCGAGAAGTATCCAACCAGTGAGAAAGATCGCGAGCGTTGTCCTCATGGTCACGAGGTTGAAAGAGATGTGACGGCCTGTCAATTTATGCCCGTATGATCCGGGCTATTGATGCTGCGACTGAACTCTGAGAGGATCGGGGCTTACGGCGACTTCCGCATGAGACTTCCAGCCATCATTTTAGTCGTTATTGCGCTGGGGCTCGGCTTTGCCGCCGGGAGCTACTTCAATCCGGGGTCGATTTTCCCGGCTACGAAAGCGAAGTCTGCCAATACCGAATCACCTTCTGCGACGGGGAGCAACGCATCCTTCAGCGCGTCCGGACAGACGACGACAACTCCGCAGGCAACCAAGCCGCCCACCTTGTCCTCCATCCTGCATATTTCCGATTCCGGTAGATTATTCATGCCCTCCTATCGCCATACGAAGGACATCATGGCTTATGCCGACAGCCTTAGCCCGGCTGAGATTCCAGACGCACTCCATAAACTGGAAAAGATGCCCAATTCCCGGATGAAGTTTACCGTGATCTATATGCTGACCATGCGATACGCGGATGCCGATCCCCAGGGCGCTTTGGCCTGGTCGCAAAAAAGTGGCGGCGGACAAATCGGATTTTTCATGCGCCGGGAAGCGGCCGAACTTGCTGTTGGCGCGATGGCCGAGACCGATCCGACGAACGCCCTCGCCCAAGCCCGGCAAATGTCGCCCGGCCCCAAACGCGACCAGGCCATTGCGTCCGTTGCCGGCAAACTGGTTGAGACCGACCCCGCCCAAGCGCTGAAGTTGGTTCAGAACCTTCCGAACGGCAACGCCACTTACGAAGTCTTTTCCAGTTGGGCGGAGAAAGACCCCGCCCAAGCGACGCAGGCTCTCCTTCAGTTGCCCGCACAAAAGCGCCGTCAGGCAGCTTACTCCATGGCCTCTGTCCTGGTTGAGAAAGACCCGCAATCGGCGGTGGCTTGGTTGAGTCAACTGCCGGCGGGTCAGTCACACGACGAGGCCCTGCAAAGTTTAGCGTCCAGTTGGGCGCAAGAAGATTCTCAAGCCGCCCTGGCTTGGATACAGACTCTGCCGCCCTCCCCGGCGAAGAATACCTCCCTGCAAAATATCGCGAGGACCCTGGCGCAAAGTGATCCGCAGGCAGGCTTCGTACTCGCCCAAGTCCTTCCTTCCGCTTCGATTCGAAATAACGTGCAACAACAAATCGTCGAGCAATGGAGCCGCGATGATCCACGGGCGGCGGGCGATTACCTCGGCAAACTTCCGAACAGCAAACAGAAAGATAACCTGATGCGAAACGCCGTGAATCAGCTGGCACAGCAAGACACCCAGGCCGCTCTTGCCCTGGCCCAGACCATTTCTTCGCCGGATGACAAGGAAGCCGCCATCCGTGATACATTGGGGACGTGGGCTGGAAACGATCCCCAGGCCGCCGAGGCCTACGTCGAGTCGTTGCCGGAGGGAAAGCTCAAGAGTGAAACAATGGGCGGCATCATTTCCAACCTGGCGAACTCGGACGTCAATGGCGCTTTGGCGATGATTGGTAGATTGCCGTCGGGCAAGGCCAGGGATGATGCCCGGCAATCGATCGCTTCGCAATGGGGCCGGAGCGATCCCAAGGCGGCTCTCGCCTACGGGCAGACGTTACCGGACGGCCCGGAGCGCACGAATTTCATGCAGAACGTCGCTTCGCAAATGTTCGAAGAGGACCCCTCATCGGCGTCCGAGTGGCTGAGAAAACTCCCTGACGACAAGATGAAAAATGATATTATTTCAAACGTCGCGGACAATTGGGCGAGGAACGATATTAACTCCGCCGCCGCTTATGCCGCCTCCATGGCATCGGGTCCGGGCCAATCCAGTCTCATCACTGCCGTGGCCAACCAGATGTCCAGTGATGGCGATCCGGCCAAGGCCCTAAATTGGACAGGTCAACTTCAAGAAAGCCAGGGCAAGAACCAGGCCGTAAACGCCGTGATTTCCAAATGGGCCGATAACGACCCCGCCGCCGCCGCGAAGTATCTTCAATCGATGCCGGACGGACCGGCGCGGCAGGGCGCCATTTCCTCGGTCGCAAATAAATGGGCGACCAGTGACCCCGCCGCTGCGGCGCAATGGGCGTCTAATTTCCCCAACAGCCAGCAAAAGGACGTGGCTTATCAGACCATCGCGGACAAGTGGGCAGCTTCCGACCCGGTTCAAGCCTCCAATTGGTTGACGCAATTGCCTACGGGAAGTTCGCGTGATATCGCCGTTGCAACCTTCAGTTCAAAGATTTTTGCGTCGGACCCCGAGGGAGCCGACCAGTGGGCTGAATCGATTAGCGATCCTCAGCATCGTCAAACGGTAGTCACCAATGTTCTGCAAAAATGGATGCAAACGGATGCCGCCAGCGCCTCGGTCGCCGTGCAGAAATCATCACTACCCACCGACGTCAAAAACCAGCTCCTGCAACCGAAGCAGTAAACTGGACGTGTCATTTCTTCGCAGGTTTCGGCAAAACGCCGGCTGGTGGGTTCGTCGCGGGTTTATTCACCGCCGGAATATTGCCCGCCGGCGCATTGGTCGTGGTCGGCGCGGTAAGAATGGCCTGAAAACGGGGATCGTCGCGCAGGCCCGCAAAGCGCGGATCGATCTTCGCCGAGATCACGGCATTCGTACCGCCGGCCGCCACGGCCTGCGTGAGATATTTGATCGCATCGTCCTTGCGGCCCACGGACGCCTCGAGCGCGGAAAGGTAATAGATCAACTCGCCCGCCTTGGGATCGATCCTGGCGCGGACTTCCAGGAAAGCGATCGCGGCGTCCGGGTTGTGGACTGTGTCGACATAGTATTGGATAATCCCGGTCATGGCTTGATGGCTCCAGTTGGTCAGGCCCGCGGCAGTCCGCAACCGGTCATTGAGTTCGGGATATTTTCCCTCGTCTTGCAAGAGCCGGGCGAGATCGAGATTCAGTTGCACGTCATAGGGCGACTTGGCCAGCTTGGCGCGCAATTCCTGCTCACGCTTGCCGTACACCCGCTCTTTGTTGAGCATGTCGAGAGTGGCGTCATAGGACTCGTTGCGCGGATCATCCAGTTCAGCTTGCTTGACAAGGGCGATGGCCTCGTCAAAGCGCTTCTGGCCCATGAGAAGGTAGGCCAGGCTGTTCACCGAATCCTGCAATTGAGGACAGAGGGCCAGGGACATTCTCATCCAGTATTCCTCCTCCTTCTCCATGTGGCGCCAGCGGTAGAGGTCCGCGTGCCAGAAGGCAAGCTTGCCGAAGACCAAAATCGCATCGCTGTCGGTACGGAATCCGGGATCGGAGAGCAGCTTTTTGCTGTAGGCGTCCCAGAACTTGCGATCTTCCTCGACGGCGGTGACGGGCAATGAAGCGAGCGGTTCAGGGTTCAGCTTGAAAATAAGCCCCGAGGGCAGCAAATAGGGATACATCCACTGGAGCGGGACGCTTTGCTCGATGTAGAAAGTATGGTTCTTCTTGTTTTTTTCGAAGATTTTTTGCGCAACGATCGCGTTGAGGTCCCAGACGTCGTTTGAGCCCGATCGTATGATCGGCCCGCCCGCCCGCAAACGCGTAGCCACTTCGGGCCACGCTTTGTACTCTTCCCAGCAATCGGACAACTCTTCTGAGCTCACGCAGGTGACCGGTATTTCCGGATAAGCGCGATCCCGTCCCAGCCACCGTTCGAAGGACGTCCATTTTTTGGGCCGGAAACGGGGATCGTACTGGTCCCGGATGTAGCCGCAATAGTAGCTGTCGCAGAGCGCGTTTTGAGTGATGACCGTGACGTCCCGGCGATCGAAATTGGGTTCGCGTTTCCAGCGATTGTCCTGCTGGCTCTCCACGAAGGCCATGAAGGTCGGCACAAAGCGGCCCGCATCCGATCCTCCATAATAAACCGCATTTTTGTCCATAGGCCGCATCATGTCGGCTCCATACTCATAACCAAACCAATGGCCCGCCTGGCTGCAACTATCGAAGTTGCTCCAGAACGGCAGGAGGGACAGAAATAGCGCGGGCACTCCGAAGCCCATGACGCCGATTTTAGCCGGGACCTCAGGCATCAATTCGTGGAGATAGGTCATGAGCGCCAGCGCGCCGTAGCCCATCAGCAGGACAAAAATACAATGCGATTGCAGGTGAAAGACTTTGTACTGGAGGTTCTTCTCATAATCGAAACCCTCCTGCGGCGCGATGATCAGCAGCATGAAGCCGAGAGAAAAAAAGGCCACGCCGAGGAAAATGAACCAGTTGATCTGGGGCCAATCGAAGCGCCGAATATAGAAGAGGATCGCTAGGGTCAGGAAAATCAGGGGAACGGTGAAATTCTTCTGAAGATTGTCGCCGTAATAATAGAATGTTTTCCACAGGCGGTCCCAATAATTAGGCAGGCTGATGGACGGGTCGAGTTGGGCGTCCTTGGCTACGACACCGATGGCCTTGCCAAACGTCGTCTTGATCAGGGTCGGCAGGCTCTTCGGATATTGTTCGCGGCTAACCTCGTAGTAAAAGCCGCTCCGTTCCTTGGCGTATCCCCAGTTCATCGGCGGATGAGTGCTCGAGGCGAAGGGCTCGTACGAATAGGGCATAAGCCCAATCCATCCCACCACGAAGACGCCGATGATCATCCGGCGATTCAATTGCGACGTGTAGAGCAGTCCCAGCGCCAATGCGGCCAGACCTAACATCTCAAAAAGATAGTTAGGATCGACATGTTTTTGGGCCAGGTGTTGTTGCAGTTGTTCCGCTGGTACACTCGCCGATGCATTGGCCACCAAACCTTGCAACCAGCCGGGATGCACGAAGCTGCCCCGGAGCCAGAAATGAGGTGCGGTGGCTGCTGTGTAGCGGAGCGTATCGCCCTCGCCCGGATCGAGCAGGTAGTAACCATAGGCAAAAATCACGAAAGCCGTGACTGCACCGAGCAGGAACAAATGCAGCCGGAACTCTTTCAGATAAAAAAAGGAAATGATTAAGGTAAACCCAAAGATGTGCTTTGCCATCGACTGGCTGATGGTTTGCAACTCGTTGTCGCCGGAGAGCCAGCTAATATAAACCAGGATCGAAAGGCTGAAGAGATAGACCGCTAAATAGACGGAGAAATAGAGTCCTACAGGCATTCGCTGAGCGTTCTTAAGAAAGAAGGGAACGACGTTTAATAAGAGGGCCGCCCACAAAAAGGCGGGAATGATCTGGACCAGCGTGTGGTGATTGGTCAGTCCCAGGGAAAATATGAACACGGCCAGGATCAGCCGGTGCGTTTTTTTGGGTTCAAGCATCCAGAGATAAAAGAAGAGCAGGGTCAGGTTCACGAAAAGCGCGTTGAGCGTGCCGTGGACGGCCGAGATGACCGCCTGGCTCCACATCACGTCGCTGAAACCAATGGTCAGGCCGACCAAGAGTCCAACGTAAAACACGTAGGGGCGCATGGCCGCCTGATGCTCCGGCTCCGTCCATCGTTGCAAAAGCCAGCGACCTGAATGGCAGACCAAAAGCGTCAGGACCGCATTGGACAAAGCACCAAAAAGGGCGCAGAGCAGGTTAATCCGCCAAGCCAGGCCACCGACTGGCAGGAGGTGGGAAAGAAGAAAACCCGACATCGTCCAGAGCGGATAACCGGGCGGATGGCCCACGCCGAACTTGGCTGCGGCGGTGATCAATTCGCCTGAGTCCAGGAGAGTCACATTCGGCGCGAGCGTGGCGGTATAGACACCGAGGGTGATGAAAAAAACCAGGCCGGCGGCGATGAAATCCGAGCGTTGAAAACGTTCCGGGCGCGAAGGCGGAAGTTTGCTGAGCGTGTCATCCGGCTGGATGGTTGCGGCGACCGTGGTCAGGCTCATGATTTCGATTCCACATTGGCCGTTACGCTGCGCGCCGCAACTGTTCCCCGCATCGCAAGCCATGGCACACGCCAGATCGCTTCGCGTACGATGTGAGTCGACATTTTCGAGACGCCCGCATACCGGTCTTCAAACACGATGGGGACCTCCTCGATTTTCCAGCCCAGCCGCCATGCCATATAAGTCACTTCGATCTGGAAAGCGTAACCATCGGAATGGACCCGGGACAAATCGAGAGTGGCCAATTTTTCCGGGCGGAATGCCTTGAATCCACCGGTCGGATCGGTGAATGGCATCCCGGTAATCCACTGCACATACTTGCCCGCGCTGAGACTCAGCAGCAGACGGTAGAGCGGCCAATTTGTCACGCGCACACCCTGACGGTAACGAGTGGCCAGGACCAAATCGGCCCCGGCTTCCAGCGCCTGGAGAAAATCCGGCACGGAGTCGGGGTTATGGGACAGATCGGCGTCCATCTGGACCACCGCGCTGCACGGCTCGGTGGCATGACGCTGATTTACCCATTCAAATCCGGCGAGATAGGCCGAGCCGAGCCCGAGCTTGCCCGCGCGTTCCAACAGAAAAAGATTCTGGCCATATTTCGGATGCGCCCGCACCCAATCGGGAGTGCCGTCCCCGGAGGCGTCGTCCACGAGGAGAAGGCGCGCGTCGGGCACGGCGTGCCACAGCCGCCATGTGAACCGCGGCAGGTTGACCCGCTCGTGATATGTCGGTACGACAACAAATGGAAAAAGTGAAGCCATATTAGATCAATTCCGAAATCGAGCCGTAATCGGGATCGAGGAGCCGTTTGTAACTGCGCAGCGCGTAAGCGTCGGTCATGCCGGAAAGATGGTCGCATAAAAGGCGCGCGCCTTCAGCCTGGGATTTTGCGTCGAGGACGGTGCGATGAACCTCGTCGGGCACCAGGACTTCGGGCCTGACCGACGTCGCCAGATAATTGTCGAAAAGAGTTTGTGCCAATTGCTTCAGGATTCGGCCTCCCTTGTACTCGATCTGTTGCAACGCGCTTGAACCGTAAACGAGGTCCTTGCAAATCGCCTTGTGCAGTTTGATGCGAATCTCCGCATCGGGCTGTCGGACCAACATATAAGCGTGTCGCCGGGTTTGGGACGTCATGAAATTTTGTTCCGACGCCACGGACGCCGTTTGAATCAATTCTCCGATGATGCCGTTCATTTTTCGCTCGAGACTACTTTTTGCCATCATATCCAACAAGTCGTCGATAATCTTTCTTTGGGCGGCATCCAGCTTCGCTTCCTTTTTGTCGCGCCACGCTTTCACTTTATCAGAGGTCAAAAAGCGGGCTTTCACGCCATCCACGATATCGAAACAGGAATAGGCCACATCATCGGCCAAGTCCATAATTTGACATTCCAAACTCTGAAAGCCGTTGACTTCATTCGCACCCAATTTATCGGACAAGTTGCCGGGACCAAAACAAAACTCAAGGACATCGGCCTGGTCATCGTAAATGAAATGGTGAGTCGCATCTCCGCGGTCCCGATGCAACCGCTTGTACTTCAGGACGCCATCGAGCAGGGCTCGGCTGGGACTCATGCCCGAGCGCTTTTGCGAACCGCTGTAAATCGTGCGGGTGAGAATCCGCAGCGTCTGGGCGTTGCCCTCGAAGCCGCCGTAAGGCTCCATCACCTTGTTAAGCGCCCGTTCGCCCGCGTGACCGAAAGGCGGATGCCCGATGTCATGCGCGAGGCAGATGCCTTCCAGCAAATGAAGATCGACCTGGACTTCGGGACTGGCCCCGCGCAACCAGATGGCAATCGATTCCGCGATGCGGGAAACCTCCAGTGAGTGGGTCAACCGTGTCCGGTAAAAATCATACTCGCCCGCCTGGAAGACCTGCGTCTTGGCTTGTAGACGCCGAAACGACGACGTGAACATGAGTCGGTCCCGGTCCTGATGAAAGACGCTGCGGTAATCCTGCTTCCTCTCGGGATTTGATTCGTTGCGCAGGTAGTCCCGGTCAAACGCATTATAAAAATCATCCGACATTTTCTGGTTCTAGCGGCTTCTCTTGGGAAGCGCGATTGGTTTTCACGGGGGTGTCATTTCTTGTCCCTTGGAAGAAAAATGCGAAAAAGCTGTTGCTGGAACCAGCAATTGGGCTTAGTTACCGGAATCAAGTACTTAGTTCTATTATGTTAGCAAAAACGCATTGTGAGAAGGCCACGACCAAGCGGTTCAAGGCCAAGCTCAAGCCTTATCACCATCATTTCCACAAATGCGCCAAGGCCGTATGCGTACACAATGGCCGCGCCAAGGACAAGGTGAGGCTCGGCGACCTCGTTACCATCCCCGATAGCGACCTCCATCACGTGATGGACTCGGCGGCGATGCTGGCCATCAGCCACGCCATTGAGGATGTCGCCAGCGAAGAACGCCAGGGCGAATTAATCGCCACGTTCCAGGATTTCAAAAACTTCCTTCCCCATAAAAGCCGATACATGGGCCTGGCCGAGGAGCTTGATGCCGTGCGCGTCTGGGGCAGCGGCAAAGTCCCGGAAAAATGCGGCAATGTCGATTTCATCCAGGCCGACGAACAGCGGCTTCTACGTTATTGGCTGGTTCTCTTCGACAGTGAACACACCCGCGCCGTCCTGCTCTGCAAGCAGGTCAACAAGACCGAAAAATTTGAGGATAAAAAATTTATCGGCTTTTACAGCTTCAACCCCTACCTCGTGCAATCGATTCGCTGGCGCTTCAACCTCTTGAGTTGCGGACTCAGCAGGGTCATGTCCCATTGGGAAAAGTCGTTTCCGTTTCCCGACCTCAAGATGCGGGATCTCGACCGCCTGATCCGACAGCCTGATGTCGTTGAAGTTTAGACATTTGCGTTTCTCGCAAAAGATTTCTATTTTTGTTGAACACGGCCTTCGTTGGAGGGTCTATCTATTTGTAAGTTTCATTCATTCTCCTCCTTGGTAACAGGCGCTGATCTTTCCGATCGGCGCCTGTTTTTTTGGACAGCCCGGGCCACCGGAAATGGCATCGCCGTACGGAATGCGGTGGCCATCCTTCTATCCAGCCTCCGCTATTGTCAGCAAACGACAAGGGCGTTAGGCTTTCGCCTCATGGGACGAATTGATGACGCAATTCGAATACTTGAAAGCACCGAGGACGGGACGGAACGCGCGCTGCAATTGGCAGGGTTGATCTCGACCTTATTCAAAATCAAAGGCGTGGTTTTGGTCGTGACCAACCAACTGGCCTTCGACTGTTACGCCAACACTGTCTCGGAAAACCCGGAGGTGAAACTGGCGGCTTTTGCCGGAGACCTCACCCCTCGTACCATGCTGGAAATCATGCGCGGACAACTCCAGGCCCAAGGTTCCTTTTACCAGTGGATTGTAGCCGGGATTCCCGTTCGTTTCCAGAACGATACCGTCATTGCCCATCGCGAATTGTGCCGCGATTTCATGACCGATCACGGCGTGGTCAAACTTGTGCCGGTCGAGGAGATCACTGCGGATTGCATCCTGGCCGCAGTCTATCCCGGACCCGACCCCGAGGCGCAAGCGCGAGCGCACCTGCTCATGGTCAACGGCCTGACCGATGCTTTCCAGATGGACTGGGCGGTACTCCACAGTCTTTGTCATCGGCCCGACTATCGCGTGGGCGAGGAATTGGCGCAAATGCGGCTGGCGGCGAAAAAAGAGGCCGACTTGACCGGAAGGGTGCGTGATCACGTCGGCGACACTTCAGCCTTGCCGAAGGTGGCAGCTCCTTCCAGCGAAAGCACACCTGCGACAGCCGAAGCCAGAGATCCCATGAGGTAACCGGCCGCCGACCCAGCGACGGCTGCCAGGAAAGTCGATACGAGTTCTTGTAACGGGTGGAACAGTTTTCAGGTATCGTTGAAATCCCACGCCGGAAAAGGATCGGGCAACACCGCCCATTCTTCAAATGGCCGCGCGTATTCCTCTTCGGCGAGAAGACAGGTGTCGATCTGGCGATTCATGCTCGCTAGCAGCGTCGCCTCGCCTATCAGAATCAATTCCTGACGGCGATCTCCATACGGTTCGCGCCAGGTCTCCTGCATCCGCATCAGCGCTTCGGGTTCCTCCGGCCATTCCTCGCGCGGCAGGGCCGCCCACCAGATGCCCGCCGTCCCGCAGCTATTTTGCCAGCGCGTGCGCGAAACGCCGCCGACGAGTAGATTTCGCGTGGCCAGCCAAATAAGCCCCTTCACGCGCAGCAGCCCGGGATGATCCGCGTTGAACCAATCCCAGAAACGCCTAGGATGAAAAGGACGATGCACGCGATAAAGCGCGCTGGCCAATTCAGGTTCCGTCGTACCGACAGGCTTCGATTGTGGACGACGCTCAACCGCCAGACCAAGTTCTAGCGGAGTGGCGAGCGCCGAGCAAATTTCCGGAGACACTTCGCCATAGGCCGTCTCAATGATGCGCGTGTCAGGATTGGTCGACCGCAGCAATTCCGTGCAAGCCTGGCACTCCTTGTCTTCGAGCAGGTCGCATTTATTCACCACAATCAGGCTTGCGCCCGCGATCTGCTCGTTCTGGAAATCCCACAAAAGCGTCTTGAGCGCAGGCTCCTTGCTGGCCCGAAAAAAATCGAGGGCGTCGACCACGCAGATGACCTGATGCAGTTCGGTCCAGGGAGAAAAGGTTTCCGGCTGGCCCGGCAAAAGCCCGAAATGCCGCGCAAGCCGCTCTGGATTTGCCGTGCCTCCGACCTCGATCAGGACGCGCTCGTAGCGTCCTGCGATGGAAAATTCGCGCAACCGCGCGGCGATCCACTCGATCTGCGCCGCTTCGTCGCCGTTGGGAATTTCGAGTACGGTATCGTTCGATCTCCGCATCGCGCCGCATAGACCGCGAAGGGTTTTCGCATCAAGGTTAAGCGCGCCCGGATTTTCCACGAGCACGGCAAGATATCCCCCGCGATGCTCGGTGACAAAGTGATGCAGGAGAGACGTTTTGCCCGCGCCAAGAAAACCTCCGACGAGCGTGACGGGCAGGCGGTGGTTCATTCCAGCCCTCCCGATCGCGCAAAGCGCAGGCCATCCAGATTCGGCGGCGCGTTCTTCGCTTGCAGCAGCGCAAAAAAATCGGCTCCCAGATGTTCGGGATGCGTCAGCGTATTCCAAGCAAGCAAGTTTTCCTGAATTTTTACTCGTGGACCGCCTGCTTCGCTCAGTTCATCATGCGCAACGCCCATCAGGAACCGCTGCTGATCGAGGAAGCCGAGTGTAGCCAGCCCCGCCTTCTCACCGGCTTGCGCCAGCGCGGTGAAATCGACATGCGCGGTGATATCGCGCATGCCCGGCTCGGCCAGGACATCGTCGATGCTGTGGTGCTTGACGAACGCCGTCAGGGTGCCGCCGCAACGAAACGGCGCATAGTAGAGTGAGGCCGGATAACCGTAATCAATAGTCAGCACGTAGCCTCGATTCAGGGCATGACCGACCTCGCCGATCCAGCGGCGCGCGAGCAAATTGATCTCGGTGGTGTAGCCCTCGATGGCTGGCAAAGACAGCGCGTCGATGGCCTGAACCAATTCAGCATCCTCGATGGGCCGATCGATCCAGCATAGTGTTTCACCTTTGATGTTCACGCACTGTTCCAGCCATTTTCCGACGCGATAGGTGATGGATCGAACAGGAAAAGCATCGGGAAGTTCGTTGGAAAAAAAGACACCGACCGGTTGTTCCGCGGCGAGGGCAGCAAGGTTCTCAAACCAGGTTATGCGGGAAAGAAAATCCGCCTCTGGAGCGCACTTTTGGTGAATGCTCGCGGCCCCGGAGGATTGTACGATTGCGTAATGGATGGTGTCGAAAAACTCCGGCACCTCCGCTCGACACCATTCGAGAATGTCGCAAGCCAACTGGCCGTCGTGCGCGCCCTGCTCGATGATCCAAAAAGGGTTTGGTTTGGATAGGACCTGCCACATCTGGAGAAATTGCCGGGCCAGCAAGCGTCCAAAAAGAGGCCCGACACTGACGCTGGTGTAGAAATCCCCGCTCTTTCCGATGGGGGAGGGCCCGGCGATTTTCGCGTAATAACCGGAGCCGGGATGATAAAGCGCCATATCCATGAACCGGTCGAACCGCATGGGACCGGCAGCCTGGATTTCGACGCGGATGATTTTCTCAAGTTCCGTCATAAGTTCAGGATAGCGCATTTATCAGTCACAAAAGAACGCAGAAAAACCAAGATAATCTGGCTTGAACGCAGATCGGCTAGGGCGATTGTGGATTTGGCTTATCAAAGGCGTAGATAAAGTTCTCTTGTGCGTCGGTATCCGGGACGTCAAACCACCGCGCCCTGGAAATCAAGGCGATTGCATCCGAAGCCGGGAGGCCAAGACGGCATAGGAATGCAGCCGCCATGACGCTGGATCGGCCAATGCCGGCGCGACAGTGGATCGCGATGAAACCGTGTTGCTTCAGGGTGGGCAATAACAACGCAATAAAATCGTCAAAACCAGGTCGAAGTGGAATTCCTCGATCTGGAACGGGATGGCGGTGAAATCTGATTCCGAGTTCAGCGCAATATTGCGACTCGTTTTGCAGGCCAAGTTCAATTTCCTCCGCGGGTAGCAGCATGGACACCAAATCCGTTACCCCACGGGATTTCAGGGACGCCATCTCGCCCCGAAGCCATTCACCTCCACGCGGGCGTGGCATGATCGCCAGCTGACCAATCGGGCACGGCGTGATCTCGTACAACTCGGCTTGTATCGCCACCATTTAATTTTTTTACGCCTCCACGGCTGCCTCGGCGATAGGATTCAGCGCGGCGACATCGGCGGTGGCGTCTTCCCAGGCCTCGTTCATCTCTTCCTGCTTTTCGGTATTCTCGATGAGTTCGCGATTGAGCTTCATCACATCGCCACCCTGCGCATAAGTCTCAGGCGATTCGAGCAGCGCGACGATTTCCTTGTGGCGTTTTTCAAGCGCGGCAATTTCCCGCTCGATTTTGTCGAGACGGGCCTGCGCTTCCTTACGCGCGGCGGAAACGGCCTGACGCTCCCCGGCTTCCTTCCGTTTTTGCTCCTTTGATTTACCCGGAGAACTATTTGCAGCGCGCGGGGCCGCGGCGGCTTCGGGCGGACGGCTGTCGGAAAGTTGCTCGCCCGCGACGAGGCCGAGCTTCGCCGAGCCTGCGCCTGATTTTTCGAGATAATAATCGTAGTCGCCGGCATAGGGGGTGAGCTTTCCGGCGCTGATATGAAGAACGGTTTGCGCGAGCTGGCGGATGAAATAGACGTCGTGGCTGATGAAGATAAGTGTGCCGGTGTATTGCTTAAGTGCCTCGATGAGTGCGTCAATCGACGCCATGTCCAAGTGGGTTGTCGGCTCGTCCATGAGGAGCAGGTTAGGCGGATTCATCAGCAGCTTGACGAGGCCGAGGCGGGTTTTTTCGCCGCCCGAGAGGACACCGACTTTTTTGAAGTGATCGTCGCCGGAAAAGAGGAAAGAGCCGAGAATAGTACGGGTGGCGACCTCGGGCAGCGGGTTGGGGATGCTCATCGCCTCCTGCAGGACGGTGCGGGTGGGATTGAGCATGTCGGCACGGTTTTGCGACGAGTAGCCGACTTCGAGGTTCAGCCCTTCCTTGCGTTCGCCTTGCTGGATTTCCAGCTGGCCGCCGAGAATTTTCAGCAACGTCGATTTGCCCGCGCCGTTCGGCCCGACCAGCACGGTGCGCTGGCCTTTCTCGATTTCGAGGTCGATGCCCTGGTAAACCTTGAGCGTGTCATAGGCGAAATGGACCTTGGTCAGCGTCATCACGCGCTGGCCGCTGCGCGCGGGCTGGGGAAACTTGATGTGGATTTTCTTGTCGGCCGATTCAGGCGCCTCGAGTTTTTCCATGCGCTCGATTTGCTTCAACTTGCTTTGCGCCTGCGATGCCTTGCTCGCCTTGGCGCGGAAACGGTCGGCAAATTCCTGGAGTTTCTGGATTTCGGCCTGCTGATTTTTGTAGGCGGCGAGATGCTGCTCCGCGCGAGCCTTGCGCTGTTCAACGTAGGCGTCGTAGTTGCCGCGATAGCGATGGATCTGCTTGTTGCGAATCTCGAAAATATTATCGACGAGCGCATTGAGGAACGCGCGGTCGTGCGAGATCATCAGGATCGCGCCGGGATAATACTCGAGGTAATTCTGGAACCAGCCGAGCGATTCGAGATCGAGATGGTTGGTCGGCTCATCAAGCATGAGAAGATCGGGTTCCATCACGAGCAGCCGCGCCAGGTGTGCGCGCATGATCCAACCGCCACTCATGGTCTTGGCGGGGCGATGGAAATCGGATTCGCGAAAGGCCAGGCCGGCCAAAATGCGCTTCGCTTTCGGCTCGTTCTGGTAACCGCCAAGCTCCGCGTAACGGCCCAGGGCGTCGTGATATTCCTCTGTGTCGGTCTGGCCCGTGCGCGTGCCTTCGGAGAGAATGCGCGCAAGCTTGCCGTGCTCCGGCGTGATGGCGATGGCGAGTTCGAGGACGGTTTCGTCGCCGCTGGCCGCCGTTTCCTGCGGGAGATAACCGATGGTCGTGTGCTTGTCGATCACGACGGAACCGCTGTCGGGCTCGGATGTGCCTAATATAATAGAGAAGAGGGTCGACTTGCCCGCGCCGTTCGGCCCGACCAGCGCAATCCGTTCCCCGAGATTAATACTCAGGGAAACGTCTTCAAACAGCGTGCGCGCGCCGAAGCTTTTGCCGATTTCGGACAGGGTAAGCATAAGCGGGCAAGCATACGCGAACCGCAGGTCAGCGGCAAGCTTCGTGGTTTCACCCGGAACATCAGGAAAAAATCCCGCGAGTCGATTCACCGGCTCGAAGGCCTCGGCTGATTCAGTGATAATCTGTCCTTTCATGCCCGCATTAGGTCACAAGCGCAAAAATAGCGGTAACGCTAGAAATCCTATATGGCTTAGATGGCTTAAAATCTTCATTCCTCCCCTGAAAAAATCTTTAGAGGCGTGGAGTCGGCAATGGCGCTACCTCAGCAAGTGGGTTCTTAAATGGGGGGTTGAGAACGAGGGACGTTGGAGTACGTCTCATCCAATTTAGAAAGCGAAATCATAAACTCAGTTTCCCCACCAGCCGGTGCCAGTTGCACCATACTCCTATACCGTCGCTTTACTTTTCGGGACCGCGTCATCTTGATTACATGAGCGACATCTTTCAGTTTGAGCGCGATTTTACCGGCAGGCTTTGATAAAAGTTTTAGGTCGTGATGGAAAATATTACTGTTTAGGCTGTAAGTGAGGCTCTTACGTCGTGAAGCAACCCATTGGACATCTCTGGTCGGCTGGTCTTTCCTTTCCTGCTAAAGCGTCAGGTTGGACCTGTTTCCTTTTACTTTTGCTAGCCGGTTTCCTCCGGGCATCAGATTTGCCTGCACCTGTCACCCTGGACATTCCGGTGCCGGCCAACCTGGCGACACCGAGCTGGCTGGGTCATCCCGATACCCCGCCAACGGCATTTGCCACGCTCAACCTGCCGATCCTGATACCCGACATGAAAGCGTCTCTTCTCGTCACGGTTTATTTCCAGGAAAAACAAGGCGGCTTCCTGCGCGTCATCTGGCAGGGAACGCAGGGCGCGCAACTCCTCTCCGATAATTTTTACGAAAACATCGGAATGGCCAACCAGCGCAGCCTGCTTATTTCCCCGGCAACGCTCGTCGGCGACGGCACCCTGGTCTTTCAAAGCAGCGACTCCAACCTTGGCATCCAACGGATCAAACTGGAATGGCTCGAGAACAAGGGCGGGCTCGTTTCGCCCGAAGTGCACGATCTCCTGGTGACATCGGCCACCGGCCCAACCCAATTGGCCCAGACCGTGAATGGCCAGGCCAATCCGACCGAGCCGGGAGCCTGGCAGGGAGATATCGTCACCGTTCCGTTCACTGATCAGGCGCTGCGCATCGAACAAGGGGTGGAGTTCAGCGTCGATTTGGACAAGGTTCCCGTTTCAGCCCGGCTGGCGCTTAAGGAAGCGGGCTTGCCCTTGGGCAAACACCTGGTAGCTTGGATCAATCAACAACGCGCCGGGACAATTACTCCGGTTGTGCCCGATTTGCTGGATAGTGGTTTCCTGACCGACGAGAATGCTTCGATCAGCTATATCGGTTGGCGCGACGGATCGTTCTACGTGCCCATTGCCCTCCTCAAGGCGGGCATCAACACAGTGCAATTTTCCATGGAGGACGATGCGACTTCTACGCCCGGCAATGCCGGCGCTTCCGACACCGAACAGGGGCCTCCGCTGGCGGTTAAAGCCATGATCCTGCAACTCAACTATCTGCCGGCCCCGGCGAAGACAAGCGCCCTTCAACCGCAACTCTCAATGCCCACCAGTCCGATTCCACTGACAGAAACTCCCCCAACCCCATCTCAACCTGCCACACCATGAATGCCCCCGCTTTTTTTCGCAGAACCTTAAGAACCAATCGCCGGGGGTTCACGCTGATGGAAATGCTCATCGTGCTGAGCATTATCGCGCTCTTGATGGGGCTGGTGATCATGAATGTTATCAATTTTAGCGGGCCCGCCGAAACGACCAAGGTCAAAGCCGACCTGCTCGGTTTCAAGGAAATGCTGGCCGCCTATCAATTAGATAGCGGCTCGCTACCCACAACCGAACAGGGCCTCAGTGTGCTTTGGAGCAAGCCGACAGTTGAGCCCATTCCACAGCGCTGGCGTGCCATGCTGGAACAGGAAACGCTCGATCCGTGGGGCCATCATTATCAGTACCGCAATCCGGGCATACACAATCCGGATCGCTACGATGTTTTTTCGATGGGGCCTGACGGCAAACCCGATACCGATGACGATATCGGCAACTGGCCCGATAAGAAGGCCGCCTCAACTCCGTAAGAAACCGCATGAACCGCGCCGATCCTCGCCATAGCGGACCGCTTGGGGATGAGAGTCGCCTGATTTATGCGTTACATTCTTTCCAGCGAGGTTTCACGCTGCTGGAAATGTGTGTGGTGCTTTTGATCATTGCGCTTCTCTTTGGCGTGTCGATGCCCGCGATGCAGTCGGCGTTCACCGAACAGGCCGTGCGCCGCGACGCTCACCAGCTCGCGCTGATGGTCAAGACAGCGATGATTCAAAGCGCCGAACAACATCGCCCCTACGCCATCGATCTGACGGGCACGACAATGGCGCTGCATCCCGTGGGGGAAGCGCCGGCGGACCCGGATGCGTCCACCTCCACGGACGATAATGCCGACGCGACCGACGTGATGACAAATGTGGAAGTCACCGACGCACTCGACCCTCCGAATAAATTACTCACACCCGATCCGCAAAAACCCAACGCCTGGATTGCCATGCCGGACGGAACGCAGTGGGTTTTCCAGCCCGGCGAGCTTTGTTCCGCAACCCGCGTCCGTTTGGCACGGGGAGAGGCGTGGGTGGAAATGAGTTTTAGCGCGCTGACAGGAAATGTGGAAAACGAAAGCAGTTACCTGCCATGAAGGTCCTCCCGATTCATCGTCGCGCGAGCGCATCCCGGGCCTGGCAGGGCCGCCAGGGGATGGTGCTGTTCGAAGTTGTCACCGCCCTCTTTATTTTTACCCTGGTCGCATTCTCCTTGGTGATGGCGCTCGACAGCTCATTCGACGCGGCGAGGGACCGCAATGAAATCGACGCGGCGCTCCGCGGTCTCGAAAATCAAATGGCGTTGCTTCATTCCGCCCGCGTGCTTCCCGGCGACAATGATTTGCCGGATGACGGCTCCGGCATTCTTTACCACCTCAAGGTCGAGCAGGAACAGTTGCAGGACCAGAAAAAGCAGTTCGTCCCGAATACGTATCGCGCCACGATCACGGCCTCGTGGAAATCGCGCGGGCAGCCGGATGAGCGAAGCGTCTCCGAACTGATTTACCAGCCATGAGCGCACGATTTAGCCGCGGATTCCCCTCGTTCCCAAACTCCCTTTGGGAACGCGATTGTCTGCGCAACTCCATTGCGTCAGTCGCCTTCGCTGGATCGGCAATGGAATTGCCTCGGCAAGTGCGTTCCCAAATGGAGTTTGGGAACGAGGGGAAAGCGGAGGCTGCACCGTCGCCCGGAGGCCGACGGCTGACCGGCGCTGGCGGTTTCACCCTCCTCGAAATGATGATCACGCTGACGGTTTTCGTTCTGCTCGCCGCCGCCGTTTTCGGGATCCTGACGGGCGTACTTCAGAGCACGTCAACGCTGCAGGACAATCAGGACCGCCGCGACCAGGTAGCGGCCTTGAATGCATTCCTGAAAAAAAAGCTGGGCGAGATGCCCGCCGCCGGGACGCTCGGTTCCTATCAGCGCGGCAACGGCGAGGGCCTGGCACAAAACGGCATTCTTTTCGGCACGAGAAATTTTGCCACGGTCATCGACGCCGACCTGCAGGCCAATGGCTATTACGCGTTGCGCCTGACCACCTTTACAACCGAGGCCGGATCAAACCAGCCTCAGGATGCGCGACAGGTGCTTCTGCAGGCTGTCACCACGAACGATCCGACCCTGGTCTGGACTCCACTGATGGGCGACATCAAGATCCTCGATTGGAAGTTCCTCGATTTCAATTCGACCGTGTGGGTTGATTTGTGGAACGGTTCCAACAAACCGAACCTGGTCGAATTCTCGATGCAACCAGCAGGCGATTTGCAGCCCACCACGATGGATTTCTGGGTTCCCAAAATCGAACCGGTGACGGTTAACGCCCAACCTCAACCTGCCAGCCATTAATGCAACCGCATCGCTTATTTTATCGAAGGGGTTCGGCCCTCATTCTGATGCTTTGGTGCCTGTTGCTGCTCGGTATGGCAGTCTTTGGAGTCGTGGAGATGATTGAGCTTTCCGTGGAACATACTTCGCATGAACAACAAGCCCTGGAAGCGCGCGGACTGGCTTTGAGCGGGCTGGCCCTGGGATTGAATCCGCAATTGCTCAGGGACGACCCGCTGCTTTTTCAACAACCAGCGGAGGGACGCCAGTTCAAAGTCGCGATTGAAAGCGAAGGCGCACGGCTGAATCTCAATTATGTTCTGCTGAGCGGGCACCGCGAGATCCTCGAAAATCTTTTCACCCAGTGGGGACTAAAAATCGATCAGGCGGAACACGTCGCCGATTGTCTCTATGACTGGATCACGCCCGGTGATCTCAAGAGCCTGAACGGCGCCAAGGCGGCCGATTATGCCCAGGCCAACCTTCCCCAAATCCCCACCTACAAGCCCTTCGACTCGTTCGACGAAGTCAAACTGGTGATGGGCGTCGATTTGTTGGATAAGATCAAACCCGACTGGCAGGACAGTTTCACGCTGTGGAGTGGAGGCCCGTTAAACGTCAACGAAGCGCCCGCCGAGCTGATCGCGGCCGTCTTCAGTCTCGACGTCAAGCGGGTGGCCTTCTTTACCGACGCGCGCAACGGCCGGGACGGAATTCCGGGAACAGCCGATGACGTACCGGTTCCCAACGCAAAAACTTTTCAGAACCAATTGAGCATCGGCGACCTCGCCATGAAGACGCTGGGCAATCAGATTTCCTTCAAAGACCCCGGTCGTCGTGTGGAAAGTGTTGGTAAAGCGGAAGGCACACAGGTCATAATTTCCGTAGTAACGCGGCTCAACAGCTCGCCTATTCAATATTTATTATGGTCCGAACAGTAAAAACCAAGGCGGTGCGCGCCCTGACCAAGGGACAGCGCGCTCTTCTGTTGCCTGGCCCCACCGGCGCGGAACCGTGGGAACTTTGGGTACTGGGCAGGAAAGCATCCGCGGAACTCGTGCAAATCTGCGCGACTCCCCTCGACAACCGGCTGCGGAAAAATACGACGCTAGCTCTTCCAGTGTCACAGGTCTTCTGTCTTCCGCTCTGGCTGAATGAAACCGATGCGAAGCAATTTGCCGGAATGATCCCCTTGCAACTGGAACTGCGCGGCCTGCAGCCCCGCGGAACCGAGCCGGCGGTTTTCGACTGGACGGTTGTCACCCGGGAAGGAACCCGCACGCTGGTCATGGTCGGCGTGTTGCCTGCGACCCTGGCGCTGGAAATCCAGGCCGAGGCCTACGAAACCTTTGATCTTTCCGCCCGTTACCTCCCATTTCCGGAAAACGCTTTGACCATCTGGCGGGAACACGATCGCCTGGCGGTCGCGATTACTCGCGGCCCAAACCTCGTTTATTACCAGGCACTGGCTGAAGGACAAGTCACTCCGCGCGTTGTGCAGGATTTAAGCTGCGCCCAGGCCACGCTCACCATGCAGGACATTGTCACCCCGCTGCGAAAAATGATGTTATGGACGGAAGTCAGCCCGAAAGAACTGACCGCGCTTCAGGAGGCCTTGAAGCTTCCCATCGAACAGGAGGAATGCCCGCCACCCGTGGCGCCGACGCAAGCCTGGAAATTAACACCGTCGGTGGTGGGCGAGGCCAAACGAGCCCGCGCCAACCGGCAATGGCAGATGCGGGCCTTATTGGTCTTCCTGGCGGTTTACCTGCTGGCGGTCGCCTGGCTGGTTTCGCGATTGATCATGACTTCACTCAAAGTCGACGAACTGCGCAAATGGCAATCGGAGCATACGCAGGCCCTCGCCGTGGTTCGTGAGGGGCGGGCTGCCTGGAGGGAACTGGCGCCCGTGGTGGACACAAAAAACTATCCTTTGGAATTGCTGTTCCAGGCTTCCCAATCGATTCCAGCCGAGCAGCTTCATTTGACTTTGTTTGAAGCAGCCAACGGCCATTTACTGATCAAGGGTGAAGCCAGGAATGTCACGGGTGCTTACGAATTTTTTAGAAAACTCAAAAGCGACCCCTATTTTTCCAGTTATACCCTGACCATGGACAACCCCCGCCCGTTGCCCAATGACCTGGCGCAATTTCAAATCGAAGGAACCCATGCGAGTAACTAAAAGCGAACGATTCCTGCTCTTGATCCTGGTCGCGATCCTTTTCGCGGGCGGGAATCTTTTCGGCTACCGCTGGCTCGCGCAAAAGCAATCAAGCCTGCAACTGACCGAGGCGCAATTGCGGGCCGATCAAGCCGAAGCAAATGTTGATTTGAAGGAGTCCGACTCGTGGGCACAATGCAAGGCGTGGACTCACGACCATGAACCGGTCTTGGGCGACGAAGGCGACGCCAAAGCACAGGTCTTGAATTATGCCCTAAAAGGAGCCCGGGAGAATAAGCTCGATATCCTGGAGCAAAGCGTGAAGGACTCGCAGCAAGGGGTGGCGGGGACGCGAGTCAATGTGTCGGTCCAGGTCAAGGGGTCGATGCAGGATCTCTGCAAGTGGCTGGCCGATCTTCAGAAGCCCGATCAATTCTATGCCGTTTCCTCTTTTTCGTTGAAAGCGGACCAGGACCAGAAATCGATGGTTTGTACGTTGCAAATTGCCCGTTACTTCAAGAAGGAGGGTTCCTGATATGAAATATCTTCTCTTAATCCTGGTTGCAGGCTTGGCGTTGATTGTGCAACCGGTTTGGGCAGGTGAACCTGTCGTACCGGGCGCGGGCTTTCCAGCCTCACGTTATGAGGCTTTGTGGACGAAGTCTCCTTTCGCGGTGGCGACGTCTGAAGCGACTACAGAATCATCCCCCGACTATTCCGTGGGAGGCATCTCCAATATCGCCGGCATTTCCTACGCCAGCGTAATCGACGCACATAACGGTGAACACTTCCTTATTTCCAGCGATCGACCGACCCGAGGCTTGACGCTGAGTTCCATCACCATCGGTCGCGATGGGGCGGACACCCATGTCATTGTGCAAAAGGATGGCCAGCTTATCACGCTCAAGCTGGAACAGCCGACAGCCACAGCGCAACCTGTTCCCGGCGCACCGCCCGTCATCATGCCGCCGGGGATGGGAGTTACGTTCCCCAATTCAGCGCCGGCATCGACCCGGATCTTCACTCCACGGATTCACCGTCCTCCCGTTCTTTTACCGCCCAGGACTGATCAGCAAGGTCAGCCCTCACCTCCCCCCGCACCTGCTCCCATTCCCGCTCCACAGAAATGAACGCATTAGAACTCTTATCAATAGTAGCCATGGACTGCGTTGCCATTATTTTTTGGCTTCTGACGAGGCGCGAGGAAGGAGAATACCCTCCGCGGTCTTTGACTGACGAGCAACAACGTCAGAAGCCAAAAAACAGGCAACCCTTCGGGCCGGGGTTCTTTTGCCTTGCAGCTTCGTCGCTCGCTCGTCACGTAGCTTCGGCTATGCTCCTCACTCGACTCCTTGCCGCAAGGCAAAATCCCTCCCGGCGCGGCCCGTGTCTACTTTTGATAAGAGTTCTAAAGTTGAAGGCTTCCTTATGGGAGGCACATATGCCATCCTCTATGCGGCGACATCCCAATATGGCCATACCATCTCCATTTCCCAGAGGATTACTCCTCGTCGCATCCCTATTCCTTTTCCATTTGGGCGGCAACCTTCCGACCCTTGCCCAGGACGCCGGCCCCCTCCCTGCACCCGGGGCCATCCCCGCAGGTACCACCAATTATCAAAACCAAAAAGCTGATTACCTTCTCGATCTTTACGAACGGCTTTCGGAAAAGCATCTGATTCGCGATGCCCAATTGGTCAACGTGCCGCTTATGAGCGTCAACGTCACCGGCCTGAGCAAAGAGGAGACGATCAACCTGATTGAGGCGACCCTCCTTCTGAATGGCGTGACGATCGTCCCCGTCGATGCCCATACCGTTAAAATTGTCACGATTGGCCAACAACATAATCCGCGCAGCGAAGGGGTGAAGATTTATGCCAATGCGGCCGATCTTCCGGCCACCGATGCGGTCGTCGACTATTTCATGCCGCTCAATTACATCAGCCCGACGGAAGCAGCTGGTATTTTCTCCCAGGTCGCGCCTCCGCATCCTGCTTATGGATTTTATCAGCCCGCTCCTTCCTCCCAGGCCGTTATTCTCGCGGAAAATGTCAGCGTGATCCGCGGGTTGATCGCCTTGAAGGAACTCATCGATGTGCCGCCGGCGAAGGTCACCAGCGAATGGATTCAGCTCAATCGCGCCGATTCGGACAAGGTGGCTGATATCCTCAACAAAATGCTGGGGATCGGGGCGAATGGCGCTCCGACCACCCCTCCCGGCCCGGGCGGTCCCGTGATCGTTCCGGCCAGTCTCGGCAACAGCGAGCCGCTGTCCAACGAAAAAAACCTGATTTCCGGCACCGCCCAGATTGTGTCTGATCCGCGATCCAATCGATTGCTGGTTATCACCCGTCCGGTCAACATACCTTTCCTGGAGCAGATGATTGGTCAGTTGGACCAGCCCGACATTTTCATGGTGCCGCAGCGCCGGCCGCTCAAATACGTTTTGGCCCAGGATATCCTGCCCGCTCTGGAATCCGCGCTTGCGGTAGGCAAGGATGAGGAAACCCAGGCCAAGCAAGATGCGGGCACCGCTCAAAAAACCAACCCGAATCAGCCGCAAGCTGCGACTCAGCAGCAGACTTCCGCCGCGGGTGCAAGTTCGGGCGGAGCGGGATCGGGGGGCGCCCCCATTACGGCCCAACTTGCCGCCCCCAACGCGAGCAGTGCTCCCACCGTGGTAATTATCGGGAAGACGCGGCTCATGGCCGATAATCTCTCCAACTCGATCATCGTTTTCGGTTCACCCGATATTAACAAGCGCGTTTTTGAAATGATCGATCAACTCGATCGCAGGCCCTTGCAAGTTTACCTCGCTACCGTCATCGGCCAGATGACCGTCTCGGAAGGCGAAGAATTCGGCATCGATATTCTTCAAAAATTTCAGAAAATTGGGCAAGGGGGGCTGGCAAGCAGCAACCTGAATTCGCCGCAAGCCACGGGCACGGGCGGCTCCGGTTTTCTTCCGGAACCGAGCAGCCTCACCAGCGCCCTGGGGTTCCCCCTTCCGGCCGGCCTGTCGCTCTATGGCGCCATCGGCAGCACGTTGAACGCCTACGTGCGCGCGCTCGAAACAACCGACCGCTTCAAGATGATTTCTCACCCGAGCGTTTACACGACCAACAACAAACTGGCAGTCATCGCTTCCGGCAGCCAGGTCCCCGTCCCTAGCAATACGACGTCAGGCTTTACCGGAACCAGCAACCAACTAACCACCACTTCTAGCATCGCGTATGAACAAGTGCTGTTGCAATTGGACATCATTCCACTGATTAACGCCAACCACGAGGTTACGCTAAAAATCCGCCAACAGAATAACAGCCTTGGGAAAAACGTGAACATCAGTGGCAACGAAATCCCGATCATCAACACCCAGGAGATCAATACCGAAGTGACTGTTCCTAATAATTCGACCATTGTCATTGGCGGACTCATCACCGACAACACGACGCGTGATACCAGCGGCGTGCCTTTGTTAAGCGACATCCCGATCCTCGGCTACCTCTTCAAGGACACCAAGAAAAGCAAGGAACGCGACGAATTGATCATCATGATTCAACCCTCGGTGATCGAGACGGAAGCCGACCAGATCGCCGTCAATGAAGCCGAGAAGCAGAGGACAATCCTGGGCCGAGATGCGGTCGAGGCAGCCACGGGTGTTGCGCAACCGCTGCCCCAACCGGGAGTGGTCCCCGTACCGGCGCTTGAGCCGCAAGCAGAGGTCAACTCGATGACGATTCGTTCGCCCTATAACTCCAAGTCCGGCACATCGATCAAGACCACCACGGTGACGGTAAAACCTTCCCCCACGGCCGAAACACCCTCCGGTCCCATCCCGGCCACAGGCTCGGTCCCTGCTTCGTCGAGTCCGGCGCCCGATGTCAGCAACGGACAAATGCCGAAGTATCCTGCGCCTCCGGCTACGCCCCCGACCTCACCCTAGATCGGTGGAGAATATCGCGTCACATTTACGACGCGCGGGCAGCGAAGGTTTCGTCAAGAGCGCGAAGACGACGAGCCATGTCGCGGGCAAGATTGAGGAGGACGATGGCGTATTGGTCAGGCAATTGCATGTAGAGATGATGGAGCGTGGCGGCCTTGATTGCGATGGTCTTGACCGGCGAAAGCGTGAGAATTGAGGCGGCACGCAGGACGGGATCGACGACGCACATTTCGCCAAAGATGTCTCCTTGATGGAGCGTGGCGAGCGTGATGGCTTGCGGACTAACAGCGTGCTTGATGACTTCAACGTCGCCTTCGACGAGGATGAAAAGAGAGTGGCCCTCGTCGCCCTCGCGTACAATCCACGCGCCGGACGCAAAGTCATGCACGGTTCCTTCTTTCGCGAGCAGAGTCCGCGCCGCGAGATTGGTTCCTGCCAGGACGTGGATGGATGCGAGGGCGTTGAAGAGCGCGGGAGAGGAGGTGATCATGGGAGGCTAATGTCGCAGAATGAGTCGGCTGCTTTAAAAAGCCAGCACAACTTGAACTGATCCTCGACACGACCTGCGTGATAGCGCAATTATATTATCCCACATCTTGCCGAGCGCCGAAGGCGCAACCTCGCGATGACGGGCTTTATCTTACAGCGTTATGAAAGGGATGATGCCAATAATTAACCGGGTGCTGGTGGGGCTCGCACTGCTGGTGAGTTTCGGCATCGACCTGGCCAACACAGCGCAGGGCGGGGCGATCGATCTGCGCAATCGCATCACAGGTCTGCGGCTGCTGGAGCACGGAACCGATGCCTATCGTTACAAATGGCACGAGGGCGATCCTCCGGAGTTTTGCGATCCCTATAACAACCCGCAATTGCCGGTGAGCAAGACGACGGCGACGCCCGCGCTGTTGATGCTGCATCTGCCGTTGGCGGCGCTGCCCTACCGGCTCGGACAATTTCTCTGGTTCTTCGCGCAATGGCTGCTGCTCCTGGGCACGGGCTGGTTGTGGCTGCGGGTGTGCACGACGTCCACTCAGCGTTGGATGGTGGCGCTTTTTGTGACGGGCTTCACCTACACGGCGGCGTGGAGGTTGCACGCGGAACGCGGACAGGCCTATATATTACTGGCTTTTCTTTTCGCGTGCTGGCTGACGACGATGCTCGGTGCGAAGCGGGGCAATGGTTTGGTGGCGGGATGCCTCGCGGGATTCCTGATCGCATTGCGTCCGCCTTTTCTGCTGCTCGTACCCTTTCTGACACTGCATCGCCGGGGCCAACTGGCCGGGGCGGCGGTGGGTCTGCTGCTCGGGTTCGGCCTGCCGCTGCTGATTAACTCAGCGAGTTGGAACGATTATTTTTCAGCAATGCAGACTCATTCCGAGCTTTATCGCAACGATATCGATCCGCGTCCCGGCCCGCAGAGTTACCCTCCCAAGATCGAGGGAATTCCAACCGATATCCTCGGCCACTACGCACCGATTCCCTACGCCGATTTTTCAGCGTATGCGCTTTTGAGCGCGCTCGGACTTGAGCGGAGTTGGCTTGGAGATGAAGCCGTTCCGGCGTGGCCATTTGTTCTTGCGGTAGCGGTACCGTTCAGCTTATGGCTTTGGTTGTCGCGCAGGCAACCGACGGAGCGCTTGCTGCCGGGATTGGCGGCCTGTTTTTTTCTCGCCGACCTTTTTCTGCCCGCCTATCGCGATAACTACAACGACGTGCTCATCCTTAACTTTGTCGCGCTTGGACTGATCGCCTCGACGCGATTTCCGTGGACGGCGTGGCCATGCGCGGTGGCGTTGCCGATGGGTTGGGCCGTCTATGCCTTCGCGCCTGAGCAAGTGTGGTTGATCAATCTACCGACGCTTTTCTTCACGCTGGGCGCGATCCTGTTTCTTGTTCTGCCGGGCTTGCAAAAGACTGCCCTGCGACCATAGACCGCCGCTACAATTTCATTTACGGATCGTTCGCTGCCGGAAAGCGCGCGGACTTTCGCCGGTTTCTTTCTTGAATCGGAGCGTGAAATAAAAAGGATTCGTAAAACCGAGTTCATACGCAATTTCACCAATCGTCTGGCGGGACATGGAGAGCAAGTCCCTTGCCCGTCGAAGGCGCTGTTCCTCCAGAAAACGACGGGGCGAATTTCCCGTTTGTGCGCGAAAAAGATGACGAAGGCGCGACGGCGACATGCCCGCGGCCCCTGCGAGCAATCTCTCTGAAAAAGGTTCGACCATATGCTCGCGGAGATAATCAATGGCCTTGCCGAGGCGCGGATCAAGTTGCGACGAGGCCTGTCGTGGGTTGATTGAATCGCACCAGAGCAGAATTTCCTCCAGCACGTTTTGGCCGAAGACCGGGCTGCGAGAGAGAGAGCCGCCGCTCAATCGGATCATGTCCCGCAGGCGAAGCGCGACGCGGCGACGCAGGGCCGGTTCTTTCAACGTAAGCGTCATGAAGCCGGGCGATTTCTCCGGCCAGTTCAACCAGGCCAGCCAGTCGGGGCGTGGCAGGAAATGCGCGTAAAACAAATCCCATTTTTGTGATCCGGGGCAAATTTGATAATCTTGAAAGGCGCCGGGATGGTAGAGGGTGATGTCGTGGGGACGACTCCGAAAGTCACCGCCGGTGAAGCGATAAAGTCCCGAACCGGCCCGAGTGTAAATCAGGAGCCAGTCCTTGGTTCCCTGGGAGCGAAACGTGTGTCGAATGGCCGAGCCAAAAAAAACGCCCACATGTAGTGACGCCGGCGGCGGACTGAAGGAAGTGGTGCCGGGCGGAATCTTCACGTAGTCGCATATTATAGGTTTTCAGTCGTCGAGCCAATTTCCTTTTTGAAAGTCCGGGTTAATTTTGTTTCAAGATGACAACACTACCATGCATCGATTTGCAAGAATTGAAGGAAAATTACGAGCGAGATGGCTTCGCCGTCGCTCGCGGACTTTTTTCTCCTGAAGAGGTGGAGGAGATCAAGGAGAACTTTGAGCAGGTCCACCACAATGAATTTTCCAAGTCCTACGACGACGGTATTCGCGATGCAAACGACCCTCTCTTTCAGTTTCCGCGCATCGTACATCCCCATCGCTTCAATGCAGTCGCTCGGCGATATATGCTTCATCCCGGCGTGCAGGCGTGCTTGCGGGTTTTGTTCAGCGAGGAGCCGGTGGCGACCCAAACGATGTATTATTTCAAGCCGCCGGGCGCGCGAGGCCAGGCGATGCACCAGGATAATCTCTATCTGCTGGTCAATCCGGGAACCTGCCTGGCGGCATGGACAGCCATTGATCGGGTCGATCGTGAGAATGGCGGTTTGATGCTCGTGCCCAAGTCGCACCAAGGTAATATCCTTTGCCAGGAAGATGGCGGCGAGGCTGTGTCGCGCGAATCTTTTAGCCGTAACATCACCCGTATTCCCAAGGGACTGAAGGCAGTCGATGTGCCGATGGAGCCGGGCGACACCCTGTTCTTCGGAGGCTCGACGATTCATGGCTCGGGACCAAACCGTTCCAAGGACCGCTTTCGCCGCTCCTTCATTGGCCACTACGCGGCTGGGTCGCTCGAAAAAATATCGAAGTTTTACCTGCCGCTCGTGAAGATGGACGGAACCGATTATGAAGTCAGCGCCAGCGTTGGCGGAGGAGCGTGCGGGCAGGATTGGTTGGGCGCGGTTCACTAGAAGATATTTTCACACTTTCGCACGCCAGCGGGTTCGGCTGGCGTTTTCGCGCAATCGGTGCAAAAAGATGCGATGCGTTTCGCAGCACTTCATGGAGGCCGGGTTAATCCATGCTGAATTATATCTGGCTCGGATTGATCGCCCTCGCTGTGCTGATGGGCGGGTTCCAAGGCAACATCGGCGACGTGGGCCAGGCAGGAATTGACCGGGCAATCTACGCCGTCTACCCGATAGGCACGACGTTGCTCGCCGTGATGACGCTCTGGCTCGGCCTGATGCGGCTCGCGGACAAGGCCGGGCTGGTCCACCGGCTGGGACTGGCGCTGCGGCCCATTCTGCGCTGGCTTTTTCCCGAGGTGCCGGCAGATCATCCGGCAATGGGCGCGATTGTGCTAAACGTGTCGGCAAACATTCTTGGACTGAACAATGCCGCAACGCCGCTGGGACTGCGCGCGATGAACGAGTTGGACAAGCTGAACCCGCGACCGGGCGTGGCAACGAACGCAATGTGCATGCTGCTGACGATCAATACGGCATCGATCACGCTTATTCCGGTGACGGCGCTCGCATTGCTTGCGGCGGCGAAGGGGAAAAATTATACGATGATCATCGGCACTTCGCTGGCAGCGACTGCTTGCACGCAAGCCTTCGCCATTGGGACATGCAAGTTGCTCGAGCGAACGCGTTGGTCGAAAAGACAGTTGGAGGAAACGCCGCTTGCACGCGAGGCGGAGGTTGCGCCAAAACAAGCTGTGGTCGAAGGCGCCGACGTCGAGGCAAAGGCGACCGAGACCGACGCCACGCTGCCGTGGGTGCCGGGCGCGAAATGGATTCTCGCCGCGTTCGCGGGTATTTTTGTCGCGATGGTGATGGCGTACGCTTTCCCGGAGGTGATTGGGCGCGCGGCGGCATCTGATCTGGCCGTGCATGCGTGGCCATTGCGGTTGGTGAGCGCGTTGTCTGTGCTTGTGCTGCCGTGGCTTATTCTTCTTTTTCCGCTTTACGCCACCATGCGCCGAATTCCAGTCTATGAGCAGTTCGTGGAGGGAGGAAAGGAAGCGGTCCAGGTGATCCTGCGCATTCTGCCCTACCTCGTCGGGATGCTGGCCGCGGTGGGGATGTTCAGTGCAGCAGGAGGCATGCATTTGATCGCGATGATCCTTCAACCGCTGACAGATTTTTTTGGTTTTCCCTCACAACTGGTGCCGATGGCGGTGATTCGGCCCTTCAGCTCGGCGGCGGCCCTGGGGTTGTTGACGGACCTGATCAAAACGAACGGTCCAGACAACATCATCACGCTGATGGCAGCAACGTTTTATGGCTGCTCGGAGACGACATTTTATGTCATCGCGGTTTATTTTGGGTCGGTGGGTATACGCAAATCACGCCACGCGATTCTTGCCGGGATCGCGGCGGATACCGTGGGGCCGATCTCGGCGGTGATTGTCTGCCGCGCTGTGCTGGGGTGACAAAGGGGAAGGTTTCGCGCGGAGGACTAAAGAGGGCCGAAGAGGTGGAAGGCAAGATGCTGCCGTCCGGGGAGAAACTCAATTGGGGAAAAAGCGCCGCCGCCTGGCGTGCGGTGGCGGCTACCGAAAGGCAGAAGTCAGGGTCAGGACAGAGTCTGACCCTCCCAAAAAAGCAACGGAGCAAGGGCCTGCGCCGGCTACCTAAATATCCAAATTGCGCACGTTCAGCGCGTTGTCCTCGATATACTGGCGGCGCGGCTCGACTTCGTCGCCCATGAGGCGCGAGAACATTTCCTCTGCCTCAACGGCGTCGGAGACATCGACTTTCAGCAGGCGGCGCTTGGTCGGGTCCATAGTGGTAATGAAAAGCTCCTTCGCGTCCATTTCGCCCAAGCCCTTGAAACGCGTAATCTGTACGCCGCGCTTACCGACTTCCTTCACCGCCTCGAGGATTTCTGGGATGGAGGAGAGCGGGCGCTTTTTCTGGCTGTCTCCTTCACCCTCGATCAATTCAAAGAGAGGCTTGTCGGCAGCGCGATATTGATCGATGGAAAGCCCCTTCTTCTCGAGCTTATTGAGCAATTCGGCCACGGCCTTGCTTTCGTGGAGCTCGACATGAATGCAACGACGGCGGTTGACCGTACCGGCGGACGCAACCTTCGCGATTGGTTTCTCAGCAGCACCGTTGGCTCCGTTGGCTCCGTTGGTCTCGGCCTCTTCGACGGGTTCTTCGCCAAAAACGCGCAGGTCGACATTCTCCTTGGCAAACTCGTGAAGCTGGTTGTCGGTCTTGAAGTAGTGAACCGTTTCCTGGTTGCCTTCGCGCACCTTGACCAGATGACGCGGCAGTTCATGGCTGCGGGGATCGCGCGCCGCGAGGTAGTCGCCGAAATCTCCGCCATGCCGGGCGATGGCGCGGGTGAACTTGTCGAGCGATTCGAGCATTTCAAGGATTTCGACCAGCGAACCGTCGGCCATGATTTTGTTGTCGGAAAGATTTTTGAGCTGTACGTCGTCGCTGCCGAATTTGATCAGCATCTTGTTGAGCTGCGACTCGCCCTCGACGTATTCTTCGCGTTTCTTGCGCTTGATCTGAAAGAGTGGCGGCTGGGCAATGTAGACGTAGCCCTGGCGGACCAGTTCGGGCATCTGACGGAAGAAGAAAGTGAGGAGCAGGGTGCGGATGTGGGAGCCGTCGACGTCCGCATCGGTCATGATGATGATCTTGTGATAACGCAGCTTGCCGAGGTTGAATGCTCCTTCCCCTCCGTCGCCGATGCCGGTGCCGACCGCGATGATCAGGTTCCGGATTTCGGCGTTTTGGAGGACTTTGTCCAAACGCGCTTTCTCAACGTTGAGGATCTTGCCCTTGATGGGGAGGATGGCCTGGTTGTGCCGGTTGCGGCCCTGCTTGGCGGAGCCGCCGGCGGAATCACCTTCGACGATGAAGAGTTCGGAATCCTCGGGATTGCGGCTCGAACAATCGGCGAGCTTGCCGGGCAGTCCACCACCGGAAAGAGCGGTCTTGCGCACGGCTTCGCGGGCGCGACGGGCCGCTTCGTTGGCGCGGGCGGCATTGAGCGCCTTGTCGATAATCCGTTTGGCGATGCTCGGGTTGCCATCAAAGAAACTCATGAGGCTCTCGTAGGTCGCGGAGGAAACGATGCCTTCCACTTCGGGCGAGAGGAGCTTGACCTTGGTCTGGGACTCAAATTTCGGATCAGGATGGAGCAGTGAGATGACAGCCACGAGCCCTTCGCGGACGTCGTCGCCGGAAAGCGCCGGGTCCTTGGGCTTGAAGAGCGTGTTCGCTTTCCCGTACTGGTTGATCGCCCGGGTCAGCGCCGAGCGAAAGCCAGCGAGGTGCGTGCCTCCGTCAGGATTGGTGATCGTGTTGGTAAAGCAAAGGATCTGGTCGGCAATGGAATCGTTATACTGGAAAACAATGTCGATCTTGATCGGGCGCGGCTTCTCATTGACGATAATGGCGTCCTCCTTGACGCGCGAGATGCGCACCGGTTTGGGGTGGACGACCTGCTTGTTCTTGCTCAGCTGCTTGACGAATTCCTCGATGCCGTCCTTGTAGTAGAAACGCTCTGCCTCGGAACCATCGACCCGTTCGTCGGTAAAGATGATTTCCAGGCCCGGATTGAGGAACGCGAGCTCGCGCAGACGACCAACGACCAGTTCTTTCTTGAACTCAATGGTGTCCTTGAAGATTTCAGTATCAGGCTTGAAGGTAATGAGCGTGCCGGTCGATTTGCTCTTGCCAATGATGTCGAGCTTCTTGGTCGTTTTGCCCTGCTGAAACTCCATGTGGTAGACTTTGCCGTCGCGTGAGACCTCGACCTCGAACCATTCGGAGACCGCGTTGACGCACTTTGCGCCAACGCCGTGCGTGCCGCCGGAAAAGATGTAGCCGCCCTGGCCGTATTTGCCACCGGAATGGAGCGTGGTCAGGACCATCTCGACGCCGGGAATTTTATAGGTCGGATGGATATCGACCGGGATGCCACGGCCTTCGTCGCGGATGGAAATGGAACCGTCGACATGGACGATGACTTCGATCTTCTTGCCGTAACCGGCCAGGTGTTCGTCGATGGAGTTGTCAAGTACCTCTGAAATACAGTGGTGCAGCGCCCGTTCGTCGGTGCCACCGATGTACATGCCTGGCTTCTTGCGGACCGCTTCGAGGCCCTCCAACTTGCCTAATTGCGCGGAGCCGTAACTGCCTTCGCTGACGCTGGAATCGAATTGAAGAACTTCATCGCCGCCTTCGGAAGAGGCGGCTTTTTTTGTGTCTGCCATAAGCGAAAAATTCTACCCGAAAATCGCTTTTTTTCACAACAAGTAATGCGTGTTTTTTCGAGGTATTTTTTACGTTTTTTGGGCGAATTATCTCGACCGATTCCATGCATCGGTGGCGTAGCGATCTCGTTCAAGATCAGCGGCCCGGGCGGCCTCGGCGGAAGTGAGGTCGCTGGGGCTCATGGCCAGTTCCAGCCGGGCCGCGAAGGCTTGGGCGAAGACATCTCGCAGAGCGGCATTTCGCGCCGGGTCGGGCAGGAGGATACTGCCTTGATGGAGGAGACCTTCGCGCGTGCGGCGCTGGGCGGCGCCGCTCAGTTTGCGCTCCGCGGCGACGATGTCGAAGCGGACCGGTTTTGCAAAGCAGGCGTGCGATTCGACGGCGTGTGCGGAGGGCGTGAGGTCGCTTCCAATTCCGCAGGTGGCCAAGACAGCTTGGACGCCGCGATGGATGTGGCAGTAGCTCTCCGGCGCGGAAAGCTCTATCCACGGATGGGCGCGGGGCAGGACGATGGTGTAGGTGATGTCGTGGGCGTGATCGACGAGACCGCCTCCGGTGTAACGGCGAATGAAGGGCCGTTCCCCGGCGAGCGCGGCGGGCTGGAAATAGCCGAGGCTGAGCGCCGGGACGTTCCACTCGTAGATGCGCAGGACCGGCTCACGCACCTCGCGTAAAAGCGCTTCGTCGACGGCCATGTTCCGCGCGGGAGATGCCGGGCCGTGGATAAGGAGACGCCAGGAGGTCATGATATTATTTGAGCATATCTTAAGTCAGGGATTGAAAAAAGATTTACGCTGACCAGCATCAGAAGGGCGATAGTTCCCAACTCCCTGTTAAGGCAATCTATGAAAAATATCCCCCTCTGTAATCTCATGAGTTTCATGTTTGGGCTGGTCGGACTAGGTGTCGGAACCTATCCAATTTTTGCATTTAAGGAAGCGCTGACAAACAAACCCCCTTCAGGCCTTGATATTGCCAAATATCATGACTGGCTTTCAACCCAGGCAACCTTGAACGAACTTAGAACTCTTGCCGTGGATGGCGACAATGCAATCAGGGGACTCTGCGATGCTATTTTTTTATTATGCTATGTGTTGATAGGCCTTGGCGTTTTCACTGCAATTATTGCCGGATGCGATATGCTTAAGAAGGCCGTTAAGAAACCTACTTAAAAATATTTTCAATCTTGTCCTTGGCCTTGTCGATGATCGAGTCGTTCTTTGGCTTCACTGGTACAGCGCCGATGCGGATGAGGAAGGGGAGCGCGACTTTCCAGGCTTCCTTATCCTCGACCGGATTGTAGGTCCTGCTTTTGGGGTGGGACCAACCGGAACCTGCGGCGATGAACCAGGCCTCGCAGTCATTTCCAGCGGCTTTCATCAGTTGCAGGAAGGCCAGGACGTTATCATGGGTGGCCATGGGATCGTTCTCGGGATAAACGGCGCAAAGGGGCGCGTCGAATTTCCCGATCACATGGTCGCGGGTTTCGACCGGCCCGTAAAAGGTAATGGCGCCGTCGAGTGTCTTGCTGTCACGCGCGGCCTGAAACACGTAGTTCGCGCCGACGCCCCAACCCATGGCGACGACGTGATCGACGCGAAATTTCGGGCTTTCGTGAAAGAACCGGATGCCGGCATTGAGGGTCTTCATGACCGTCGCGGCGTTGAGATTCGCGGTCAGATTCGCGAGGTCGCCGGGATCGGTCGTATGGGTGCCATTATAAATATCGACGGCGATGACGAGGTAGCCCTGGGCGGCAAGACGATCCGCTTCCGACTTGGTGAAGTTGTCGAGACCATAGGCGTCGGGAACGAGGACGATGCCGAGGGTGGGCGGCGTGACCGGGATCGCGAGGTAGGCGAGGTCTTCCGCACCGAAATCGCTGAGCGTGATCATTCGTCCTGACGGCTTGGCGGGAGCGTCGGGATTGTCGGTGGTTTCACCAGGTGCAAGTCCGGGAAAGGCCGCCAGCACTAAAGCCAGAAATGCAAATAAGATGGAAGGTGACTTAGGGAACATATTTTAAGGAAAGAGCCCGCGAATGGCCTTGCCGTCGACGACTTTTTGAATGCCGAGCGAGAGCGCCGCCGTGCGGTTGTCGATGTTGTGCTTTTTCGCCTCCTTGAGGACCGTGTCGAGCGTGCGCCCGAGGATGCGGTAGAGCTTGTCGAAGATTTCCGTTTCGGCCCAGAAGAAGCTTTGCAAATCCTGCACCCACTCGAAATAGCTGACGATGACGCCGCCCGAGTTGCAAAGAATATCGGGGATGACAAAAATCTCGGGGCGCTGGCGCAGGATGGCGTCGGCTTCGACGGTGGTGGGGCCGTTTGCGGCTTCGGCCAGGATGCGGCACTGAATTTCCCCGGCGTTCTTCCCGGTGATGACGCGGTCCATCGCCGCCGGGATGAGGACTTCGCACGGCTGGATGAGCATCTCGTCGTTGGATATTTTGTCGCCGCCGGGAAATCCGGCGACAGCGCCGGTGCGCGCGACGTGGTCTTCGAGCGCGTGGAGGTCGAGTCCGTTCGCGTTATAAATCCCGCCGCTGACGTCGCTGATGCCGACGATGCGCGCGCCGTACTTGGCCATGCCTGCCGCGGCATAACTGCCGACGTTGCCGAAGCCCTGGACGATGACGCGGCTGTCTTCGGGGAGCTTGAGGATTTCAATGACGCGGTCGGCGAGGAAGGCGACGCCGCGTCCGGTCGCTTCCTTGCGCCCGAGCGAACCGCCAATGCTGACCGGCTTGCCGGTGACGATGCTCGGGACGGCGTGGCCGATCTGGTGCGAGTAGGTATCCATGATCCACGCCATGGTCTGCTCGTTGGTGCCCATGTCGGGCGCCATGACGTCGGTCTGCGGGCTGATGAAGGGAATCATTTCGCTGGTGTAGCGGCGGGTGATCCGTTCCAGTTCGCCGATGGAAAATTTGCGCGGATCGATGGCGACGCCGCCCTTCGCGCCGCCGTAGGGGAGATCGGCGAGCGCGCATTTCCAGCTCATCCACATCGCGAGCGCGGCGACTTCGCCGATTTCGACGGCGGGGTGATAACGTAGGCCGCCCTTGGTCGGGCCGAGGGTGAGATGATGCTGGACGCGGTGGCCCTCGAAGACTTTTACCTCGCCCGAATCCATCCGCACCGGAATCGAAACGGTGACAAGCCGCTTGGGGAGCTTGGTCCGTTCCCGCAACGGTTCCGGTATATTCATGAAGTCGGCGACGGCGTCGAACTGGTCGCAGGCCATCTTGTAGACCGGATTTTGGAGGAGGTGTTTCATGGGCGAGGCCTGCTGATTTTTGACGGAATTAACGGAATTTTGACAGGAGGGACATGAAAGCAGATGAAGGGGAATATCTTTTGACGGGATTAACAAGATTAACAGGATTACGGAGGAATCGCTAGTGAGACAGTCGATGAATGTTGTCTTTTGTGTCCAAGCAGAACGCACTTTTCCACTCGATTCCTGTCACATAGTCGCCGGTTCGTCCGGGACTGCCCGGTCCGGCAGTAGCCACTGACATAAAATCGCGCATATCAATTTTGACATTCATCGCTCCGAAGATGAAGGGGTAAAATTTGAGGAAATACCAGTTGTCGGTTTCCGTCTCAAAAAACGCTGGATAGCCCAAAGTTTGAAGGACTTCGTTCTGAGTCATTCCTTGACGAACTGAAGAAATTCCAAAAATGAAGCGATTCTGAACTACAAAAAGCAGCAGAAAAACGAAGGTTACGAATAACGTGAAAACAAGTCGTTTCATCAAATCCTGTTAATCTTGTTAATCCTGTCAAAAAATCTGCAAAATTCCGTCATTCCGTTATTCCGTCAAAAATTCAGTTGCTCAGGCGGCTTTCTTTTTCGCGTGGTAGTCGCTGGTAATGCGCAGAAAATTCTTGAGCAGATCCTTGCCGTGGCGGGTGAGGATCGATTCGGGATGGAACTGGACGCCGTGGATCGGATACTCCTTATGGCGCACGCCCATGATCTCGCCCTCGGCGGTCTGGGCATTGACGAGGAGCACATCGGGAACCGTAGGCGGGTCGATGATGAGCGAATGATAGCGGGTCGCCTCGAAGGGGCTGGGCAAATCGGCGAAGATGCCGGTGCTGTCATGTAAAATGGGGGACGTTTTGCCGTGCATGAGCCGTCCCGCGCGGACGACCGCGCCGCCGTAGACGTGGCCGATGCATTGGTGTCCCAGGCAGACGCCGAGGATGGGCAGGTGCGGGCCGATCTTCGCGATGACGTCGTTGGAGATTCCGGCTTCCTTCGGCGTGCAGGGTCCGGGCGAGATCACGATGGCCTCGGGCTTGAGCGCCTCGATTTCCGCGATGCTGATTTCGTCGTTGCGCTTCACGACCGGTTCCGCGCCCAGTTCGCCGAAGTATTGGACGAGGTTGTAGGTGAACGAGTCGTAGTTATCGATGATGAGGAGCATGGCAAACTGAATTTAGACGGAATTAATGGAATGGCTATAAGTCGAGTTTTTCCATCAATTCCGCAACGGTCAAATTGTGATGGTCCGCGACGCTTCTCAAGATAGAACGCAATGTGCCAACGGCAATCGGATAGTGATTCGGAATGACTTCGTGGTGCTCTCCATTCTGCTGCGTCGTCACGCGGATATGCGAACCCTTCTGCCGCGTGGGATTATAACCCAGAACGCGCAGGGCCTTAATCAGATCCGGGCCATCCAGATCACGCGGCACCTTCATCGGGCCAAAACTTCATCACGCACAAAATGGAGCCGGATGACTTTGGGCGCTTCCATGGTTTCGTCGAAATAGCAATCGACCGCTTCGCGAACCATGTCGCGTAGCTCTTCCAGGTTTTTGCCCTGAGTGTGGATGCCAAAACCAAGCGCACTGGCGCTATATCCGTCGTCAATTTCGTCCTGGTGGACTTCAAAGATAATTTCGCTCACGAAATAAGATTACCGTCGCGAAGACCTCTGAGCAAGGCGATTACTTGGAAGAGTCTGGCCAAGGTGCGACATTCTTGACCTCGCCCGGTTTCATTCCGCCCAAAAGTTTCAATATATCCTGATACCGGGGATTATCTATCTTGTAGGTAAACATCCCCTCGCCAGCCAACGAGCTTGAGGCATCGGTCTCGCGCAGGCGAAGGATAACGGTGCCATCAGCCGACATCTGAGCCACACCGATGCTTTTCGTTTGGTTGTCGGCATTGGCGCAGCCAACAAACAACGAAAGATAAAGGACGGCGAGAAATCGGTTCATGAAGCCTAAAAAAGTTTCGCCATGGCGAGGGCCTTGAGGCCGGCCTTGGCTTTGTTGAGCGATTCCTCGTATTCGCCGAGCGGGGTCGAGTCGGCGACGAGGCCGCCGCCGGCTTGGAGATAGGCTTTGCCGTCCTTGAGCAGGATGGTGCGAATCGCGATGCACGAATCGAGATTGCCGGAGAAACCAAAGTAGCCGACCGCGCCCGCGTAGGTGCCGCGACAGGTCGGTTCCATGTCGGCGATGATCTGCATGGCGCGAATCTTCGGCGAGCCGCTGACCGTCCCGGCGGGGAAGGTTGCGCGCATGACGTCGTAGGCGGAATGGCCCGGCGTGAGTTCTCCCTCGACGTTGGAGACGATGTGCATGACGTGCGAGTAGCGCTCGGTGATCATGAAATCGGTCAGGCGCACGGTGTTGAACTGGCAGACACGACCCACATCGTTACGGGCGAGGTCGACGAGCATGACGTGCTCGGCGCGCTCCTTCGGATCGGCGAGCAGTTCCGCCGTGAGGCGGTCGTCCTCCTCGGGCGTCTGGCCGCGCGGACGCGTGCCCGCAATGGGCCGGATTTGCACCTTGCCCTCTTCGCAACGGACGTGCAGTTCCGGCGACGAACCGACGAGCGCCATGCCGCCGAGCTTGAGGATGAACATGTAGGGCGACGGATTGATGAGCCGCAGCGCGCGGTAGAGATCGATCGGCGGGTGATCGAACGGCACCTCGAAGCGCTGCGACGGCACGACCTGGAAGATGTCCCCGGCGCGGATGTATTCCTGCATCGCCTCGGTCATTTTCACGTACTGGTCGCGGGTCATGTTGATGGCCGGTTCGAGCGGCTTGATATCGCTGAAAACGGGCAGCAGTCGTCCGGGCACGGCGCGTGAGAGGCGGACTTCGAGTTCCTCGATCTTGGCGACAGCGTCGTCATAGGCGCGATCGGCGTGGGTCGGATCAGCCACATGCGCATTGGCAACGATCTTGATCCGGCGTTCGAGGTGAGCGAAAATCAACAGCGTGTCGGTGATGAAAAAATAGGCGTCAGGCACACCGAGATCGTCTTTTTTCGCGCGGGGCACCGTTGGCTCAAACTGCGTGACAGCCTCGAATCCGATGTAGCCGACCGCTCCGCCATAAAAGAGCGGAAGATCGTCCGTGGGGACAGGGCGGTAGCCGGCCATGAGGCGCTCGAGTTCGCGGAGGGAATCGTCCTCGATGGCGTAGGCGCGCTGCTCGACGCCTTCGCGAAGCGTAATGTTTTTGCCGTGCGCCTGGAAGATGAGGTGCGGGCTGGCGCCGAGAAACGAGTAGCGCGCGAATTTGTTCCCTTTCTCGACCGACTCAAAAAGAAAGGAGTGGTCGCCCGTGTCGATTTTGTGGAAGGCGGAAACCGGCGTTTCCATGTCGGCGATGATCTCGCGATAAACCGGGATCAGGTTACCGCGATGGGCCAGTTCGCGAAAACTTTCGCGAGAGGGAAAAAGACGGGCGTGCATAAAAGTAGGCGCAAGAACGCAGAGGAGAAGCCTACGCACGCCATACCGCCCGGACAAGCTCCGTTACTTATTACTCGTCGCGATAACCTTCCATGAGTTCGAGGATATTGCCCTCGGGGTCGCGGAAGAAGGCGATGCGACAACCGGGAATGGCATGGCCGCAGTCGATGATCGGATCGGGTTCGATGCCGTCGGCCCGGAGTCCTTCGAGGACCAACTCCAGCTTCGGCACATCGAAGGCGAGGTGCTTGAACCCGATCGGCTGTTCGCCGCCCTGCATGCCAGCCGTTTTGGCCCGGTCGGTGGAAAATAGTTCAAGGCGAACCGAGCCGAGTTTGAGCAGAAAAAATTCATCGGGCTTACCGCGGTTAAAGGTGCGGGACCGTTTGAACCCGAAATGTTTTACGTAGAAGGCCTCCTGCGCGGCGAGGTCCCGGCAATTCAAGGCAATGTGGTTGAAGGCGTTCATAGTGGGAGATGATCTTGTAGTCTAAAGATGCGTTTGTCAGTGAACTGGTATTGTGGGATCGCTACGGTATCCTGTCAGGCATGAAGTTTCTTCGGCGGATATTAATCGGTCTCCTCGGCGGGACCGTCCTGCTGATCGGCATCGCCATGATCATCCTGCCGGCCCCGTCGATTTTGGTCATTCCTGCGGGTCTTGCCATCCTGGCCCTCGAATTTGCCTGGGCAAAGCATTGGCTTGGCAAGTTCCGCCAGTATATGCCTGGAAAAAAGAACGGGATATCCCCCGAGATGGTTTCTCCGCCACAGGAAATTGGCAAGTAGATGAAATGAAATTCCCCGTCGCCCGGCACACTCATGTGGCGGCGACGGCTACCTAAGGCAACACCCCATCCGGCGTGAGTTGGCGATAGGTTTTGCCCTGCGCATCAAAATCGGGAGAGATAAAATTTGGGATTGAGCCGTCGGGAGTTGGGACGGCTTTCCTTGGTGCAAAGACTGTATTGTTTCCCTTAAAGAAGACCACTACTCCGCCTGAAGCGGTATAGGTGAATGGCCGGATTCCAAACAACCACTCGTACCAAGTTCGTGGGTGGATATTATAGCCGTATTGCGGCGCAGGCTTGATCAATGGGACAGCCGCTCCACCCGGAACATAGCTGACCCTGTAGCCCGTGAAGAATAGAAGTGGCAGCAGGTCGGAGGAATTGGGATCAACCGGCACTGTAATATCCCAACTTACATTCTCTGGCTTTAATTTCTGTCCCTTGACTGGCTCAACTTTTCCGGGCATGGGAACATAGAATATGGTCGGGTCACTGACATATCCCGCATCAATCAACTTTTGGAAAACTTCTGTCGAGCTTTTGCCGTCCGGGTATGCATTCCCGTTCGCGGTGTTATCCGTAGAAAAGGAATACAGAATCTGTCCAATCATTCGTCCATTTTGCATCAGGGCGTTGTGATGCGCTTGGCTGATTCCGTTTCTTATCGGCCCGATGGCGAGAGCGCAAAGGAGCAGAAGGCAAAAGAGCCAGACGCTAGAGACCCAACTGAGAGGGAATCGTTTTCGTTCTGCTTCCTGGCCGACTGTTGAAGCAGGATCACTCACGATTTCAACCTACTCGTGTAATCATTGCGTACCAAGAAAGCCGTTGTTATTGCGCCATCGGCCCGTCAGGCGTGAGTTGGTGATAGGTTTTGCCCTTTGAATCGAAACTCGCAGGAACAAAGTTCGCGATGGAGCCGTCGGGGCCGGCGATTAGAACTTTGGCGTTGTTACCCTTGTAGAAAGCGATCATTGCCCGGGGAGTTGGTTTTACCACCGGCACGGCGGCAGCGCCGGGCGCATAGGTCACCTTGTAACCCGTCACAAACACGAGAGGCAGCAAATCGGAGGCATCGGAATCGGCACCCGAGGTCACATCGAAACAAACATTTTCCGGTTTCAATTTTTGTCCAGCGGTGGGCTTGGTTTTTCCAGGAAGAGGTGTGTAGAAAATAGTGGGATCGGCGACGTAATTTCCATCGATCAATTTCTGGAAGATCTCGGTCGAGCTTTTGCCGTCAGGATAGCCGCCATTGTTATCCGTCGCGTACTGAAACATCATCAGCCCAATTTGGCGGCATTGCTGCATAGCGGCGTCGCGCCGTGCCTGGGGAAGGCCGGGAAGCTGCGCCGTGGCAACATCAGGGAGAAGAAAGAGCAGGCTCATAAAGCAGACGGCATAAACCCAAGAGCGCGGAACGAGCCTGCGTTGCGTTGCCGGGCCGACGATGGAGGTCGAGTCACTCATAAAATAATTCTACTGGCGCCTTCTTTGCGCGCCAAGCGACTTCCGTCATTTCAAGCTCACCACGCGGGCAAGTTGACGATGGTTTGCATGACGTTTGGATGTCGTTCGGCGTGGAGGGGGTTAAGCATGCCGATGAGATAGGCTTCCACATGTTCGCAGTGATGAACATCGACCGCAGCCCAGGTCACCAGCAAATGACGGCAACTGTAGCGCGCAATGACGGGGTCGGTCTGCAGGTTTGCCAATTTGGAACGGAGGATCCCATGTCCGACGCAAACAACGCGCCCTTCCGCCCCCTTTTCATTGGGTCCGTACCAGACGATGTAGACGCCGTAAATTCTATCGAAGTAAGTATCGCTGACATCAAGCGAATCAAGTTGCATCCAATTATCATCTACGCCAATCATCCATTCAAGCGTCAATGACATAAAGGCAATTTAAGAAACATTTTGGCTGTAGTCTATCTTTTATTACGTGTTCCAGATGGAGCCTTCGGACCGTGAATCGGACAAAAACAGGGCGCTCGTCAGAGACCGCCGTAGGAATGGATTTGCTTTTGCGTAAAATCGATCATGGACGGCGCATCGGATTTTTGCGCGCGGGCGAAATAGTCGCGATACCAGGAAACGGTTTGCGAGACCGTCTCCGCAAAATTCCAGCGTGGGCGCCAACCGAGCGTCGCGCGCGCCTTGTCGATGGCGAGGCTGAGCAGCGGCGCTTCCTTCAGGTGCTTGTCCTGAGAAATCTCCGTCCACGAACCGGGCCACTGGCGCAGGACTTCTTCAACGAGGTCGCGCACGGTGCGGTTCGCATCAGGTTCGGGTCCAAAATTGAAGGCTTGGGCGAAGCGAGCGATTTCCATCGATGATTTTTTCTGTCGCGCTTCTTCAAGTCGCGCGCCCAGCAGGAGATAGCCGCTCAGTGGTTCAAGGACATGCTGCCAGGGCCGGGTAAAATTGGGATTGCGCACAGGGATTGGTTTACCCGCCGACAAAGCGCGGACGCAATCGGGCACGATCCGGTCCTCGGCCCAATCGCCGCCACCGACAACATTGCCCGCGCGTGCCGAAGCGAGGGCGACATCCGTGTCGAGCGAAAAAAACGAATCGCGATACGCCGCCACAACGATTTCCGCCGCCGCCTTGCTCGCGCTGTAGGGATCGTGACCGCCGAGCGGATCGCTTTCCTTGAAGGTACCGCGTACGGCAGTTACACCGTGCTCAGCACCGTCGTTCTCGTAGCATTTGTCCGTTGTGACGACGACAACGGTACAGGGAAGATTCGCCACGCGCACCGCTTCGAGCAGATTGGCGGTGCCGAGCGTATTGGTGACAAAGGTTGGCACCGGCTCGCGGTAAGAGACGCGTACCAGCGCCTGCGCAGCGAGGTGAAAAATAAAATCGGGCTTTAATTCGCTGATCGCATGCTCAAGCTCATGCGCATTGCGGATGTCCTGAATGGCATGCTTCATCCTGCGCTCCAATTCGAGCGCGAAGAAAAGCGACGGCTTCAGCGCGGGCAGCGCGAGACCGTATACCTCGGCGCCGAGGCCGAGCAGCCATTCGCAAAGCCACGCGCCCTTGAAGCCGGTGTGGCCGGTCACCAGCACGCGCTTGCCGGAGTAGATGTTGAAATCGGGAATCATAGTCAGTCGAGAGAACGGCTTTTGCATCGCAAGGCCGTGCTTCTACCCTTATATAGGAGTCATGCCTCGCGAGACGATATGAATTCATCCGACCCTTCCGCCCCGCAACTGCGCGAAGAGATTTTGCGTTTGGTCTCGCGCTACCACGAAGTGGCCCACGCGCCGAAGCCTTTTGTACCGGGCGAGACAAAGATTCCCTATGCGGGCCGTGTCTATGACGACGAGGAATTGCGCCTCGGCGTCGAGAGCATTCTGCAATTCTGGCTGACGGCGGGCCCCTTCGCGAACCAGTTCGAGAAACAGATGCGCGAATACTTTGGCAGCAACGCGGCCTATCTCGTCAACTCGGGTTCCTCGGCGAACCTGCTCATGATCGCCACGCTTCTCAGCCCGCAAATCAAGGATGGCCTGCGGCGCGGCGACGAGATCATCACGCCGGCGGTCACCTTTCCGACGACGCTCACGCCGGTGGTGCAGAACGGACTCGTGCCGGTCTTCGTCGATTGCCAGCCGGGCGTTTACGACATCGACGCCGCGCAAATCGAAGCGGCCATCGGACCGAAAACGCGCGCGATTTTTGTCCCGCACACGGTCGGCATCCCGTGCGATCTTGATGCCCTCACTGCCATCGCGAAAAAGCACAACCTGTGGCTGCTCGAAGACGGCTGCGATGCGCTCGGCGCGACCTGGGACGGCAAGCTCGTCGGCACGTTCGGCGCGATGTCGTCCATCTCGTTTTATCCCGCGCATCACATGACCCTCGGCGAAGGCGGCATGGTCGTGGTCAACCAGGGTGGCGTGCGCAAAACGTGCCTCTCCGTGCGCGACTGGGGTCGCGACTGCTGGTGCGAGCCGGGCGTGAGCAACACCTGCGGCCAGCGGTTCGACTGGCAGCTCGGCTCGCTCCCCTACGGCTACGATCACAAGTACATCTATTCCAACCTCGGCTATAATCTCAAGGTCAGCGAAATGCAGGCGGCTATCGGCTGCGCACAATTCAAAAAGCTCCCGGCCTTCATCGCCGCGCGCCGCAGAAACGCCACATTCTATTTCGAGCGGCTCAAGCAGTGGGAGGAACATATTCTCATGCCGGTCGTTCATCCGAAGGCGAATCCGTCGTGGTTTGGCTTTCCGATCACGCTCAAGCCGCACATCAAGCGGCGCGATTTCATCCTCTGGCTGGAGGAAGTCAAAATCGAAACACGGCTCGTTTTCGGGGGGAATATCCTCAAGCAGCCCGGCTTCGAGAACATCCCGCGACGCGTGCACGGCGAACTGACCGGCACCGACACGATCATGAACCAGACGCTCTTCATCGGCGTCTATCCCGGCCTCACGCAGGAGATGCTCGAGTTTGTTGTCGACCGTATCGGACAGTTTTTCAAAACGAAAAATTGACCTATAATATGAATCAAACGGCTGACAAAAAATGGGAGTTTTGCATCCATGAGCACCACGCCTGAACAGATTGATCTCTGGCGTAGCGCTCCATCGGAGCATCAACGACTGGAGTTCAAGGAAGCTAAAACGCAATTTGCTTACGACAAGCTTTGTCAATATTGTGTCGCTCTTGCCAATGAAGGGGGTGGCCAAATACTTTTGGGCGTGGCTGATAAACCACCGCGTCCGATTGTTGGAACTTCTGCGGTAAATGATCCGGTTGGCATGGCCGAAAAACTTTTTCAGACCCTTGGCTTTCGTGTGGATGTTGAAGCCGTTGCTCATCCTGACGGGAGAGTGGTGGTCTTCCACATTCCTCCCAGACCTCGCGGGACTGCCTATGACCTCAAAGGAGCTTACCTGATGCGATCTGGAGAGGAACTAGTTCCCATGAGTGAGGATCAGCTTCGTCGCATCTTCGCAGAAGGTGAACCCGATTGGCTGGAAGAAAACTCTCGGCGCGATTTGGATGCGCAGACGGTGGTGGAGTTACTCGATACGCAGAATTTTTTTGAACTGTTAAAATTGCCCTATCCAACTGATCAGAGCGGGGTCTTGGATCGACTCCAACAAGAGCGCCTTGTTGACGTTGAAAACGGTAATTATTCTATTCGGAGATTAGGCGCTCTCCTACTGGCCAAGCGTCTACAGGATTTCCCAGATATATCCCGCAAAGCACCTCGTGTGGTTGTTTATTCCGGCACATCGAAGCTGGAAACGAAGTTGGACCAACTGGGTATTAAGGGGTATGCCGTCGGCTTCCAAGGATTGGTGCGATTCGTGATGTCTCAGCTTCCTCAGAATGAGATTGTACAGGATGCGCTACGTAAAGAGGTCAAACTTGTTCCGGAGATTACTATTCGTGAATTGCTGGCTAATGCCCTAATCCACCAAGATTTTCGAATAACAGGCGCGTCGATGATGGTTGAGATTTACACGGATCGCGTTGAAATTTCTAATCCGGGCGAACCGGTGGTTCCTATTGAACGTTTTATTGATGGCTATCAATCGCGCAACGAGCGCCTCGCCGACCTGATGCGCCGGATGCATATTTGCGAGAAAAAAGTAGCGGCATCGACAAAGTTGTCCAAGCGGCTGAAGCCTATCAACTGCCTGCTCCCGATTTCCTGACCTCCTTCAAGCGAACAATTGTCATTATCTATGGTCCTCGTGATTTTGAAGATATGGATCGCAATGACCGTGTTCGAGCTTGTTACCAACATTGCGTTCTCAAATGGGTAATGCGTGAAAGGATGACAAACCAAACCCTTCGGGAGCGCTTTCATCTTCCGGAAAGCAAGAGTGCGAATGTTTCACAAATTATTACTGCTGCGCTGGAAGCGAAGATCATTAAATTGGATGAATCTGTCGGAGGTTCCCGGAAGTATGCTCGCTATCTGCCGTTTTGGGCATGAGCCTTATTTAAATTTAGAGCATCGCAACGTCTCTGCATCGACCTAAGTATCTTATAGTAAGCGAATTGCTTATTTAAGCGTTTGCCTTTTTTTCATAAAAGAAAGAACATCCTTTCAGAAGAAACTGCACAAGACGCACATCCATCCTTTCTCGAAGAAACTTTTAGTGGGGAATCAATTCTTCCTCTTCGACGGCGGCAGCTTCAAGCTCGCGCGCTTCAATGCGCTCAAGTTCTTCTCGAAGACGCTCGTCTTTACGCCACATGACGTAGCCGACGATGTTGAGCAGGATGTAAACGCCCTGTTGCGCCAGGAGCGAGGTATGTGAGTTCATCCACGCCGACGCGAACCAGCCGAGGTCGGCCACGAGGAAGACCACAAAGCAACTCGAGCGGTGCTGGATGCAAAGCCAGAAACCGTAGAGCGAAAGCAGGGTTGCGCCCCACTCGATGAGTGTTGTGGTGAAGGGAGACATAAAAGCCTCATGGTGGCTCTAGTATCGCCTCAACCGGGCGTTTGGGCAAGGCTTCGACGGACATCGCCGCCGCTTCTCGTTGACCTGGAAGGGAATCCCGTCGTGAAAACGCCTTCCCTCACGTCGCGACGATGGCTAAAGATAAATTCATGTCCCGGCAGATGCTCGTTTCTCTCAGCATTCTGGTTTTGACATTTGTGTCGGGGCTGGCTGTGGGATTGTTTCTGGGCGGCGGTGCTCCTTCGGCTTCGGTCGATTCCGAAGAAACTGAAAGCAGTTCATCCCACAGTGTTTCTCCTTCCCTCGAGGCGCAGGAGCGGATCGAGGGCAATACGCTGCTAAGCAATCGGATTCGCGAATTGGAAAAGGAACTCGCCGGGCAGAAAGAGAATCAAAAAACAATTCTGGCCGACCGGATGGCTTTTTTCAAAAAATACCAGCAAAGCATTCGGGTCGGGGCCTTTGACGGGGACCTCAACGTGACGCCTGAAATGGCGGAAATACTCGGGCTTTCCAAGGAGGAGCAACAGACGCTTCGACAGCATCTGGAGGAAACCAAAAGTGAAATCGATAAATTCGAAGATGCCAACACAACTTTGGTGAAACAAACCGCAAATGGAGTAGCTTACGAAATTCCCATCAACCCGGATGGGAAAGCGCTCAGTGACAAGCTCAATAGCTTGGTTATTTCGGACATCGGCGCGGCGCGGGCCGAGATGTTTATGAGTGATGGGGATTTTTCCAGTTACAATTCCTTCGCCGATTTCGGGCAGCAAAAGAAAGAAATCGAAATTTCATGGGCGCAACAAGACGGCAAGACGCGCTACACAGTCAAAAATAGTTTCTTTGGCCCGGATGGCAACTCAAAGGGATGGAGCTCCTCCACAGGAGATGCAATGCCGCAACAGTATCAAAAGCTTCTGCAGGGGAATTCTGCTCCCTGAAGCTGTGTCGATTTAGCAATGCCTCCGCGTGTTTATGAGCGCGCCACTTTTCCTTGTTCCGGCCGGACTTGCCCGTAAGGTGAAACTTTTCCAACCACATGATGAAAACACGGGCCATCGTATTTTCAGAACAAAACCGGGTGGAAGTCCAGGAAGTCATTGTACCGGAGCCCGGTCCTGAAGAAGTGTTGGTGCGGTCTGTTCAGTCGGGGGTGAGCGTGGGAACCGATGGCTGGATTTTGACCAATCAATTCACCTGGGGAGGAGACATTCCTTACCCTGTTGTTCCCGGTTATCAACGCGCCGGGTTCGTTGAAGCAATGGGCGCGAAAGTGGAGGGATTGAAAGTCGGACAGCGCGTGGCGGTGGCTGGCTCCCGCCTGGAAGGTAAGCCCGGATCCTATTGGGGCGGGCACCTTCATTTGGGTGTCACCAGCCAAACCGACATTTTTCTCCTGCCGGAGGGCGTCAGCTTCGCCAACGGCGCACAGGTGATTGTTGCCCAAGTGGGATACAATGCCGCAGCCCGGTCCATGGCCGGGGTGGGCGAAACAGTATTGGTTTTGGGAGATGGCGGTATTGGACAAATGGCGGCGCAGGCCGCGCGTGTCCGAGGCGCCCGGATCATCCTTGGCGGACATCGAGCCGAGAGGATCGAATTGGCGCGGCGCCACAGTTGCGACGAGGTGTTGCTGACACGCGATCCCGGTTGGGTCAAGCGCCTGGAAAGCAGGGAATCGCCCATTACGGCGGTGATCGACACGGTGCAGGATGAAGCTTTTTTTCAAACTTATCTGCCGCATCTTCCCGCGAGAACAAATGTGGTGCTTTCGGGTTTTAGTCCCGCAGGTTTCCACATCGACATGGGCGAACTGCAAAAGAAGGAAGTGGCGCTGCTGTCGGTCGCAGGATGGTCGCGCCAACGATGCGAAGAAACCCTGCAACTGATGCGACTCGGAAAACTCAATTTGGAAGGACTCCTGACCCATGTGGTTCCAGCGGCGGAGGCACCCCGGATTTACAACATGATCCGGTTAAAATTGGAGCCCTTTTTGGGCGTCAATTTTCTGTGGGAATAGCGTTGGGGACGCAACGGCGGTTCTTTTTCTTGTCCTGAGCGCATGAATTCACTTGGGCGCAGATGGCTGCGTATAACTCGCGGTCGAAACCTGGGATTCGACGTGACCGAGCACGGGCGGCAATTCGATGCCGGCGGCCCTGGCGAGGTCGGTCACGGGCGGCAGGCCGGTGATCAGGTCCTTGAGCAGGGTTGAGATTCCGCCTTTGCCGCCTTGCTCGCCACCGCCCCAGACGACGACCTTGTCGATCTTGAGGTTGGAAATTCCCTTCATCTGCGAATCGATCATGGCCGGGAGTTGATCGGCCACGAGTACGACGACCGCTTCGTTCGAGTTGCCGCCCGCGGCCGCGACCAATTGCCGGAAGCCTTCCGCGCGGCCTTCGAGCACGGCCTTGATGCCGAGACCCTCGGCCTGTTTGACCGTCAGCACCCGCTTGCCTTCCGCGTCCGCCGCGATGGTCACGCGCTGCGCCTCGGCTTGCGCATTAACGATCATGGCCTCCTTGGCGATTTCAGCAGGCACGACCCGCTCGGCGTATTGCTGTTTGCGTTGCATCTCGGCGCGCGCTTCCTGGGCTTTGGCCTCGGCGTCGAAGGTCTGGCGTTCGACGTCGGCCTTGGCCACGTTTTCGGCAACCTGCGCGGTGCGCGCGGCCTCGGCCTGCTTGATGCGCAAATCGGAATTGGACTGGGCGATCTGCTGCTGGGCGGTGTTCTTGCCCTGGGTGGCATCGGCCTGGGCGCTGGCGACGCTGACGGTCATTTCCTTGTCGGCGACGGCCTTGCCGATTTCGGCGTCGCGCTCGGCCTGGGCCACCTTGATCTTGGCGTCGGCGATGGCCTTGGCGGAGGCTTCCTTGCCGAGGGCATCGATGTAGCCTGACTCGTCGGTGACGTCCTGGATGTTGACGTTGATCAGGCGCAGCCCGACTTTTTCGAGTTCCGTGCTGACGTTGTTGGTGATGGCGATGATCAACTGGTCGCGGTCGGCGTTGATTTCCTCGATTCGCATGGTGGCGACCACCTGGCGCATCTGGCCAAAGATGATTTCCTTGGCGAGCTGCGTGATCTGCGCGTTGTTGAATCCGAGCAGACGCTCGGCGGCGTTGCCCATTTTATCCGGATCAGTGGTGATGCCGATGGTGAAAGTCGACGGCACGCTCACGCGGATGTTCTGTTTGGAAAGAGCGTTGTTCAACTGGATGTCGATCGACATCGGGCGCAGGTCGAGGAACTGATAGTCCTGGACAATGGGCAGGATGAAAGCCGCGCCGCCATGCATGCAGCGCGCGCTGCGGCCTTCGCCGACGCGTCCGTAGATGACCAGCACGCGGTCCGACGGGCACCGCTTGTACCGGGTGAGAAAGGCGATAAGGGTGGTAAAAAAGAGCAGGGCCGCCCCGCCGATCAAAGCAACATAGGTGAGATTAAGATCCATTTTATTTTCCTCTTGTGACTAAATATTCAACTACGAAAGTTTCTCGACCAGCAGCGCATTGTCGCCGTGCAGCGCAATGACGCGCACCGCGGTGCCGGTGGGGATCTCCAGGCCGCGCGTATAGGCACGGACATTTTGCAGGCCTCCCCCGAACGAGACTTGAATCTCACCCGCGCCGGAGACATTTCCGGGGATGCGAATATAGACCGTGCCGCTGCGGTTGACGGCTTCGGACAAGACGGAGGTCCCGTCGGAGCGGAGCTTGTAGAGCGAATGCATCAGCGCGAAGTAAATGGCGCCGAGCACCAGGCCGGTGCCGATGCCGCCCAGCGCGGAAATGCCTGGCGAAAAGCCGTTTTGTTCGAGGATGGCTCCTCCAAACCCGAAACCAAGCAACATGGCTGAAACGGTCTTGATAGAAACGATGCTGCCGCCGCCGCCGTGACCGCCATGAATATCGATGCTGCCGCCGGAACTGGTGTCCCCGTCGTGACCGACGAACACGCCCAGGATCGCCTGGATGACGATCAGAAAGAGGCCCAAAAGTCCGATGCACCAAAAGAGTCGCGAGGCAAATGCCTCGTCGTTCCACAGGTTAAGAACGGAAGCTAAAATGCTCACTTTATTAAACTAGCAGGCTTGGAAGCCGCAGTGCAAAAACATTCGCGGGGTGCTGCGCAAGATAGTATTTTTTCATCGGAACTTTCTATTATCCTAATCAAGCCTCTGGTGGTTTGCTTTTTCGCAAAAAAATAAGCGAATCAGGCGTATGGGATACGTTTAATTGTTCGGGGTGAGGGTTCATGCAGAACCCCGGAAAATCGCGATGAAGTTCAAGGAAGCGATTGAAACCATAGGGGGGGGTATGGAGATATTCCGTTATGGGGTGGTATGAGGTCGTATGAGGTCATACGGCGAAGACATTTCGATAGAATTCCGCCCGGGCAGGGGCGAAGAACGGGGTGGGCGGATTTTCGGGTCGCAAGGCGGCTTTGAGTTGCCGGAAAGCAAACGCGGCTCCCCGATCCCGATGCCCTCAAGTCCACCTGAATCGAGAAAGATCACGGGTTGATTGAGATAGGGTTGGTCCACCGCCCAGGGCGCGTGCCGCAGCCGGTGCAAGAGGGAATCCAAACGGGGAACGGAAAGGGGGAGACTCAGAGCTAAGTTGTTTCATGAATGCGATCCTAACGCATCCGGAAAATAAGCGGTAGCGCTACAAATCCTATATGGCTTATAAATCCTAAAATTATAAGCTTTTTAGGATTTATAGGATAGTGCCGGCTGAATCGGGTGAGCTACGCCCCCAGCTTGTTGCTTAATTGTTGCTTAAATGGCCGCGAGAAACTAAAGTGGTGCCTGTTTCCTCCCCCATGAACGAAGCCGAATACACTGCATCCGAGGCGAACTTTTCAACTCATTTGGGGAAGCTTCGTTGCGACCGTGAGAAGCACAAGGAAGCTACACGTTCCAACCGTCCAGCGAGACAGTCACTCTCTCCTTCGGAGCGCGACCATATCTTAGCCAAAACCGCCAAGCATTGCCATATTTGCGGGGAGCTTATCAGCGGGTCCGCATGGAACGCCGACCATGTTGTCGCACACAGCGCAGGCGGTACGCACAATGTGGATAACTACCTTCCGGCTCACCCGCTCTGCAACAACTACCGGTGGGATTACTCTGCCGTGGAATTCCAGCTTATCCTGAAGCTCGGCGTTTGGACGCGCACCCAGATTGAACGCCGCACGGCTTTCGGGCGCGAGGCAGCAGCAGCCTTTCTTTCTCACGAGCGCACTCGCCTGGCTCGGCGGAAGAAAAAAGGGGACGGGCACGCGGACAGTTCGGAGCGCGTGTTATAGGCTGACGGCTATCCAGCGGACCGCCGCGAGAACCGCGGACGCTCCACGGGGGGGGAGGCAGAATAGTTAGAGGTCCATCGACTCAGGATGACAGGCTTTTAAAGAGTCGCGCGCGCCGAACAAGGGTTGCCGAGGATGGGTTTGAACCTACGCTGCGACCACTTCGACGCGGGGAGAAAAACCGAGCTGGTGGAGAAGTTCTTCGCAATCCTCCCACGCGAGGCCAAAGGCGCGGACGTCGGCCACGCCGAGGCGGGCGATGACCGACGAAATGGTCCCGGCATCGCGCTCGGCGAGTTTACCCTCGATCAAGGCGTTCTCCGACCAGTCGACCAATTGAGCGAGCGTGATCTCGTGATGGAGATACGCGGCGATTTTGCCGGCGACGGTTTTCTTCGTGATCGTCATGGTTGCACCTTACACTTTCTTATGTCCTGTATCCACCGGGAATTTTTCATGTGTCTCGACCAGCTTGCCGTGGTCGTCATAAATCTCCTGCCAAAAGCGCAACGTGGTTTCATTTGCGTCGACTTCCTTCCAATAACGCGCCCGCCAGCCGAGCTTGCCCGTTACATCCAGTCGATACCGTCGTCCGCCGCCGGGCAATTCATCCCAATGCCCGAACTTCTTTTCGTTTTGGACGCGCGCGCTCATGGTTTGACGAACAAACTAATGGAAGGATCTCCCGGGGACAACGTGAATTCAGAAAGTGAGGAAAAGGGGACGGGCACGCGGACAGTTCGGAGCGCGTGTTATAGGCTGACGGCTATCCAGCAGACCGCCGCGAGGGCCGTGGACGCTCCACGGGGGGGGAGGCAGAATAGTTAGAGGTCCTTCGACAGGCTCAGGATGACAGGCTTTTAAAGAGTCGCTGACGCGACACCGCCGCCGGACCCTGGGCTCTGGTTAGGGCGCCCCGTTGGGGCTTAAGGAGCATTTACTTATGACGCCGTATTAATCGAGCGTCTGGTGGTAACGCTTGACGCCGATGGTCAGAGCGAGGGCGCTTTCGACGTCTTGGAAGAACTCGTGATAAACAAGGTGGTCGATTTTGTACTTCTTGGTGAAGCCCTGATAGATGCCCTGTTTGTGTCCCCAAACGCGACCGCACAGATCGCTCGTCACGCCGATATAAAGGCAGCGGGAACGGCTGCTCACGATGTAACCCCGTCCTCCTTTGGCTATCATCTGGAATAGAGGATAGGTCCTTCGACTCAGGATGACGGAGCTTTTTTGTTAGGCGGCACTTTCGCAGAGATCTCCGATGGGGCAGGGTCGTCCTTCGCGTTAACAGGACTCATAGCATTTTCATAAATGTCGTAGCCGCATTTCTGTCCTTTGGCCCGGAGGGCCAAAGGACATTAGCCGGGGGTGCAAACCCCCGGTGTGACGTAGCAGAAGAACCCGCCCTGGCAGGGGCGATGGAATTTCCGGGAGTCAAACTCATCCGCCGCCCCATCCGGGGCGGTTGATCTTGCGTGCAAAACCGGTGGCTTGCGCCACCGGCTAATTTCTTTTCGACCCTCCGGGTCTCAAAAATACGATGAACTCACAGCCGCTACAGTATTTCTGAAAACGCTTTAATCGAGCGTCTGGCGGTAGCGCTTGACGCCGATGGTGAGCGCGATGGCGGCGAACAGCGCGATGGGCCAGATTTCGGGCGCGATCTCCGAGAGGCCATTCCCCTTGAGAAGGATGCCGCGGGCGATCCTCAAGAAATGGGTCAGGGGCAGGATTTCCCCGACGGCCTGGGCCCAGAGGGGCATTCCACGAAACGGAAAAAGATAGCCGGAAAGCAGGATCGACGGGAGAAAGACGAAGAACGCCATTTGCATGGCCTGGAGTTGATTTTTGGCGATGGTGGAAAACATGATTCCCATGGCCAGGTTGGCCAAAATGAAGACAAAAGCGGAGACGAGCAGAAGGGTCACGCTCCCCAGGACGGGCACGCCAAACATGAAATGGGCCATGAAGAGAATCAATCCCAACTGGATGTAGCCGACTAATATATAGGGCGTGATTTTCCCGACCAGGACTTCCAGGGGGCGCGTCGGCATGGAAAGGAGATTTTCCATCGTGCCCCGTTCCCGTTCGCGGGTGATGGCGAGCCCGGTGATCATGATCATGGTCATGGTGAGAATCACGCCCATGAGACCCGGCACGATGTTGTATTGCGTGTTGATTTCCGGGTTGTAGAGCGAGTGTACCTCCATGGTGAAGGGGCCGCTGGCGCCGTTGAGATAGGCGAGGTGACCCTTGAGATCATTTTGCAGCGCGGTGTTGAGAATCCCGTTGATGGCGCCGACCGCATAGCCGGTGGCGACGGGATCGGTGGCGTCGGCCTCGACCAGGATCGCGGGCCGGTTGCCGCGCACGAGGTCGCGGGAGAAGTTTTGCGGGATGTTGATGACGAACAGGGCGTCGCCGCGTTGCAGTGCCTCTTTCCCTTCCTCCTCGGTTTTCAACAGCTTCACGAAATCGAAGTAGGAGGTATTTTTGAACGCGTAGAGAATGGAACGGCCGTAGGGGCCGTTGTCGGCCAGAAGCACATCGGTGGGAAGATGACGCGGGTTCACGTTGATCGCGAAGCCGAAGAGAATGAGCTGGAGCAGCGGAATGCCGAGCATCATCGCGAAGGTGAGGCGGTCCCGGCGCATCTGGATGAATTCCTTCAGGATGATGCCCTTGAAACGCTCGAAGGAAAATTTAGACCACAAGTTCATGAGGCGAAATTGTCCTTCGATTTGTCCATGAGATGGATGAAGACGTCTTCCAGTCCCGAAGGAATTTGCTCCCACTTGTAGGGCGCGTTGCGGAAGGGAGCGATGGCCGCTTCGAGCTCCGCCGCATTGTCTCCGCTGACATGAAGCATGCTGCCGAAGGCGACGGCCTGGTCGACGCCCGGCTTGGCGCGAAGTTTGTCCGCAAGCTCGACCACGTCGGGGCCCTGGACCGACCATGTGGTCAGGCCGGCCTGGTTGACGACCTCCTCGACGGTGCCGTGGCTGAGCAGGTTGCCGTAGGAAATGTAAGCGAGCCGGTGGCACCGCTCCGCCTCATCCATGTAGTGGGTGGTGATGAGAAAGGTCAGGCCCCCGGCGGCCAGGCGGTGGATATGCTCCCAAAAATCGCGTCGCGCCTTCGGGTCGACACCCGCCGTCGGCTCGTCGAGGAGGAGGAGCCTGGGCGAATGGATCAGGCAGGCGGCGAGGGCCATGCGCTGTTTCCAGCCACCGGAGAGTTCTCCCGCCAGTTGCTCTTCGCGGCCCGCGAGTCCGAGGTCCTCGATGCTTTTTTTCACCAGTTGCGACCGGTCCTTCATGCCGTACATGCGGGCAACGAAATCGAGATTCTCAGCGATGCTGAGGTCTTCGTAAAAACTGAATCGCTGGGTCATGTAGCCGACCTGCTTTTTGATCGATTCACTGTCCCGGATGACATCATAGCCGAGGCAGGTGCCGCTTCCTTCATCGGCCCGCAGCAGGCCGCAGAGCATGCGGATAAAGGTCGTCTTGCCGCTGCCGTTGGGGCCGAGGAAGCCGAAAATTTCCCCGGGGCGCACCTGAAGATCGATCTTGTTGACGACGGTGCGCTCGCCAAAGCGCTTCGTCATGCCCTTGACGTCGATGGCGAAGTCGTCGGCCATAATTTAATGGTCGAATTCAACATCAACCGGCTGGCCAGGATGGAGGTTTTTGGCGACTTCAGGATCGAAATCGATTTCAATCATAAAGACCAGCTTGGCGCGGCTGTCCTGGCTGTAAATGACGGGCGGGGTATATTCGGACTGCGGAAAAATAAAACGCAGCTTTCCGATGAACGGAGTCCTGATGCCATCGACGAAGACCTTTGCCTGATCGCCCAGATGCAGCGTGCCGACCACCGTTTGGGGCACAAAGGCGCGCACCTCGATATTTTGCGGCGGGAGCAGTTGGATGACGGGGTGGCCGGCCTCGACCCATTCTCCCTGGCGATAGAGCGTGTCGAAAACGATTCCGGTCTGCGGAGCGGCCCGGGCCTTTTGCGAGAAATTCCATTCGGCCTGGGCGAGGCGCTGGCTGTCCTGGTCCCGCACCGAGCGGGCGAGCTGAAGGTCCCGGATGGAAGCCGAACCGGGCGTGAGGGTGAGGTTTTCCTGCCGCTTCAAATCCTGTTCCGAAAACGTGAGTTCGGCCCGGGCCTGGTCCAGCGCCGCCTTTTCCACGGTGCGATCGAGTTCAAAGAGGGGATCGCCCGCTTTTACCTCGGTCCCGCGATACACCTCGAGGTTTTGCAGCGGCCCCGACAGTTGAGAGGAGACATAAACGAACTCCCCTTCGACGTAACCCTGAATACGGACGCGCGACGAATTTCCGCATGCCGTAACGAGGCCCAGAATCGCGAGGGCCATCCCCACGCGGAAAGAGAAATGCCGGGTACGTTGAAAAAAGCTCAAGTAAGTCATCGTATCGCCGGGAGTTGGCTGTGTCTTGCCAAAATAGAGCAAAGTCGCGTTGAGTCCATTTGGAACTCGCGCCGCGCCGGGGGCGACAAAAGGCAGGGGTAAGCATAGGTTAGCGGGGTTTATCCGTCATCCTTGCTGTGCAACGCCGATTGACAGGGTGGCCCGGACAGTCCATATTCCTCACGAAAGCCAAAAGCTAATACCCCGACTCGAATTGTCACCGTATGGTGTGCGTTCCCCGCAAGGGATAGAGTCGGGGTTTCCTTTGATCAGGGCCAGGATTGTACCCTTGCTTCTCTTTTCCTGATGATGCCGCGATAGGTTTTGGCGTCCGACTTGTCAGAATAACTTCTCGCGACGGCCCCTGAAACCATGTCGGCCAGTTGCACTAAATTGTCGGCGCAGGAATCGTGTATTTGCACCTTTACGACCCTGCATGGATGTTGGGGATCATTTACCTGTTTTTTGAAATAGTTCGCCAACTCACGCCTGAAGCGCCTCTCGCCGCTTCCATCGATGACAATTGTCGCACCATCTAAAACCGACTTGGCGTTGTTCATGACCAATCGGCACGCATACTTATAAAATGATCCCTTGAAGTGAAAGCCGGGGCCAACGAGCCTGGCCTTATTGATAACGATGGAATAATACTCGAAGGCGAAGGGGGAAACCGCCTCAAGGAAGGCGCATCGGAGCGAGTCTTTTAACTTTGCAAAGTGAAATTCAAAATGGGGCTTCACCCTCAGTTCGTTCCGAAGAGTTTTGATTCTCGTGTTTACCCGGTCGGCTATAGCATTTTCATAAATGTCGTAGCCGCATTTTGGTCCTTTGGCCCGGAGGGCCAACGGAAATTAGCCGGGGGTGCAAACCCCCGGTGTGACGTAGCAGAAGAACCCGCCCTGGCAGGGGCGGTGGAATTTCCGGGAGGTAATCTCATCCGCCGCCC
>Ga0182030_10000455_pt1 | contig 76252 bp, 84 predicted proteins | sample 812S3MmetaG_FD_121299 | JGI IMG/M metagenome (GOLD analysis project Ga0182030, IMG submission 121299) | Permafrost microbial communities from Stordalen Mire, Sweden - 812S3M metaG (Illumina Assembly) | ecosystem: Environmental > Terrestrial > Soil > Wetlands > Permafrost | place: Sweden...
AGAAGAGCCCGTCGCAGAGCAGCCAGAAGAAATCGAGGAGGTGGAGGCGGAGCCGGAAGCAGAGCCGGAAGAAATCGAGGACGATGAAATGGTCATGGTGCCGCCGCCACGCCCCACGGCGCCGATTCGCCACAAGCCTGCTCCTATTCTACAGCCACCTGCCAAACCAAAGCGCAAAGCTGGAACAAAGCCACTCGGGATTTCCAAGCCCGCAAACAAAAAGCAAAACACAGCGGAGGAGGCCGCAGATGCACATCCAGTGGTAGTAGGCCTGCCAGCACCACGCGATGTTGTTGAAGATGAAAAGTTTGATTCTCCACGCATTGAATTGCGCACAGACTATGGACATTTGTTTCAGCTGATGATGAAGAATTTGTCTGATAACCGAAAGAAAACAGTTGTTCTCGATGCCAACATGCGCTTCATCGGTGGGAAATATGGCCGCCTAGAAATACAGGGCATCAGCGCCGACCATGTGTCAGTTTTACAAACCGTTTGGTTTCACAATTTCTTCGAGGTGTTCAAAGTTCCACAGGACCGAGAAATTGGTATCAAGACAGCAAATGTATGGAAGGAATTACAATTGATGTTGAATTCAGCAAATCTCACACTGATTTGGGATCCAGCTCCTCAGTACTGCGATATTTTGCAATGGGTTGCAGAGACGCAAGTTCCATATCAAAATATCGCAACAGGCACTTTGAAACTTCTCGATATCGAATCTGAGACACTGGTAATTCCTGATACGTCTTACGATGCTCTGGTGCAAGTGAACACGCAGATCTTGCAGCGAGCGCTGAAGAATGTTATGGTTGTGAGTTCAGTGGTGACCATCAAGGTGACCAAGCTGGACGGAGTGCTTCTGGAAACTGTGGATGATGAAGGACAAAAGGGGACGGAAAAAATCCAATCTGATGGCACGGACAATGTTCGCGTTGTGATGCAAAATGAAGCCACTGAAGTGACTGGTATCTTTTCCGCCATCCGAATTTTGGACTTGTTGTGCGAGACCAAAATCTCAAATCACTGCATTCTCAAATTGCTTCCCATGGTGCCATTATGCGTTGAGACCAACGTTTGGCACCCAGAGAGAGATGAAATCATGGCCCAAGTCAGAGGCTATCTGGCGCCAAAGGTCCAATGAGCCATTTGAAATAGCTCGTCCTTGTTCAATAGAGTAAGAATCGTATTGCCATGAGCGTTCCGGCCAGCTCAGGTTCACCCCTAGACGGAAGTGCAACAATTTATGCCATTGCAAAAACCGGTGGAGGTTTGTTTCGAAAGTGGAATGTCCCACCAGGAAATCCACGCACTGCCCTTGGTCAAAATGATTGGGTGCCAGTAGATGTCGGTACGTCTTACAAGGATGTGTCTGTGGCCAGAGACACTGGGGAGGTCTGGGCGGTCAAGACCAATGGAACACTGGTGCATTTTCTGCGCGACAAAACTCATTCGGGGCAAACAAGTCTTCCGTATCCACCTCCTGGCTCTAATTTACCTGTTGGAACATGGAATCGAGTGACTGCGTGTGATGGCGGAAGGGCGATGGCGCTCGCATCGAGCAGCAACGTTTACTTTTTCGATGGATCATCTTGGATACATTTACGAGGCTCGTTTCCCCAAATAGATGCGGATCAAACTGGCGAGGTGTGGGGAGTCGTTCCCAATGGCAGTGTTTATCAGTTTGTACGACCTGCGAATGTCTGGCATGCGGCGTCTGGACAACTCAATAATATTGCAGTAGATGGTCCAAATCGTATATTGATTGGTGTCCATGCTTCCAATGCAATTTGGCAAGCTACAGGGTTCAAGCCCACGGGAAGTGTGGGTATGAGCCAATCTGACCTATCTTCCAACATGGGTTGGAATCAAGTTCGTGCTGGAGCTGGCGATCAGATTGTACATGCAAGTCTGGGTCTGATTATGAGTTTGAAAGCTGATGGAACTTTTGAATACACTGTGGCACCACCTGTGGGACAAACGTTGATCGCGGATGACTTTTTGCCTGTCCCATCAGCCGCGGGCAGTGGAGCAAACCCATTGCCAAATGGTGGAGCGAGTAACTTTAGCATTGGAGCTGCATCCGTGGCGGACAAGATCGAATACAAGATTGTCAATGGTGGCGATGGACCAGATCCTCCCGCCCCTCCACCTCAACCGCCTGCCGATAGTCCATTAAATGGAACACTCACCATGTATGCGATCGATGCCCGCTCGAAGCATTTATACAAGAAGACTGCCATCACTCCTGCACAGGCAGTGCAGACTCTAGCTATCGATAATTGGCAAGTGATTGATGCTAGCACCCAATACATAAATGTGGGTGTGGATGGGACGTCTGGACAAGTTTGGGCTGTACGCGAGGATGGCAGTCTTGTCAACTTCGATGCACGAGATCCCACGACTGCAGTTACTGTTGTGCCGATAGCAGGTTCAGTGCCCAGCGCGACCACACTGACGCAGGTGGCACCATTTGGAGGCACATACATGTACACTTATGCTTTAGCTACAGATGGCACTCCACTCGAAGTCAAACAGGGTCAATTTGAAATTCTGAATCCTACACTTAAGCTCTCGCAGATTACAAGTGACGGTGTGGGTAATCTCTATGGCATCTCAACAACCGGGACCGTTTATTCAGTTGGGAGAACTACAGCTACGTCATCTACATTTACGTTAGGACTGACTGGACCAATGCGGAATATCGCAGTCGACTCCGCAAATGGCATTTTGTTTGGGATCAATTCAGCAGGAGCACTGTTGCAATTGATGCGCACTACACTAGCGTCAGGTATCGCGCTAAGTACATGGACTGCGATTTCTGGCTCTGGGTATACGGGAGCCACGCTCGCCATCCGCAACGGTTTACTCATCATTGCAAAGACCAATGGATCTCTGGTTGTTGCACCTCAACCACCAAATGCTAGCACGCAGTTGCAAGCTAGCGCTCTTCAGCCTGTGACAACACCGCGTTCAGCACCAGTCATCTCCCAGTTCAGCTTTGGACCTGTTACGGCTGCAGACAAAATTGCCTTTGCCAGTGCTGGTCCAGCGCCTGCACCAGCGCCTGCACCGGCGCCTGCTCCAGGCGGTGCTCCAGGCGGCGCTCCCGGGCCAGGAGGCTCGCCAGCGCCATCTCCAGCACCTACGCCGTCTCCCGCGCCAAGCGTGGGCAGCTCGCGGCTGAAGCCTTGGCAAATCGGGCTTATTGCTGCTGGGGTCGTTGTTGCGGTGGTCGTGATTGTCGTGCCACCTGTCGTCATCACACAGAGACGATCGGCAGCGAACAGGCGCTTTGTTGCCAGGAATGTAGCCTAAAATGTAAGGTTGACACCACTCTCTTTGTAAGAGCGCATATATGCGCAAGGTTTGTCACAACTTGAATCGACTTTTTTCAACTTGTGTTTTGATGGAAGATGAAGCAAAACATGTGCCTCTGGTAGAAGAGGTTTCAGATTCTTCGGACGAGGAAGAAGCGGAAGACGTCAAAATCACAGTCGATGCGGAAGTCGATGATTTACGTACACGGTACCACAAGTACCAAAGTCGCCCCTCCTCGTATGCGTCATCGTTGAGAAGCGTAAGGGCAGCACTTGAGTTTCAAGACTCTGAAAACAAATGGTATAGATTGAGCGCGGTCAACCTCGATACGATTGAACTCACGGCGTTGGCATTGTCTAGTTATGCTGGCGCTAGCAAGCGCACTATACCCGGTGATGAACTTGTGCTCCAACGTAAAGATTTACAACGCCGCCGGAGCAAAAACGTGGTTGTCAATAGTCTCTTGAATATTGTTGAAGACATTGAGAACTGGAGGAAATCCCAACATTCTGTTGCCGAAAAACATTGCCGTCCAATCCCACCCGATGATGATTGGGATATTCACTTGGGACATGAAGTCAAGAGTCTAACGTACCGATCAAAACAAGTCATTCATCTGATGAACCATCCAAGCAAGATAACTAGAACCGCTACGTTTGATCGTATATTAGGCACAGGAAGCTATGGTATGGTGGCCATGGATACTGAGAAGCGCATCTACAAGATCTACACCAGTCCGTCGACCACAACGGAATCACCATCCACCAATACACTAGTTGAACTTGCTATACTTCGTTTCTTTGCGGCCTCTGGTAAAGAATCATCTCGCAACATTGTTACTGGCGACTCTCTGTTTGAGGATATCAACACGACTCAAATATGCTTTTGGCTATCACTTCAACCTCATGTTGTTTCATTATCTCAATTTGCATGGCCTCCCCCTGCTCCAAATCCGGTATTGTTTAACTGGATTTACAAGGGTGTTCGGGCGTGCCTCACGGCCGTTCATCATGCTGGATTTGCGCATTTAGATGTGAAACCTCAGAACTTTGGAGTCGAATTCGACCCACGCATTCTTGGACGCACGCCATCATCTACATTTGAATTTTACAATACTTGTGCAGTTGGAGGCACATTGAAACTATTTGACTTTTCCAATAGCAGTTTGCTCCCCAAAATTGCCTTTCGTGGCTTTATTGATGTGACGTATCCTTACCGAGCTCCAGAGATATTTAGGCTCAGCCGAGCGTGCAAAGAGATAGATGGGCAAGCAGTAGATGTATGGGCTGCCGGAGTAATGTTATGGGAAGCATTCTACGGAACGCCATTTGGTGGCAAATTGTTGCCACGCACAGATGGAGCTGATGTATTTGGCCATGCTCTTTTGCAACTTGTGAGTGATGACCCATCCAACAAGTTTATGCAATATGCTGAATTTGGAAAACCGCCAGAGCCCGACTGGCTCCAGCCGCACCCCGAGAAACGTTACAAGTTGATGGAAGCTGGTGATATTCCACGGTTTTCTTCTAGTCGGAATGAAGAGCTTTGTGCTTATATTTCGCAAAACCTTGTCGAGCCACTGACCCAAGCAAGGATCGACCTTTATATGAAGAGTTTCGTATCTCCCCAATATGCAGCCAGTGAATTAGCTGCATCTGGCCTCAAATTGTTTTCAGCACTTCATCAGGTGGATCGAAGTCTATTGGATGCAGTGGTATGCTTTGCGACTGTTTTTCACACCACAATGAAAACCACCTGGCATGATGATTTTGTGGATACATGTTGTACGCCATTGGCCACTCTTTGGAAACTAGAATGCAAGACTGTGGATAGGCAAGTGTGGATGAGCCGACGTTTATTCATTCTTCGCAAAGTAAATTATGATGTCATGCTCACTTTTCAAACTGGCGATGGCCTCGCTGGAGCAATTGGAATGGGAGGAAGAAGAGCGAGCCTATCTTGCGGAACAAGAAAGGCAAGCTGCAGCAGCAGCAGCGGCAGTAGCGCCGCCGCCGCAGCCCAGACGTCGCCCGTGGGTGAAATTTCCGGCTGGGCAGGCAGCAGCGGCAGCAGTAGCAGCTCCAGCAGCAGCAGCAGCGTCAGCTCCTGTGCCGCCACCAGCAGCAGCGCCAGTGGCGCGAGCGCCGGAAGAGCAAGAGGAAGAGAACAAGCGACAGAAGGCCTCGCAGGCAACGCTTTTGAGCCAGGGTTTACCTCTTCCCAGTGATTTCAAGACTAGTTTGGGACCTCTGACCCAAGAGATGGTGGCGCGGAATGCAGATCAGGTCAAAATCGAGGTACGTGGATCTGGTGGCGATTTAGTGTCGACGCACATTTATTCATTGAAGTATCTGCAAACGGAGGTATCTGGATACACGTATCAACCAAACTTTTATGATGCAATTATCAAGTCTTGGCTGCATCCAGCAAGATTCGATCGTCACCCTGAACTTCGCAAATACGTATCCAAGGATGTATTTCAATCGGGACAAATTGTGACGTTACCAAGGTATTTCCCAGCACGATCCGCTGATTCTCGGGCTGCGGGACCGATGGTGCGAGAGTTTCAAGTCGGTCGCACACTCGGCGAAGGCGCATTCGGAGCAGTGCATTTAGTCAGTTTTAGGGATGGAGGAAGAGACAAGGCCATAAAAATCATGACTTCGGAACCCTCTCGATATTTACCGTTTCCATCCAGCACTACACGCCAAATACATAATGAACCATTGCAAGAACTGTTCATTACTGCTTTTGGAAATCATCTAGTACAACTTCCTCCACGAGGATATGAACCCGCACCAATCATCTCAACGGAATTTTTCTTTCATCAGCATGTCAAATTCACTGGCCCTTCCATGTGGCTGTTGATGCCACGTATGTTCTGCCCATTACAATTAGTCTTACAACAACTGTATTCAGATGCTGCATTGGCTGGAAAGCCAGCTGTTATTGCTGTTGCAGGATGGGCGGTTCGAGGGGTTTTGACTGGCCTCTCACAACTTCACGAGCAGATGATTGCTCATGGGGACCTAACACCTCGAAATGTGGGACTCAAGCAACGAACACCTGGTGAACCGATTTTTCTATCAGAAGAAAACAAGAATAGTATCTTTACTGTGGTTCCTCCACCGCCTCCAGGCTCGCAAGCTGAAAATATACACCTTCGAAACTGGGAATTCATCGTTACCAATTTTAGTCCAGTGTTATTGGATTTTGGTTCATCAACCGTGACAGCTCGGATTCAACGTTTCTCCATCACCAACTCTCGCCTAAAAATGGTGACCAGTACACATCGTCCTCCAGAACTCTATGCTCTTTATCGAGCAGCCCAAGCCAAACAGAACATCTCACGCACCTTTGACCCAAGAACATTTGATCTCTGGGCAGTTGGAGTTTTGGCGTTGCAAAGTCTGGCTGGATTGAGGTCTGCCCGGGCGCGGATCACACCGCAACAGTATTTTGCACAACAACTGGGTTGGAGTGTAGATGAAATTTGGACAAATGACAACATAAATAGATACAGTAATGCATACCCAGCGACGTTTGGTGATGAAACTCGATCTTTTCGTTCTGCATTATTGGCAGATCAAAATGCAACAGTACCTGATGTCCAACTACTAAACAATGCACTGCAATATGGACTGATGCAAACGAGCGATGCACATTATCGTTTTTTGGCTTATTTAGCAACAAATGAGTCCGCTCGTGATTTTCCACTACACAACTGGACGGATCCGCCGATGCCAGCCGAGTTGCAGCCCATTGTAAGTCTCGCGTCCATGACTTTTGCGCGATTGAAACCACTCCAAGTCGTCCAAAAGTTGTTAGCAGAAAATCAATATGCAGCAATTGCGCGGGACGACGTCAAATACCTTGTTGGGGTGATTCAACACAATGTAGCAGAACTTTGGTCCAACGCAGGGGACAAAGATACATTGCTGCCGTTGAAATTATGGGTTCAATTGCTAGCGTGTGTTGACATTACCCTGGACGCTGAAAATCACCCCGCGTGGAGCGACAGTGCCGGCGTGATCCATTTTTACCGTCAGCATTTACGACCAGAGCTTGTGAAATCCAAAGTTGTCGCCGCTGACGTACTTGAGGATCTTGATGAAATTTATGGACGTGGAGGCAAGGATGACACTGTGGACTATGTGATTTTGGCCGAATCGCGCAATATTGTGTTGGCTCGCAACAATTACAACATTTGGCCCTGTCTTACAAAGCCAAGGGCAGCAGCAGTTCATGCACGTCGGTAAGAGACCCGCGGTCTCGAGGAAGGCAAAACTGTTGGAGCTTATTGGAGATCGTAAACGTCAGTTGGATCAACTTGTCACTCGAACCTTGACTGGGTCTTTTGGAGCCGTCGTTGCCGGTACACCTGAGAAACCGACAATCGAATTTGTCCCCAGTTTGACTCAATGGCAGCAACGTGCAACATTAGAAGATACTATTGACCCATGTCAATTGTACGCCGAATTGCTGCAAATCCTGCGGTCTTCATTACCTTCTTTGAGAAGAGTCAACTTTACCAGCGTTCCGGAAGCGAAAGAACTGGTGCGGCTGGTTTGGGGCAAAGAGGATGTCGCAGAATCATCAGCAGCACCCTCGATCGCAGTCGTAGAAGATATCCCAGATATTAATGATGCTCCGTCGCTTGCGGCTGACGATGCAGAAGAAACGAAAAATGCCTATCTGACGCTCCTGTTCGATCTCGGCAGCTATCTAGAAGGGAGAGTGGATTTGGATCCATATCAGTCATTTGTCGAGCAGGTCCTTGACTTGCACGAGCTTGTTAGTCGCACCCCTGCGAAAGACCTGGATCTGTTTCCTAGCCCGACCCAAGTGAAGGACCTGGCGTACATCATCAATGATGTTTTGCACCTCAAATTCGATGCCTCAAAAACAGTAAATCGATTATTACAAGTCCCAAAGATTTCAGCTTCCAAACGAAAAACTCTTTTGCGATTACAGTCAGGTCTCCAAATGTACCCAGGACTGTATCTGATCCCACAATGGCGGCAAGTCTGGCTATGGGCTTTAGAAGCCTATTACATTGGACTGGACTTACAAACTTACTAACCTTCCTGCAACCAACGATAGGCACCTTCTGCAGCTTTTTGATCCTCTGGGCTTTTCCAGTCGCTCGCTAGGTCATACCGTTTCCGAATGTCATCTGCTGAACGTGTCATCAGGTCGACGGCAAGTCTAGAAGTTGCGACATAATATAAATGAGTCAGATCCAAAAACTTGGCTGTTTTGATTAATTCAATCAGCGCATCCACACCAAAGTCATTGAGAAATTTGTTAATGAATTTTATATCTTCCATACTGAACAATGCAGCTTCTTCCTCTGCCTCGTCACGAGGCTCTTCGGAAAAGACAGTCGGTCCAGGCAAGGGAAAGACGTGTCGTTTGTGTTTGTTGGCGGGCTTTGGGTCTTTGTGCAGCATCACAAACTCTAATAATGGTTTAAGAACGAGCCCTGGCGAGTAACAAATCCCTCGCACCACTCGAAGCGTTTCAGCATCATTGGGATCCTGGTCCTCAGGTACTGGTTCTTCCAGCACAATCACACGATTCTTAAACTCCTCTTTGATGAGTTTGGATTGGTGTTTGATGTGTCTGTATTCTAATTCCAACCCGTTGCGTTTGGTGCCACCAGGTTCTGGAGCACTTTTCACATAGACCTTGTCTGGTTCGCCGGGCTCCAAAACAATGGGGTCGTTATGCTTGAGGTAGAAAAAGCGACCCTTTTTACGCACCGGTGGTTTCGCACGAGCAGCCCGCTGCGCTACAGCAGGCGATACTGTCGCCGCCGCTGCCGCCATTATTTCGTCCTAACAACCATCCAAAAAGCTCCTATTGGACTATTTAGGAAACAATGAGTGTCGAACCGACTTTGGAAAGTTCGGCGGAAAGATTTATCACCAAGCAAGATGAGCGTAATCCAATATGGACACGCTACAAGGCTATTGAACATACCTTTTGGACAACTGAAGGCTTAGCTGATATGGCACATCGTCGTGCACCTGACGCCAGAATTCAAGCTCTGCTCCACCACTTGTCCGCTGGACATCCTTCTCTACAACGGTTGATTCTTGCCATTCTTGCCAAAGTTCAGTTAGCCGAGGCCAGAAGCCACTTGGGATGGCAATATGCGATGATTTCAATTCACATGGAAGCTTGTTTCACGCTCGGCGGCGTAGCTCCACTGTGTTCGGCGGAGTCTATCTCTGATATGACTTATCAACAATCTGTCCTTGAGTTAGCTTTGAACATGTCCCTGATGGGAATTGGGAGTTTTGCTGTCATGGCATATACAAGTGCTGGAACCTCTGAGAGTGTTGTTGATGCATGCAAGCGCATGTGGAAGGATCGCAAAGCATTTGCCGAGTTCGCTCTCTTCTTTTACAACTCTTACATCCGAGTCAAGCAACCAGAGCCAACAATCTTGCTTGCTACCCGTGAATTGGCGCATAGGGAGGAAAAGTTTGTCTTGGAGCTTTCACCCCGACCTGAAGCCGCCGATTCTATTTGCCAATGTATCCATTGGACGGCTGACAAGTTTCTTCACGACATCGGCGTGCTCAAACGCCCGCTCGGCGATAGCCCCGCCCCGCCCGGGTGGTTCTCGAGCCATGGCGCAGGCGCTAGTGGGGCTAGTGCTGGCGCTAGTGCTGGCGCTAGCGGTGTTGCCGGCACGCCAAAACCCAAGTTTAGTGCAGCCCCTGCCAATGAGTTTTGTCTGGATGCTGACTTTTAAGTCCGTTTCGTACTAATCTCCCGAACATGTCATGTTCGTGCTACAGTCATGTCGAGGAAACAATATGCGCTCAAAGCACTGACGATCAACCTGATGGCTACGTACAACAAGATCAATGAAGATGAGTTGAAAGTCAGAAAAAAGGCCCTAGCGGAGCCTGTGCTACCCGAAAGGGGTGATGTGTTGAAAGGACGTTATCTAGTCACTGGAAAATGGGGATGTGGGTCTTTTGGAGTCGTGATGAAGGCGAGTGATTTGCAGCGCAACATGAAGTTGGTAGCTGTAAAGATAGCCAAGCCCAAGCCCAGCATTTTGGAGCAAGCAAAAGTGGAAGAGACGATATGGAAGCAGATCGAGGTCTCACGGCAAGGCCAGGATTGTGGCATTGTCTCATGTGTGGACATTTTTGATTACAAGGCAGTGCCATGCATGGTCTTCGAAGGCATGGATCAAGATGTGTATGAACGGTTCATAAGGCCGAAAAAGAGCAGGCAGATTTCAGCGCTCGAATTGCAAACTTTAGCCAGAGATATGTTCACTGCTCTGGAATTCTTGCATCGACCAACCTCACCGACTCACCGTACCATCATCCACTGTGATGTCAAACCTGAAAATATCATGGTGGCGTTCGGGCCCATTCCACGCTTCAAGTTGATTGACTTGGGCAGTGCTTGTTTTCAAGACCATAAAATGTTTAGCTACATTCAAAGTCGATTTTATCGAGCCCCTGAAGTTTTGTTCCAGCTGCCTTACGATACATCCATCGACGTGTGGAGCCTGGGATGCGTTTTGTGGGAGCTGAGGTATCGCTCACCTCTGTTTGAAGGTCAGGATGAGCAGGGTCAACAGTTACACATCCTACGGCGGTTTGGATTGCCAAATGCGGCGACCATCTCAAAATCGCCAGTGCTCAGCCGCAAATACTTTGAGTTTCGGAGCCAGTGGCGACTTCGAGATGAGTTTGCCCATCTTTATGTCTTCCCAGCAGCTGCTCCCTTGACGTTCATTCCAGACGTTCCCGGTGGCGTCCCCAGTGTAGAAGATCGACTACTCGATAACTTGTTACTCAAGCTGTTAAGTTGTAATCCCGACCGCCGACTAACGGCGTTTGTTGCATTGTCCGATCCGTTTTGTCGTGCGCCATAGCCGCGGAGATCTCCATAGAATTCATGAAACTCCTCCCGCTCCAGCCAGAGATCACACTAGGTCGCCGATGCTGCGCGGAACGCAAGAGCAGTTCGTGCTTCAACGAGCTCTTAATGACTTGGTGGCACACCAGGGATATAAGTACAGGGTGGAAAGGCAACATCTTGAAGGCGGAGAGCGCTTTTTGCATCATTCCGTTCGTGAGATTCTGAGTCGTCAAAATACCATCACGGCGACAAATGCCATTCGCGGCGATGTTACTGCCAGAATCAAAGATCCACGCTGTGATTTGCCGTCCTATGCGATTCCCAACGGTCAACGTCGCATGATGTTTTCAGCAGGAGCCAAAGTTCGCAACATGTCACTGTTGACAGAATGCGTGACAGATATCCATTTCGAAATCAAAAAACCTGGCGCTACGGAAAGTATCATTCGCGTTGAACCCACAGTTATTTTCCCATTGCCTGTTCAAGCGCAAGGGTCCGCCGACCCGATTTCATTAGGAAATCATCAACTCCGAAATACCTTGATTACAGACACGGCGTCTGCGTTTTTGATTTCCGGTTCGCGCAAGATGATACCCGATTTGGCAAACTTGGCCAACAACATTGAATATGTGTACTCAAAGAAGAGTAGTACAAAGGACAAGGAGAAGGATCAGGCCGCCAATGAAGCAGAGGAAGAAGCTCCAGAGGAAGAGGAAGAGGAAGAAGCCCAAGCAGAAGACGAAGAAGATGACGCACCGGCAGATGAAGAGATTGAAGAACCCATCATTGCTGGCAGTGGGAAGTATGAAATCAGATTTCGCCAAGGCACATCCCAACGTGGAGCTGGGAAGTCTGTGTCTGGAGGGGGTCCCCTCTATATGGACTTTCGATCCTTGGCGGAAAGTGATCGATGGACAAGCACTTCAACGCTGAGTTTCAAATACTTGGACAAGCCACGCAAGCCAGGTGGGATGGATATCACAGTTCGACTGCCATTTGCAAAAGCTGATGTGTCTGTGATGACTGTATTTCTGGCACTTGGGTTTGATTTGGCGACCATCCCTTATGTCATTCGAACGGCTGCTGGGAAACATTGGTATCCAGCCTTCAACATGCGATTGCAGCACTTGATTTATGGCACACAAGTCAAAACTCGAGAAGAAGCGCAACGAGCGATTTGGATGGCATCTGGGAAGTCCTATGATGAACGCAATCTTGAAATGAATCAGCAGATGGCTTCATACGCCCAAAAGACCATCTTGACGTCCTTTTTGCCTCATCAAGGGACAACGGCTGCCGCCAACACTTCAAAAGGAGAATTCTTGGGCTACTTGATTTGGCGTTACTTTATGTGTGCCAGCCGTGTGCACAAGCAAATGACTAAAGACAAAAAGGACACTGCTCGTTTTCGACGTTACGATACAGCATATACATTGATGTCTTCCCATCTTCGTCGTTGTCACAAAGACAATATGAAGCAGTATGAAACCCAGTTGCAACGTATCTGGGACTCTCCAAGCAAGGATCCAGTCAATAATATCAAATCGATTTTTTCCGATAAACCTGGACAACGCTTCATTCAAGGCTTCATCTCAAACAATTGGGGCGGAACCAAGCGTCAGCGCCAAACACGATCCGCTGTCGTCGAAGCCTTTGATGCCTATAACATTCATGGGGTCTTGTCGAATCGATACAAGGTATCTTCGCCTGTCAATCGGGATGGCAAGCAAACAGGGCCACGTGTGCTGGATGTCTCTGAATATGGACACACTTGTGGTGTTGAAACTCCTGAAGGACCTTCGTGTAGTCTCATCCGTTTTAAGCCCATATTGACGGATATCACATTGGGCACCGACATGTACCCGGTGGAGAACCTGATTTGGCAACATCGTGCTGATTTGGGGTTTATGCCGATGGATGATTGGGGTAAGATTCTACAAACCGATCCCGAGGTCCAAGGCACATTCAATCATTACGACCGTATCTTTATCAATGGCAAATGGATTGGCTGGACAACGGATGGTGACTTTTTAGTCGAGTTCCTCCGTGTCCATCGCCGTCTTGGGCATTTACATCATCAAGTATCTATCCGGTGGGATTCTGAATTCCAACGCATTTACATTCAAACAGAAACAGGTCGCCATTATCGTCCATTGGTCTATTTGCCTAATTTGCGGCGATGGATCAATCAATGGCTCCAATCCACTGCAGTATCCGAGCAATCCAAGGTCTTAGATCCCAAACAGACGATGGACACCTGGATCAAACGCGAAGGTAACTGGTTTCCATGGCCTGAAGATGCTGTCGCGGCTGGTTTGATCGAACACATTGATGCGAGTGAAGAACTAGATTCGGCAGTGGCGCTCGATCCAGAGGACTTGGCCTATCGCGAATCACATGGGATTGAATTTACCCACATCGAGCTAAGTCCGTGTTTGATGCAAAGTCTCAGTGCTGGCTTGGTTCCCTACGCAGATCACAACCCAACACCACGAAGCGCCTATTCATGCGCCATGGGCAAGCAGGCCATCATGCAAACCAGTGTGGTCAATCAAATTGCAACAGTCAATAACAAACTATGGTACACGCAAGCGCCTGCTGTCACAACCATGGTAGGAAGAAATCACGGTGATCTCTTACATCGGGCTGGGCTTAACTGCACAACTATCGTTAAACCCAATGATGATTGCAAGACAGTGGAAGACTCGACTGGCTTGTCAAAGGAACCCGTGCAGCGAGGTGCCTTCATCTCTGAAATCTCACACTTGGATCGTGATCAACAAAGACGCGTGGGATCGACCAAACAAAAGCAACTGTTTGGAGCCATTGATCGCAAGACTTGCGTCGGTCTCAAGCATGGTAACTACTCTGGTTTACATCCAACCACTGGTTTACTGCCGAAACGCATGATTGCTGAGACAGGACAAATCATCATTGCGAAACGCGTACCATTCCAGAATCAGGCGGGAGCGACCAAAAAGAAACGGCAACTGGTGGACCTACACGTTCAAGATGACACTGCGAAATTCCGCGACGCCTGTACACAAAACAATGGTCCGGCAGCTCAAATCACCAATACCTATTCGACAACCAATGCTGATGGTTTCACAGTGGTCAAGTGTGAATCTACACGCGTGTGCATCCCCGAGATTGGAGACAAGTTTTATAGTCGCCATGGACAAAAGGGTGTCGTCGGTGATCAACAGCCACAGGTCAATTTACCTTTTGGCGCGGACGGCGTCCCCGTCGACATGGAGTTCAATCCACACGGCATTCCTACTCGCGCTACGGTTGGAAAAATGATCGAACTCTTGGGTGGCAAGGCTGCCGCCATTTCTTGCAGCTTCATTGATGGCACATCCTTTCGCAACCCAGCCTTGCAAGAGATTTATCGATTCTTGGTGGATGGCGGCTATGATGTCTCTGGCAAGGAGCAACAGTATTGCGGCACCACGGGAGAGCCTATCGAGGGCTTGGTGTTCAAGGGAGATGTCTACTGGTCGAAACTACGCCACATGGTCGATGGGAAAGGACATGCGCGTGGCCTAGGGCCCATTCAAGTCTTGACCAAACAGCCGACAGAAGGTCGCGCGAGAGATGGCGGGCTGCGCATCGGCGAGATGGAGCGCGAAGTCTTTATTGTGTACGGGGCCAACTCGGTCTTGCTCGATCGGCTCAAGTGGTCGAGTGATTGGCGCAAAGATTACGTTTGTGCCAAATGTGGTTCGGACTTGGTTGTGGACAATGACACGGATGACGACTACTGGTGCCATCTCTGTGCGTCGGGTGACTTTGTACGATCTGTGGCGACAGTGGCCTCTTTGATTTTACTCAACCAAGAGGCACGCAGTATGAATTACGATCCTAGGATTTTCGTGCGAGATCTACCAGCGGTGCCGGACGACTTGCCACCCGAGCAATTTATCCCCCAAGACGAATGAGCCCATCAGTCTTGCCGCGGAGCCGCAACGCTGTACTTTCTTGAACGGCCGACGTCAGCAGCCGTCTGCGGGCTGGAAAAGTCATTCAACATGGATGCCAAGGTGGAAACTGCGCTGGTCGCAGACCGTGGCAGCACTTCTTGCGCTCGGTTCGCCAGTTGACCCAACTGCGTCACTCGTGCCTGAATGGCATCGAGCCGTGCACCATAAGATAAAACTGTCGTGTGAATGTTGTAGAGTTTCAACAAGAGGCACAATAAAACTCCAGTCACCATGGCTCGCAGCACGTTTGCCAATACAATTTGATCCATGAGTAGTCGTTTGAGTGCATGGTTCTTGTCCATATACTCATGATTTGCTCGAAATGTCGTACTTTCGCGCGTTTCGTGTAAAAGACGCAGACGCACACGTGGGTGACACAGCAAATGGCCGGGACTTATTCCAGAAAAGAACATGAGGAGGTCTTGTACAAGCACATTCAGGAGCAAGTGAACGCAGGAGTACGCTCTGTGTCGATCCGAACGTATGATGAAGAGGTTTTGGACAGCAAAAGTACGGTGGAAAGTTACTTGGAACAAGATCCTTCCCAAATGAAACACTGGGCGAGTGAACAGCAAGCTACGGCATTGACGAAGAGGATTGAAAAGGAGTTTCCGACCTATCAACGCTGCTTGCGTGGTCTGGATACAATATGGTCGTTTGCTCCAGCCGTCGTCCAAACCTAGGCGCTACTGATCACAACCCCCCTTTCTGCAATGCTCGGCGACAAAAGTGCACACATCCGCGGAGAAGCCTTTGGCAGAACATTGAGCTGCTTCTCCACACCGACTGCATTCCAGCCGCTCCGTTTGGCCTAACTTGCCAATGAATTCCCGTTCGTCAACTGCTGGTTTGCGTAATTGGTCGACGCTACGCCATTGCCAGTAGTCAGGATCTCTCGTTCCGGGATTGAATTGTTCAAGCCTAAAGAACAGTTTCGGTTTCGCCATGCTGTTATCGATGAGGTACACAGTGTCAAAAAGTGGAGAAATCTTTTCCAGGTTGGCGGCTGCAGCCTTGATCTGTCCTGGTAATAGCGCCGGATTGCCAGCTTGAGAACGAATCCTGCCCTTGACACGCTTGATGAGTTCTGCTGCTGCGACAAGCGGATAACTCAGAATACAGCGATAGCCCGCAGAGCGCGCGCGAGCCACATTCCGAGTCATCCAATCGATTGCGGCTTCAGATGAACCTGTCGTTTCAACCGACACGTGAAACCGACCCAGTAGCGCGACGTCCAAGAGACGGACTGAAATCAATTCTGCCTGAGCTCGGTAACGACGATAAAGTGCTTGATCTTCAGCGATGAATTCATCGGACAGCTCCTTCTCATCGTGCTGATCAAGCAGTTCTGTTCGGGCCTCCGTATATCCAGGCTGATCCTTGACAATTTGATCGACGTTTACGGCCACGATGTCATCCGCAGAGATAGATTCTTCTTCAGCAACTATCGGCAGCGTGGTTGATTTGCCAGCTCCAGGCTCACCGTAAAGCACGAGGAAAACAGGTCGAACAGGCTGCTTGCCATCGATTTGCGCCTGAATGTACTTTTCTACGCCGAGTAGGACTTCTGTGGATGCCATGCTCTTGCTTACGTATCAGAGAATTTTTCTAGTTTATAAACCTGTTTAAGACCACAAAGGCCCAAAAATGGATGTGAAAGAGCTCGAAAAGTGGGTAGCTTCTGTTCCTGATGAATCGCTAGACGAGTTCGGTGCCAAACAAGTGACGGATCACTGCATTCTGCACTATCTTGGGGCTTTGTCGGAAGGCATTAAAGAGGAGACTCAAATCTTTATGGAAGGCTGGCTAGAAATCATGATGGAGCACGGACTCGAGTGCCCTTTGATGCCAGTCTTGAAACTCTTGCAGCCACAGTTTTGGAAGAGCATCAAGAAGGGCAAGAAAGCAAAGAAAGGAGGAGGGTTCAGTCCAAAAGTGAAGAAAGAAATCCAACAGCTCTATGCGGATATGGCGATTCACCGAGCCGAGTTGTTAAGGCGAAGTGAAGAGAAAGAGCAGCTGACCATGATTAGTGTGGCAGTTCAGAAACATATGATCAAGGAAGAAACGATTTGGTCGAACGGCGGATTTGAATCAAGAGCTGAAGCAATAGCGTTTGCCACAACCCATTCCCACGAGGAAGCCGGTGCGACCGCACAGTCGTTGGATCCGACAGAAGTGGATTTTATTCATATCTGGACAGAAATCGCCGATCGGTACTTGCCATCCTCTAAAAACAAGGACCTGAAACTCGCAGAACAATCTCTCAAGGATGTCGACAAGGCTGGGAAAGAGACTCTCAAGACCAAGCCGCTCATGAATATCCCCTATCCCATGATTGCACACGTCGCTAGAGAGGATGCGTGGCTTGCGAAAGAAATTGCCTAGATGCTCGGTCGGATGGATGTCTTTCGCGGTAATTACAAGACCATCCACGTCGAAAAGACGCAAATGCAGGCCGTTGGATCGCTGGGATGCGTGCATCGTCAACTGCGGATCTTGATACTGAAAGAAATGTATGAGCGATACCGACAAGGCGTTCCGTTCTCAAATAACAATTTCGACCCAGAGAGTGCCAGTATCACGAGTCTGAAAACAGAACTGACAGCTATGCGAGGTAGGCCACCTCGCTAACGCGAACTGTATTGCCCAGTCCAGCGGTTCGTGCCCGGGTCCCTAGTAGACTCGATCGGTGTTTGACACAATGGGCATTGTCGTAACTTGCAGTCTAGGTGACATCGCGAGCATACGAGTTGGTGCTGACAGGGTTGAAATTGTAGATTCGATTTAAACTCGTAGCAAATTACACACCCATTCAAGTCCATGCCTTCGCCCTTTTCCACACGCGCGAGTTTCAGCTCTGGCCAATCTTTTGCCGGAGGCTGTTGCGGTAATTCAGAGACTAGCTTGTAAAGATCCACGTCGAAAGACCGGAAACTACCCTTGATTCTCAAATCATCCATCTGGATGCAATATCGCACATGGTCCAGCAGTCCCAATCGCCGATACTTGAGTTTCTCCTTGTCACTCATTTGCTCCCACTCTTGCGCCACTTTCCTACAGACGTCTCCAAAGGTCTCACCGACCGTTACATCTGGGTCTCGGCGACGTTCGGCAAACAGCCACAAATAGCTCGGCCGCGCGCGTTTGGGGCCCTTGGGACGGACAGTGGTGAGTTGCGCCATTCTCGGACACGGGTCTTGTTTTACACGTTTTTTTTCGAAACGAAGAGAACTCAGTTCAGGGATGCATTGTTCTTCCTCCGGCCCAAAGCCCACGCCATCACATCTTCCAATGGGGTCCATGTATTTACAGAGCGCACAAGCCGCTCCCAATAGTCACCAGGATGTGAATGAAGGATAGCGAGATGAGTATAGTCCACGTGAGTGGGTCCATCAGTGAAGAGGCCCACCTCCCACATCAGAGAGAATGCTGGGAAACAATTTTTGAGCACGCACAAAAAGACCTGGCCATCGCAACGGGAAGGCTCGTCTGGATCCTGCTGAGAAAACATTTGGCCATTTCCGCGTTCGTTGGGAGTAGAGGATTCTTGAAATCTTTGTGTTCCGCGCTCATCACCGCCGGGTCTTGTGGAAATGCATGTCTAACTAAACTCTATTTGTGGAAACAAGCCAAGTTCCAGAGCTTTCGCGTAGGAAGGGCCCATCACAAAGGCACGGTACGGAACCTGCAAATCTTGCAGATCCAAACTGCCTTCCGCTAAGGATGCTCCTCCTGGACAATTTCCTTGCTCATCCGTGTTGAAGGAATCTTCCAACTCTTCCTGTATTTCAGTCGGAAGCTCAGTAAAACACACCTGTAACGGCCGGCGCAGTTCCTTGACTGGTTCCCGCTTGGCTTCCGCTGCTCGCCATTCCTTTAGTCTGGCTAGAAACAACTCCTCGTTTTCACTCATTTCTCCTGCGTTTTTTCTATCTTAAGTGCTTTGGAATTTGATTCGAAGAAATGACTTACGGCGAGAGCGTCTCACAAAGCCGGATATCACAATGCCGGGCAAACGCAAACGCGATCCTGAAGAACGGCAATACCGACATTTGCGGGCGTTAGAGGAAAGTCTCTGGAACAAGTATGCGGACAGAGAGGCACTCGAAGAGAAAATCAAAGCTGCCAAAGTCGCTGTGGCCAAGTTAGAGGCAATCCCTTTTCTTCATGTGACTGCCGAAGAGGTACGCGACCAAGCCATCGAACTGGAGATCAAGCCCAAGCGGGATGCTCTTGTTGAACAACACTTGATGGATGTCGTTGCCGATCCGAACAATTGCTGGCCAGCTCTGAATGTGATGTGGCCAGGCCCTGTGCCACTTGGGCGTCACGGATTGCCCAAGACGTATGGCGAATTGCTCCAAGAAGAAGTTAATGCCCTTGTATGGAGCGGGTTTTGCGGTCTGCAATTCTACAAAAAGTGGCAGAAACTGCAAACGCAATATTCCGAGGCTAAGAGCAAAGTCTATGGGCTTGAGGAACAGCTCAAGAGCTATGACGAGGTTGCCCGTTTGGTGGCACTCAAACCGCTCAAGATTGGCAATGCCGCCTCGCCAAACGTGGCAGCCACGCTGGCTTCAATGCTACAGGCCGAAGGCAAAGGTGCGGGCGTCCTCCTGGGCATTTCAATCGTCATCGAAACCGAGAAAGACCCCGACATGATGTTGCGAGTGAGTTGTCGCCTCGACAAGCAATTTCAATCTTGGAAGACTCACCAACTGTATACAATTCGAGAAGGGCTCGGTGAAAAGTCACCGCTGGTCGGCATACTCACGGACGAGAACCGACTTTATATGAGATCGCATCCAGAATGGGGAGTCAAGATCGGAAAAGCCTTATTGGCATTCGCCAAAGACCCGAGAGGTTATTTGATGGCGACTGGCAAACGAATTGGCAAATGCTTACACTGCAATGCACCATTGACGAATCCAGAGTCGCGCGAGCTCGGAATGGGCCCTATCTGTGGTGGCTATTATCCACAGCCTCGTAAAGCACAACAACGCGCATAACTGGCTTCAAGCGGTTCTGTATGTACATGTAGATGGTCTAAATGTAGGTGCCAAAAAGCGCGTTCTTCATGAAATGCTTGCGCCGACGTCAATAAAGTTCCATCGGCCAGTGCACTTGGGTCTCGATGGTGACCACCTCGTTTTCGACAACCAAGCAAGGGCAAAGGTGGTGCGGGCGGGACATTTGGTGCAGAAGGGCCCTCACGACCGACGCCATCGCCCCACATGGGTGTAATGATACGACAATGAGCATCGAGAATGACGTCTGGTATGAAAAAGGTAATCATATTGGACTCGATTCCAATCACTTTCCGATAGGTCCAAAACACACGTCCAACCTTGTAGTAGATGGTCCCTATAATTGGCCGAGGTATAAAACGAATGGGACGCTTGGAAGTTACACATAGGGCGGTGCGCCATGACTTGCACGTACTCGAAAGGGCAAGCCTGTCTGGAGGCGCTAACAAATCAACAAAGACCTTTTCATCACCGAACACGTCGCTTTCAGGACTCAAGTTCATACATGCTTGTCGTTACCTCTTAATTGGAGCACTTTGGGTTTTCTTAAACGTCACGCGAGGGGGATGGCGAGCGAGATCGATGTTGAGCTCCAAATGATAAGACTAGTGCTTCCGACTCTGGAAGCTATCGTCGACCATCAATTAGACATTTTGCAACTATTGCCCCACGCGTCCAAGGAACAACTAGAGGCTATAGCGGCTCGCTGGGGAGCATCATATGATCTGTTCAAGAGAGGCCATTCTGCGGTTCAAATAAAAGTCTCACAGGGCAGACAGCTCTATCAGGATAGTGCCGAGTATGCGCAATTGGCCACTCAACTCGAAGTTTGGGAGGCAATGATTGCCAAGCTCATGACACGGCTCGGGGCTCAACTACCGTTTCATCCGTTACCTTTGAATTAAGCGTTCCGTGTTTTGAAGGCAAAGGCAATCGCGAGATGAGCAATGGTCGAGTGGACCTTGATCTAGAACACTTGAAGAGCAGTATCAGCGTGATGGAAACTATGGTGGACGAATTACTAGCCGTTTTACAAAAACCAAATCGAGCGCAGGGGCACGTTTATAGCAAATTCAACTTTCCGGCCAAAACTACGGGAGAGCATGAAAGCCACCTCAAGATGCAACTCGAACGTAGGAACAAGCTGCATCTAGATAATGCGGAATTCATCAAATTGACTCGCGAGTTACAGGTGTGGGAAGTAGTGGTGGCCAAGCTCATAGTCAAGCTGTGGGCTTCGTTGGCGGCGCAACTGGAGCCCGAATCCGTTTTATTTGGCGAGGCTGGCCAAGCCAAACTGTAGAATGTTTGGAATGATCATAGTCTTCAACCGCAGATTGAACATGCATTGCAAAGCACTGGGCCGTGATTGCGTCTGCGCGTGTTTCAAACTCAGCATCGTCAACGATGGAAAAGTTGAAGGAATCATCTTCGCCCGTATCGATCGGGGCGTCCTTTCCTGAATCACGCTTCTTTTGCTTGACTTCTTCTGCATAGTTGGCGTCCTTCATATCTTCGAGTTGACCCAACAGCTTTTCTTCCCCATATTCTTGGGCGTCCATGGCCCCGTAATCATTATCGCCACTGACTCGAACGGCCAACACGCCCACGCAGTGTAAACGTCGTCCTCCTTTTCCGACGATTGCTGCTTGCGTTTTTTGCTCATCGGTTAAAAAGCATCATCTTTTCTGCCTCCAACGTGATTAGTCTGAAACTGTTAGGTGAACAATTCATGCAGCGTAAAGTCGGGGTCAAGAGTCGCGTGCTGTGGAACTGGACCCAACTTGTCTTTTTTTCGCGAAACCTTTATCTGTCTCTGTAGGTTTCGAGCCTCTCTTCTGGCTCTGACAGCAGCTGGAGACTGAAAGGCAGCCATCTCCGCACGGGCCGCTGCACGATTTGCTTCTCGTCTTGCGTTCCGGGCCTTGGACTCGGCCCATGACACATCGACAGCTTTCTGTTTGGCTCTCGCGAGCTCTTCTCGCTGCTTTTCAGGCAGTCGAAAAGTACATACGTCTTGATGGCCCTTGACAGCCAGCTGGCAACACAAGTGACAAAATATTGGAAGCATAGGCCATCCATACGTATCAGTTGTGTCTGTTCTAGTGCAAGGTATATCCAGCTGAAGGAGACTGCCACGGCAACCGACACCAGAGCACATGAGGGGGAAGTTCTTGCCATGTAATCTCCACTGCGGTTCACAGTAATTCATATGAAGCTGTGAGGTCGCTGGGGAGCGACAGCGGCGGCATGCGTCGTCTGCCATCTGTCGCGAGCGTTTTCTCCGCTGCAAAACAAACAAGAATAGAACTTTTAGAGGAAACGTCAAATGGATCCTTCAGCCGTGAATCAGCTCAACACGACCATGCAATTCTCTTCATTTGTCATATTTTGCTGCGCGTGGTGGTTGCGTGGTTTCGTGATTGCCGTTCTCAGTGCAACAATTTGGTTTTCGATCTTGCTTTTCGTCTGCAATCTCGTCCTTGGAACAGCGGCGCCCGCACAAACCCAAATTGTGGTTGTGGTGCAACAAGCAGGAGACGCTAGGCCCCGTCTGACAGGTTCGCGTCGACCGACGTAGGGCAAAACCTTGTTTCCCGACAACTTGTCCGTTTCTTTTGCGACCGAGTGATGAGCCATCGCAATGCCAAGCATGAATGAGGCCCTCGACGCCGCGAGCTGGTTCGTTTGGACTACCTCCTGTATCATATTTGGGTGTCTGTGGTACATTGCAAATTCATTCACTATCGGCCTACTCTCAGCTACCATCTGGTTTACAGTCTTGGCTGTGGTCATCGGCGCTGCGCTGTCGGCACCAACCAAGCGTAATCCAGAATCAACAGCGCCACATCCCCAACCGTGTAGCCCGTCAGCATCTTGATGGCTGTTTCTCGTTGATCTATGTGTCTTTGTAGAGCTAACGTAGGAAGCTTCAGACCTTTAGTCTTTTGCAATATCCAGTGATGTTTCTTCTGGATGCACCACATTTGTTCTATCCGCTCGGGAGAAACTAGAAAAATCCGAATTTGATTGTCGTTCTTAGCGAGGAGTATGGGTGCCGTTTGGAAGCGAAACGCTAATAATCTGTATAAGTAACGCAAAACTACAGTCCACGGTTCCGTAGCCTCGGCGATTCTAACTTTTGTCATTTGTTTCAGCTTTGCGTTGGTAAAGCATAACCATCTATCTTGGGTTTTGACTTGCCACACTGTCTTGGCTGAACAGACCATCCTTTCAAGCCAAGCACGCCCGAAATCCAACCCGAAGCACGATTCACGATCAAACGGAACGAATTCCGGAGCTGCGGCTCGTAGTCGAATGTCGTATAATGGTGGACCTCCTGGTGGCCCAGCCATTTCGCTTATTTTTGACACGGGGCCGTTTCTTGTGATCTTTCGAAGCTTAGATACGTGTCAGACAATGGCTGCAGCTGCAGCCGAGTGCACGCTCTATGCCCTACAATGCAAAAAAGGAAAATACTACATCGGTCGTGTGAATGGGCCGTCTGTAGAAGCTAGATTTATGCAACATTGTTCTGGGGAAGGTGGCTCCACATGGACACAAATGTACGAGCCACTTAAAGTGGATGATCAAAAGACAGGCACAGTGTATGATGAGGATTCATGGACTTTGCGCTATATGGCAAAATACGGAGTGGAGAATGTGCGTGGCGGCACGTACTGTCAGCCGCAGCTTTCTCAGGACCAGCTGGACGAAATCAAGCGCAAAATCGATGGTGCTCATGACAAATGTTTTCGCTGCGGGAGCGGTGATCACTTTGCGGCAAATTGCCCCGTCGTTTCAGTGCCGAACAGAAGATCTCGATCGCGGTCACGCAGCCCCGTCCGACGACAACAAGCACTGCAGTGTTTCCGATGCGGTCATTCTAGTCACTTTGCGCGCGAGTGTTATGCAAAGCATGACATTAACGGGCAAAGACTGTCGGACGATGAAGACGAAGACGATGAGGACGAGGAGGACTCAGATGACGACGACTAGCCATTGCATTTTCGACACATTTGACGAAAAGTTGGAAACCTCTGCACAAGAGCAAGAGCCAAGTACCATGTTCTCGTCATGGCATCAATGTTGTGACAAACAGGGGACTAAGGCATGTGTTCAGTCACAGTACATGTATTGTCAAGGTTTTAGCACTGCCGAAGAAGCAGCAGTCAGGATTAAGGAAAAATTGGCCACAGCACCAGGAAACCCAAGACATCCTGTGGATTTGCAGTACTGCAACAAACCTGAATGGATTCCTGCTCTTCAAAAGGCTTTTCCGCAGCATCATGTAGTGATCGTGGATGGCTGGATTCTGGTTCGCCACAAGGATGGTTGTGCGCCTCCTGAACTTTTGGATCAGACGCATTATCTCCCTTGTGGATGTGAACGCGTCAAGTCAAATGATGATTAATCTGACTCCGTTTCCCCAGATTTTCGTTGCTGTTCTGAAAAGCACCAAAAAGGCTGCGCCATGGAATCAGATACAGTTGCCCTCGTAGTGTTGGCTGTTGTCCTGAGTTTGGCCAGTCTCACCAGCAAGTCACCCTTTCCCTTCTGCACAGCTTGGCTCTGTGCTTTGTTCGCGCTGGCCATTCGCCGTTCTGTGCACGGAGTCCGTATGCTGAGATACATTTCCTAAAAATGATGCGTTTTCGGCACTTGTGTTCCGAGTAGCTTTCCTTCGCATATATTCACGTTGGAGCTCCGTTGACCACAAAAACGTCATGCGCGAATCCGAGGGTTCTGATGACGAGCTGCACGGAAACGGATACCCAGAGGACGACGACGAGTTCGTGGCACCGACTGCCCTCGAGAGCATAATGAAGGCGACACGTAGGGTGGAAAACAAGTTTCACATTCAAGAACTCTGTTGGATTAATGCAGAGATGGAAACTGGGCTCGCAGCTCACATGTGGAGTGACAAGACGTGCATGGATGTCCCGATCGAGGACAAACCCAAGCGAGGAAAGAAACGCAAATACGTTCCAAAGCGTGTGAACAAGTGGGACTTGGCGCGAGCGATTGTGGAGGAGGACGTCGATGTTGAGAAAACTGGCAAATTCCAACAGACCGTTACCAACTTGCGCAAGAAACAAAAACAGGATTTGATCCTGCGGAAGCACATATTCAACGAAAAAGCAGTCGTGTTGCAACAACAGATCCAGAGATGCGGCGGGCTGTTATTGACCGAAGGAGTTGGAGATCAGCTTTGGTTCTCCCTGATGCAGCCGGCGGACGAAAAGAGCACAGGTCTTGTAGTGTGGCATGAGCGACCTATCTTTACAGTCAGTTTGGATCGCAACGCACCTGTCTCATGCTATCCTTATCCAACACATGTCTCATGTCAGCTCAAGTTTCAAAGCCATGGTGATGAATTGATATTGAATCGCACTTCGGCGGTGGGAAGATCCCTAGGCGTCCGATCTGTCGAAATGTTCAGCAACATTGCAACCGACGCCGACGATGCCGACTTGTTCTTTCAAGTGATGGAGCAGCTCACTGTCTGGTGGCACGCGCATAACAAGCGTATTTTTAACGGTCATCGGGAAAATGGTTGTCCGAAGAGCATAGCTGAGTGCGTGGAGGAATGTCCAGGAGCGAACGCATGCAACTCCATCGTCTGTGGTGAGGATGGGAAGGCAGTAACGGATCTTCCTGATCTTCCGCGAAAGAATGTTATTAAGAGTGTGTTGAACGAATTCACAGGGCTGCCACCTGATGTGGCGGACATCGTAGCGGACTACGAGAGAATTGACATGTTACGATTTATTGAACTTTTACATCAGCACAAAACCTAACAATTGCAATCTTCTTCCTTGAGGAGCTGTACAGCTACATGTTTTGCTACTTTTTCGTACACTAGATTTACGTCCGTCTCGTAAATGCCCTGTAGTGCTAGTTTTAAGTCTTGGAAATATAAATCAGGATGATTGCTCCATCGTTCCAATTTTTGCGCCGGGTTCTCCACCAGTTTGGCAAGACGGTCTTGAGCGAAGGACTTAAACAGAGGATGGGTTGAACTGCTCATCGCTTTTTGTAATTTGATAAGCCATTCCATCCATCGCGAAATGTGCGTTGGACTAGCAAATGCAGCCTGATCAGTTTGGTAAACCCACGGGTGTGCTAAATACCGCACCAGTGCGACGAGTGCGGCTTTTGGTGCTGAAGGAACACGATAACGATTGTCAGGTTTCCACCTTGGTTTGCCTAAGCGTTGATTGACACTATCATGAAACTCTGTGGAGGAGATGAGGCCCGGGTGCGCGGCAAGGTACTCTTGCCCATGGAGGCGACACTCGGCACATGGAAAAGCTTCCATCATACTGTCCCAATAGGCATGAACGAGTGCAGTGTAAACTTCAAGCACATGATGAAACAACCAGACGACATATCCTACAGATTTGCCAGACGGCATCGAGCAAGTGTTCGCACTTAGCTAGTTTTACCGACCATATGAATACTTTTGAGGCTCATTCGCTTGATTCACCACATACAAACCGCCTCGGGCCGCCGAGTAGTAAAGAGGCGCGTCTGCAACAGACACTAGTTTAGTCGTAGCTTTTGGTGCTATCGGCTGTGGTTGTGGTTGCTTCTTGGGTTGCGGGCCGGTTGCGGAGCGTCTTTGCATGTGCGCCAGCATAGCCACCTCGAGTTGCACTCGTTCTGGTGCTGGTTCTTCGCGTGCGGCTTCGCGACTAGCTTCGCTGGAAGCTTCGCGACTGGCCTCGCGGGAAGCCTCGGCTTGTCGTTTGGTCTCTTCTTCTTGTGCAATTCGTCGTGCCTCTTCGCGGCGGGCCTCTTCGGCTTGATCATCTTCGCGCTTGCGTCGATCGCGACGCATTTCTTCATTCTCAGAAGACTCTCGTTCTCGTTCACCACGTACAGTTTCGCCAGCAGGAGTGTGCCATTGTTCATTCACAGGGTCATAATAGACTTGGCCCTCGCGTGAGATGCCACTGCTGGCTCCGCTGCTGCCACTGCCACTGCTGCTTCCTGGACCTCTTCCTGGCTGATTGTTCCCCATGAAAAATGGAAATCCTTACAATTACACACAAGTGCATTTTCTTCTTTCAAACTCAACCTTTTACTGAGAGAACCGACAAAAGCTCAGCTTTTTGCTGTGCACTCTGTGCTTAGGCTGTCGGGACTGCAGCCTCCGGCGGTGGGTTGATGGACAGGAAGTTCAGGAAGCTAAACTCGCGGCCGAACAGGGTCATCATCAACCAAGGGAAAGTCAGCGCGACGCCCAGCACTCCAAAGACGATTTCAATGATGCCTGCAGTGCGGTTGTTGAGCACAATGCTTGCTGGGCCCCAAGCTTGCACAGCGGTGATGCCAATGAGCACGCCCATCACAACAATGTCAGCCAGATCCCAGACGACGTAGCGGTACTCGGCGCGGAAAGCACTGATGGTGAGGTGGTAGAGAGAATAGGCAGCCAGCGGGATAGCGAATGCCATGGTCAACACTTCAAGATCACGAATCAGTCGAACATGCAGTGGGGCTTGTGCGGGTGGCAAAGGTGCACCGCCTGCAGGTGGGGAGGGATTGGCGCGCTTGTAGTTGACAATACGCCATGCACCAGCACCAATAGCAAGACCTCCAACCAGAGTTGTCATCAAAGCGCCACCACGCATCACGCCCAGGACGACCGAGTTAACATAATCCACCACCGAAGTGGCTGCACCAGCAGCACCACCAACGGCTCCATAGTCTGCAGCGCTAGACATTTGAGCAAAGAGGTCAAAATCTTAATGATTCATTGGTGGAAGCCTTTTTTTTGCAACCTTCAGCTCACAATGGAAAGATATTGTGCTGCTGCTGCGTCAAGTACCATCACTTTTTGTTCTAATTGAACAATTTGGCTTTGACAATCACGTTCATCTTGTTCCATCTGTCTCAAGACGGATTGATCACGTTTTAAGACTTCTTGAAATGAAACAGAGGCATTTGCTCCAGGCTTTTCCCATTGTTTACGATTAGCTAATATGAGATCCTCGGCATACGAACGACCTGTTTTAGCATTGATGTGCTGAATCAAATACTGCACTGCATCTTGATAGGCGAAATGTTGAATCAGTGTGCGATCGAATCCTGCGAGCTCAAGCAAGTCTCCGATCTCGGATAGAGAAAATTGATACAACTCGTGAGTTTTAAATTCTGTTCCTGCCATTCGTTTTCAAACTGGCCGAATGTCTGGCTTTTCCTTTCTTCCGTCTGATGATGTACAGAATAGTATCCCTGAATATCGGGAACCAATCTCGATGAGTTCTTATTTGACAAACGACGGTATGGATTACAAGCACGGACCAACATCCGAATCGGATGGTTCCATTGTCAAGGTGCGCCTATCCGTGGAAGGTGATGAAATCTCGAGACGCTCATTGTCAGCAGACGAAATTCGATGTTTAAAAGACATTTACAAAGTGCACTCCCTGGACAGTTTGACTGTTGCCATCAATCACAAAATGAGTGTTGAAGATCGGCGCACGGACGTCCGATTTGAATATGAACCAACTGCGGCGATGGAGACACCGGCGGCGTCCGTCTCCACTCAGCCACCACCCTCATCTTCCGCAGCGGCAGTGTCGGATTCGATTCATCCGGCTTCCATGACCTCAGAAAGCGAGGATGTTGATTTGCGGGAGGCATTGGACCGATTGCAGTCCACTATGACACGATTGGACGCCATGGAGCACAGGTTGGCAGTGGCGCGTAAAGCCCCACCTGCTGGCATACCGATTGCTCCACCCGCACCCATGTCCGCGACAAAAGCGCATGAACTGGCAGTAGTCCTAGCGGCGCAGCGCAAAACTGCTGCAACTGCTGCTGCTGCTCGATCACCACCTCCCGCGCATCGACTCATGATGACTGGGCTTTTGCAAAAACCTAGCGCCCCAAAAACACCAGCAATACTATAATCATGATGAGCACCAATGGCCATGGATTGTATCGCAAGTCTCGCTTCCAAGAATGGAAGATAAAGAGACGCGAGCCGCAAATACATTCCGTCTCAGGGCATCCATCAATACGTTCCACCAAGGCACCACAAAGTTGGCATTGTTGGCATCCATATTGAGCAACAATGTTTTTCTGTTCTGTATCTAGTCCCGGAGGATGTCCTCGTTTCATCGCTTCAACACGTCGTTGAAATGCATCAGGAAAACGTCGTTGACAGTCAGCGACAGCGCATTGGGTCAAGTCGACACTACAATGCGGGCACAACTGATGTCCGCATGGTGAAATCAACATCATGGTATGAAGACATGACATGTTTTTGTTTCTGCAAATAAGCCATACCACGCCCTAAAAAGCTAGAAGGATGAAATCTGGCGCCCAAAAATTGGCCGACCTTGCAGCTAGCCAATCGGTACAAGTTGCTCAAGATGATCAAGGCAATCTTTATTACACTCCTAAACCTCCCGAGTTGAACGTCTCGCGATTCAAAACCTCCGTGTTGACAAATGTATACAGTGTGGCGGCGTGGGAACTAGATGGAGCGGAATATCAACAAAAACACAAGCCGGCGTTGACATTTGAGCCACAACACCAGTTTGTGGAAGACAAGGAAGGAGAAAGCACTGTATGTTTGGCCAAATGTACTGGAGCGACATATGAATTCCCAAGAACCTATGGCTTGCGAATGTTTGGGCCTCCTGCCAAAGACTTGCGCTATTCGAAACCAATGAAGTCTGATCGATGGAAGTTTAATGGCAAACTCTATCATCCGGTCCGTAACCCAGGAAGGGCTGGAACAAATCAGGAAGCTATTGTTGCACACACACTTCAACAGCTGATACATAGTCCTTATCACAGTGGACATTTACTCGCGGCAACAAGTGCGGGGAAGACCAGTATGTTTTGTTACATAGCGTCCTTTCTGGGCGAACGAGCGATTTTCGTCGTACCACGACGGAACCTTGGTGATCAAGCCATTTCTCGATTCAAACAATGGTTGCCTAATGCTCGAATAGGACGATTGTGGCAAGGAGTGATTGATGTAAAGGATAAAGATATTGTCGTAGCTAGACTTCCTTCGTTGGCACAACATGAATATCCACCAGGTACATTGGATGGATTTGGTCTAGTAGCATTTGATGAGATCCATTATACATTCGCGAAACGTAACCAGAGCGTGTTGAAGTTACTCGCTAATGCGAAACATATGCTCGGTTTGACTGCCACAATGGATCGACAGGATGAAATGCACCTATTGGGCCTAGAAGCACTTGGGCCTGTTGTTTTTCAATCGAACCCTGCTACTAATGTCACACGCAAACTGCATATTGAGCGTGTAACATTTACACATCAAGATATGCTAGTTTGGAAACGCAAGATTCGAGGCGAATGGAAAGTCTCACATCAAGACACTGGTCGTGAATTAACCTTTGTTGATGCTCGCACAATGGCTATTCTACATGAAGTGGATTGTAAACTGGCACTTGGCCATCGAATCATTATTTTTACCATGTTTGTAGAATTCGGCAAACGTCTATACGAGTCCTTAAGGCAGGATTATCCACGGTTGGTGATGGTTTTGTACACGGCGGCATTGAGTGACAAACAGCGAGTAGCGATTGATGAAAATGAACATGACATCATCATTGGAACACCGTCTATTTTAGGCACAGGTACAGATTTTTCATACATTGACGCTCAGATCCACGCGACACCGGCAAAAGAGATCCGTCAGTCGCTGGGACGTATTCGTGATAATGCGACTTCTGATTTGCCTCCCTGCGTAGTAGACATTAGAGATGGCAAATCTATCTATCGTGGTCAAGCATATGCTCGCGACCAGGAATACAAGCGGCGTGAATGCATTTTGGAACCCGCGCGCGCTGCCTTGACCGCGGATGAAAGAGATCAAGCACGTGTGAACGCAGTTCGTGCTTCATTGATGAAACTAGGAGTCCCCGATAGGCTAACCGGGGATGCGCCAGCTCTGAAATCAAGACTTCAGATTGCCAAGTTGATTTCCGAATATGCAAGTTCAGACTCCACATGGCGATTGGAGCAAGTGAGAAGGATTGATTGGAGCTCCATCAAGAAACCTCCTGGTGGACCTGGACAAGTGCTCGATGGACATGAAAATGAAGATCTCACACTTCATCCCATTTTGTCGCAACGGCCATACAAGTTGTCAGCGACCAAGGTGCAGCAAGAAGATAATGCTTCAGCCCCTGGCCAGAAACGAAAACGCAGCTCTTCTTCTGGCCGTGGTCGTGGTCGTGGCCGTGGTCGTGGGGCAAGTGGCGGGCGAGGCAGTAAGAAAATGAAATCATCAAACCCATTGCTGGGGTAAAGAATGGCGTCAGACCAAGATGGCAAGATACCTGAGGTGGAGACAATCATCGATCAGTGGGTCAAGGCAGCAGCCGGAAAGGGAGGGAATGCAAGTGCGTTTGGCAATAGAACACGCAAATTGTGGCGCAACGTGTCCAAATTACCGCAACACTTGCCTCCGGCCAAGGATAGTGCCATTGGTCAAGTAAAGGAGGACAAACTGGAAGCAATATGGGCGTCCATGACAAATAGGCAGCCTTTCGCTTCTAACAATAGTGTATTCATTTTGCAAGTGTGTGATGCGATCTCACGAGTGGCCAAAAAACAAATAGCTCCGTCTGCTACGATTGGCCAGGTGCACAAGGTGCTGGCGACTCAATTGACGGATGTACAGCTGGACGCCGTCATGCAGGAATTAGGAATCAGTACTGCTTTTGTGCGCGCTGTGACACACCTACGAAGCGTGTGTCGTAATGATCGAGTCACCATCCAGGAGATCGAAGCATGCCAGCGAAAGTTCCTGTTTTGTTAGTGTGATTTCAGAACATTCGTCCATTCCGAGTCTCCTCCCCAAAACCAGCACGAATCCAGATCCATCATGGCGCTTCCCTCCACAACCGCCGCAGACTTGACGGGCATGACCCGAGAACGCATTATTCGCGGAGCGGCGGTGGCCCCGATCAAATGGATGCCATCTACTACTGGTCCATCTGCGGGAGTTCTACAACTTTCGGGAATGGCAAAGACCTCGGCGCATACCTGGGGCAATGTGATTCGAGTAGCATTGCAACAGCATCCGGATGTACTGTTCGCAGGTTACTTTACGCCTCATCCGCATCTACCCGAAGTGCAAATCAAAATTCAGTGCAAAGCTGGGGTCGATCCACTAAAAGTGATCGCAGCATGTCACGTGCAAGTGGAAGCTCAATTCGACCAACTTTTGAATATCTTCACACGTGCCGTGGAGGAGAATCCGCCAGTGGGTCCAGTACCGAAACTAGCAGCCTTAGCCGCAGAGGCGTGCCCCTCAAGAGAGATGGAAGAACGTAAGGAAGACGATCTGCTGGACAATCTACACACGGATTCTCAAAATCAATTTAAACAGTTTTCAAACGGCTTGCGCAATGTGCAGTTGCGAGTGCCGCGAGCTCCACGAAGGCCACACATTAACCTGTCTTCTTCATCACTGTCAGAATGATCCGAACCGCTGTCCAGACCATCATGTAAATGCCGCCAAAGATGCAATGATAAGGCAGCAAGGAGATCATGGAAAGCAAGTAATAAAAGATTGGGTAATTGTAGAGTGATTGGTAACGTGCACTCCGCACCGTTCTTTTACGATCTTCTTCCATGATTGCTCCTTGAGTCTGATGATGGCACCATGCTCCAGCAGCCAAAGCGACAAAAAGTGGCAGACAGAAATAGACTGGGAGTCGTGTAGAGTCTGCACGTAACCAACTGAGAGCAAATGCGAATGCAAGACATTCGTATACATAAGTAGTCCAACAAGTCCACGGAAGTTGAGCGAGAGAATGCAAGTGCACGGTCAATGACATGAGTAGAGCCATACAACTCTTCCAAACCCACAAATAGGGAGTTTGAATCTCGGTAGCAAGGAGTAAGACGCAACAGGTAAATGCTCCCGTGTACATGGCTAGCGCGTTGAAACGAGATATTCTACCGATATTTGTGCTTGTCGTCACTCCAGGGTAGGATCCGGCGGGTAAGAAGAAAACTGGTATTTCATTGAGCAGTTTCTTACTTGGCTTCGCGAGATACTTTGCGTACAAGGGATCCAATATCTTGGTGTCAAACTTCCAAAAGGAAATCTGTTCCGTCTTGAAGAGGCTCATCATACTAACCAACAAGAGTATGCCAACGATGAGGGGAACATCGCCCACATACATGATTTTCGGAATAATGGGTAGGCCGCCAAGCTTGGGGAATTGCAAAAAGACATAGTACATGCCTCCACACAGTAGTACGATTTTGAAGAAGAGACCATTTCGTTTCTGATGAGCAATAGCCTCCTGCTTTGCCGACGCTCGAATCAAATTGGAGTGCCCCGTTTGAAACACAGAAAAGCACAATACGGCGACAGAGAGCCACAGCACATCCTCCGGCGTCATTATCTACTGACTTTCGCCAAGAGTTTCTTTTGGCAAATTTGCAAATTTACACGAAGAATTGCACGACATGATCGTGGTAGAATTTTCGAAAGTTGCCCGAGTTTAGATTGATAGTGTCAAAGCTTTCTTTTGGCACTTGCTTTGTGAGGTCTGAGAATATCCAATACAGACACTTTAACGAATGCAGCAGCGCCGTGTACTGGTCTACATCCTCGGCGGTCGCAGTCGTCTCTGCAATTTTCTCCAGTTTTTCTACCTGTTCGATATCTCGCCAATACCGTTCTGCGAGCGTCCGATTGATCAAATCAGGGTCTGCAATTTCTTCTCGAAGAGATTTTAGCGTGACCCAAGCCAAATCACGGTCTGGGCGCGAATGTCCAAAAGCAACATGCACATTATCAATCTTTAGCCCACCACTCCCTTGATCGACGAAATGGGAATTTGTCTCATCTGCCCAAAGCATGGAAATAGCGAGCTTGCCCCCATCTTCCTCTAGGATCCGCTTCACCACAGAACCCGGCATTTAAGGCACCGACAATGCTTTTTCAATGACTTGTATGGAAACAACTAAACAAACGGACGTGCAGGCTGATGCAGAAACCGATAGCGAGGGCCATATCCGGCGACAGCAGCATCATGCCTGTATTGACAGGCGAATTGGTTCGGGCATCCTCCATATTCTACCCATGATTGACAGTCTGACGGCTTGGGGGCTCGAGTAGGATATCCAGCATCTAAAGACGGCAACGGGGGAGGCGGTTGGTAAAACCAGGGTGGAGGGATCATCCAAGGGTGAAACGCAGGAGGTGCTGGAGCTGCTGGAGCTGCTGGTGCAGCCGGCGCAGCCACTGGCACCTTGGCCTTCCAGGCATTACTGTGCCGAAATCGGCACTTGTCTCCTGACTTACATTTGCCAGCCGCCCAATATCTACAAGCTTTTGTTCGATAGGAATCCCCCTTCTTGGCTTCTGCCATTGTCTGGCGAACACCGGTACCTGGCCGGCGTAGATTAGCTCGAAATAGGATCCTCATCGTCATCTACGACTTCGGCGGAAGTTTCATCTGTAAGCGCTGGACTTGCTCCAAGGGCAGAGAGCGCACTTTCTGATTCATGTGATTTTTGGAAGGTATTAATGAGAACTTTGGTCTGTTTGCCGATCGGATGTGTAATAAAATCATGTGTGGCGGCCATGAAATCCAATGTTCTATCAACGCCAAGTGCATAGCCATTTCGAGATCGTAATAAACTATCTCGAAAACTGCTGAGTGTAGCCATCGCAGCATTCATTTCTCCATCCAGCTTGGCAATTCGTTGATGCTTGTGATTATGCTCAATCCACTCTCGCGCAACAAAGCGTTTTTTGGTTTGAGGTTCAAATTGGCAATGGAGCTGCCAACATTGAAAGATCTGCTTGCATGTACCTGATGCAAAATGTGTTGTGTAAAGGTTTTGTACATTGTCCCCGTGCTCGCCGACGGGTATCGGTTGTTGGCAACTCGGCCATAAGCACAGAACAGTTCGATGTATGCAAGTCATTTCATGCGCAAGTACGTCTCCAAGACTATGGTTGACAAATTGACATAAAGGTGCATATTGACAAGCTTGAGGCACAATCGGTGATGGTAGTGGATAGCTAGCAGCTGGTGCAATCGCCAAGGTTGTTCCTGTTTTGAAAACTCCCATTTTTCGGCATATCGGACACCGATGTGGCCGTCTTCTAGTGATCCTCATAGTAGTTGAATCACATTCAAAACAGGCGCTCATCGATGACCGTACGCATTTGCGACAGAGCCCCAAGTGACCACAAATAGGCCGTCCTTGTCGATCCGCTAGAAATACTAACTCGGGCGTTTGCTCTTGGCAGATCACACATTGGCGTGCACCATAATCCTCGGCCATCACACATTGACGTTCCCTACCTGCAATAGACCGACCGGCTTTTGAATCCGTATCCGTTAGACGTTTGAATGTTGCACGGCGACGCATACCTCAATAATCGACCAGAATGATGAAGTTGCAATGCTCAATACCGTGTCTTTTCAACGCTTGCTCCCATTGCTCTTTGTTTTCGACTTGAAGTCGGTCCCAATGTGAGTTTCCAAAACAACGCCCTCTCTCCAAGAACTGGTCCAGCTCGTTTTGTTCTTCCAAATCATCATCGGGATTGCGCTGGATGAAAATGCACCATGGGATCTTGTCAATCGAAAAAGCACAATACGTGATCACACCATAGTCATTGCGAATGAACTCTTGTTGTTTTGGGACAGGGGCTGGCAGACCAGCAATATCAAAACAGAAGGGCCCATCATCCGACCACTGAATGAAACCAATGTCGTCCCAGTAATCCATTTGGAATTGACTAGGAATTTTAAACTCTTCGGGTAAAGCTCGATAATCGCCTCTCTCTTCCTGGTATGCCGCGATCACGTTGACTCCATTCCAAAAGTAGACACCATAGCAACGATAAGCGAGAAACTGCAGACGAACTGCATCCCCACGCTTGACTCGGGCACCTCGAGCAGTGAGTATTTCTGTCAGGATTTGTGTGAGAATGGTTTGATCGACGTGCACAAAGCCTTCATAGGAAGCATCAAAGTACGATCCATCCTGGTACTTTTCAAGTTGATCAGTGAGATGTTCGACTCCTTTTAGCTTGGGCAAGTGTGGCTTCACTTCATTCCACGTGATGACATGTAAGAAACATCTATTTTCAACACGTGTTCGCGCTTCCATGTAAATTTTACCGTGTACCGTCATGGAGATCATTTGGTCTATCACCGTTGGCTTGGTCTCATCCGTCTTCTGGTCTTGTAGTGAAGCTTGTCTGAGCCGATCATTGATTTTCGACATGTCATAAGGTTCTTCCTTGCCATCTACGATCATGGTAGTCATGGGTACGGCGCAAAACCCGCCCTGTGCCATTCCGAGATTTTTCTCTTTGGTTACTTTTCCGAACGCACACTTTTGAAAGAAACTGATTAGTCGGAGGATTTGTGCCTAGTGGTGTCCTCGTCATATACAGAGTGCAATTGGGAGGTGGCGACAAACGTCAATCGTTTCCAATCCAAAATGCGGCACAACAATGCCAACGCAAGGGCTTCACTTGAGATGCCAGCACTTTTACCTTTGATTTGTTTCATGAACTCGCAAACGCGAGGCGCGTCCATGCTGGATACTGGATATCGGCTCAGCTCTTCCATCACAGTCTCCTCATCATCAATCACCAGGTCTAACGCTTTGGCTTTCGCAACAATCATATCACATTCTGCAGCGTTCAAGGGATTGTCGATCGGACTTTCGTCCTCTGCCATTAAAAGATGCAATGGAAGCGCAGTTACTATGTTCATATTTCATATTAATGAAACGGTAACCCTGCGCTGACAACTTCAGCGTCCACAATGCCAGTCTATCCAGGTGGCTGGGTTACGTTGGCTGCACAAACCTTTACGTTTGGATTCTTTTCCATTGTTGGAGCGTGGGCGGGGCAAGCAACCGGCGCACAAGGTGGTGGAGAAATGGGTGTTGCAGTTGGAGTTGCTACTGGCGCGACTTTCGCTTTGGAAATTGCACGTCTAGAAAGTCCTGAAAGCTACTGTGCATGCCGGTGCCGGAACGCATAGTTCGTTCACTTAGAACGAGTGACACCATAGTTGTGTACTCGCCGGCTTCGCCAGACAGTCCTGACAGTATTTGTACGCAGAGTCTCCGGGGTATGTCCCGAGATCGTTGGTGATTTTTTCGCAACGATAACAATGCGATGACTTTTTCACTGGTGTTTGCACGGCTGCTGCTGCTGCATCGGATGCCATCCGAGCTACTGTAGCTTGCCGCAAGCGTTCTTCTTCCTTCTGTTGCGCAAGGTCTCGTCGCCACCTTGCAGCTTCCACTCTCGCTTCATATGCTTCTTCCCACAAATCATCATCTCTTTCCCAGTACGACATTTCATGATGACTGCCGCTCCGGTCCACACTAATATTTCAGAAACGGCTCTGGAGTCATTGTGTTTCCCCGTAAACGTAATCTCATATCGTTGCATGGAATTATCTCATCCGCGATGTCTGGGGATGGATCGGAAGAGAAGAAGGAAGTACAGATCAGACCCAAACATGCCCAAGGGCTTGGGGTTCTGGCTTCCCAGTTGGATGGATTGAAATTCAGTGCGCCTGTTCCCGCCGACAGTATCGGCAGTGTTGCTCTACGGGTTCAACCGACTGATGACGGCCGATTGGTCATTCAGCCGAATGCATTTATGCCAAGTACACCAGTTACTATTGTGCTCCCATATCCAACTGAGGCCACTGCCGCGATTCTCGAGACTAAACAACTCTATGAATCCAATTTGATTCGCTGGGCCGAACAATTCCTGGACCGCAAAAAGTCTTTTGTTGATATTGGCGCTCATTGTGGCACCTACACTTTATGGTTTGCACGGCTGTGCAAAGAAGTACACGCTTTTGAACCTAGCTTTGATAACTTTGCGCGACTGTGTGGGGGAATGGCATTGTCTGGGATTTGGAATGTCACGCCGCACAACATGGCAGTCGGAGAAGAAAATGCAAGTGCGGTCATGTTGCGACGCGTCAGCGATGATGGGGGAGGCTCTACCTTGTTGCCAGCCAATCTCGTACCAGCACAATCTAATCAATCTGAGACTCCAGTCCAAGTGACGACCTTGGATTCTCTGGGACTCAAGAATGTGGGCTTTATCAAGATTGATGTTGAAGGTGGCGAACTTGAAGTGCTGCGCGGTAGCAAGCAGACGCTAGCTAGTAATAACTTTCCCAAGATACTCATGGAGGTGTGGCCCGACAAGCCTGAGCTGGAAGCGCGAAATCTAGAACTTGAAGCAGTGATTTCCGAGCTCGGCTACACAAAGGTCAAAATAGCCGGGTATCCGGATATGGTCTTGCTCAGTCATTAGGAAATTCTCGGGCCCTGTAAGTACTGGTAACTATTCGACCACACAATGCCAAAGTTAACCACTCGCAAAAAGAGCCAGTCGGCCAAAGGGGGAAAACGCAGCAAGTCTGCGACACGAAGCAAGTCTGCCAAGGCTGGTCGATCGAAATCGACGTCTCGCCCAGCGATCCGGCAACAAGGCGAGGAGGATGACGAAGAACAAGAGCACGAGGAGGAGGAGGAGAAGGAAACCAAACGCGGCTCGCGCAAGGGCTCCCGCAAGGGCTCCACGGGCGGTCCTGTCAAATATCGAGTTCTCGACAGTGAAAAGGAACTAGCCAATTATTTGGCCGAGTTTCTCGACGATCCTCAGGTCGCGCTCCAGCCAAAACGCCGGGCGGATGAAGAAGACTTGGTTCGTAAACTCAGGGCTGGCCGAGCACGCATTGCTCGTCCGACGGCAGGCTGGCGAGGCTTTGAACCGACGAACTCGACTTCTGGTACGGACCCGTCCAAAACCGAGCGCGAAGAAGTCTATGATGCGATGGGTGATACCGGTTTTTTGTTGCCCAAGACCTTGAGCTATCCAATTGCGGCAAAGTGCACCTCCCGCGGATGTTCCAAGGAGATTCTGTGCCCTGGTGTAGCAGCAGCCGTCCAACGCGCACGGATTGAAGTGGTACGCAATCCTGCTGGTGGTATGGGTCGAAAACAACATATCGAGGCTTTTGACAAGGGAGTAGAGCACCTCGCGGCGTGTGTGGACCAGGGATTTTCACGAGGGCAAGACTTATTGCAAAGTTCCATTGCATTTCAAAGCGGAGGATACAAGCGCGCCACAAGCTCACGCAAGGGCACACGCAAATAATGGAAGCTGAACCCGGAGCCCCTGTACCGGCCACTCCTCCAAAGACTATTCTCTTGTCTTTTGGAGGCTCGGCTGGTCTTTACCCTGTGCTTTTGTCAGCTAGTTTCCCACTGATGAAAATGGCACAGCAAGTAGCTGAAAAAACCCAGTGTGATATTCATTTTGCTGGCATATCTGGTGGATGCCTCGCCGCAGTATGTCTGGCATTAGGCATTGAAAGTCATGCTGTGGTTGAAAAGCTGTTTGGTGCTATCGCACTGCGGATGAAGCCACACAATTTGTCTCAAGACAGTTTACCAATGTCAAGTTTATATGGTCAGATGCACACAGCATTGACTGAGTTGATCGGGATAGAGGGATACAGGAAGCTGAACGGACGCTTACACATTGGGATTACTGTACGTGACGGGTGGCGTGCTCGGCACAAGGTAATTTCTCATTTCCATTCGACACACGATGCAGTGGAATGTATTGTGACGAGTTGCCATTTGTTTCTACTCGGAGTTTCGATTTGGCGTAAATTTCGTGGACGAAATTGTTGTGATGGTGGTTGGACGGCATCACACGTGAGATTACCAGGGTATCGAGTCGTCCCGATTGATTGGCGCGATGTCAAGGAGTACATCCGACCCAAAGATTGGCCAGTGAGCCTCGAAATGAATAAATTCCATCGATTATCAGTTGTGGGTTTGCAAATGGTGACACAGCACCAAGAGAAATTTAGATATATGATGGAACATGACGATATCGTACAGAAAAACAAACATCCGGAAGATGATACACCAGCACTTGATATGGGTGCTTGGACGGTTGGGGCTGGCGTCGTCTCGCTAGCTCTAGTTAGTTTTATTGCTGTGTATGTTTTCGATTGCTAAAAAAATTCATAACTGTGTGTAATCGTCCGCCCAAACGTTCAGTGGCACATCCGGATTTAGAGTACAAAATTGCATCACGCCTTGTGCAGTCACAGGCCAATTTCCAGCTGGTGTATTGTACTGATTGAGTTCTCGCACAAATGCAGCATAGCTGCCTTCGAATTGCTGCTTTTGTTCTACAGTAATTGCAGACCAATCCCAATTCGCAAGTACAGGCACTTGACTTAAAAGCAGCAGAGTGTAGTTCAAGGCTGTCTCTGAGTTCCGTACTGAATCGGCCGCCTGGCTGCGCCACCTTCGTGATGGAGTAACTCTGCAGTCATATATTGAGAACACTGGCAATCTTGGTGGCTGTATCGCCGAAGAGGACGCCGACGCCGAAGAGGAGGATGCCGACGAGGAGGAGCTCGCACTTGCGGGCAGAAAGGAGGACGCTCGGCGCGAGTGAGACTGGGATTGAATTTGTCGGCAGACATCTGCACCGAATAGCAACTCCATCTGCGAACCATGCTCTGCCGCATCACTGCCGTCTAATTCCGCGTGAACATAGTCTTCGTCAATGACATCGTCATCCTGAGAGGCAGCGGCCAGCTGTAACTGACTATTGATTTTGACCAACGTCTCTGAAGCCTGTGCCGCTGACTTTGCAAGGGCTTTGGCATGGGACTCGTCTTTTTCTTCAATCTCCGACATTACTGCAGGGGCAGGGGAAGTGATGGAATGTTAGGAAATGCACTGAATGATGAATAATAAGACACGGGCGTCTGCTCCGGCACGGTGTGGACCCATGGGGTCATTCCATTTTCCGGCAGAAGGTGGGCACAATTCAGCAAATGCAGATTCTAACTTGGTCATTCCTACAGCTTTGGGATGTTTGCCATTGATTAACATCCAACTGTGGAACAGGTTCGATGCGTCTTGTGCGTCTGTGTTGGCAGGCAGGAACTTTTCATCGTATTTGGAACGCGACCAATAAAGCACTAGGGGTCGAGTCGCTTGTTCTAATACAGCACGAATTCTGGTTTCCACTTCAAGACGGGTTGGTGCGGCAGCTAAATCCTCCACAGATAGATGGTTAATTTCCATGCCACGATAATCGCGTCTGGCTTCTGGTTGGGCCAACCACGCTTCGGGCCTGACCAATGTTTCCACCGCTGGTAAGTGATTCTTCACATGAAGTAAAGCAACTTCGCATGGCTCGGCGTCATCTCCAAACCCAGTAGTTTCAAAATCGCATACAAAAATGTCTCTTTCTCGAAAGAGAGACGCATCAGTAGCTCGCAGAGCCACAATTGGTTTCGAGAGTGACTTTTCCATCCAGTTCTTCGTAGTCAATGCAAATGACCCAATCACTGATTGTAAAGCAGCTTCATCAAATGAATGTTGAATGCTGCCAGGATCTAAGACAGGTTGAACGCGATGCCAGGATAAATCCTCCGCGACAAAAACATACCCAGCATTAACACTCCGTTGTCTTTCATCTTGTACTACGACTTGTCCGAAACAAGCAATTGTCAACAGTTTTAAGGCAGCATCTAAATCTTGAATGCGAGCCACAAATTGGACAAGATGAATACGAAAGGAATCAGCATCATTTGGGTTTTGGAAAAGCACTCCGAGATGAACCTTTCCACTCAAGTATTGAAAGCCGGACACTGTCAAATCTCGAAACAAATCTACTCGCCAATCTTCTGCTTCTTTACACTCGAACGGATGGTCTCTCCCCATACGCATCTCTTGTTGCATGGCCGAGATCCAAGGACCCATTCGTGGCAGTGTTGTGGTTTGAAAGTCCATTGATTGTCGATAGTGTTTGGTGCCTTCCACAAGCATATGATACCCTAAGGCTAGCCAATATGCAGTTTCGCCCATAGATTTCGTTTCGTCAGTCACTTGTTGCTTCCATTCATCAAGCTCTTCCTCTGTCGTTTGGTTACTCTCCTCCATCCAATGAACACCAGTGTCCAACTGCAAGTCATATTGATCAATCACAATTTGTGCTTTGCCATCGGTTGAGTCTTGTGGCATTCGTTCCATCCGATCAAATCGACTACTTGGATTCTCAGGGTTGGAAATGTATCGCTTCAATGTATTGCGATGCTTTCGTGGCACTTGTATAATCTTTCCATTAATGTAATCTTCCAAATCTTGATCCACCAACAGGCGTTGACCGTCGGCGAGAAGCAATCGCCAGAGATAATTAATAAAGGAGGCCCACAAACGCGGGTAGGCTCGTAGCGTAAAAGGTAAAGGCATCACTCGGCTGCCGTCCCCCTCTGCAGCTACATCACCCATACCAGCAGCCATGGAGTAAACTTGCACCAAGGACTGAAAGCTGGGTCGCCAGTTACCTTCCACAAACGCGCCAATTGACAATCCAGGCTTGCAAGCTGGCGGCAAATCTGCTCGATAATCAACAGGCGGTTTCAGATGGACGGGTAAAGCTGAAAATTGAACCAAGTCGTCTACAAATGGATTACTTCCTTTAGATTGCTCTTGAAAGCACAGCAGTACTTCCTTCGGTCGAGTGACTGCGACATACCAGACGGATGCTGCAGTTTGCATATCTTGTTGCTTGAATGGGAATCGGCGATCGAACTCCATCAAAAACACAAGTCGCCATTCTCGACCTTTGGCGGAGTGGACAGTCGTCAACACCACCGTATCCTGAAAGGCCACTCCTGGGCGATTTTCGTGTGTATAAGGGATGCCATTCATCCGGAAGGCTTCCAATACGCGTTCGGCATCACTTCTTTTCTCCAGTTTCGATGAGGGATAAAGCCCAGCCATCTCTCCCCACTTCATTCCGCCTTGGTCGTGAAAGAACTTGAGAACTGTAACAAGTTGCTCCACGATTTCGTCAAATGTCTTGAGGCGATATACAACACAAGGAGGAAAATCAGTGGGAGAGATAGATGGCCTGCTCGCTGGCGCGGCGGCACATGGCGTCGCGGACGGCGAGGCTGCTGCCACAGACCTCGGCCCTGCGAGCGCCTGCATCATTGTTTGTTGCTTGCTCCGCATCATAGACATGAAGCCCCCTGGGGGCGGAGCCGCCCATGCTGGTGCAGAAGATGACGATGAACTCGAAGAAGAACTTGAAGAAGAATCGCTCATCGAAGACACAAGCTGCACATGCAGAGCTGGCATGCGAGTAGAGGAAAAGAAGTTGCCAATCGCCACGATCGCGGGCACGGAGCGGTAATTCCGTTCCAAAGCAATTTTATGGACATCTGAAGAGTCCGCGGCTTGCCACATTTCTGCAAACCACTTGCCACGGTCTCCAAACACGCACTGCCGTGGATCTCCAAAGATGAAGAGCCTGGACGATTTGTGTCTGAGCTTTTGCAAAAGAGTCCATTGTTCATTGCTGACATCCTGCGCTTCATCTACGATGAGAACATCATAGAACAAGGCCAACGTACAACTTTCCTCAGAGGCAATGGCTAAAGCCTGAAGGAGTTTTCGCTGAAAGTCACTTCCACCAACCAAGTGTAAAACATTTCGTGCTTGAAGAACAGCATGTGCAAGTGCATCGAATGTTGTAATGCATAAGGAATCTCCCTTTTTCTCCTCGTCGACGCTGTCATCGGGTACATCATTATCTTCGCGCAGTCTATGAATTTGCTTTTGACCTCCACCAATTCTACTTTTCAGTTGAGTGCAGGTTGCGTGAGAATAACCCAACAGAAATTGATTCTGATTCTGTTTTCGCAAATGATGAACTAAATGCACGGCCGTCTTTGTTTTGCCTGTCCCTGCACCCGCATTGACTAAAAGAGTCTTTTGTTTCGATTGCAGTACTCCATCTTGTTGCGGATTCAATTTTGCTTTTGGAGGCTTGTTTGGGGAATCGTCAAAGACTTTTTGAAATGAAACCAAACCAGCGTCTTCCAGATCCATCCAGTATTCAGCTTGTCGTAGTTTTGTTGCATTGTTTGTGAGGCAGCCTCCAAGTTGGGCAACTTGGTCTCTGATAGCTTGCCAATCAGATGGCTTACAAATATCGGCTCGAACACAATTGTGTATCATTTTGAGGCGATCCTTGTATTGTTGATAGGCAGATTCTTCACCTTCCGTAAGAGCATCGGTTGCAGCCATCCCATCATCTGAAATCATCGCCTCCAAAAGAGCTAGTTTGGTTGTACCTTCGCCACCGAGCTCCTTGATTTTCGCATCACAACGGCGTGGCAGCAATACTTTCTGGAGAGCATGTTTCGATAGACTTGAGGTTAGAACTGGTGCAGAGGGGCCCGCAAAACCGGAAGTCAATTCCAAGCGTTTATTGGGCAGTAAGCCCGTTTGCGGTCGCTTCCGCTTCGATGCCATATCTCTCTTGTTGTCTTGTGCGAAAAGGTCAATGGACTACATTTTTATGTGAAACGACGGGACTTATCACCTAGTTTCCACCGAAAACGTCACTTTATTCGCTGGATATAAAAGCTGCCAATGGAAAACCAGGCTGGAGATGAGTCCCACTTGCTTAGAGAGTTCTTATTCGGACATGACCCGACCGACGATGACGTGAAAAGCCATGGACCAACGGCCGAATGCAATGACGCCGAGTGTCTAACTTGTGGCAAGCGCGATTGTCCCCAACATGACCCTCTCCATTATCACCACGATGGTTGCCCTAGTTGCTGGATCGAGCTTCAACGCCAAGTTGACAATCCAGACCCATACAATGCATTGCAAAGCAAGAACCTTGTGGTTACTGAGCCCGCAAAAAGTCACTGACCACAAAACTACGGCACAAAACGTTGGTATCGCCCGCTTTTTGCACTAATGCATAGCAAGCCGCTCGATCTAACACTAGAAACTTGGTAATTCCGGCTAGAGTCGCGCGTACATTTTTAGGCCGCTGATCAATCGTGAGCTCTCGAGCCACTGCTGGGTCTTGGCAGACGCATTTCAGGGCTTCAGGAGTGAGTGGGATTTGTCGACTTTCATCTAGCAGAATATAACTGAGATGAAATGCAACATGGTCCAATGGATTTTCAAAACGGTCCTTGGTGTCATCGGGGTCTACATCATCGTCGTCTTCGCCCCTGGCTGGTTTAAAAGTCAGAAAAATCCGTGCCGTAGAGTGAGGGAGTTCCTCTTCTGTGCAGTTAAAAGTCTTTGGCATCAAAATCAGCTCCATTGTTAACCGGTGACATTTTCTACCCAGAACACATTCGGCGAGGCGGGTGGCCAGATCCGCGCCTTCGGTGAGGGTAGAAGTCCTTGCTCCTTTTGTGGAAGGTCGACCGAATACAGACATAGGAATAGGAAAACGGCTGGTGTGTGTGTTTACAAGATACCATGAAACAAATTCAAGTCAGCAATCCAAACTTTGAAGGCCGTCATGTCTTCCATTTTGCCAGAGAATGCACCGAGATCAATCTCACTGACAGGCACTGATAAAAAGTCCTTGACCATTGCGCCTTCTCGTCCCATGAGTTGACCAAACATCTTGGTGAGCCGAACTTCAAGGTCGGCATTGCTCGCGATAAGAAAGCTTCGAACTTCATTGTGGATGGTTCGTATCGACCACAAGATCGGTATGTTCTCAGATTGCTTGACTTCCATTTGCGGTTGGCGCTGTGCCATAGTAAAAGTCAACCAGAGTTACGGCAGGGGTGTTAATTAGATGAGGAGTATATTCTCGGTGTTTTGTGCCGTCAGTTAGTACATATGAAACCGCGCTGGAGATCGTGTACACTTCTGGGCGATCTTCTGGTACCTTGGGTTGGAAGTTGAAAACCCAATGCTTGTTCCCCTTGCGTATATGCAGCATCTGTTCGGTTAGTACGCCAACGGCATCCTCGATATGACTTGTCTTTTGCAAATCCATCTTGACTCGTTGTAAAATGTGCTGCGCTGCTTCGCCTACACCATGCAACGGCCTTGAGACTTCGGCCTCAATTACAAGCAAATCCTCTTGCCCTGCGTCGGATATTTGCCCCTCGTGGTGACTTCCGAACGCCGTCACCTTGATCCGCGTGGGCACAAGTGGCGGCGGTGACCAACCGGGCGACGAGGACGACGAGGACGACGAGGACGACGAGGACGACGAGGACGACGAGGACGACGAGGACGACGAGGACGACGAGGACGACGAGGACGAGGACCAATGGGCTTGAGATAGCGCCGGTAGCTGCGCCGGCAGCTGCGCCAGTAGCTGCGAGTCTGGCTCAGCCGGTACTACTGGAATGGTTGCTGGCGCTGATTTCTTCTCCTCCTCTTCCTCCTCCGGAGCGGATAATTGTCGAGAGACTGAAGACGGATGCTCTTTATGCTCCATGACAGGATCGGGGTCACGGGGCGCAGGCGGAGGCGGAGGCTGTTTCGGGGGTGCTAGGACACAAAACCTCTGATCGGACTCCGAGCTGTCCGTGTCACAGGGTCCGAGATGACGACGATCTCCAGCGCCCCAGCGCCGCATAGGTCGAAAGCTGAACAAAAAGCCAACGATGAGGCAGGCTGCATAAAAAGGTAGAACGAATACTTCTACCCACGACATTGTGGCTGCTTTATCAAGCGAAGGAAAGAATTGTTTATTTACAACCACTGAACCGTGGGCAGAGTCGGGAATATCACCCAAGGACCCTTTTGTCTAGCCTCCTGTAGAATGTTTTCATCTGCTTCTTGAAAGCGTGTGTGATCTGCGGCGGCGATGGCAACAGGTTGCGCTGCTTGTGCATCTACTTCACGTTCACTGTTCCCGGTTCTTCGTGCATAGTAAGTCTTCATGCTTTGTAAAGGCTGGACCGCTTTTCTAGAGAGTTCGCTATCTACCCCCGTCCAGAAAGGACTCGGGAGTTTCATTTTTTCGGCTGGGGATAGTGTCCAAAACATACATGTGAAGAGCCAAAGCTGTCCATTCTCTCTTTGATGTTGTAGGACTAGCCAAACACCCAGTGTGTCTTTCGTTTCTTTGACAGATTTCAAAGTGTTCGTCATGACAAAAGCTTGAGGCCTGTTAACCACCCGAATATCACTTGATCCCTCCGACTGCGCCAAACTTCCAGGTGGGAAAACAATCATCAGTCCATCGCGACCTCCAAACTTGGTTTTTACTAATTTGCTCAGAGCTTCATTCCAGGTTTCATATTGTTTCGCCACTCTTGGAAGTTTGAATACAGTTTCAAATAGAACCTCATCTGATGTCATCGGCGTCCCGACGCCTAATTTCACACGAAGGTTGGCAGGTAACTGCAATTTCAGTTCGCACCATGTTTGAATAGCCTTTTCCAAAGCCGCTTGGTTGGCGTCTGGAAAAACGCTAAGTTTTAAAGACATTGATTGTTTTCAGATTTGCCATGCCACATTTAGTAAACTCGCCCTTTAGCCATGGCTAAGCGGGTAAAGAGAATTCAGTACGAAGAAGAAGAGGAAGACACGGGTTCCGACTCAGAGTATGAAGAAGCAGCATCGGAAACTGAAACTGATGAGGAAACCGAAACCGATGAGGACGAGGCAGGCTCCAAAAAGAAAACGGCACGCAAGCGCGAGCCCGCAAAGGCCAAAGTCGAACGTCAGTACTATGGCATGATATTGGACAAGGAAGGTACCTCTGTGATGGCATATGATCCAGAAAAACAGATAGCCGTCCCAAGGACAGCCAGAGAAGACATTCCACAAACACTGAAGAACATCAGTGGTGTTGCAAATGATGCTGCGTTACGTGTGACACACAACATGTTTCGAGCCCGACGGTGGTACAATGAAAAGATAAGCCGCACCAGAAACCGCGTGGATGCTCTGCAAATGTCATTGAAACGGGGTTCACCTTTCAAGGATGAACTTTTAGCTTCCATGCACATTGCACACGTCAACTGTGAAAAGCCAGCTGAAGCCGCCTCAAAGGTGGAAAAGGCAATGTTCTACTGTGGTAGCTGCAATACCTTCTATCCACTTTCATCTTTACGATCTGATATCACTGAATCGCGGTCGCATATTCTCCACGAAACAGGCGTCTGGTGTGATCCACATTTAGTGACTTCTGCCATCATCCATCGTCCCAATGACAGTGATAACGTCTATCTGAATTCTCGACCAGAAATGAGATTGATCCGATTTCAGCTGGAATACCTGCGTAGACTCTTTCGTTCCAAAAAGAAACTCAATGCACTCACGGAAGGCGGAAGGCTAGTATTTGATGTAGCCCTCGAAGAACAATTGACGCATTTATTTGAGCTGGGTGTATTTCAGATCACCCATCGTGCATTATGGACACCCGAAAGCACTGTTGTGCAACTCGCTAGACTTCTGTGGTTGGACAGCTCGATCCGCCTTGCTCTCGAGGTTGAAGAAGGGATCCGAGAGGAGAAACGACCCCCTCCGTTTGAACCTCCCCGGTTCTTGGACATCCCCATCCCGATTCTACAATCTTTAGCGCGTGATGTCATTCGAACGAGAAAGGCGTCGAAAGAAACGGCAAGTGCTGCCATTAGCTGGGAATTCATTGGTCGAGAAATCAAACCGGTCGCGACACAGTTCAGTCAGCTCACGAATCCTGTCTTGGTGCTATTTGATCTTGTACCGGAGCGCATGCTACCTAAAGGGGACACAAGCTTTCATCATTGGGCCATTTGGATGTTGACCCTTGAGCAAGACAATCTACACGCCGTTCTTTATGCACCTGGCGGTAATTTAGACGTCACAGAACCTTTTCGACGGTCTGAAGAACTACTACGGGCATGGAACAAGTTCTCACCTTCTGCAGACAAAATCAACGTCATACTTCATAACTTGGAACCTGAGTTCGTCAGCGAATCGAAACCTAGCCTTGACTTGATATATTGGCTGACATGGATTGCTAACAACGCTACAGACGTGCGAAAACTGATCTTGGCGGAAGAGTGGGAAAAGTTAGCGAAACTGAATCAGGACGAAGATCCATCCTTCCTCCACGAGACAGACCATGACAAGTTAGCCCAACTTATCGTGAAACTATCAACGAATGGTTTCAAGCGCTTGCGGACACAGCTGAAACAGAAGCGGAGTCGATTACAAAGGGCTGCTCGATGATGTCACTATCTTCTTCTTCTCCTTCTCCTTCATCTTCGTCCTCTTCTTCGTCGCTTTCTCCATCTTCGTCATTATCAGAATCCGGTTCAAATGGAGGCTGTCCAGTTTCCTGTACAAATTCAGCAATCAATGCATTTTCCTCTTCTACTAACAATTTGACTTTTGTTTCAACTCGCGCATCGTTCGCTGCTGTGATGGTCACAAAATCAGCCTTGTTTTCAATTTCCCTTTTTGCTTCAAAGTTACCACCTGCACGAGGTAGGGGTCGGTAGGATAATTGTGTTTTGACCTTGGGCGGCAGGATGGCGCCTGCTTGAAAATCTAACGGTTTTAATAGCAAACTGTGTGTAACAGGTCGACGTTCTGCACTCATGAGATGTAACTGTTGACTAAGTACGGCCATTTCGGCATCATCATGATCCTCTTCCACGGCTGCCATTAATTAAAAGAGGGTTGGAACTGGCTTGATAAAGAGGGCTTTTGCGCGGAATGGAGTCTGTCTCTGTTCCTTTTCATGAGCACGAAATTGATTTACCGCGTGTTTTTACCGCTACACGTCAACAATCTCATGAAGCAGCCGCAGCCGCTGATGATGACCCTGGATTGAATATGTTCCGCTACCCAAGGCGGAGAGGAATGATTCCCACTGCAGCAGGAAACTCCTCCTCTTGGGCTGTACCACCTCATGAAGCTTCGTCTGGTGCTAACTCACACAAATCTTTGCAAGATCAATATTGGTGGTTTCCAGCTCTGACCTATGCTGGAGCAGGAGCAGTCATTCTAGGTGGCGCCTTCCTGATTTGGAAGGTCGTCTTACCGTGGCATCAACATAACCGTACACAAAACCAAATTATTATTGGCCCACAATCTTCAGGTCAAGACCTTGTACAGCACGACGCGAGAGAAATGGGTCAAAATCAATCCAGCAGCGGCGAGGAAGGTTCCGGAGGACCCATCGCTCGTAGTAGCAGCTTTACAGAACGAGCTGCATCGTGGCCTGTCTCAGACATGGTGGAATCAGCAGACCCTTGTCCCATACATACAGCAGTTCCCAAGACTGTCAAGACTCGGAAAACTGTCGAGACACCACCTATAGCTATTCATGATATGCCAGCACAACGATATATCCGTAGTCCTAGACAAATGGATGCTGACCGTCGGCAAGAACAGCTGAGAAGTCCTCCAAGAACAACACACAAGTCTTTCGCAGAGTCAGATGAATCAGCCGATTACCAAGGGCTGCCAGCAGGTGGCACTGTCTATTATGCTGGATCGGATGATGAGTTTGGTGGACATCATTAAATCACAACGCGGAGTGACATATCCAGTGGTCCGGGACATGACAATTGTGGGGTTTGTCCGATTTTAGCCTTACGCAAGTTATCTGTAATTTGACACAATAGCTGTCCAAACGCAATATTGTAATTGTAGCGTTTTAACACTCGAAAAAATTCGTGACTTAGTGCCCCATAACTGTTTCCAGCGTCATCCACAATATCTTCCGACACCTGTTGATCTTCGCAACCACTCAGCACAATGATTCTTGCGGAGCTGTCTTCATGATTCGAAATCTCTTCCACGATTTCCATACGATTGTTACACTCATAGCTATGTCGCAAGTCCATAACTGTACCACTGTGGCAACAGTCGAACATGGCAAAAAGTTGTGCATTTGCTTGCATCACTGGATCCACAAGGCACTTGTGTAATTGATAGTCTCGGATGAGCCCATTGCGATCATAATCTAGTGGCACAATACAAGCATCTACACCATGATCACCGTGTAGATCAGCTTCAGTTGTTCCATGTCCACTAAAATGAAAGTAGAGATGATCACCGGGACGTAAGTCAGACACAAACCATTGAAATGCTTTCAACATGTTTTGTTTGGTTGGTCGTTCTCCTCTGTGCTCGGTGAGCATTCGGATATTCTCCGGCAGATAATGGTATTGATTGATGAGTGCCATCTCCGAGTTTTCCACATCGTGTTCACATCCTTGTAATTCATTTGCCGTTCTACGATACAAAATCCCAATCAAGAGGGCACGATGACGAGGAGGCCGGGGTCCTACAGTCGTCGGAAACGGAGCAAATGCAAGACCCGCCGAGGCCGACGGTTTTTCATCGTCTCGGTCTCGCGATGTGCTATTCCCACGTCCACGCCAACGATCTCTGTCATCATCTTCTTCATCTCGTGCATTGGACTTGGATACACGCCATGCCACAAAGACGATGCCTCCCAACAAAGCCAAGCAAGTGCTGATGATGGTTAACACAAAAAGCACATTGGAGGAACTCGAGATTGTCCCGTCCACTAGCCTCTCTGATTGAAGAGCGGCAAAATCGTCCGCAACCTCAGGGTCCCAATACGAAAAGGAGCCCATCGCGTTTGAATTAGACAAGGAGGGGATCGCATTTTCCGGTTTTGGACGCAGTTCCTAACCAATGGTCCGGAGCACTAACGCAACCCCAAACAGGAACATGGGCAATCCTATTGCCGCTTGTGCACCCGCTATAGCAAGTTGTACTTCGTAGTTTGCAGCGATATCGACCGTAAGGTGTGCTGCGGCTAAACAAGCGATCAACATGTAGCACAGATAACTGGTCAGGGCGGCTTTGAAACCCCTCAAGACCTTAATTGCAATTGCAAACCCATGTGCATGCATAATAGCAACTGTTAGTTCAGCAACTACAGTTGGCCATGCAAGTCGCTCCGTGAAGGTTAAGACCGCAGCAGCGATCATCAGTCCAGTTAAGAGAAGATGAAATCCCACCGAAACAATTTTCAGTAACAACTTATCGTCACGCTGTGGTTGTATCACAGGGATAATGTAAGGTTCGCGCATGACGAAAACAACATTTTCGTCTTGCATTAGGTTACCTACGGCCTCTCGATTCAAATCCGGAGAAACGGATAGCACTCTCTTTTAGAGACAAAGCCAAATGCAGAATCCTGTGCCATTTGCTAATCGGCTGACGGTGCTGGGTCTCAGCAAGTCACTTCTTGGCGTTCTTTTGGCACTTGGTGTTGTCTTTGAGCTCTTTCCATACTTATGGATGACCTTATTGGGGGAAGGAACACATGAGCAACCGCAGTATGCTTTTTCAGAGCCAATTCCACACATCCTGGCTACCGATCAAAGCGCAGTGCTTGTCGTCGATCCTTCCATCCATCGGTTGTATTATGGTACAATTCCTCCTATGGGCCATATTGACTTTTTCCTGCATCTCGATAAGATTCGTCATGGCTTTTTGATTGTCCAATTGCAAGCTCCACTTCGCGCTGGCTTTGGTTCCCCTGACAATTTGGATTACATCATTTACAGAGACTGTCGTTTTCAGCCTGCGCCATCCCGAGTGCCTCGATTTAAACGGATAGCACAAGTGACTACCGGGAAAGAATATTGGATTTCAACTCACATGACAAATCAGACTCTGCCTGTCAATGAATTATTGACATTACGGCTCGTTGGCGACAACGATCAACCGTTTACCTTGTTGCTCGGCAGAGATGAACCACTTGCACCACCTACTCGCTTGGACCGTATTATGTATACTTTGGTCAATATGCGTATAGTGTATGCTATGTGGCTTCATGGATGAGAGAATTCTTCCGCAAGCCCAATCCAGCGGACATATAGGTTCTGATCCGAGATGGGGTATTTAGAGTACTCTACCAGGAGCGAAAAGCCGAGAAAGCAAACCGTCAGTGCAACGAGCACGTCGATACTATAGTGGTCGCGCGTAGCAGCAATCATAAATCCAGTTCCTAACAACCACAATATATGAAGAACTTGCCATTCTGTTTGTATCTGTAGCTGAAAACTCATCATGACCGATAGACTAGCCAAGCACATGTGGCTGCTGTAGATGTAATCATGTTTTCCTCCAGATGTCAATCTCCACATCTGCAATAAAATGTTAGTATCTTTTGCCCAGAGTGATTTCATGCGATGTTTGGCAGCATGTGATTGGATCAACGGCATAATGGTTGCCAAAAAGAAAAAGGGCCGCACAACTGTAGCCGTCGCAAAACATTTGATAAATGCCCATCCATGATATGGGCTTTGATAGAACAAGAAGCAGACAGGAATCCAACACATGGCATCCTTCCATTGCTTGAAGGGTTTGACTCTATCCCCAACCCACTCATGCACTAAATCAAATGTCTCAGTGGTTTTGGCAGCAAAGGTCCTTGTGTCACTCCAATTCCATAACACACGAAGGACTGTTAATTTGTAGAGCAAAATGGCCAGCACAATCGGAACTTCATACCATAAATTCATCGTTACAACAAGGCGAGGAGAATCTTATAACTGAGCAATGAAAGACAGAGGGAAGAGAAAAACCAGGCTGCCCACAGATAGGCTCGGGAAAACATCCATGGTGCCCGAAGCAAGGATACAATCCGTGTAGAACGAGCTTGATTGGACTGCGTGATGGATAGAAACGACGTTAGCCAAGAAGGACTGAATAGAAGAACTGGATCACAGCGTAGACCACGAGAAGTTACATCGATCTGTCCGTGCCGACTTCGCAGAGCCAAGCCTGTACGCGGATAGACGGCATGTGAATGTCTGGCGATATATAACTCTGGTCTTCCTGTGCGAGGACAAAAATGAATCCGATCCGGTGTGATCCAATATCCACGGTTTTGTTGAATCGAATGTGTCTGAAGCCAAATGCGGATGGGTGGAGGTGAATGTGTCGTCAACAGTTGACTTGCAAACCATTCCATTCGAACACACATGCAATCTAACTCTTTTGAGCGTGTCGACCAGAGGAGCCCCGCAGGCTCTTCTGTCATGCCATAGATAAACCAATATTGCAATTGAACTCTGTCACCCACAGTTTTGCGGTGCACATAACATGCAGTCGTTGCCAAGTGACTATGTCCACAAATTACCTTGTATCGAGCCGCGGGTTCAATGAAGAGCGCCGTTTGCGGTGGCAAAGTCCCTTCTGTCTCATTCCACCCAAGCGAACATAATTGCAATACTGGTATATCTATTGCATCTGATGTCAACTTGAGGTTTTTTCGATACACCATGAGATGCTGAAACAAATCAGTGTGATTGACAGGGAAAAATGTCTCTTGTCGATCGAAAAAGAAAATGGGACACCAGCGGTGCGCCAAGGTGGTCATCATGTCTATTTTGTCCTGGACGAAGAAGATTTTCCGTGTTTTTGAGGATAGGGAAGCGTTTCTTCTGCTACAAGGACTGTTTTGGCGGCGCTTGTTGTACCTGCACGTGCCTTTGATTTGCCTTTGGGTTTTTGTTGTTTTTGTGGAGACGCCAAGGTGACGTCTAGCTTCTTCTTGGCTTCTCTCAACAGACGGGCATTATGTAAATAGGTCGGGTTGAGAAGCAGTTTCTCTTTTTGATCGCTTGGCAAATCAATCCTCTTCGCGTGCTTGACAGCTGCGGGAATTTGTGTTACTAGTGGCTTGAAAAATAATGCGTGTCGCGTGATTTGCCCTGCGCCCTTGGCATGGTACTTCGAGTCTGTCGTCCAGACTGACATTTCAGCTAATAAAGTCCAGAGGGGTGCTGTTGAATCAGGTCCTAAAAAACGATCTATTTCGTCTATCAATGAGGCCCAATGTGCTCGACCGAAATCCGCATATGACTTGCCTAACCATTCGTACAAAGCTTTGCCACGTCCGACACCAAATGCAACTTGTAACCCATTCAGTTCAGGCAAGATATTCTTCATGTGGGCCTTCTCTAATAATTGCGATCGTAACAAGGAATGATAGAGTACTTCATCTGGAACACCAGTGCTAGCCGGCTTGGTTTTTGATGCTGTCACTCTACCATACAGTTTATCCCAGTTGAACTGCAACTGGCGACTTAGAACACGGAGCATCGTAAGTGCAAATCCCCATAAATCGTAAGCGGGGACACGACACAAGGGCAGTTTCGTCGCGTACGACTCGAGAGGTAGAAAAGCTGGAGTACCTCCGCCGGAGTGGCATTCGTTGGGATCTTCCGGATCATAGCCCACAAAACTAGCCAAACCAAAGTCAATGAGTCGAATGGTTCGTCTTCCAGGTCGTAGAAGAAATTGTATGTCTTTTTCTTCCAGCGGCACTTTTGTATCTGCTGTACGATAAAGCTCGAGCAAGCTGGCTGTCATCGCACCAGGCATATTGAAGACGAAGGCCTGATCCTCGCTGCGGGCACTGTCGTCCACAAGAATGTTCTGTGGCTTGATGTCATTATGTAAAAGTTCTCGATCCGTGTGCAAGGTGAAGAGTGTGACGATGCCTTCGAAAGCAAGATTTCGCAAGTCATCTAAATCGTGAATATGATATTGATCCAATGTGCCGCCATTGATTAGCTCAGTCGTTAGGACGCCCACTTGCAATGCCTGCGGAAGTGCCTCTGCAAATCTGGGGCATCCCTTAAGCAGGAGGTCTCTTCCCTTTGCCTCTAAGAAAGGCGAATCCACTTCTCCGCCACCCCCAATGTCAACGATATCAATCAAGCCGGTAATGTCTGTTGGGCGAACATGTACATAGCCGAGCGTTTGGAGAGTGAATGGCATATTGCCAATCTCCGTGATCTCGAACGCCCTTTTCGACTCCATTTCCCATCTGGAAATTGACGTGACCTTGGTTAGAGACTCGAATTTGAGAGCATGTGGTTCTGCTGCTCCATCCTGCGCTAACAGGAGGCACCCAAATCCTCCTGCACCTAGAATCCTCGTTGCCTGCCTCTCAAAACTCTCTGCAATGAAAAAGGAGTGCACAAGGTACCCCGTATCTGGATCATCGGGCGTGAAAACCACCAGTTGTGAAGGTTTGCCTTTCCGAAGACGGAACAAATACGCTCCTAGACCGCTGCCGGCCTTCACCGAGATCGCATTTTCCTTTTCCAAGATCTCATCATCTTCCGGCTCCCAAACAATGATGTTCACGAGTTCATCCACATCACAGCTATTTCCTTCTACTTCGGCTTCAGGGCAGACATTTAGGACTAGACTCCACCCGAGGGCAGGCAAGGGACCGTTTCCAGCCAGCGCATCCTCAAACTCATACAAATTCAGTCCCGCCGCCTCTACTTCCATACCCTTGCGGTGGCCCACATAGCGGATCATTTGTTTCTTGATAACCAACAGTTCTCGGAACATTTATCCCCACCTATTATATCCACTCCATTCATGGCAGCAGCAGAAGCGGTACCGATGGTTCCGGCTCTCGATCCAGTGGATTATTGGAGTCCAGAGGAAGCGGGAGCGTTTGATCAGTTTCTCGTTCGAAATGGCATTTCGAAAGTGGCATTCGACCAGATCCCGAAGCCTCACTTGGAGATGGTGAAATCACTGTGGACGGCATATATCTATCCTCGGCGGGGGGCAGCGGTTGCAGTTCCCCCAGTCGTAGCAGACGAACGTGAGATTCTCAGGTTACCTATCTACTCCCACGTTTGCACACATGGTGGAAATGGAACTTGGATTCGATTTTCAAGTCTGTTGATGCAAAACCGACGCATGGCTATGGAAGACTTTGTGGCGGAGACAATGCATGACAATGGCCGTACTCACCTCTTCTTGGTGGCGGATGGGCACACAGGATATGATGCTGTCCAATTTATTGACAAACACTTGTTAACACGCTTGAAAACTCTCGCCGATCCTCATGACGAGGCTGCGTTGATCTTGGCATTCAAGAAACTGGATGTGGATTTCTTCGACGAATTTATGGCCACCGAGAAAGCTGAAGCCGGAGGGTCCTTTAAAAGCAGCGGTGCGGCGGTCACTCTGGCTGTACTATCACCCTCCGGTGATGGAACAGGTACGACCCGACTCACTCTTGCACACGTTGGCGATACATGTGCGATTGTTTATCGACCACGGCCTGCAGCCGAAGCCTCGGAAAGCAAGGATGCACAACCATCGGCGGCGGCAGCGCCAGCGGCGGCGCCGGCTCTCTTCCAAAAGCTCACAGAGGATCATCGACCGTCCAACCCGGTCGAAAGAGCACGGATTGAAAAAGCTGGTTATCACGTGACAGATGATCGTGTGAATGGCGGACTGGCATTCTCGCGATCTGTGGGTGACATCGAGTACAAGGTCCAGTTGTGCCAAGGAGCAGACAAAAAGCAATTCACCGTGTATGACCCTGATGGGGCAGTCATTGCTACCCCGATGGTCCGACACTGCATTCTGAACCCTGGAGAACGAGTCCTGTTGCTGACGGATGGCTTTTGGGAAGGTTTTGATCTAGCCAAATTTGAAAGTGCTGCGCGCATTCTCGATTCGCCCAACCTAGACTTGCACTTACTACTATGGAAGTTGACTATTGCGTCGATCGGACAGGGCAGTTTTGACAACCATGGTATAATTGCGATTGAAATGGGCGATTCCGGGGCGAGGGAACCGCAGCACAAGACGTTTGCGACTGCCTGGGACTGTCCGATTCCCGTGGCAGCCAGCGCGGCGTGGCGCCGGTGCTATTTACAATGGAAGGAACGATACAGCAATCCGATTCTTCTTGGAGTCAAGTAAACCAAATACAATAGTTTTTCGGACGGACACACTCAATCTGTGTGGGAAGATGTAAACCTTTTTTCTGATGAAAGACGAGGCGGCGAACTGGAGCTTGCGGTTTTCCGTCTAGTCCTAATCTCTCACAGCCTGTCGCTTGTTATTTGTATAAGCCAGTGCGCTTAAAGCCGAAAACACACAAAGGGGGTTTTTTAGCGCGCTCAAGGATGTGACTGTCTTGAAACGAAGTGAAGTGTTCTTTCAACCATCTATCCGTGCGATCCCAAATTGTGATGAGTTTCTGGGCTCGCTCGCGGTATGCCTGGACTTGATTTGCTTTTGCTCGTTCTATGTGTGGATGCAACATGAGGAGAAGTACGGCGAGAGCTTCCTGTTTTGTGTGTTCGGCATGTCTGTGAATGGCTCGATAAATCGCACCCATCATTCGGTCTGGCTCCGATCCGTCAATGCTATTCTTCTGATAATCAAGCTCGCGGTTGTCGGGGAAGAAGAGGCGAGCGATTTCAAAATACCCTGGAATGTCAAAGCTACTTTCGGTGTAACCTTGAAGCACGTTGCTGATGGGGCACATCCAATAATCTCTATCTCCCAATGAAGCCCAAACAATGCTCTGCGGGACTTCTTTCGGCATTTCGGCTTCTTTCTCTTGCACTGCTTTCTCGCCCTCTTGTTGGATGTAGGTTTGTCGGTCGCTCTCTGTGGGGCTGAACTCTGTTTGTTGTTTCTTGCGACGCTGGTAAGGGGAAGCTCTGGCTTTTCTGGGTGGAGGAGGAGGAGGCGGAGGCGCGTCGCTGATATCGCAGACTTCACACAATCCTCTCGCACTGACTTTCTCACTCATCCCACAAAAATCACAAGTCATATCCATCGCTGGGTGTTTGTGTCTGTGGGCGCGCTGGGCGGCACACAAAAGAGAGGATGACGGGACACGGAAGGCCAAAACGTGGCATTTCCTAGAAATGATACGTATTCATGCCCTGGGTTAGAAAGGCGGTTTGGGCGCGTGTGGCGGTGGCTGTCCAATGTGCAGCAGCAACCATGGCCGAAGAAACGAAAATGGAGGATGATGATTTGAGATGCCTCGAACCTATTAGCTCACCCAGCGCATGTTCTAGCCCTCCATCTAGCGCCCCAGCCAGTGCTGCCTCCAGCCCCAGCATGGCCCCAGCGAGCTCGCCAGTGCTTTGTTTCACGAACGAGATGGATCGGACGGCTTGGATGTATCAATGGATGTTGTGTTTCATGGAACAGATGGACATCGATATGAAGATCCCCATTTGTCTCGAAGCTGCTATCGCAAACGAAACGGAAAACCTAAAAGTACTCCGACGTTACACGACAGCGATCAAACCACACATTACGATGGTCGCGTACTTTAAGCACATGTGGCAGTACGGGACATCACATATGCCAGTTTATTTCCGAGCACTTGCTTACCTTCAGCTCTTTATAGTAAAGCATCCATCTATTCACGTTACGGCATTGAATATCCATCGCCTGTTCCTCTCTGCCGTTTTAATTGCTCACAAATTTGATGAAGATGATCACTGGAATAACACTCGATGGGCAAAAGTTGGCGGAGTGCCTTCCCGCGAAATCAACCAACTTGAAATTCAATTCTGTTCCGACCTCGACTTTGACTTATATCTCACGCCTGAACAGTACACAAACTATTTCCTCACGAACTTGCGTTCGCATCATTCTTCAAAACCCAATTGCGTCTGTAAGGCTCAGCGAGTCCTGGACATGAGTCTGGACGTATTTGTCTCGTCGTTGTGTCATCAATTTACTCAATTTGATTGACTTGCCTCCGAAACATATGGCGCTGCGTAAGGCGGATAGTACGCGTACGGGCCATAATAGGGATATGGGACGACACCCCAAGGATAGCCAAATCCATAGAAGAAATCAGAGTCCCCATGATGCCTGTGAAAGTTGTGTTCGAAACGCCGACGATCCGCGAATGCCTTGTGCCCTGCTGGTGTGCCAGCCTTTGGATATCCATAGTTATAGCCGTTCTGTTGCTGGAACTCTGTACCGTGTCGGCGGTTAAAGTCATCATCCCACCTGCGGCGGAAGTCATCATTCCCCCACCGACGGTTGTCAAAGTTGCTCCCATAGTTGTTTCGAAAGTCATTGTCCCATTGCAGTCTGTCCTGTTCGTAGTTGTTGTTGGAGTCAGAGTCCTTGCTGCCCAGTGTCCGCGAGATCCAGGACGACCCACCACGGCGGCCACCGGATGCCCCTCCAACCGCATACGAGAGGCACAACACCAACAATCCAGCCGTAATCAATCCAATCGTCAAACTCTTTGTACCCATTAGCCGAGTTTGCTGATAGAGCCGAGCCCCAAATAAATTGCCTTAAAATTGTGAACACGGCGCCGTCAAGGGCTAGCACTAAATGTCTACCCCTACAGAGGAAGAACTTACACCGCTGATGACACAAGAACCGGCTACGCGACCGCCGAGATGTCCCGAGTGGGTCTGGCCGACAGTTTGTATCGTCTCTATTGTGGGCGTCGCCATCGCTGCAAGTCTCGGTTTTACACATCCACATTTTCTGTCTCGTCATGCGGAACTCACAATGGACTGTGGGTACGGGACGAGAGTCAATGGATCTTGTGAATGCGACCCTCACTGGGCCCACATCAATGGAACGTGTTCCTACGAACGCAATGGACAGAGCTTCAATGCTTGGCTGCAGTTTTGGCTGTTTTTTATGGGAGGCGGTTTTCTCAATCTTGGCTTGTATTGGTGGATGGGAGGCTGTATGGTGGGCACCATTTTCGCTGTCGGCATCTGGTTCACGCTCGGCTCGGCTCGCGGATCCGATGGACAAGTATGCCAGGCCGTAATGAGCGTCATTATGCTCAACGTTATCATCTTCATCGTGATGGCTGTGGCGTTTCCAATTGCGATTGGCACAGGGCAGTTTCGAGACTCGCTGGGCTTTGATCTAGGACCATAATTTCTCGTATATGCCATGCCGTTCCATATCGTTCTTGTATCTTACTCGCGTGATACCAGACCCCGCGCCTCGAGAGTGTAAGCTTCACTATTCGGCCTTTCGTGTTCGCCACGATCTTGCCCTGCGCGTCCAACCTGTCCAACTCGACATTTCGGCATGTTGGTGGGTTATTGTTGTAAATTGTTATTGGTAGTGACAGCCGCACCCAACCTTGTCCGTCTGCACCTAGGCACAGTGTTCTTATTTGTACAGCTGAATTTGCATTCTTCACTGGCACCAAACGGTGACAGTCCTCATCGGCCATGTTAAAAAGTCTCAAAACTTCCTCATTCGCACCGTAAACGCTCATATGCAGTTTCGCCAGGCCGAATGTGGACTTTTTAATGCCATAAGGCAGTAGTCCTTGGATAGCAATCGACAAGTTTTGATCTTGGCTGCGCAGACAGAAAAGTTGGATGTCAGTCTCGTGCTTCTGTTCGGTTTCGATCTGCTGCTGCGAAAAGTCAATGTAAAGATAGAATGCATATTCACAGCAGAGATGGACGACATCATCGACAAGGTACTGCACCAATGTGCCACTAAGTGCACCCAAAAAGTCAGACACATGAGGGAGTAGGGGCAATGGGCGGTTGATTCTCTGTGCAGCCATTACTACTCTCGCTCCCGGTGATTTCGCCCACTTGAGAGGAAATGACAGCCATTTCTCGTATGAGCCAAATTGTTCCGTAGCCTGCGCATTGCTTCGTATCGGGTAAATACCACACACCTGTTCTCGAGAGCTTGAGTCGCACTTGTGCATTTTCGGTTCCCGCCACGGTTCTGCCATCCGGCGCAGCCTTGTCAAAATCCATGCCATTGATCTTGACATTGGGTGCGAGGCGCAAAGGAAGCCACAGGTGCTCCCAAAACTCAAGATCGCGGCTGGCTCGCAAAGTAGTAGTTTGACTTGCAGAGGCAAAATCCTTAATGGGTACCAGTCGTTTGCAGTCCTCGTCTGCAAGCTTGAAAAGGCTCAAAGTCTCTTCGCTCAATCCAAAGACGTGGATGTGCGACTTTAATACACCACCTCCGACCAGCCGTCTCGCCTTTACACCATGAGGCAGATTGCCCTCGATCGACAGGGTCAAATTTCGATCTTGCGGTCGAAGATTGAAGATATGTATCTCGCCCTTCTGTTCTTGTGCTTCGATTTGCTGTTGCGAAAAGTCAATATAATGATAGAAACCATACTCGCAGCAGAGCCGGATGATATCGTCTACAACATAAGGCTTGAGTGCGCCGCTGAGTGTGCCAAGGAAGTCAGCCACTGGGGGCAGGGCCGGCAGCGGACGAGGCCCCGTTCGCTGTTTTTTGGGCGACGATGCCATCACTCCTCCTCCGACCCGGAGGAGCGATTTCGTCCACTTGCAAGGAAACGTCTCCCAGCTCGTTAGTTTCCTGGCACATCGCGTCACCCACTGATTTTGTTTCCTGCCACATTTCGTTGGACACGGCTTGATCTACCCTCATGCGACCAAAGGCGTCCTTACCCTTGTAGCAAGTCTGCTTGACCACGGGCAATTTTTCGCCGTGGAGGGAAATGAGAGCGTACGTATGACAATAGAACTGGTCCACTCGAATGAGCTGCCAGTCGATGCCATTCTTCCGCAGCCGAGCCATAAAGTCATGCCCGATGGCTCCCGAATGGAGTCCCGGTAGACCTAGGATGACTTGTCCAAAAGGGGATCGTACTCGCGTAGGAGGATGGCCGCCGACGAGCAGAAAACCGTCATAAAGACCTTCACACCAAATGTCGTTTTGCGTAGGTCCGCCGACATACGGTGTCACTTTCACACCCAGCTCGATCCAGGTCGCATTGTAGATCTGCTCGATAGTGTGCAACCATTTCCGGTACTTTTGAGGGTTGCTGACAAAGGGGGCAACTGGTGTCGCTGCGTCGACCTTGATTTCTGGAAGCTCCTTCTCCATGCGTGGGTACTTGTCCCCATTGAGCGCCATTCTTGCCCAGGACAGACCGTAAGTCTTATTTACGATGAAACACGGCCGGACGGACTAGCGCTTTGAACTCTTCATCAGCGTCTTCCAAGCAAAGCAGGTTGCCGCGTATGTCCACGTCGTAGAAGAGATAGACGATAGCCAAGCCGCCGGCCGGAGGAGCATCCTGATTCTTCATGTGCATCAGCAGGATTTGATCCCGATCCCGGATTAGAATTTTCTGGGGACTGGGGCCGACGCGAAACCGGTCCGGGTTGTAACGGAAGATCAATAGTCCTCGCTTGTGGCCCGCGCGGAGCGTAGCGTGCCTGACATCTAACATGCGGCTCCGTTCGCATTCGCGAGGCTCGTGGGCATGGGCATCTTCATCATTTTCGACTATTACGTCGCACTCCTTTCTCAGATTGGAAAAGACAAAGTCCAGCTTGGCGAACATTTTGCAGTCGGACGAACCGCTAGATGATCTGTTGCAATGGTACTCGATGCGCGTTTCTCGATCGAACTGCAACCTGCGTGACTTGAAGAAATTGGCGAGTCGCTGCTCTGAGGTTTTCCGGATCATGTTGCCTTCTTCAGAGTGAACGCGCGCCGCGTGCTCTTTGACCCCAGACGAACGGTAAAACCGCGAATCACATAAGAATCCAGAGCCGTCATCGTAGTTGCACTCAAACGGCCTCGTGCCAGTGTGAGAAAGCAAGTGCGCATTCAAGTTATGAGACTGGGTATACATTTTGCCACATGGTCGAGCGTCTTCCATTGCAAAGTCACACACGTACTTCTGTCCATAGTGAGTCCGCCGATGTACCTCCAGACCCCATGCGTGTTTAAAAGCGTTTGCGCAAGCCGGCTCTCCGGATGTGGGATCAGCGATGCCGCAGACGAATGGTCTCGCATCCTCGTGGGTGACTTGATGCTGCTTTAATGTGGACGGCCTACCGAAGGTTTTTGCACACTGCTCCCCGGAATCTGGATCTAGATGAGTGCAAATGTATGGCCTCTCAGCGAGGTGAGTCCGCACGTGGATCTTGAGATTTGCAGCCGTTGTGTATGTCTTTTCGCAGCCCTCAAACTCGCAGGGGTGCTGCTCTATACCGTAATGTACCGCTTTCTTGTGATATTTCAAGGAGTTCCTGCTCCCCAGTGTTTTTTCACACTCGACTCCACTGTCAGGATCAACAAAGTCGCAATTCCATGTGAGGAGCCGTTGTTTTTTGGCCGGAACAGGTGCGAAATCATTCGAAGAATCGAGTTTGCGCTTGCTATTCTGTTCAGCCATTTACTACAAGATTATCCCGGTGCTGACGGTATTCCTCGGAAACTAAACGATCTCGACTACGTTGATGACGGCTACGGATTCAAAGCATTGACTAGCAGCAGCGGTAGCGCTGGCGTATCCAATGGCGAATGGACAGTCAGATATCACTTGAATTTGCAGCGTATGTGAGTTGCCATCGCCTGGGATAGCAAGGGGGAAGTGCTTTCCACATGAATATAAATGGTTCTCCCTAAGGCACATGCGACGAAACACAAACAAACATGTGCCGATGTCAAGAAAAAACAAGCCCGTCGTAGCGCGAACAGCGAGAAAACGAGCAAGCTGGCACTTACGCATTGTTCGGAGCCCTCGTGACGAATGATAGTCCCGTCACCACATTGCCGTCGAGTAGGAACCGAGTCCACACGTTGACAAATGATGGAGCGCCGCTCAATTGCTCCACAAAAGCGATATCGACGTTATAAGAAATGTCATAGCTGCTGTCGGCAGTGATGGGCGGTGAGGTCAAGAGGGTGAAAGCCGTTGGTCCAGTCGCAGGCTGCATGCTCCAGCCTGACGTGTTGCCCAAGGGACTGAATATTGTCCCTGGAGCTGGTCCCGTGACGTTAGCTCCAGCCGGAGGCCACGCCTGCGGGCTAAAGGGAATAGGTGTCCATCCAATAGGTGTTTTGCCGCCGACCGCCACAGTGTTGATGGCTGTCGTCATACGAATGTCTGTTCCGGTGGTGATCAAACCAGGAAGTTGGCTTGCGCCGCCACCAATTAGTGACGCCTCCGCTGCGGCCACAGAGCTGATGTCGATGACTGTCGCATCCAAACTCCAAACTGACACTGACTTAGTGCCAGGAGGTGTCAATCCTGGAGGACCTGTCGCTCCAATGCCTCCAGTGTGTCCCGTTGCGCCAGTGGCACCAGTCTGTCCAGCGGATCCGGTGGGCCCGACAACAGATTGTCCTGTAGGTCCAGTGGGGCCCGTAGGCCCATTGTTGCCCGATGCACCTGTCGCGCCGGTCGCTCCGACGGTGGCATTGCCGGACGCTCCGGTAGGCCCGGTGGCTCCATCGTTTCCATTGCTGCCCGAGCTTCCGGTAGGCCCGGTGGCTCCACCGTTTCCATTGCTGCCGGAGCTGCCCGAGCTGCCAGTGGCACCGGTGGCTCCAAAGCCGCCAGTGGCGCCAGTGGCGCCACTGGCGCCACTGCCTCCAGTGGGGCCAGTCGGTCCGGTGGCTCCTGCTCCGCCCGCGTCCGAGCGCCGTCGCCGAATCTCTTGGCGGAGCTTGCGGTCTCTGTCGTCGACGAGGTTGCGCAAGCAGCAGCCGACGATGAGACATCCGGCGGCCACCAGGATGCCGCAAAAGAGAAAGAAGCTAAACCAGCCAACGCCACCACCGCTGGAATTTTGATCATAGTAGTAGGCGCCGCCACCTCCGTCGACCTGAGTGAAGTCGACAATGTCCTCAATGACTCCCCCGCATCCCCCGAGGATTGATTCGGATTCGCAGCCCATTAGGCGAGGAAGGATCTTATTCGAATAGACACAGCTGTAAAATTATTACCACAGCTACGGTTGCGTCAGCGTACGTAAACTTGCCTCGATTTGAGGCAATGCTCGCAACAGAGCATCGACTCGGGCCTTTTGAATCTTGAGCCAATTCTCTGGTCCGTAATACAACCGCTGTGAGCATGTGGCGTTCTGAAAGACAGGGTCCGGCTCCTCTCTCTTGCAATCCACCCCGTCAAAGTTGTTGCGTACCAGTTTGGACGACCACGGCCAAAAGAGATGACCGTTGTTACAGCGAAGTGTTGAGTAAGGGCCTTTACATTGAGAGATTACATGTTTGGATTGACATGTTGGACACTGACGCTCGTACGGCATCGAGAGATGCAACGCATCTGCCAGTTCCTGCCAATCAGGATCGAGCTTCTCCAGTAGTTTCGACAGCTTTTCTTCGATCTCATCGCCGGTCAGTGGCGGGGCACGTTCGGCACAGGCAGGCATCTGTTGGGCATTGGGACACTCAGGTTCGAGGCAGAATTTGAGTGTTGGCCTGCAGGCTCCGCAGTACAGGTGGCCGCACGTGAGGAACGCTGGAGTCAATAACTTGGGACTCATGCGATCGCCACAGCATTGACACCTGAGACTTTTTACAACAGACATTGTTGGCAGTGACTCCCACATAGGATTAGAGGCACACAATTTCATCGAAAAGCAAGTCTGTCTCCCCCAAAATGTTGCACGGCTTTCCCGATATCCAATGTCCGAGCTTGAGTCCAAAGCCGCAGCGCCGCGGCTGTCCTTTGAGGATACACTGCATTTTTACGACAATAGTCTATTCGATGCAGCTGAACAGAAACGTGTCAAAGAGCTTCCCGAAATGAGGCAATTTTTCGAACAGATCCGTCCGTTCGCAGAACGATACAGGTTGTCACCGCTGATTCGACACGTACAGGCGGACTACTATGAAAAGGAGTCCTTATTGTGTGGGTATCATGGATCCCAGGGACATCAAGGCGGCGCTGCACCATCAGTGCCACTACCTACTCCACAGTGGCACACAAAGCAGCTTATCGTGTCCTTCGGTATATTCACCGACAAGCCCGAACACATGGCACTGATTCAAGCACACAGTCCGAGCTTTTACAATCGTCCGGGTGGGAGAAAGGGGCAGCAGGTTTGGCCGTGCAATGAACGACGACAATGGCGGGCGCGGGAAGTCAAAGTGAAGCACGGCGTTTTATTGAAACCATTGACACTCAAACTACTCCAGACGCTAAACAACCAACTGACGATCGAAGATTTGATTCGTTTGCCTCCAGAGGCGCAAAAAGTTCTGCGGCATGTCGCAGAAGACGAAGACGAAGATGAAATCGAAGATCTGTGTGTCCGCCATGGATTCGATTCTCGCTTTGTGGATATTCTGCCTTGTCCTGTCCCAGACGGTCTTATGTGCATGACAACGGTGGAAGTCAAACAGACACAACAAGAGCACTTTGGTTCAGTTTTTGAGTTTGACTTTATCCTCAGCGATCTACCAACGAATCTTGGAGTGCTCACTCGCTTGTTGGAGTCTCTCGACAAAGCAGCCTAGATGTCCATGCCATTGTCTGCTTTCTTGTCCGTGTGCCATTGGCATGACGTCAGACAAGTCTCGGCTGCCTTGTGTAAAGCTCCTTCCGTATGTTGCGTGAGCGTGCGGTGATTGACAATGGCGTAAAATTGAATCACGGCTTCCCACTTGGCCAAACAGAAACATCCAATCGCGAATTGCTTGATGATGGTTTCGCCATCCTCCGCGTAAACGGCCAGCTGCCGATCAGCGGCTGTGCGATCTCTGATGCCACAGATTTGACAAGTGCCATGGCGATCCAACATTTCCTGTGCTGATTCTCTGGCAATCACCACATCCAGACGCCCATTCGACGCAAGCTCGTACAGCACATAACAGAGTTGGTCACGACTGTAACCGCATTCCGTGGCCTTTTTGATTTTGGCCCAAATCTGGCGATACATCGGGTGAGTGTGCCACTGATTTTTGGGGAAGCGGAGTAACTCGATTGTAGTTGGCTGTGCATTGCGAATTGCTGCCAAGGCCCGCTCACGTCCTCGGGGGGAGCTGCACAAAGGCTTCCCGGGAAGTGTAGGCGGCGGGTCTAAAGGAAGGATGGTCTTGCCCTTGCTTGCTTTGTCGAAATAAGCTTGCCAAGGATCCTTCTCTTCTTCATCCTCATCGCCTTCGTCCTCGTCAGCTTCTGCTTGTGCTTGTTGTTTTTCTTCTTCAGCTTTTGCTCTTGCGGCTTTTTCTTTTGCGGCGAGACGCTGATATTCCTTTTTATTGTAAACTGTAGGAATCTCTTCGGAATCAGCCAGAAAATCATCCTCCTTGACGTAGCCGCTCTTGCGATCAATTCTCGCATTTCGCTGCACATCGGTTTCTTTTTCTTCCTCTTCAAATTCGTCATCATCCGAGGGGACATATTCATCTGATTCTTCTTCGTCATCCTCGTCAACAACAGCCGCAGCCGCACGCTTCTTCTTCTTCGGCGGCTGTTTTTTCGCTCTTGGCTTGCTCGCTGCCTTGCGTTTGGGCGGAGGCTTCGGCGGGTTGGGCGCCGGGGCTGCACGGCGCCGTGTGCTTGATCGCCGTTGGCTTGATCCACTTGCGGTGCGACGATAAGAGGACTGGCTCGGGGCTGGAGCCGCCACCAATGGGCTGAACCAAGGGTGTTGCTTGCCAGCCTTGACAAGCTCGTCGACTTCTGATTGCACGGCCTCAAAACGTGCCTTGCAGTCGTCCGGCACCCCGTAGGCGCCAATTGCGGCAAGATCGCGCTGAACATCTGACATCAAGGCTAGACAGCCCTCAATTGTGGGTTTTTGCTTATCGTAAGCAATCAGATCAGAGAGAATGACTGCGAATCGCTGTGTGCCACCATTGGGTATCTGCCATCTGTCCTTCAGACGCTTGACATCATCTTTCAGGCGAATCAGAAAGTTGTCCATGACTCTCGTGTTTAGACTTGTGCCTGCCAACCCGCAAGTCTCGCAAGATAGTAAGAAACCCGCCAAAGCGCTTGACGTCATTTCCTAGAAATTATACGTTTCTGTCAGCCTGGTATGATCATGTCCATACAGGCCGCTCGCCGGCAATCTACGCTCCGCAGAGCGAAAAAGAATGTCCAAGCGGGTGAAGGTTGCGCCATCCGAGGCGCGACTTGCTCGAGAAAGCCCTAGTCCACCTCCCGCAACCCCAGTTCCTCCTTGTGATCTTTCTCCGCAAGTGTACACTCAGCTGAAAAACATTCTCAGGCGGGCAAATCCGGGACAGCCTCGGCGCAGATGGACCCGCCAGGAGCTGGCTACTCAACACGGGCTCATGGATTTACCGGCCTCGGATCGTGTCGGATTGCACATTGAGTACAACCGTGTGACCGACTCGTATGTTTACGTGTCGGGAAATCAAAATGTCACGAATCGGGCCGAGTTGGAAGTGTACTTGCAGCAAATGCATTCCGTCACTTTAGAACAATGCCAGGATTTTTACAATAGCATTGAGTACGATTTGATGGATCTCTTGTTGGAAGAGAAAATCATTCACTGGCCTGGACGTCGGAGCATGACCATCCCAGGTTCTCCATACCAGCCTGGCGATCCGCTTTGCATCATGTGGAATCAACCCTATACCATCAAAGTGTGTCAAACCATGTTCACCGGTGGCGGCATTTCATTTGGAGGTTGTGTATGTTCTTCCTATCACCCGATCAAGGAGTTTGGCGATGTGCATCGTCTGCAAGCTGTGGAGAAGAGAGCTCGGCAAATCATGAAGAATGCTCAAGTTGCTGTACGGTGTGAAGCGATGAGGAAATGGCAACGTGAGACAGAAGGACTGTCTGCAGTTGTGTCTGTCTTTGCATCTAAATTATCCACGGACGAGCAACAAAGTATCTTGGAAGAATATCCAGCACTTGTGCAAATCCCTATTTGCAAGGGCATGTACAATGGACAATGCCGCGATTCGGCGAACTGTACGTCGGGAGATTTGCATCCTCCGCCTTCTCTGTTGGGAGGCAGCGATGACTGTGAAGGAGCTCCCATCCCAATGAAGAAAGGCTCAAACATCAACAAATTCATCATGCCGACATTCGCGTGGCGCGCGGACGCCGAAGAAATCGAACGTAACTATTTGCCGGCTCGTCTGCGCAAAATGTGGAGCCAAGTGTCATCTGCGGCGGCTTCCGCGTCTATGCCCGCATCCGCGTCTTTCTCCAGCCCCGCAGCGCCCGCTCCTTTCATTGATCAAGAGTTGAAGGCACAGTTGCAATATGAAAAAGAACTCCTCCGTGCCAATTCACGGCCTTACGGTCGACACGTCACTAACGTTCACATGGCTTCCTGTTCTAGCTCCTCTAGCTCTTCTAGCTCCTCTAGTTCCGCTTGTTCCTCCAGTTCGTCTTCTAGTTTGTCCGGTCGCCGGCCCGAGTTGCGTTGGTAGAAGGGGACAAATTACACATACATTTTATTATTGCTTATTTTCGAGAGTGTGGTCAGACGACACGAGACAAAACCGGTCTACTTGCCGCCCTTCTTGCCCTTGCCTTTGCTCTTGGCCTTCTTGCTGCCCTTCTTGCTGCCCTTGCTGCCCTTGCTCTTGCTCTTCTTGCCGCCCTTTCGGCTTCCCTTCTTGCTGCCGCTGCGCTTCTTCTTCTTGCCCGAAGACTCGGATTCCGATCCCGAAGCATCCTTGGATTTCTTCTTGGCCTTGCCACCCGCACGAGAGGCTTTCTCCAATCTGCTGCCCTTTTGCAAGATGCTCGGGTTAGCGCCTCCTGTTTCAGCGTACTCCACGCTAGCAGCACTGACGCGACCGCCTTTGATGGCGCCACCTTTGAATCCATGAGAGCTGAGCAACGCCTTGTTCAGGTCAGTGGTCGAGAGTGTTTGCTTCTTAGCGGGCATGACGCTTTCAGCTTCTCGGATCAAGTGTTCAGCATACATTTTCAAAATGTCGACCATGAGCTGAGCTCCAGCTTGGCCCACGCGAACGTCACCATGACGCTCCTTCATGAATCGCTTGACTTTGCCAACAGACATCACCGGGTCACGAATACCCTTCTTGCGAACAACCTTTTGCTTTGTAGCCATTGCGGAATGGAACAGGTCTTACTATGTGACACGGAGGCCAGAATCTTTTTTCGCAAATCTAAATCTCGCCTCGAAAACGAGACAAAGGACGAGTTCATGCCCCGCACTCGCAGTCGCTCGCGCGGTGGCTCGCGCAGTGGCTCGCGCACCAGAAAATCGACAGCCCAATCATGTGAATTGACGGCCGGTGAGACCAAGGAAACTGAGCATCAAGTTTCGGTCTGTGTCAAGGAACGTTTGAAACCTTACTCCAGTCCAAAAGGCTTATCAGAACTCGGTGCTGGACAGTTTGGCTGTACATTCAAGCTTGATTGCACTCAACACCCTTATGCTATCAAGGTAGAAAAGACACAGCTCGACCACAGCCATGAAACCCGACAGGAGGCCTTCCTCGCCTGGTATTTGACGGCCAAGCATCACATTTTAGGTGTGACAAAAACCTTTTTCTACACGACTGTCAATCGTCTTCCTTCCTCTCTTTCTCGACAGATGGATGAAAAATGCGTGGCGCTCGCCGAGGATTGGCAAAAGAAACGTGGCATTCTTGGAATTACAGCTTCCGAATTCCTATCAGGAGGATCCGTGCTGAAACTACCAAAGGCTCAACTCGATGCATTTGTGTTTTCACTGCTCGTATCGAGCATCCAAATCCATCAACTGGGTGTCAAACACAATGACTTGAAGCCTGAAAACTTGTTAATGACGAATGCAGTCGCGGCATGTATTTCGATTGTATCTTACAAGCGGCAACGTTGGCAATTGCCTACCGGGAAAGCTACGGCCAAGATCATCGACTGGGGTTTAGCGACTTATCCAGCCATTAGTCTGAGCCGAAAGACATGGTCTTGGGCGACCCCTGCATACTTGCCGCCAGAGTTCTTTTTGGAATCTCATGTGAGATTTGATGCTGATGAACAGGATTACTTTTGGTCTAAGGCTGCTCCGAAACATCGGGATTATTCAGCGGATACATATGCAGTTGGGTTGACTTGTATTTGCACTTGCATTGGTGAAGAGTTGGCTGAGACGGAAGACAGCCTGCTTGTGAAATTGTTGCTTGAACTACAAAAGCAGGCGGGGCAAGAGGATGATCCCTTTTTGGACTGGGATCGAGGAGCGGTCATGGTGCTGGCTGTGCAATATCTCTTGCAGAGAGACGCGGAATTACCTCGCTATGTGGATGAGATGCTGGATACCGTGTTCTTTCAGTCCAAACCCTTCGATCTGACCAGAACAAAAGTCATTCGTTCCATTCAAAAAGTATTCAAAAGCATACGCGAGAAACTGGACGCGGCTACCTCTGCCCCCTTATTTGAGTGTTTACAAGCCCTTTGTGCTTGGAAGCCGAATGACAGGAACGAATTAGGCATTTTACGCTCTTCCGCTCTATTCAATCAATTTGTCACTGCGCGAGACGAGACAGCTATAGCTCTAGCGCCCCCTCCGGCCAGCGCAGGTCAGCTAAAGAAACTTGCCCAAGAACAAGAAACAGCCGAAAAGGAGTTCGTCCAAGAAATGGCCGAGTTAGCCTTCTAAATGAGATATGGCGGGCAGTCCGACGGACTCGGACGTGGACTGATGATTCGCACTTCATTCTCAGTTGCGAATTGAATATGCTTTTTGCTAATGGCACGCTGCGGAACTGGCTGTTTTTGCAAGGCGGGCGCAATGACGACTTGAAAATTGTTGGAAGCTGTAGCACTGGAAGTGACCGTTGTAGAGGTGCTGTTGACATTCGCAATTGTTCCTGCAACAGTTCCTGGGGCGCTAGAAGCGAGGGAAAGGAGCGGGTAGTCCAGGTTCATAGGGAAGGCCTGTAGTGAAATTCGGCGCCGTTCATGTCCATATGTCCCATCGCCGCGTCTTGTGTTGACAGAGAATGAGACATGATCTTCGGGTAGAAGAAACCAGGTTACAGCTGTAATGGTGGTGTCACGTAGTGAAGTATCCTCGACGTGGGAAATAACATCATTTGCCCCAATGGCATTCAAGCTAACGTTGGGATGTATAGCGTCACGTCCAGCAATAAACTTACCAAACAAATCACGGTCTCTGCGGTTTTCCACCGGCCAAATCAATTGCTGCAATGCCGTGTATTGTGCAAATGTAGCTCCTACATACGCCTTGACCCAATCCCCATCCCCATCGACGTGCGCGCGACCCCGGCGAATCACAGTGAAATCGTGTCGTCCATGTGTGACATGCTCATTGTGGTTTCGAATGTTGCGTTCCCGATCTCGCTCCTCAAGAACACTCAATGTTGTTCCAACGATCCGCGACATCATGTAGGATGAAATTCCGCCTCCAAAACTCTCCAGGATTTGATCCGAGTCAGCAATAGAAAAGGTAAACATTCCGATGACTTTTCCGTCATCATTCAGAATAGGTGAGCCAGAATTGCCATGGAAGGCAGGAGCTGAGATGAGGACACTTTCAATAACGTCTACACCATCTGGATCAGTCCAAATGTTGTCTCGCAAAACACCAGCTGATGCACTTTGTTGATTTTGTCCAAGAGCATCGCCAATCACAGTGACGCGTGATCCAATGGCTTGTTTGCGAGAATCTTCGAACTTCAAATAGGAGTTATCACGCAGGCCAGGAATGCGGAGCAGGGCTACGTCAGCAGCTCCATCTACGCCCAAAATGTCAGCAGGGGCAATAATGGTTTCTCTATTGCGATGCGGATCTGTGTAAGTCACGCGCACATCTGCAGCTCGGGGGTATTTTCCAGGCGATACAGGGGTCTGGGAGGAATCCGGTGAATTGTCAATGACCGCATGCGCAGCAGTCACAAAGTGTCCTCGATCTGTCACAAAGAAGCCTGAACTGACGAAGAAAACATCGCCTTCGTTGCGTTTGAAGCGAACCGTGATGGAGACCACAGCGTCGTGTCTGGATGGCCACAAATTTCTTGTATGCTTGCGAGCTTCTACAGCAATCACGAGGGCTGCGATGCCGATAGCTAAAGCGGCGGCTGTGAGCAATGAAATTACAATAGTGCCGACTTGATCATAAGGCATTGTCTGCGGGGCAGATGATGCTAATTCATTTGGATACGCTTGGCCTGGGTATCCTGCATAGTCCGTGGCACCTCCCGATTGAAAAGACGAAAATAAGTCCATCACGCGATGGTCTTCCTTGGTATTATTTGGCTTTGCGTATTTTCTTCGGAGACATCGCACCGACATGATAACACCATGTGAAACATCGAATAAAATTAGACAATGCTGTGCTCGGGCGAGACACAAGAATAGAAAATAGAGATTCCCACCCACCTTCTGATCGCTGGACCAACTGTGCAAAGGCTGTCGCCCACATTCCACAGTAACCAACCTCAATTGTTCTTGCTTTTTCTTTCGCTTCGACCATTTGAGGGCCAAACATGATGTAATAGTCTGCTTCCTTCTTCTTTGCTTGCTTAATGTTTCGGAAAGCCATGGATAGCGGAATATAGGTGACGCTTGGATCGACGGTCAGTAAAGTTGAAGTTAACAGCTTGTCAATATCCACATTCCGAACCCACTTGTAATGCAGATCCTCCACGTTGCCGACAAGATCAATCCGTGTGACTTCACGCTTGTTTCTGTTCATAATCAACAGCTGAACATGCCCGGCTGCTTGTTCCCTCATCCGATCATGTACATAGATCGGTAGACAAGGCATAGTGTCTGCTACACTCAACCATTTTCTGAGTAGCTGATGTACTTGTTCACTAGAGCGTCCCATCGCCTCTAAATCATGGGCAAACTCTATGCGATCAGCATCACTTTTACATTCTAGAGACGTCTCATCGTCACTGTCGCTGTCCCAAAGAGATTGAACTGCTAAAACGGGTTGTACGTGTTTGTTCAATCGTTTGAGCGCAGCATCTTGTGAGCCTCGTAGCCTTTCCACTGTCGATTCATGGCTGCTTGCAAACTTGATGCATTTAGGTACAAATCCTGCTTTAGCCACAAAATGATCTGGATCTGCTCGATCCCAGCTTGGAACTACCGTTAATCCCATTGCAATATCTTTTGGCAATAGTTTATGCTTGGCCCACAAGTCTCGAAACGACGATTGGACCAACGGATGCTCCTCTTCATCTTCCTTGGTAAAACGTGGGCACTCGTCACCGTCCTTCAGTTTCAATTTCTTGTACATTTCTTCTATCATCAGATCTACGGCCGTGTTGGCGCTGTCTGCATCGCCAGCATCGGACTGGACAGATTTGCGGGACATGGTTGTTTCCTCACAATTCTGCGGTTTTATCACTTTCTAGAAATGATATGAAATTTACTACCGTGCCGTGACTGAGACACATCACTTTTCGGAAATGATGCGCTTTTGTTAGCCTAGTCTGATAGCCTCTAGCCTTGTGCAGTCGCAGCGCGGCCACACAAAAAATCTCAAACACAGCATTCGCACGCGCGATGAAAAAGATTTCTGCTGTGTGTTTCGATGCCATGGGCCCAGATGAAATTTACGGGCAGGCCCTACTGGGTGTCGACGCCTTGTGTATTACGAACAGTCGAGCCTACTTGAGTCGCTCAGGTACGGACGCCAGCGAGCGCATATCGTGTGTGTGTATTGCATGTGGTGTGCAGATGTGCCAATGGTGAATGGCGTGATGGATACGCGTATGGGTCCTGCCCTACGTGGACATCGGCAAGACAGATGCCCCACGTGTGGTTTACCCGTGCTGGACAAGTCTGATTGGAAGGGCGATGGCGATACTTGTCCAGGTCATTTTGGTTACATTGAGTTGGCCGAGGCCATGTTTCATCCTCTTTTTCTCACCGCTTTACTGAAATTCCTCAACTGCATCTGCCCTCACTGTGTGGATCTCGTGTTTGACGAAGAGAACTCAGCACCATTCAAAGCCATTCAGCAGTACAATCGTGATTCCGAGGAAGCCTCCGCGGCTGTCACTGGCAGCAGTCGAACATCGGCCTCGGAAGCTGCTGCACCTGGCGCTGCAATGTTGGATATTGGTTTTGGCAAGCTTACAAAATTTGCAGACTTGGCAGAGTCTGTATTCAAATCACAACGCCTTTGTCATCATGCAAACTGTGGTGGTCCGTTGGCGAAATGGACTTTCACTGGTAAGACAAGCAAGGGCGGCAGTGCGGAAGACGTGGCTTGGAAACTGAAACGTGTGTATGCCAAGCCCAAAGGCAAGATTGATCAACAAGCAGCTATCAATGATTGGAGTGATAGATATTTTACGGCCAAGGAGGTGCTCGAGCTCCTCAAGCGAGCACATCCTACAGAGCGTCGACAAGTGTATGATGGATCAGCGGAGAAACGAGAAAGCCTTACTTCTACACTGGGCATTGGCTCCAACCCGTTGTTTTGGATTTTGACACGTCTTCCTATTTTGCCCCCTGTTGATCGTCCCTCACAATTTGATTTGTCTAATGGCAAGGACGCTGCTCTTGATGACACGAGCAGGTTCTATTCTGACATTATCACTCAGAACGAAGAGTTACAGGCCAAGGTGAAAATGACAGGCACACCAGACTCCATCATCCAAGGGCCTCGCGCTAATCTCAACAATCTCATC
>Ga0182030_10000456_pt1 | contig 76229 bp, 66 predicted proteins | sample 812S3MmetaG_FD_121299 | JGI IMG/M metagenome (GOLD analysis project Ga0182030, IMG submission 121299) | Permafrost microbial communities from Stordalen Mire, Sweden - 812S3M metaG (Illumina Assembly) | ecosystem: Environmental > Terrestrial > Soil > Wetlands > Permafrost | place: Sweden...
ATCTGACCCGCGAGTCGGTGCTCGGATCGGGACTCGCCGCGGAAACGCCGGGAATGGATTTGCAGCGCGCCTGCGGCACCAGTCTCGAGGCGGCAATCCTGCTCGGCAATAAGATCGCGCTGGGGCAGATCGACAGCGCCATAGCCGCGGGCGTGGACACCGTCAGCGACCCGCCTGTCGTCTATCCGAAGAGTTTCCAGCAAATGCTGCTGCGAAGTTACCGCGGCAAGTCGATGGGCCAGCGCATGGGTCCGTGGTTCGGCCTGCGTCCGAAGAATCTGCGTCCGGTGCTGCCCGGAATCGCCGAGCCTCGCACCGGTCTTTCAATGGGGGAAAGCGCGGAGCTGATGGTGAAGACCTGGGGCATCACCCGCGCGGACCAGGATCAATTGGCGCTGGAAAGTCATCAAAAGGCGGCGGCCGCTTACGCTTCGGGGTTCTACAAAGGCCTGGTGCAGGACTATCTCGGGCTCTCGCAGGACAACAACATCCGCAGCGATACCTCTCTGGAGAAACTGGCCAAGCTGCGGCCGGTGTTCGATACGTCGGCTGCCGGAACCCTGACCGCGGGGAATTCCACCCCGATGACCGACGGCGCCTCTGCCGTGCTGCTCGCAAGCGAAGAGTGGGCCCGGGAGCACGATCTGCCCGTGCAGGCCTACTTGAGCTACGGCAAGGTGGCCGCGGTCGACTTCGTCGACAAGAAAGAGGGCCTGCTCATGGCGCCGGCCTATGCCGTGCCGCGCATGCTGAGCGACGCGAATCTCAAGCTGCAGGATTTCGATTTCTACGAGATCCACGAGGCGTTCGCCGGACAGGTGCTGTGCAGCCTCAAGGCCTGGGCCGATCCCGTTTTCTGCCGCGATAAACTGAAGGTGCCGGGAGCGCTCGGAACCATCGATCGGTCGAAACTCAATGTAAAGGGCGGCAGCATCGCCATCGGCCATCCGTTCGCCGCCACCGGGACGCGAATCGTCGCCACCCTGGCAAAGATTCTCGAGGAGAATCAGGCGAAGCGGGGATTGATCTCGGTGTGCACGGCCGGAGGCATGGGCGTCACCGCGATTCTCGAGCGTTGACCGCATTCATTAAAGCGCTATCCTTTGCGCCCACTCATCGAGGACTTGCAGGTCTATGGCACTTAACGTTGAACTTACCGCGGCCGACGGACATCGGCTTTCGGCGTACCTGGCCGAACCGAAGGACAAGCCGCGCGGCGGCATCGTCATCATCCAGGAGATATTCGGCGTCACGCGCCATATCCGCGCGGTGACCGATCAGTACGCCGCGGCCGGATTTCTCGCCATCGCGCCGGCGCTCTTCGATCGGGTTGAGCGCAATGTCGATGTCCCGTACACCGATATGAAAAAGGGCTTCAGCTACGTGCAGGCCCTGAAAGAGGACCAGATAATGGCCGACGTGCGGGCCGCCGCCGATCGCGTCGCCGCCGCCGGCAAGGTCGGTGTCGTGGGATTTTGCTGGGGAGGCACCATGGCGTATCTCGCCGCGGCGCGCCTGCATATCGCCGCCGCGGTCGCCTACTATGGCGGCGGCATCCATAATCATACCGGCGAAAAGCCCCGCGTCCCGGTCATGTTTCATTTCGGCGAAAAAGACGCTCACATTCCGCCGTCCGCCGTGGCGAAGATCAAAGCGGCCTTTCCCGAAGGCATTTATCATCTATACCCGGCGGATCACGGTTTCAACTGCACCGACCGCGCGAGTTTCGAACCCGCCAGCGCGAAGCTCGCGCTGGAACGCAGCCTGGAATTCCTGCATCGGAACGTGGGCTGACGAGAAACCACATGAAACTCAAAGATCCCCTTCTACTGCGCGAGCTGTGCTTCATCGACGGCGCATGGGCGTCTGCCGACGGCGGCGGCACCCTGAATGTTCAAAATCCGGCCACGGCCGCCGCGCTCGGTCGCATTCCAAACATGGGTGCGGCCGAGACTCGCCGCGCCATCGCGGCCGCCGGCGCGGCGCTGCCCGCCTGGGCGGCCCGCACCGCCAAGGATCGCGCCACCACACTGCGGCGCTGGTTCGATTTGATGCTGGTGCATCAAGAAGACCTTGCCACCCTCATGACCGCGGAGCAGGGCAAGCCGCTCGCGGAATCGAAAGGAGAAATCCTTTACGCCGCTTCCTTCATCGAATGGTTTGCGGAGGAAGCGAAGCGCATCTACGGCGACGTCATCCCGGGCCACCAGCCGGACAAGCGCATTCTCGTGCTGCGCCAACCGGTGGGCGTGGTCGCAGCCATCACGCCTTGGAATTTCCCGGCCGCCATGATCACGCGCAAAGCCGGGCCCGCCCTCGCGGCGGGATGCACCATGGTCTGCAAGCCCGCGACGCAGACGCCGTATTCCGCGTTGGCACTGGCGGAATTGAGCCACAGAGCCGGAATCCCCAAAGGGGTGTTCAATGTCATCACCGGATCCGCTGCCGCCATCGGCGGCGAAATGACGTCGAACCCGACGGTGCGCAAACTCACCTTCACCGGGTCCACGGAAATCGGCAAGAAGTTGATGGCGCAATGCGCCGGCACGGTGAAGAAGATCTCGTTGGAACTCGGCGGCAACGCGCCTTTCATCGTTTTCGACGACGCCGATCTCGACGCGGCGGTTCAGGGCGCCATCGCCAGCAAGTATCGAAACACCGGCCAGACCTGCGTCTGCGCCAACCGCCTGCTGGTGCAATCGGGGGTGTACGAGGAATTTGCGGCGAAGCTCACGGAGGCAGTGCGCAAATTGCGCGTGGGCGACGGACTGGCCGGCGTCACCGACCAAGGACCGCTGATCGACGCCAAGGCGGTCGCCAAGATCGAAGAGCACATAGCGGATGCCGTGGCGAAGGGCGCCACCGTCGCGCTGGGCGGCAAGCGGCATGCCCTTGGAGGGACTTTTTTCGAGCCCACCATCCTCACGCAGGTGACGCCCAAGATGATGGTGGCGCGCGAGGAGACCTTTGGACCCGTCGCTCCTCTGTTCAAATTTCAAACGGAGGCCGAGGCCATCGCCATGGCGAACGACACCGAGTTCGGCTTGGCCGCCTACGTGTATACGCGCGACCTGGCGCGCAGCTGGAGGGTATCGGAGGCCATCGAATACGGCATCGTCGGACTGAACACCGGCATCATTTCCACCGAAGTGGCGCCGTTCGGCGGGGTCAAGGAATCGGGAATCGGGCGCGAAGGGTCGAAATACGGAATCCTCGACTACACCGAGATGAAGTACGTCTGTGTCGGTGGAGTGAGCTGACACAGCGGTGCTCGGCCGGTTCCTGGAATTCTCGTTGCCGGTGCCGGATGTCCGGGCATCGCTGGAATTTTACGGCAGGCTCGGATTCTCCGAAGCGCAAGTCGGAGAAGCATGGCCGCACCCCTATGCAGTGGTCACGGATGGCAGGATTTGCCTAGGACTGCACCAGCAGGACATGCCCGCCCCCGCGATGACGTACGTAAAGCCGGGGCTGCTGAAGCACCTGCCCTCGTTGGAAAAGCTGGGCGTGGAATTTGAGTTTCATCGCCTTGGCAATGACGTGTTCAACGAGGTCGGCTGGTTCGATCCCTCGGGTCAGCTGATCCGGCTCATCGAAGCGCGAACCTTTTCACCCAGCAAGAGGCTCGGCACCGAACTGTCTGGGTGCGGTTATTTTTCGGAGATCGCGCTGCCGGCACCCGACTTCGAACTATCGAAGTCATACTGGGAACAATTCGGCTTCGTCGCAATCGACGAGACGGACGGCGCACTGCCGCATCTCTCGTGTACCAGCGACTACTTGGATCTCGGGCTGTACCGGCCCTCGCATCTGCGCCGCTCGACGCTGCGCTTCGAGGTCGACGACGTCGCAGGCACGCTGGCCCGCCTGGCCGAAGCCGGCATATCGCCGGCGGGTGAAATACCCGCGCCGCTGCGCAGCGTGCCCGCCGCCATGTTGATGGCGCCCGAAGGGACGCCGATTCTGCTGTCCTTAAGGGCGGTATTCTGACTCCAGGCTAACCCCGGATCGCGACGATCGTGAATTTGACGGTGATGGCATCCTGAACCTGCAGTGCGCCCAGCATCAGGCTGTAGGGAGTGAGCCCGAGATCCGATTGGCGCAGCTCCGCCGATCCGGTCGCCGTCAGGCGCTGCGAATCCTTCTGCAGCGTGAAGGGAAGGATCTTGGTCGACTCGTGTCCCGCGACCTCGATGACGACGGCGGCGCTCATCTCGCCCGTGCCCTGCGTCACTGGCCGGACGGTGACGGCCGTGCTCTTGACGGCAATCGCGGGAAAGTCCGCGGCGTCGAGCAGCGCCGGGCTCAGCATATTCTGCAGGGTGCCGGCTTTCGCGTCGTCCGGAACAGCATTGTCGAATGCCGCTCCTTCCTCGTGCCGCGCAGCGGCATCGTCCACCACGAAGGAAGCGGCCGGCAGCGTCAGCCAAAAGCTGCCGGCTCCCGCCGAGAGATTCACTTCTCCGCGCAGCGCTCGATTGACCACGACGTGGTTGTGGCCCAAGCGCGCCAGCGGACCGGCCCGGTAGACCAGGACCCGCACCTCCGAGCCGGCCCCATCGATGCGATACGTTTCCCCGGACGCCGGCAACATCGCGGCTCCCCCTGCGTCGCCGGGCTTTTGCGGCTCGTGCGGACGCGGGCGGGGAGCGCCGCAAGCAGCCAACATCAGTATCAGGGCGCCGACGGCGGACCTTTTGAACACGAGCATCGCTCTGCTGTCTTGTTAGACTAGGACGGGTGCAGTTTGCACGCGGAGCTTGAAGCATGCCAAGTCGTATCCCGCCGGCGCGCTACGGTGCGGTCGCACAAGCGTTCCATTGGATCATCGCGGCGCTGGTCGTGACTCAATTCGTCCTTGCCAATCTGGAAGTCGATCTGCCCATCGGCGCCCACAAGCTGGCGCTGCTCGCACGCCACAAGAGCGTGGGCATGACCATACTGATGCTGGCGGTACTGCGCCTGCTCTGGCGGCTGTGGAATCCGCCGCCCGCGCTGCCCGTCGGCATGAAACCCATCGAGCGTACCCTTGCCCGGGCCAGCCATTACACATTCTATGTGCTGCTGTTCGCCATGCCGGTCACCGGCTGGATGATGTCGTCGGCCAAGAATTATTCGGTCAGCTGGTTCGGATTGTTCACCTGGCCCAATCTCATCGGCGAGAACGAGGCAGCCTTCCATCTGCTTCACACCACGCATGAAACATTGAGCGATGTTCTTTTCGCCGTCGCCGTGCTGCACATCCTGGCGGCGCTCAAACATCATTTTTGGAACAAGGACAACGTGTTGTTGCGCATGCTGCCGTTCACCAAGTCGGAGAGATCATGATGAAGCCATCCCTGTCGGTGCTGGCCTTGGCCGTCTCCTCTGTTCTGTTGACCGGCGCGGCCGGCGTGGCGGGCGCCGCAGGCGGCACGGCAGCGTATACCGCGGACCCGCAGCAGAGCCGGCTCGAATTCGCCGGCGTCCAAGCCGGGGCGGAATTCAAGGGCGTCTTCAAAAATTTCACCGCCGCCATCGAGTTCGCCCCGGACGCGCTCGCGAATGCCCGCTTCGATGTGCAGATCGACTTGAAATCCGAGGACACCGGCGACAAGGACCGGGATACGACCATTCGGGGTGCCGACGTTTTCGATGTGGCCCGCTGGCCGACGGCCCACTACGTCACCCGCACCTTTTCGAAAACGGCCGCCGGCTTTACGGCCGTCGGCGCATTGACGCTGCGCGGCGTCACCAAGGACGTTCCGATCGATTTTCGCTTCGCGCAGACCGCAGCGGGTGCCAAGCTCGAAGGAAGCGCCAAGCTCAAGCGGCTCGATTTCGGCGCCGGACAAGGCGACTGGAAGAGCACCGACGAGGTCGCCGACGCCGTGAAAATCAACTTCTCGCTGGTGCTCAAGCCCAAGACCTGACGGTATGCCGCGCACGCGGCAGAATGGCTTGGGAAACGCCTTCTCGTGCCGGAGTTGCGCTCGATCGCCTAGCGGACGGGGAGTTCGCGCGATTTTTGCACCGTGCGCAGAGCGAAGCTCGAGTGCACGCGCGCAACATTCGGCAGGCGGGTGAGATGCTGGCTGTGCAGCCGCTCGAAGTCCGCGGTATCGGCCAGCACCACCCTCAGCAAATAATCGTACTCGCCCGACATGAGATAGCACTCCATGACCTCGGGAACTTTGCGCGCCGCTTCCTCGAAGGCGTGCAGGTGCGCCTGTTCCTGGCGCTCCAGGGTGATGTTGACGAACACATTCACGGGGCATCCCGCTTTCTGCTGATTGATGAGCGCCGTATAGCCTTCGATGAAGCCGCCTTCCTCGAGCGCCCGCACCCGCCTCAGGCACGCGGATTCGGACAGGCTCACGCTTTCCGCCAACTGGCTGTTGGTGATGCGGCCGTTGAGCTGCAGTGCGCGGACTATCGCGTGATCGTAGCGATCCAGATTCATTTTGGCATTCCCGGTAGCGTCTCGGCGCTTTCTTGCGTTTATGAGCCGATGTGCGGCATATAGTGCCAATATTGCACGCCAATCGCCCGCATTTTGCAACTTTCCAGCGGCCCGCTTGAGTCACCTTAGGCCCGTCGTCCTAGGCTGGCCAACGGAGATCCCAATGAAAATCGGCGTCCCAAAAGAAATCAAGATTCATGAGTATCGGGTCGGCCTGGTGCCGGCGGGGGTCCGGGAACTGGTCGACGCCGGCCATCAGGTGCTCGTTCAGAGCGGAGCGGGATCGGGAATCGGTTTCGACAATTCTCACTATCAGTCGGCCGGCGCCACCGTCGCCGAACGGGCCGAAGACATCTTCGCGAACGCCGATCTGATCGTTAAGGTCAAGGAGCCGCAGTTGGCGGAGTGCAGGCTGCTGCGCGGCGGTCAAACCCTGTTCACCTATCTGCACCTGGCGGCCGATCGCGACCAGGCCCAGGCGCTGCTGGCCTCGGGAGGCACGGCCATCGCCTACGAGACCGTCACCGCACCCGACGGCTCGCTGCCCTTGCTGACGCCGATGAGCGAAGTGGCCGGACGCATGTCCGTGCAGGTCGGCGCCAACAGTCTGCAAAAAGCGAATGGCGGTTTCGGCGTGCTGCTGGGCGGCGTACCCGGAGTGGCGCCCGCCAAAGTGGTCGTGCTGGGCGGCGGCGTCTCGGGGACTCACGCCGCGGAGATGGCCGTCGGACTGCGCGCCGATGTCACCGTGGTCGATCGATCGGTCAAGCGCCTGCGCGAGCTGTCCTCGATCTTCGGCAACCAGCTGAAAACCGTCTACTCCACCGCCCACGCCATCGAAGAACTCGTGCGCGACGCCGACCTTGTGATCGGAGCCGTGCTCATCGCCGGTGCGGCTGCGCCGAAGCTCGTGACTCGGGCGATGGTCAAGACCATGAAAGCCGGAGCCGTCCTGGTGGACATCGCCATCGATCAGGGCGGCTGCTTCGAGACCAGCCGGCCGACCACTCATGCCGAGCCGACCTACGTGCTCGACGGCGTGATCCACTACTGCGTCACGAATATGCCGGGAGCCGTGCCGCGCACCTCCACCTTTGCGTTGACCAATGCCACGCTGCCATACGTCAGGGCGATCGCCGACCACGGTTGGCAGCGCGCCCTCGCCAACGACCCTGGATTGGCCCGGGGCCTCAACGTTCACGCCGGCCACTTGACCCACGAGGCCGTCGCCAGCGCGCTCGGCCTGGAATTCCGGGCCTTTCGCGCAGCCTAGCGGAACAGCGCGCCCGATCGACGCCGTCGTCTGCGCGCGGCGCGGCGCGGCGTCGCGTCGGTGCATATTGCTACTATACGATCGATCAATTACTCTTCGCACACTTTGAGCAGCCGCCGCAAGCAAGGGATCCGCCATGGCGCGCAATCCGCGCTTTGATGTTTTGTTCGAGCCGGTTCGTATCGGGCCGGTGACGGCGCCGAATCGCTTCTATCAAGTTCCGCACGCCAGCGGCATGACCAATGCGCTGCCGCAGGTCCGCGCGGGCTTCCGCGAGACCAAGGCCGAAGGCGGCTGGGGCGTCGTTTGCACGGGAGCGGTCTCCATCCATCCCAGCTCGGATGACTCCCCATTGCCGTTCGCCACCCTGTGGGACGACAAGGACATTCGCTCGCACGCCTTGATGACCGATGCGGTGCATCGGCATGGGGCCCTGGCAGGAATCGAACTGTGGCATGGCGGAGCGTGCACGCTCAACCGTACCAGCCGGATCGCGCCTTTGTCGCCCTCAGGTCTGCCATGGCTGTCGACGCATTTGGGATTCATGGGCAATCTGCGTCCGCGCGCCATGGACAACGCCGACATTCAGGACTTGCTGCGCTGGCAGGCGGCCGGAGCGCGCCGCGCCATGCGGGCCGGCTTCGACATCGTCTACGTCTATGCCGGCATGGGCTACCTGCCCTATGAATTTTTATTGCCCGAATACAACCACCGCACCGACGCTTACGGCGGATCGATCGAGAATCGCGTTCGGCTGGTGCGCGAACTGCTGGACGTCACGCGCGACGCCGTCGGCGATAAGTGCGCCGTCGCGCTGCGCATCAGCATGGAGGAATTGCGCGGCAGGCCCGGCAGGAATGCCGCCTCCGAGGCGCACGAAGTCGTGTCCCTGCTCGCGGACATACCCGATCTGTGGGACGTCAAGATGGATTCCAGTCCCACCGACTGCGCGCCCTCGCGATTTTCCCCCGAAGGCAGCCACGAGCCCATCATCAACTTCGTCAAGCAGCTGACCCGGCGGCCGGTGGTCGGCGTGGGCCGCTTCACTTCGCCGGATGTGATGGTCTCGCAGGTCAGGCGCGGGATACTCGATTTGATCGGCGGTGCCCGGCCGTCGATCGCGGACCCGTTCCTGCCGAGGAAAATCGACGAGGGACGCGAGCACGAGATTCGCGAGTGCATCGGCTGCAACATCTGCATATCGAGCTGGCATGACGGAGTGCCGGTGCGGTGCACCCAGAACCCGACCGCCGGAGAAGAGTGGCGCCGCGATTGGCATCCGGAGCGCTTTGCGCCGCCCGGAAGCGACTCATCCGTCCTGATCGTCGGCGGCGGACCCGCGGGGTTGGAGTGCGCCACCACCCTCGCCCGCCGCGGCTATACCGTGACCCTTGCGGATTCCGCCGGCGAATTCGGCGGCCGCCTTCGTTTCGAGACTGCTCTCCCCGGCCTCAAGACCTGGGGCCGCGTGGCCGATTGGCGCTTGGGCCAATTGCGAGAGAGGCCCAACGTCAGCATGTATCCCGGCAGCGCGCTCGGCGTGGACGACATCCTCGGACTGGAACACCGCCAGGTCGTGGTCGCAACCGGCGCGCGATGGACCAAGATGCTGTACTCCACGCTGGAATTTGCGGTGGGCGAACTCGACGGGCCCGCCGTTTACACTCCCGATGACCTGGCGGACGGCGTTGTCCCCGAAGGTCCCGTCATGGTGTTCGATTTCGACAACTACTATTTGGGCGGCGCCATCGCGGAGCAACTGGCGAAATCGGTGGGCAATGTGGCCTATGTCACTCCCGCAGGCAATGCGTCGGCCTGGACGTTCATGACCAATGAGCTGCCGCTGGTGCATCGGGCCCTGGTCAAGGCGGGCGTGCCCATTCATACGCTGCAGCGCGTGGCGGCGTTCGATGGGGAAGCCGCGACGCTCGCCGATGTCTACAGCGGCACCGAAAAGCGGATTGCCTGCCGTTCGCTGGTCATCGTCGGAGTGCGCAAGCCGCGGGACGAGCTTTATCACGCGCTCATCGCCCGCGGGCCGGAATTGGAAAAAGCAGGCATCTCCGCGGTCACGCGCATCGGCGATGCGCTTGCGCCCGGTGCGATTGTGCACGCCGTGCACAGCGGACACCGTTACGCGCGCGAGCTCGACACCGTCCCCGGTTCCGCGCCCTATACTCGAGACTTTCCGGTATGAACGCCATGACATTGGAGCCCTCTCTTCCCTCCAGCTGGTATCGCAGTGCGGAGGTCTTCCGCGCGGAGAAGGAACGCATATTCTGCCGCGAGTGGATCGCGGTGTGCCGCGACGAGGAATTGCCCAATAGCGGCGATCATCTCGTGTTGGATGTGCTCGGGGAGAGCATCTTGCTGGTGCGCAACCGCGAAGGTCGATTGCGCGCGTTCTATAACGTCTGCCGGCATCGCGGTTCGCGCCTCTGCCGCACCGCTGCGCAAAGGGATGCGCTCGGCGTGGCGCTGCCCGGAGGAATCACTCCGAACCGCCTCATCGTATGCCCCTACCACCAGTGGTCGTATGACTTCAACGGCGCACTGGTGGCCGCGCCCCACCTGAACGCCGCCGACGGATTCAACAAGCAGGACTATCATCTGTATCCGGTCGGCGTCGACACCTGGGGCGGATTCGTGTTCTTGAATCTGACGCCGGCCGAGGCCAAGCCTCTGGCCGAACAGTTGAACGGGATTCCGGGCCGGTTGCAGCGCTATCCCTTGGGCGGCCTGCGAGTCGGGGCCACGATCGTTTATGAAGTCGAAGCCAACTGGAAGATCATCTGCGAGAACTACAACGAGTGCTACCACTGCGGCGGCGTTCATCCCGAGTTGTGCGCGGTGGTGCCTTCCTTCCGCGAGGCGGGCGGCGCCGGTCTGGATTGGAGCCGCGGCATCCCTCATCGCGAAGGCGCCTATACGTTCACCCACAGCGGCACCACGGTGCGGCGCCCCTTTCCGGGCCTGGATGCGGACGAGCAGGTGCGCCACAAGGGCGAATTGGTGTATCCGAACCTGTTCTTGAGCGTAGCCTGCGATCACGTCGCGGCGTTCCTGCTGCGTCCGCGCGGCCCGGAACGAACCGACATCACCTGCCATTTTCTTTTCGAGACGCACGAACTGCAGAAGCCGGAGTTCGACCCGTCGGACGTGGTCGATTTCTGGGACCTGGTGAACCGCCAGGACTGGGCCGTTTGCCAGGGGGTGCAAAACGGCATGCGGTCGCGCGTGCACATGCGAGGGTTCTACGCGCCGATGGAGGACTGGAACCTCGACATCCGGCGCTACGTGACGGACCGCATCGGTGCTTTCGTCCCCAGGGAGCCGGCTTAAGGAGGATACCGCCGCATGCTTCGGTATACTCGATAGGAAAGGACGCAAATGGCAACGAAGCGGCATGTACCCAAATTTCACCGCGCGACACCGGCGGTGCGCCGCGAAGCGTTGGTCGACGCCACCCTGCAATGCCTCAAGCAGTTCGGTCACGAAGGGGTTTCCGTGCGGCGCATCAGCGCGGCCGCCGGCGTATCGATCGGATTGATCAACCACCACTTCCCGAGCAAATCCGGCCTCATCGCTGAAACCTATGAGACGCTCGCGCTGTCCCTGCTCGACTCGATCCGGCAACAGGCGGAGAACAAGGCGGTATCGCCGCGCGACCGGCTGAGCAACTTCTTCCGCGCCTCGTTCGCGCCGGAGATTCTCGATCCGCAGCTGTTCAATGTCTGGCTGGTGTTCTGGAGCATGGTGGCGCATTCGGCGGAGATTAAGGCCGTGCACTTCCGGACCTACGGGAAATACCGCTCGGTGCTGGAGTCCCTGCTCGGGCAGCTCGTCGATTCCGGCGCGGCGCCGCCGTTCAAGCTGCGCCCGGCCGCCATTGCGCTGTCCGCGCTGCTCGACGGATTTTGGGTCGAACTGAGCTTGAGCCCGACCGTCTTCAAGCCGCGCGAGGCCATCGTGCTCTGCGAAGACTGGGTCAATGCCCTGTGCAGCGGCGCCTTTCCGCGGCTTTTGGCCGCCCCCGGGGTCAAGAAAGCCGACGCCGCGCCGAAACACCGTAAGACATAAGCAAAATTGGTGACGCCATCGCCCGCGATCCGCTAGTGGCGGGGGCGCCTCTTGTTATACTATCGTTCAACAAGATTCGAGAGGGCCCTAGGATCATGGAAGCAAAGCGCTCTGTGGATAACGACCTTTCCGCTCTGCAGCCGGTCGATGCGGAAGGATTCAGCCTGCCGGGCTGGATCTACCGGGATGCGGATTTCCTGGAAGCCGAGAAGGAACGCATTTTCGCCGCTGCCTGGCAGATCGTATGCCATCTTAACGATATTCCCAATCCCGGCGATTACCACACCCTGGACTTCATGGGCGAGCCGCTGGTGGCGGTGCGCGGCCAGGACCGGGGCGTACGGGCGTTCTTCAATGTGTGCCGTCATCGAGCGGCGCGGCTGGTGGACGGCGGCTCGGGGCACTGCGCCGGAAGGATCGTCTGTCCCTATCATGCCTGGACCTATGACCTCAACGGGCGCCTCACGGCGGTCCCGCACCGCAAGGAATTCGCCGACTTCGCCCTGGATCAATACGGGCTGAAGCCGGTCGAGACGGAAATCTACAAGGGCTTCATTTTCGTCAGGCTGAAAGGCGGCCTGCCGAGCGTCGCGGAGATGCTGGCGCCCTACGAGACCGAGTTGGCCGCTTACCGCCTCGAAGAACTGCAGCCCATGGGCCGGGTCACCCTGCGCACCCGCCACGTGAATTGGAAAAATGTGACGGACAATTATTCCGACGCCATGCACATCACGGTGGCGCATCCAGGCCTCACCCGCCTGTTCGGCCAGAGCTACGGGGTGGAAGCGCAGCCCTGGGTGGACAAGATGTGGGGCTACTTGCGCGAGGTTCCCTCCTCGCAGCGGTCCGAACGGATGTACCAGGCAGTACTGCCGGCGTCGCCGCACTTGCCCGACGACCGCCAGCGCCTTTGGACTTACTTCAAGCTGTGGCCGAACGTGGCCTTCGATATTTACCCGGACCAGATCGACTTCATGCAGATGATACCCATCTCTCCCACGGAAACCCTGATCCGTGAAATCGCCTACGCGCACCCCGATGACCGGCGCGAGATGCGCGCGGCACGCTATCTGAATTGGCGGATCAACCGCCGGGTGAGCATCGAGGACAAAGCCCTGATCGAGCGCGTACAGACCGGCATGGGATCGCGCAGCTACACCCCCGGTCCGCTGGGACGCTGCGAAGTATCGCTGCGCAGTTTCGCGCGCCGGATGCGCGAGCTCATCCCGGAGAGCCGCCTCGACCGCGCGCCCGGCGCCGGCTGGCATGTCCGCAACGACTCGAGGAAAAATCGTGGTTGATTCGGCGTCGCGCGACGTCGTCATCATCGGCGGCGGCCATAACGGACTGGTATGCGCCGCCTATCTGGCGGTGGCCGGCCTCAAGGTCACCGTCCTCGAAAGGCGGGGCGTGGTCGGCGGCGCCGCCGTCACCGAGGAATTCCACCCGGGCTTTCGCAATTCGGTGGCGGCCTACACCGTGTCGCTGCTCAATCCCAAAGTCATTCGTGATTTGGATCTGCCGCGCCACGGCCTGCGCGTCGTCGAGCGTAAGCTCGCCAATTTTCTGCCGCTCGACGAAACCCAATACCTGAAAATCGGCGCCGGCAAGACCGAACAGGAAGTGGCGAAGTTCTCGGCGCGCGATGCCGGCCGCCTGACCGCCTATGGCGAACGCCTCGAAGTGATCGCCGATGTGCTGCGCGATCTCGTGCTCGAGACCCCGCCCAATGTCACGGCCGGCAGCTGGCTCGAGGCCATGCCTGAACTGCTGCGCAGCGCCCGCCTGGGCAAGCGGCTCACGAAACTCGACATGCCGATGCGGCGCGAGTTGCTGGATTTGTTCGTCAATTCCGCCGGGGACTACCTGGACACTTGGTTCGAGAGCGCCCCGATCAAGGCCGCCTACGGTTTCGACGGCATCGTCGGCAATTATGCGAGCCCGTATGCGGCGGGCTCCGCCTATGTACTGCTGCACCATGTATTCGGCGAGGTGAACGGCAAGAAGGGAGCCTGGGGACACGCCATCGGCGGCATGGGGGCCATCAGCCAGGCCATGGCCAAGGCCGCGGCTGAACGCGGCGTCGATATTCGAGTCGCGAGCCCGGTGCGCGAAGTGACCGTCGAAGGCGGCCGCGCCGTGGGCGTGGTCACCGAGAAGGGCGAATCGATTCGGGCGCGCAGCGTGGTCTCGAATCTGAATCCCAAACTGCTGTACGGATCGCTGATCGATCCGGCTGCGCTTCCGCAGGACTTCCGCGAACGCATCAGCCACTGGCGCTGCGGGTCCGGAACCTTCCGTATGAACGTGGCGCTCTCGGAACTGCCCGATTTCAAGGCGCTGCCCGGCCGCGCACTCGCGGAGCACCACACCTCCGGCATCATCATGGCGCCGAGCTTGAGCTACATGGAACAGGCCTACCTCGACGCCAAAGCCTGCGGATGGTCGAAGCGCCCCATCGTCGAGATGTTGATACCCTCGACTCTGGACGACAGCCTCGCGCCCCCGGGACAGCATGTGGCCAGTTTGTTCTGCCAGCACGTGGCTCCCGTGCTTCCGAATGGGGCATCGTGGGACGCGCATCGCGACGAAGTCGCGGACGTCATGATCGATCTCGTCAACAGCCATGCGCCGAATTTCAAGGCATCCGTGCTGGGCCGCCAGATCATGAGCCCGCTCGATCTCGAGCGTAACTTCGGCCTGATCGGCGGCGATATTTTTCACGGCGCGTTGAGCTTGAATCAGCTGTTCTCGGCCCGTCCGATGCTGGGCCACGGCGACTATCGCGGCCCCTTGAAGGGGCTGTACATGTGCGGTTCCGGCACCCACCCCGGCGGCGGGGTGACGGGCGCGCCCGGCCACAATTCCGCGCGTGAAATCATCGCCGACTTCCGCCGCGGACGCCTGAAGCAGGCTTGAAACCGGCACAATCCCGACACCGGCTGGGATTTGGCTTGGTCAGCGCATCCGCGGTGGCGTGGAGCACGGCCGGAATTTTTACCCGGCTCCTTGGCATCGATGCCTGGACCATGCTCGCGTGGCGCGGAATATTGGGAGCGCTGGGGCTCGCGCTGGTCTTGGCGATCGTACCCGGGCAGGGTTCGTGGCGGTCTTTGCGCAATTTGGGCTGGCTTGGATGGTTCTTCGTGCTTCAATCGTCGGCGGGAATGATCTTCTTCCTGACGGCGCTCCGGCACACCACCGTCGCTCATGTCGCGGTCATCTATGCCACGGTGCCCTTTCTGGCCGCGGCGCTCGGCTGGCTGGCGATGCGCGAGAGGCCGACCGCAGGCGCCCTCGCATCCAGCCTCATTGCGCTGGCCGGAGTCGCCGCCATGGTCGGCTTCGGGCATGAGGGCGGGTTCCGCGGCGATCTGCTCGCCTTCGGCATGACGGTCACGATGGCCGTCGCCATGGTCGTCGCAAGGCACTTTCCCGCCATGCCCTTTCTGCCCGCGTCGTGCATGTCGGCGCTGTTGAGCGGCGTAATTTCCTTGCCTTTCGGCTCGCCTCTGCATATATCCGGCCACGATTTCATGCTGCTCACGCTTTTCGGGCTGACCACCTTTTCCATAGGCCTGCCGCTGTTCACCTTGGGTGCCCGGCTGCTGCCGGCCATCGAAACCGCGCTGATCGGATCTCTGGAAACTCCGCTCGCACCCTTGTGGGTATGGCTGGCATTCAGGGAAACACCCGGTCCCGGCACATTGATCGGCGGCTCGATCGTGTTCGCGGCCGTCGGCATCCATTTGATTTTGGATGCCCGGACGGCGCGCCCGCCGGCGGCCAAACCCGCGGCTATTTCTTCGCCGGGTCCGGATAGTGGAAGGGATCGGTGACTCGCGGCTGGCTCGGCAGCACTTTGCGGGGCAGCGGCTTCTCGCTGACCGCCGATTCCATCAGCACGCTCGCGAGCACCACTGCGGCCTGCCGCAGGTCCTCCGGCCGCAAATGATCGAATGTGTCCAGATCGCTGTGGTGGACGCGGGTCTCGTAGTCCAGCGGATCCTGGATGAATTGAAACGCCGGCAAGCCGAGGCGGCTGAAGAATACGTGATCGGTCGAATCGGTGGGTTCGGAGACCACCGCGGCGGCGCCCAAACTCGCAAACGGCGAAAGCCATTCACGAAAAATGGGAACCACTGCGAAATTGCCTTCCGTATAAATGCCGCGCACTTTGCCCGACCCGTTGTCGATGTTGAAATAGGCCACCATGTCGGAGAATCCGGGAAGCGTCTGCACCGGATAGGTGTCCAGGGAAAAATACGAGGGTAGATCCGCGAGCGCAGGATCGGCCGGCGCCGGGCGCCGCGCCAGATGCTTCTCCACGTACGCGGCCGAACCGAGCAAGCCCTGCTCCTCGCCCGACCATAGGGCGAATCGGATGGTGCGCCGGGGCCGGGCGCCGATGCTCGCGAGAATTCGCGCAGCCTCCATCACCACGGCGCTTCCGGCGCCGTTATCGGCGGCGCCGTCGGCGGCCACCCAGCTGTCGAGATGCGCGCCGGCCATCACATAGCCGGCTTTGGGATCGGTACCCGGGATGTCGGCGAGGATGTTGTACGCATTGTGATCGGCATCCTCGTAGTGAACGCGGCTGTCGATGTCGATCTTCACGTCGCCGAGCTTAGCCAGTCGTGCGAGCCGCCGATAGTCCTCGGCGCCGAGTTCCAGGCCCGCAAGCTTGGGCGTTTTGCCGGCGCGGTAGCCGTAACCTTCGCCATGCACCAAACGACCCTCGCTCCGCGACATTTGAACCCAGGCTACCGCGCCTTCCTGGGCCAGGAAATCGTCCAGCTTCGTCCGGAATCGAAAGCGCTCGATTCGCTTCTGCCTGGCTTCGGGATCGAAGACCGGCTGCTGGTACTTGTCCAGCTTGACCAGGTCGGAGTCGCTGAGGCGTTGGAACGGCGCGTCGCCGTCGTCCTTCGGCGGCCCGGGCCAGGTCACCAGCACGATCTTTCCCGACAGTTTCCCCTTCCAGTCGGCAAAGTCCTTGTCGCTGATCATGGGAGCGACGATCACCGACGCGTTCAGCACGCCATTGGTGGCGGGCGTCCATGCAATGGGAATGCCCCGCAGCTCCAGCGGCCGCGGCGCGGTCATGCGCACGTGCGCGGACTCGATCCACCAGCCGCGGCCGAAATCGAAGCTCTCGGTGCGGACGTCTTTGAGTCCCCAGCTCTTGAACTGATCCTGGGTCCAACGCTCGGCCCTGCGCATGGCGGGAGAATTCGTCAGCCGGCCGCCGATCTGATCCGCGAGATAGGCCGCGATGTCGACCACCTCGCTGTGATTGAATTCCGCGTCGGCGATGCTGTTGAGTGCGGACACATTGGCCGGCGGCGCGGCGGCCGCCGACGCCGCGAGCAGTATCAGAGCACACGATCCGGCCAGTAGATTTCGCACCGACATCCCCTTGCACGCGAGCTTTGCGCTCATGCTAACAATGTGCCGCCTGGGCTGCCACCGCCGCGACCGCCGCGACCGCCGCTCGGCCGGAGCCGCAATCCGCTATACCTCGATCCCCTGCCCCTTGAGATATTCGTCGTAGGTCCCGCGGAAGTCGATGATGCCGCCGCCGGCCCGCAGCTCGATGATCCGGGTCGCGAGACCGCCGACGAACTCGCGGTCGTGCGAAACGAAAATGAGCGTACCCGGATAGTGCTCCAGTCCGATCTGCAGCGATTCGATCGTTTCCATGTCCATGTGATTCGTGGGCTCGTCCATCAGCAGCACGTTGGGCTTCGTCAGCATGAGCTTGCCGTAGATCATCCGGCCTTTCTCGCCGCCCGAGAGCACCCGGACCGATTTCTTGGTTTCCTCGCCGGAAAACAGCAGCCGGCCCAGTGTCGCGCGCACGATCTGGTCGTCGTCGGCCTTGCCGGTATATTGGGACATCCACGAAAACAGATCGGTCTTGTCGTCGAACTCCGCCTGGGGATCCTGCGGCATGTAGCCCGGCTGGGCGTTTTCCACCCAGACGATCCGGCCCGCGGTCGGACGCAGCTCGCCGGCGAGACAGCGCATCAGCGTGGTCTTTCCCGCGCCGTTCGGTCCGATGATGGCCACGCGTTCGCCGCCCTCGATGTTGAAGGTGACATTCTCGAGCACCTTTTCATCCGACCCCGGATAGCTGAAAGTCAGCTTCTCGACCGAGACCGCGGAGCGGTAGAGTTTCTTGCCCTGCTCGAAGCGGATGTACGGATTTTGCCGCGATGACGGCCTGATCTCCTCGATCTTGATCTTCTCCAGCTGCTTCTTGCGCGATGTCGCCTGCCTTGCCTTGGACGCATTGGCGGAGAATCGGCGCACGAACTCCTGCAGGTCGGAGATGCGGTCCTTGGCCTTCGCATTGGCCGCTTCGACTCGCGCGCGCGCCTGCACCGATGCCAGCATGAAGTCGTCGTAGTTGCCGGGATAAATCTTCAGCTGCTGGAAATCCAGGTCCGCGACATGCGTGCAGACTTGATTCAGGAAATGCCGGTCGTGGCTGATGATGACCATGGTGGCGTCATAGTTGTTGAGCGCGCTTTCGAGCCAGCGGATGGAATTGATGTCGAGGTTGTTGGTCGGTTCATCCAACAGCAGCACATCGGGCCTCGAGAACAGCGCCTGCGCCAGCAGCACGCGCAGCTTGAGCCCGGGCGGCACTTCGCGCATCGGCCCATTGTGCCGCGATTCGTGAATGCCGGCGTCGGTCAGGATGCTGCCTGCGCGGGCCTCGGCGTCGTATCCGCCGTATTCGGCGAAAACGCCCTCCAGTTCGGCCGCTTTCATATAGTCGTCGTCGGTGGCGTTGGGATCCGCATAAATGCGGTCGCGCTCCTTCATCGCCGCCCACAATTCCATGTGCCCCCGCATGACCACGTCGAGCACGCGCTCGTCCTCGTAGCCGAATTGATTTTGATTCAGCTTGCCAAGCCGCATGCCGGCCTGGAGCATGACGTCGCCGGCGCTCGGCTCCAGGTCGCCTCCCAGCACCTTCATGAGAGTGGACTTGCCGGAACCGTTCGCGCCGATGAGGCCGTAGCGGTTGCCGTCGGAGAATTTGACCGTCACCTGTTCGAAGAGCGGCTTGGCGCCGAACTGAATGGCGACGTTGGAAGTGGAGAGCATGTTTGTCCGATCGACTGAAATGACGGCCGGTTCGGCCGCCGCAATGCTTGATAGGGGGTACTCGGAAGGAGCCGCGTCATCGTTCGAACGCCCCCATTCCGGCGGTGAGATTCTAACCGGTCGCGCCGGCCTCGTCCAAGAGGAAACGCCGGCTGCGCGCGGGGGCCGTGCGGGGGCTCAAATCGCCTGCAAAAAAGCGAGAAGCTGCCTGAAATACGCCTCCTGGTCGTCCCACATGCACAAATGGCTGCCTTTTGGGCAGAATGCGTACCTCGCATTGGGCATCAGGCCGGCCATTTTCTTCATGTCCTCGGGGTCCATCTCGTCGAATTGGGCGCCCACCGTCAGGGCTTTGACTTTGATCTCGTGCAGGCGGTCCCAGCGCTCCCAGTCCTTGAGATTGCCGGTGACCAGAAACTCGCTCTTGCCCTGCATGAGATTGTAGATCCGCTCGTTGATGTGGCGAAAACAGCGGCTGACCGGCTCCGGCCAGGGCTGGATGCGGCACAGCATCTTCGGATAAAGATCCTCCATCATGATTTTCTGATAATCCGGCGAGTCGTAGTCCTGCTTGGCTTCGAGGGCGGCGAGGTGCGCGCGGATGTCGGGCGCGAGTCCGCGCTTGATGAAATCCGCACGTTTCAAAAAGGACTGGACGCCCGCCGTCATATTGGAGATCACCAGTCCGCGCAGGTGCTGCTGATGGTGCAAGGCATACTCGATGGCCAGGATGCCGCCCCACGAGTGGCCGTAGAGGACGAAATGCTCGAGGCCCAGTGCGCGCCGAACCTCTTCGACCTCTTCGGTGTATCGCGCGAGGGTCCACAACGAGGGATCATCGGGCTGGTCGGAATTATTGCAGCCCAATTGATCGTAGTAATACATCTCGATGCCGGCTTGCGGCAAAAAGGATTCGAGCGCCTCGAGATATTCGTGGCTGAAGCCGGGCCCGCCGTGCAGCAGCAGCACCTTGACGTCGCCGGAGCCGATCTTCTTGGTCCAGACTTTGTACTTGCCGCCCGCCACCGGCAGCATGCGAATTCCGGCGACGCGGATGCCGGGAGGATTGAGTCCGTCGCCCGTCGTGCGCGGCGCCTGCTCGGGCCCGCCCGCGGGAGACGGCGGGCCGGCCGCCGCCGGGGAGGCGGCGGGCGCGGCGCCCAACACAACCGTTGCTGCCGTACCGGCAAGTAGATCGCGGCGATTCATGAGCGCTCCTCTAGAACGACGGGTGCCACATCTCGCCGTGAATTTTTCGCATCAAGCTTTCCAAGCTCGGCAAATGATGCGCGGTGGCCAACACTATCGCGACCAAGACAACGATTACAACGATCTTGGCGGATTTGCCCATCACCAGCACCCTCATGGGCAAGTCAGTGCCGCGCGAACCGTCAGTTTGGAGGCCATCCACGCGGGATAAATGCTCGCCGCCGCGGTGCCGAGCGCGGGTCCGAATGAGCCCGTTCCCGAGATCCTGACGACCATCATGGTCAGCGGCACCGACAGGACCACAGCGATGAGCGCGCTCGAGACGGCGGTCAAATAGCGCGCGGATCGAAACTCGAACGCGAGCCAGGCCAGAGCCGCCGAAGCCGGCGTCAATATCAGGACGAGCGGCTCCATGGCGGCGCCGGGTCGGCTGTAGATTCATCCATAGGAAGGCAAGTCTAATGCCCACCGGCCGGACGGCTCAGTTAATTGGGGTGACCGGGATCGGGCGCGATGAAGCAGGCGCCGATCCGATATGACAGCCCGCCGCGGAACTCACCGGCGCTTCGCTCGCCTGGCGGACTTCCCGCTCCCCGCGGACTTCCCACTCCCCGCGGACTTCCCACGTCCCGCCGACTTTCCGCGCTTCGGCGTCCTGACGCGCTTAGCGGCCTTGGCGCGTGCCTTAGTCTTGGCGGGCCTCGCAGTCTTGCCGCGCTTGGCGACCTTGCTGCTCGCCGTGGTCTTGGCTCGCTTGGCGGCCTTCGCGCGTCCCATGCTCGCGCTCACCGCCCGTTTGGAACGCACTGCCGCCGCCCTGTCTTTCTTGGCTGCCGCCGCAGCGCGCTTTGGCGGCTCCGTGCGTTTGGCCGGCACCGCCGCCTTCGCTCCCGGCGCAGCGTCGCCGCCCTTGAGTTGTTCGAGTATCCCGGGATTCTCCAGAGTGGACATGTCCTGGGTGATCTCCTCCCCGCGTGCGATGGAGCGCAGCAAGCGGCGCATGATCTTCCCCGAACGAGTCTTCGGCAGATTGTCGGTCAGACGGATTTCATCGGGCTTGGCGATCGGACTCAGTTGTTCTGCGACCCAATTGCGCAGTTCCTCGATCAGGGGCGCCGCCGCCGCGCCTTCCGGCCGCGCCCGGTTGAGCACCACATAGGCGAACACCGACTCGCCCTTGATGTCGTGGGGTTTGCTGACCACCGCCGCTTCCGCGACCTTCGGATGCGCCACGAGCGCGGATTCGATTTCCATGGTGCCGAGCCGGTGCCCGGCGACGTTGAGCACGTCGTCGATGCGGCCCATGATCCAGTAGTACCCATCCTTGTCGCGGCGCGCCGAATCGCCGGCCACGTAAAAGCGATTGTGGAATTTCTCCCAGTAGGTCTTGAGATACCGGTCGTTGTCGCCCCATATCGTGCGCAGCATCGAGGGCCAGGGCCGCTTGATCACGAGGTAGCCGCCGGCGTCCGGGGTTTTCACGCTTCGCCCTTCGTCGTCGACGATGTCGACGAATATTCCCGGCAGCGGCTTGGCGCAGGAACCGGGCTTGGCCGGCGTGATGCCGGGGATGGGAGTCATCATCGTGGCCCCGGTCTCCGTTTGCCACCAGGTGTCGACGATGGGACAGCGCTCGCCGCCGATCACCTTGTAGTACCACATCCAGGCTTCCGGATTGATGGGCTCGCCGACGCTGCCCAATAATCGGAGCTTGCTGAGATCGTGTTCGGCCGGGATGGCGTCGCCCAATTTCATGAGGGCGCGGATCGCCGTCGGCGCCGTGTACAAAATGTTGACGGCGTGAGTCTCGCACAGCTTCCAGAAACGGCCGCCGTCGGGGAAGGTCGGCGCACCCTCATACATCAGTATGGTTGCGCCCGCCGCCAGTGGCCCGTAAGCGACGTAAGTGTGCCCCGTGACCCAGCCGACGTCGGCCGTGCACCAGAACACGTCGTCGTCTTTGAGATCGAATACCCAGCGCGTGCTCATCTTGGCATTGAGCAGATACCCGGCGCTCGAATGTTGAATGCCCTTGGGCCGCCCCGTCGACCCCGACGTATAGAGCAGGAAGAGCGGATGCTCGGCGTCCACCCATTCAGGTTCGCAGCTCGGGTCCTGATCGGCCACGGCGTCGTGCCACCACAGGTCGCGTCCCGGCTGCATCCCGCATTCGCCGCCGATGCGCCGGTAGACGACGACGTTCTGTACGCTGGGGCAGCCCTCCGCGAGCGCCTTGTCCACCGCGCGCTTGAGTTCGATGACATGGCCGCCGCGCCAGCCGCCGTCCGCGGTGACGACCAGCTTCGCGCCGGCGTCTTCGATGCGGTCCTTGACCGCGTTGGCGGAGAAGCCGCCGAAAACCACCGAGTGCACGGCGCCGATCCGGGCGCACGCCTGCATGGCGATCACTGCCTCCGGGATCAGCGGCATGTAAACCACGACGCGGTCGCCGGGCACGACGCCGAGCGCCTTTAGCGCGTTGGCAAACCGGCACACCTCGCCGTGCAATTCCGAATACGTCAATTTGCGCACGTCGCCCGGTTCGCCCTCGAATACGATGGCGGTCTTGCCGCCGCGCCCGGACAGGTGCACATCCAGGCAATTGTGCGACACGTTGAGTACGCCGCCGGTGAACCACCGGTAGTTGGGCGCCTGGCTGTCGTCGAGGGGCACCGTGAACGGGGTGTGCCAGTCTATTTCGGCCGCGGCCAGATCCGCCCAAAAGCCGACATAGTCCTGCGCCGCGTGGGCATACATCGCGAGCAGATCGGCCGGTTTCACGGAGGCGTGCTTGCGGAATTGCGCGGACGGCGGAAATACCCGGTCCTCTTGCAGAACCGATTGAATGTCGTTTTGAACCATCGCCTTGCTCCCCAACCCTTTGATTCGCAAACAATGCCGGTATCTACGCGCCGGCGGCGATCCGGCGGGCCTGCTGCCGCAGGATATTGCCGAAACCGTGCGTATCGAAAAAACAATCGAGCGCGGCGCTGTCCGGCGTCCGCGGTTTCAGATCATCGAGCGTCGCCTCGAGAGGAATATCGCAGACGATGCCGGTCAAGCGCCGCGCCAGGTACGCCGCGTCCTTGTGTGCCAGCAGTCTCGCGGCAACCGCCGCGGCGCCCCGCAGCTTCATCGCGGGTATCCGGTCGAGATTCGCATACAGTTCGTCGAGGGATCCGAATACCGCGAACAGCAGGGCCGCGGTCTTCCTGCCGACCCCCGGAACACCTGGAATATTGTCCACGCTATCGCCGGTCAGCGCCAAGAAATCTGCGATCAGTTCCGGCGTCGCGCCGAACCGCGGGCCGATGTCGTGATAATGGTAGCGATTGTTGCCGCTGTAGTCCCAAAAGATGTCGCCGTCGCGGATGAGCTGCGACAAATCCTTGTCCCGTGTCACCAATACGTTGCGCAGGCCCGCCGCCCGCGAACGCGCTGCCAGGGTGCCGATGATGTCGTCCGCCTCGTAGTGCGCGCTCGCGAACTCGGCCAGCCCCAGGTGCCGGCAGAACTCGCGGCATAGCACGAACTGGCGCTCCAAATCGGCCGGCGGCGCTTCGCGGTTGGCTTTGTACGGCGGATAGATGCCGTTGCGGAACGAGGTCTCGCTGCGCAGGCTGCGGTCGAAGGCCACTCCGATGCGTTCCGGACGAACCTGCTCCATGAGATCGGACAGGAAGCGCGCGAACCCGTACAGGGCGTGAGTTGCATTGCCGTCGCCGTCCACCATGTCCGGAGGCATGGAATGGTAGGCCCGGAAAACGAAATAGCTGGCGTCGATGTAGTACAGCACGCCGGACCGCGCATGCGGCTGGAAGGCGCCCGCGCTCACATCGGCCAGCGTTGCATGCGCTCGTGCAGCGGGCTCGAACGTGGAAAGTGCGCGATCAAATATTCCATCTGATCGGCCAGCACGCGGCGGCCCTTCAAGAATATGTACTCGGCATACGTCGGCGTGAACGGCACCGCGAGAAGCTGCATGCCGGCCTGTTCCGGCGTGCGCGAAGCCTTCGCATTGTTGCATCGGCGGCACGCCGACACGACGTTGCTCCAGATATCGTGGCCGCCCCGGCTGAACGGCGTCACATGATCCCGCGACAGCAGGCTGTAGGTGAATCGCGCGCCGCAGTACAGGCACAGATAGGCATCGCGCCGGAACAGGGTCTGATTGTTGAGCGGCGGCGTGTACGAAGCGCCGCGCAGGTTCCCGGGATTGCCCGAGGTCCCCAGCGTCGCAATGATGGAATTCACGTCGACGATGGTCCGCAGCCCGGTTCTCGCGCACGTCCCGCCATAGAGCCGATAGAGCAGCGTCCCGCACGTATAGGCCACTTGCTCCGTGTGATAAAGCCGGGCGGCTTCCCGATAGTCCACCCACTCCAACGGCATACCGGATACATCGGTGCGCAGGATTTGCTGCGACAAGGGATATCCCTGCGTCACGACTGCGAGGTCGTCCCGCCAATCCAGCAATTGCAGTTTGTCTGGGAGCATCGGCTTCATAACAATACTAAAGATAGTCGAGTCTTATGCCATAATTCAACGTTCGGCGTGATTTTCAGGTTTTGGGGAGAGATCAGCATGGCTGTCGTCGTCGGTGTCCTCACGGAAACCGCTGCCAAGGAAACCCGCGTCGCCGTCGTGCCGGAAATCGCCGCGAAACTCAAGGCGGCCGGCGTTCGCGTCTTGATCGAACGTGGCGCGGGGACCGCCGCTCATTTCCCCGACGCATCCTATACGGATGCCGAATTCAGCGACGCGGCCACGATTCTCGCTTCCGCCGATGTCCTCTTGAAAGTTCAACCGCCGAGCCTCGCCGAAGTGGCCGCGCTGAAGAAAGGCGCCGTGGTCATCGGCTACATGCAGGCTTACGCGCGGCCTGATTTGGTCCGTGCCCTCAAGGAGCGCGGCATCACCAGTTTCGCCATGGAACTGGTGCCGCGCATTTCCCGGGCGCAATCCATGGACGCCTTGTCCTCGCAGGCATCCGTGTCCGGCTACAAGGCCGTTCTCTTGGCCGCCAATACTCTGGAAAGATTTTTGCCCATGCTGACCACCGCCGCCGGCACGATTCGCCCTGCCTCGGTGCTCGTCATCGGCGCGGGCGTCGCCGGCCTGCAGGCCATCGCCACCGCGAAGCGTCTGGGAGCCGTGGTCGAGGCGTACGACGTGCCCAGCGCGACCAAGGATCAAGTGAAATCGTTGGGGGCGAAATTCATCGAAACCGGCGTCTCGGCCGAAGGCGCGGGCGGCTATGCCCGCGAACTGACCGCCGAGGAGAAGGCGAAGCAGCAAGAGGTGTTGGACGCGCGGATCGCCGTGAGCGATGCCGTGATCAGCACAGCTTCGGTGCCGGGACGGGCTGCGCCGCGGATCATCACCCGGGCCGCGGTGGAGCGCATGAAGGCCGGGTCCGTGATCGTCGACATCGCGGCCGAACAGGGTGGGAATTGCGAGCTGACGAAGGCCGGTGAAACCGTATTGCACGGCGGCGTCAAAATCCTGGGCCCCCTCAACCTGCCGGCCTCGCTGCCGTATCACGCCAGCGAAATGTACTCGCGCAATCTGTTCAATCTGCTGAAGCCGGCGCTGTCGAAGGGCGAATTGGCCATCGACTGGAACGACGAGGTGTTCGCCGGCGCGGCGCTCACCCATGACGGGCAAATCAAACACGAAGCGACGCGCAAGTCGGTCGAAGGACAATAGCCATGATAGACGGCGTGATAGCGCTCTATATATTCATGCTGGCCGCGTTCACCGGCTACGAAGTCATTTCGCGCGTACCGGTCATTCTGCACACCCCGCTCATGTCCGGATCGAACTTCGTGCACGGCATCGTGCTGGTCGGCGCGATGGTGGCGCTGGCGACGGCCGATACCACCCTGGTGCGCGTCATCGGCTTCATCGGCGTGATCCTCGGAGCGGGCAACGCGGTGGGCGGATACGTGGTGACCGAACGCATGCTGAAGATGTTCGTTGCGGCCGGCAGAAAGAAAGGACCTTAAAGAAATGCCCTCCGTGATGTCCCTTCAAACCTTGACGCAGCTGTCTTACCTCGTCGCGGCGGCCTTGTTCATTCTCGGCCTCAAGCGCATGAGCTCTCCGGTCACCGCCGTCAGCGGTGTGCGCTGGGCCGGCGCCGGCATGGTGCTGGCCACGGCCGTCACCGTTGCATTCATGGGCGCCTCGACGTTCAACCTGATGCTGGTGATCGCGGCCATCGCGATCGGCGGCATCATCGCCTGGATCAGCGGCAAGCGCGTCGCCATGACCGACATGCCGCAGATGATCGCCCTGTACAACGGCATGGGCGGCGGCGCGGCGGCGGCCATCGCGGCGGTCGAGCTCTACGGCGGAAACGAAACCAGCGTCACGCATCTGGTCATCGCCACCATCGGCGGCTTCATCGGCTCGGTGTCGTTCAGCGGCAGTTTGATCGCCTTTGCGAAACTGCAGGGCCTCATCACCAAATCGGTGCGCTTCGGCGGCCAGAAATTTCTGAATCTGGGCATCCTGCTGGCCACGGCCGCGCTGGGCTTCATGGTCGTCTCCGGCATGGACTTCGGCCTTCCGGCGGTGTCGCTGTTCTTCGTCTTCGCGCTGCTGCTGGGCGTCGCCATGACGCTGCCGATCGGCGGCGCCGACATGCCCGTGGTCATTTCCTTGTACAACGCTCTAACGGGGCTCGCGGTCGGATTCGAAGGCTTCGTGCTCGACAATGCCGCCATGATCATCGCCGGGACCGTGGTCGGCGCGGCCGGCACCCTGTTGACCCAGCTCATGGCCAAGGCCATGAACCGCTCCTTGGGCAATGTGCTGTTCTCGAACTTCGGCGAGACCTCGGCCGCGGGATCGGCCTCCGTGACCGGCTCACAGAAGGCCATCGAAGCATCGGACGCGGGCGTCATGATGGCGTATTCGCAGAAGATCATCATCGTGCCGGGCTACGGGCTGGCGGTGGCGCAGGCTCAGCACAAGGTGTGGGAACTAGCCCAGCTGCTCATCGACCACGGCGTCATGGTGCGTTTCGCCATCCACCCGGTGGCCGGCCGCATGCCGGGACACATGAATGTGCTGCTCGCGGAGGCCGGCGTGCCGTACGACTTGATCTCCGACTTGGACGAGATCAATGCCGAGTTCGAGACCGCCGACGTGGCTTTGATCATCGGCGCCAACGATGTCGTGAATCCCGATGCGCGCGCCAACAAGGCAAGCCCGATATTCGGGATGCCGATCTTGAACGCGGACATGGCAAAGAACGTCATCGTCATCAAGCGCGGGCAGGGACAAGGATTTTCGGGCATCGACAATGCGCTGTTCGTGCTGGACCAGACGCGCATGCTCTACGGCGACGCGCAGGCGGCGGTGAGCCAGCTGATTCAGGCCGTCAAGGCCGCAGGCTGATCTCGAAGCGATCCCGGGTTTGCCACTGCCCGGGCTTGGACTCGGCGTAGTCGCCGAGCCGGATCATTTCCCCTCGGACCCGGTCGCCGTGCAATTCCAAGCGCACGTAATGGTAGTTGGGAAACTCGGTGTTCCGATACAGATCCGCGCCGGTGCGCACTACTTCATAGGGCGCCGCACCGCCGCCGCCCGATACCAGGTACACCACCCCGTCCGCGGCGAGTCTTTCGTAGTTGTGGATGTGGCCCGCGCTCACGATGAAGCGGGCCGCGGAACGCGGTGCCGCGGCCTTCAGATATTCGGCAAGCGAGATTTCGTTCGGCCGCGGATTGTGATCGGTAGCCCCCGTCGTTTGCACGTCGGCCGCCGGCGGATGATGCATCACGAACAGCACCAGACGGACCTTCGGATCGAGCTGCGAAATCTGGTTCTCCAGCCAGAGCCGCTGCTCGCTTCCGGGCATGAGCGATGTGTCGGTGTCGAGTTGCACCCCCACGACCTTGCTGCCGACGGCGACCGAATACCAGCGCCGGCCCCGCAATTCCGGAAACGCAGTCCACCAGCGCTCCAGGCAGGCGCTATCCAAGCAGGCCGAAAATTCGTGGTTGCCGAGAGCCGGGTAGATTCGCAGGCGGGCCTCCCGCCACGAGCGGGTCTCGTCGCGAAACACGCCGTAATCCTCCGCGACGCCATGCCAGGGAATATCGCCGTTGATGAAGATCGCCGCGGGATGCTCCGCGGCGATCTTCGCGATCAACGCCTGCCGCGCGCCGGGATTGGTCGCGCGGATTTCCGACGGCGCGGTGAACCGCATGTCTCCGTACGCGATCAGCACCAGGGGGTCGGGCAGATCTTCCTGCGGCACGCTGAAGGTGGCCGATGCGCGCGCGCACGCCGCGCCCAAACTGCCGCAAAGCGCGGCCGATAACAGTAATACAATGGCTGACTTCATTCGCATTGCTCGATGCTACGCACCGGAGGGCTTCACTGCCATGAGATTCGCGGTCCTTACTTCCCTGTTGGTGCTGTGCGCGCTCGGCGCGGCCGGCGCCGCCCCGCGCCAGGACCCCGGCTGGCGGCGGCGCGCCGACAATGTAGAGATCATCCGCGATCAATGGGGCATCGCGCATGTCTACGGCAAAACCGATGCGGATACCGTGTTCGGAACGATCTATGCCCAGGCCGAAGACGATTTCGGCCGGGTCGAACGCAACTACCTCATCGGCTTGGGGTTGCTCGCGCAAGCTGAAGGCGAGAGCGCCGTCTACGGCGATCTTCGCCAGCGGCTGTTCGTCGATCCCGCCCGTTTGAAGGACAGCTACCGCTCGAGTCCGGCGTGGCTCAAGTCCCTGATGACGGGTTGGTCGGACGGGTTGAATTATTTTCTGTCCAAGCATCCCGGCGTGACTCCCAAGGTGATCCGCCGCTTCGAACCCTGGATGGCGCTGTCTTTCACCGAAGGCAGCATCGGCGGCGATATCGAGAGTGTGAATCTGCGCAAGCTCCGGGAGTTCTACCCGGCGCTGCCTGCCGCGGCTTCCGCCGCCCTCGATCCCGCCGACGCCGCCGCACGGCTTCTCGGGGGCTCCAACGGCTTTGCCATCGCTCCGAGCCGCAGCGCATCGGGCCACGCGCTGCTCTGGATCAATCCGCATACCTCGTATTACTTCCGCTCCGAGCTGCAGATGGTCAGCGAGCAGGGATTGAACGTGTATGGCGCGGTGACCTGGGGTCAGTTCTTCATCTACCAGGGCTTCAACAGCCGCAACGGCTGGATGCACACCTCGTACGGCGGCGACGCCATCGATGAATATGCCGAGACCATTGTCGAGAAGCCGGACGGCCTCTATTACAAATACGGCGCGGCTTTGAAAAAGCTCGAGGTCAGCCGGATCACGATCGACTTCAAGCAGGGCGCGGCGACCGGGCATCGGACTTTCACGGTTTACCGCAGCCATCACGGGCCGATCATCCGCTCCGAGAAAAGCGCGGCGGACGGCGCCCGCTGGATAGCCGTCAAGCTGTTGCAAAACCCGGTGACGGCGCTTGAACAATCCTACCTGCGCACCAAGACCACGAATTACGCCTCCTTCCGCAAGACGCAGGAAATGCGCACCGACACTTCCAACAACACGGTTTATGCCGATGCCGACGGCACCATTGCGTACTTCCACGGAAACTTCATTCCCAAGCGCGATCCGACATTCGACTTCACCCATCCGGTGGACGGCAGCAATCCCGCCACCGAATGGCACGGTCCGCATGCGCTCGAGGACACCATCACGCTGCTGAATCCCGCCAATGGATGGATTCAAAACACCAACAACTGGCCCTTCTCGGCGGCGGGCGCGGCAAGCCCGAAGCGCGAAAATTATCCGGTCTACATGTGGACGAAGGGCGAAAATCCGCGCGGCATACACGCCGTCGAAGTCCTCAAGGATATTCACGGCGTGACGCTCGACGGCCTGATAGCGGCCGGCTACGACGGCCATCTGACGGCCTTCGATGCGCTGCTGCCGCCGCTGTTCAAGGACTACGAGGCGTTGCCGGCGGACGATCCGCGCCGCGCCTCCCTGAAAGAACCCATCGACAGCCTGCGCGGTTGGGACCGCCGCACCTCGGCCGGCTCGGTGCCCACCGCGCTCGCCATCTTCTGGGGTCAGGCGATGCTCGAACACAAGGGCTCGGAGGCAGTCGATGCGGATGAACCGGCCTACGATTACCTGGTCGGCCGTTTGACGCCGCGCGAACGCATCGACGGCTTGGCGGCCGCCGTCGAAAAGCTGCGGCGCGATTTCGGAAGCTGGCAGACGCCGTGGGGAGACATCAACCGCTACCAGCGGCTGACCGACGACATCGTGCAGCCGGTCGACGATGCCAAGCCCAGCCTGCCGGTGGGTTTCGCCTCATCCACCTGGGGAGCGCTGGCATCGTTCGATTCATCGTATCCGCGAAAGACCAGGAAAATCTACGGGTCGGTCGGCAACAGCTTCGTCGCCGCGGTGGAATTCGGCCCGGCGGTTCATGCCAAGGCCATCATGAGCGGCGGCGAAAGCGGCGACCCGGCCTCGCCCCACTTCGCCGATCAGGCCCTGATGTTCTCAGTGGGAAAATTTCGCGATGTGCTGTTCGACCGGCAGGACGTGCTCGCGCACGCGGAACGCAGCTATCACCCGTGAGGGCGCGGACGCGGCGGCGGCGCCCTTTGGATGACGCTGCGCCGTTCGGCCGGACTCATTTGACGCCACTGCCTCCGCAGTTCCATGCGTCTTTGCGCCGGCATTTGCCGGAACCGGTTGAATGACTCCCGCACCCGCTGTTGCTGCTCCGGCGGCATGCTCTTGAACTGCTGCCAACGCTGCCGCAGCTGCTGCCGTTGTTCGGGAGGCATGGCGCGCCACTGAGAGAAGCGTTGCTGCGCGCCCAAGCGCTGCTCGGGCGTCATCGACAGCCAGCGTTGGCTGCCCTTTGCCAAAGCTTGCTGGCGCTCCGCGGGCAGGCTGTTCCACTTGTCTTGATAGCCGTGCAGAACCTGCTGCTGCCGAGGCGACATGGAAGACCATGCCTTGGGCGCCGCAGACGCGGGTGCCAGTGCCGGCCCGGATGCCGGAGCAGCCGGCGGCGCGGCGGCCGCCGGCTGCTCCGAGACAGCCTGAGCGGTGTCCGCGTGGGCCACGCCGCCGCCGGCCGCCAGGAGGAGACTTGCACCGATGACGAACGCCCTGATCATTGATTTGCATCCTGCGGCGGCGGCGCGGGAGGATTCTCTCCGCGCGGCGGCGCCTTCTTCAAGAATTCCCACCAAGCTGCATCTCCGACATCATCGCCGCCCAAAAACTCGATGAAATCATCATCCGCCGCATCCGGCGGCGATTGCGGAACTCCCGGCGCGGCCGGAGGCTGCGCAGGCGGTGTCGAAGGCGGCGGAGCGGCGATTGCAGCGGCGCACATCGCCACGGCGGCCAGCAGCCAATGCCTTCCCACCATCGATTGAAAATTAACCCGAGGCTGCCGGCCCCGCGGTCTTCTCAGCCCAATCGTAGAATTCGATATCGTCTTGCAGCATGTCCATGGCATCTCCCGAACCGTCGGCGGACGCGACAATGTCCAAATCTTCGAGATTCGTCTGACCATCCACTACTGTAACGGGGTGATGGCCCAATGGCGATCCCAGCCATAGGACCGCGCCCAGAACCGCCGCGGCGGTCACGCCGGCGGGCTTCATGATTCCGATGCGGGAGAACCATGAGGGGCGGCCGGTCGACGCCGCTTCCATCGCGGCATTGCGGGCCTGCGTGAGACGCGAACGCATCGCGAAATCCAAACCATCGACGCTGTCGTGAAACAGCGCGCGGCTGCGATCCTCGATCGAATCGCGCAATTCCGCGGGTTGCCGTTCGCTCATCACCACACCTCGCCCAATTGTTCGCGCAGGGTATGCACTGCGCGGGAATAATGCGTCTTGACGCTGCCCTGCGAGCAGCCCATCGCCGCCGCCGTTTCCGCCACATCCATGCCTTCGAAATTGCGCAGCATGAACGCCTCGCGCTGCCGGGCCGGCAAAGCCCGCAGCGAGACTTCGAGCTGCTGCATCGCCTGTCCCTGCATCAACACGTCCGGAATCGCGGGCGCCGCGTCAGCCACGTTGTCGAGCGGATCTTGAGCTTCTTCGTCGGGATCCTGCTTCGCGCCCGGCATCCACGTCATGAATCGCTTGCGCACGGATCTGCGCCGCTGCAGGTCCCGGATGCCGTTTTCCAGAATGCGGTAGAACAACGGCCGCCATTCGGTGCTCGGCCGCGACGCATAGTTGCGCGCCAGTTTGAGCATCGCATCCTGCACCGCGTCCAATGCATCGTCCGGATCCCGCAGCGCGATCTGCGCCATGCGGTACGCTCTGCGCTCGATCTCGCTCAAGAATTTTTCGAGTTCCCGCGTGTACTCCAGAACCGCTTCCTCCGGTGCCGGAGCGGGACCATCCCAGACCATCCAAGCTCGGTTCAGCGTATCAAAGGGGGGCATGCCTCGTCCTCTCAACATCGACGGACCGTAACCATTCCAGGTATAAACGGCTGTCCGCCGCTGCGGTTGACGGTACGGCCTGCGCAAGATCAGCGACTTACGCACATCGTATGTGACATCCATTGCAACATTTCGGAGCAACACCTCCGCACCAAATCCAGACGGTGCTGTAACCTATTGAATTTAAAAGAATCAATTCGATTTAGGCCACTTTTTCGCCAATTTGAAAGGGACCCGAAACGGAACGGGCACTTAAGGTAGATGATCCCGGCTTCTCAACAGACTTATCCACAAGTTTTGTGGACAAAAGGACGCCTTTGATTCTGCAGATCGCGCTCGATACGCCGCTGCGCCGCGTATTCGATTACCGGCCGCCCGCGAACTTGGGTTCAGATTCGGTCGGCTCGCTCCGGCTTGGCGTGAGGGTGCGGGTACCGTTCGGCCGCCAAACGCTCGTCGGCATCCTGGTGGGAATCGCTGCGCAGTCCGAGGTCGCCCCCGGCAAGCTCAAAGCGGCGGTCGACATTTTGGACTCGCAGCCCGTGTTCGATCCGGTCACCTTCGAGCTGTTGCGCTGGGCTGCCGACTACTACCATCACCCCTTGGGCGAAGTGTTTTCCGCGGCCCTGCCGGCGAGCCTGCGGGAAGGCCAGCCGGCGCTGCAAAACAGGCAATCGTGGACGCTGACCGAGGCGGGAAGACAGGAGTTGTTGGTTCCGGGCACTCGGCGCGCGCCGCAACAGCGCGCCTTGCTTGCCTGGCTCGGCGAACGCGAACACGCCGCCGCGGACGATGTCGCGGACGCTTTCAAGTTGGTGCATTTGCGCGCCCTGGCGGCGCGGGGCTGGATCAAGTCCGAGGAACTCGTCCCCGAACCCTCGCCAATGCACGCGCATGCCAGCGACGTCTCGCTGAGCGCGCCCCAGGCTGAATGCGTCGCCGCCGTCTTAGGTACCTTGTCGAGCTTTGCGGCCCACTTGCTCTATGGCGTCACGGGCAGCGGCAAGACCGAGGTGTACCTGCGCGTCATCGACGCCGCGATCGCCGATGGCGGTCAGGCGCTGGTCCTGGTCCCGGAGATCGCCTTGACCCCGCAGCTGGTCGAGCGCTTTCGCCGCCGATTCAGTTCAGGGGTCATTGCCATGCACTCGGGCCTGGCGGGCAATGAGCGCCGCGATGCCTGGCGCGCCGCGCACGGCGGTCAGGCGCGGATCGTCATAGGCACCCGCTCGGCGGTATTCACCTCCCTGCCCCGGCTCGCCCTCATCGTCGTCGACGAGGAACACGACGCCTCTTACAAGCAGCACGAAGGCTTCCGCTATTCCGCGCGCGATCTGGCCGTGGTCAGGGCCCGCGGCGCGGGCGTGCCGGTGGTGCTCGGCTCCGCGACGCCTTCCCTGGAAACCCTGGAAAATGCAGCGACGGGACGCTACTCCAAACACGTGCTGCCGCAGCGGCCGGGCGCGGCGCAGGCACCTCGCATGGCCCTGGTGGACTTGCGCAAGCATGCAGCCGATCAGGGATTATCGACGCCGGCGATGCTGGCGATGGCGCAGCACCTCAAAGCCGGCGGCCAGGTGATCGTGTTCTTGAACCGGCGCGGCTATGCGCCCAGCCTGTTCTGCAACGCCTGCGGCTGGATCGCCAGCTGCGCTCACTGCGATGCCCGGATGACCTTGCATCGCCGTGCGCAGCAATTGCGCTGCCACCACTGCGGAGCGCATGGCGCCGTACCCGTCGCCTGCGCCAGCTGCAAGCAACCCTTGAACCCGGTCGGTCAGGGCACCGAGCGCGTCGAGGAGACGCTGGCGCGGCTGTTCCCCGACGCGCCGCTGGCGCGCCTGGATCGAGACACAGCCTCGGCGCGCGGTGCCGTGCAGAGCGTCCTCGACCGTGTGCATAGCGGAGAGGCACGAATCCTGGTCGGCACCCAGATGCTCACGAAAGGGCATCATTTCCCGGAAGTCAGCCTGGTGGTGATCCTGGACGCGGATCAAGGGCTGTTCGCCAGCGATTTTCGCGCCACCGAGCGTCTCGCCCAAACCATCACTCAGGTCGCCGGCCGCGCCGGGCGCGCCGCCCGGGCCGGGGAGGTCTTGATCCAAACCGAGTTTCCGGAGCATCCCCTGCTGAATCGCCTTCTCCGCGAAGGCTATGACGGATTCGCCGTCAGTGCGCTCGAGGAGCGGCGGGAGGCCGCGTGGCCTCCTTACTCGCGCCTCGCGATGCTGCGTGCGGAGGCCAAGGACAGCGCGCGATTGGACTCGTTCCTGCGTGCCGCCGCGGATTGCGGCCTGTCGCTCAATGAATCGGCCGTAAAAATACTGGGACCGGCCAGCGCCTTGATCGCGCGGCGGGCCGATCACTTCCGGGCGCATCTCCTGATCGAGGCCGCCGCCCGGTCGACCCTGCAGCGATTTCTCACGGATTGGCTGCCGCACGTGGACCGGCTGAAGGGCCCGCCCGGCCTTCGTTGGTCGATCGACGTGGATCCGCTGGAAGTAGACTGAGGCGTTTGCGGTAAACTGCCGACCCTTTGGATTCTTGGACCTACGGAATTCCCTTGAAGACATTGATTGAAAACTTGCTGGCGCAGGCAATGGCGGCGCTGCCCGAAGAATCGGCGCCCGCGGCGGCGCGGACCTTGAGCGTCGAAGTCGAGAGCGCCCGCGACGCGCAGCACGGGGATTTCGCGAGCAATTTGGCGATGCGGCTAGCCAAGGCCACGCGCCAGAATCCACGCAAGCTGGCCGAAGCCCTGGTGCGCCTGCTGCCGCCGAGCCCGGCCGTGGCCAAGGTCGAGATCGCAGGCGCGGGATTCATCAATTTCTTTCTGGCGAAGGACGCCTACCACGCGGAAATCGCCAGGATTCTCGACGGCGGACCGCGGTACGGCCGCAGTCTCGCCGGCGCTGGGCGGTCGGTGCAGGTTGAATTCGTCTCGGCGAACCCGACCGGTCCCCTGCATGTCGGGCATGGACGGCATGCCGCCTTCGGCGCGAGCGTCGCGAACCTGCTCGAGGCCGTGGGTTACCGCGTGGAGCGCGAGTACTACATCAATGACGCCGGCCGCCAGATGGAAATCCTGGCGGTCAGCACGTGGCTGCGATATTTGGAACGCTGCGGCGAACGCTTGGTGTTTCCGGCGAACGGCTACCGCGGCGACTACATCGTGGCGATTGCCGGGCAGTTGTTCGCGGCCGAGGGCGGGAAGCTGCGCCATGGGGCCGCGGAGGTGTTCGCGGGTTTGCCGCCGGACGCGCCCCAGGGAGGCGACAAGGACATTTACATCGATGAAGTGATCGCGCGCGCGCGCGGTCTCATTGGAGACGCGGCATATCGCCGCGTCCTCGATCTGGCGCTCGCGGGAATCCTGAGCGACATTCGCGAGGACTTGGCTGAATTCGGCGTCACATTCGACTGCTGGTTCTCCGAGCGGCGCTTGAGCGACGACGGTTCGGTTGAGCGCGCCGTCGAGGCGCTGAAAAAGGCGGGGCACGCCTATCTGAAGGACGGCGCCTGGTGGTTCAAGAGCACCGACTACGGCGATGAAAAGGACAGGGTCATGGTGCGCGACAACGGCATCAAGACCTATTTCGCATCCGACATCGCCTATGTCCTCAACAAGCTCGAGCGCGGCTTCGATCACCTGCTCTATATCTGGGGTGCCGACCACCACGGCTACATCACCCGCCTGCGCGCGGGCCTGATCGCGTTGGGCGGTCCCGCGGAGTCATTCGAGGTGCGCCTGGTCCAGTTCGTATCGCTGTTCCGCGGCGGCGAAAAGGCCCAGATGTCGACGCGCTCCGGCGAGTTCGTCACGCTGCGCGACCTGCGCAAGGAAGTGGGCAACGATGCGGCGCGATTGTTCTACGTCATGCGCAGCAACGATCAGCATCTGGACTTCGACTTGGAGCTCGCCACCGCGCGCTCGAACGACAACCCGGTGTACTACATCCAGTACGCGCACGCGCGGGTCGCGAGCGTCATGCGGCAGATGCAGGAGCGCGGACTCGCCCACGACGCGGCTCACGGCCTCGCATCCTTGGATGCGCTGGCCGAACCGCAGGAAATGCAGCTGATCAAACGCGTGAGCGCGTTCCCTGAAATCGTCCGCCAGTGCGCGGCGCAGCGCGCACCGCATACCCTGGTTCACTACCTGCGCGATCTGGCGAACGACTTCCACACGAATTACAGCGCGCACCAGTTCATCGTGGAGGATGCCGGCCTGCGCGACGCGCGGCTTTGCCTCGCGCTGGCGGCGCAGATCGTGATACGCAACGGCCTCGCCATCTTGGGCGTTTCCGCGCCCGAGACGATGTAAACAAGGGTCATGGCTAAGGCAAAGGCCGCGGCGCGCGACTACAAACCCAAACGCGGCAGGCGCGGCGGATTTTCCGGCTGGATGGGTGTTGCCTGCGGTCTGGCGGTGGGCCTCGCCGTGGCGGGCATCGTGTACGTCAAGGACCATCGGCCGGACGCGCCGATCGCGCGGGCCGGCAAGGCCGACAAGAGAAAATTCCACAACAGCGAAATGCCCGACGCCGAGTCGGGCGACTCGAGCGCCGAAGGCCCCGCGAAATCATACGATTTTTACGACATGCTGCCGAAATTCGAGGTGGTGATTCCGGAGAAGGAAAAGGACGTCCGGCCCGACACGAAATCCGTGCCCGAAACGCGCCGCGGCACGTACGTGCTGCAGGCCGGTTCGTACAAGAACTTCGCCGACGCTGATCGGGTGCGCGCCCAGCTGGCGCTTCAGGGCGTCGAATCCAAGGTGCAAAAAGTCTCCGTCGACAACGACACCTGGCACCGCATCCGCATCGGTCCGATTTCCAAACTCGACGAACTCAACCGCCTGCGGCAAATCCTCCGCAAAGCGGACGTCGATGTGCTGGTGATCCGGGTGGGCGACTAGCGGGGGCTTAAGCCCCCGCCAGCGCGTAAAGGTACTTCACGTACGACAGCGTCGCGTCCGCCATGCCTTGCACGGCGGGATTGCTCGACTCGATCACGTAGTATTCGTCGGGAGCGTGGGCCCGGCTGCCGTGGCCGGTGCCGAAATGGCCGGCGGGCAGGCTGACCGGCGGCCCGGTGAAAATGTAGCCCGGCCAGGAACCCGCGAGCCGCGGCGACAAGCTCACCGGCAGTCCTTCGTGTTTGTACACGGCCGTCGAGGCCTTGATGAGCGATGAATTCTCATCCGTCTGCGTGGGATCGTAGCCGCCGGTGACGTTCACCTCGATGTCGCCGTAGCCGCGCTTGGCCAGATGAGCCTTGAGCTTGGACGCGGCCTCCGCCGCGGTCTGATCGGGCACGAGGCGAAAATCGAGCTTCGCGGTAGCCTTGGACGGCAGGATGGTCTTGCCTCCCGGGCCGATGTAGCCGGCATACATTCCCTCGATGTTCACCGTCGGCTGCGAGGCCAGACGCTCCAGCGCTTCTCGGTAAGACAAGTCGCGCACCCAGGTCTGCACGCCCATCAGCTTTTTCACGTCCGCTTCCTGGGTGTGGGCGACCTTGTCGGCGATGAGCTGCTTCTGGCGCTCGGTCAACGGCTTCACATGTTCGAACCAGCCATCGATGGCCGGATCATTGCCGTCTTCCGACACGAGGGTCGAGAGAGCCTTGACCATCCGCCATACCGCACTGTCGAGGTCGGCTTTGTAGCTGGAATGGATGTCGTCCTTGGCACCGCGACCCCACCTGGCGGTCGAGCACACCAGTTCGACTTCTATCACCCCCTTGGCGCCCAGGGCGATTTCCACCCCGCCTTCGGGCGACTGCGACGCGAACGGCATGAAGACCTCGTGGCACTTCGACAGCGCCGCCAGCACTTCCGGCTGATGCACCACCTGGCCGAAATGCGGAGAAGCAATTTCCTCCTCTCCTTCCGCGACCAGCACGATGTTCACCGGCAGCTTGCGGCCGGCGGCCTTGAGCGCATGCAGGGCGGCCAGGAAAGTGGCCTCAGGGCCCTTCTGATTGATGGCGCCCCGTCCGATCATGACTTTGCCGAACGGCGCCTTATCGACGATCGCGGCGCCGAGCGGAGGAGAACTCCACTCCGTCGGGTTGAACTGCTTGACGTCGTACATGAAGTACATGCCGATGGTGCGCTTCGCGCCGGCGTCCAGGGTGGCAAAAACTCCGGGCTGTCCGTCGGTGGGCATCATTTTGGCGAACTGAAAGCCCGAGTCCTTGAGGAGGTCGATCATCATTTGACAACCCTCCTTCATGTTGCGGTTCTCCGCGGCAATCGAGGGAAGCGCGATCCAATCCTGCAGGCGCTTGACGGCTTGCGGCCGCTGCTTCTCGATCGCGGCCCGGACGGCGCGCAGATCGCCGCCGAAGCCGGCATTGCCGGCCTTGTCGCCCGCCGCCCGAACGAGGCGCGGCATGGCCAATGCGGCACCCGCCGCCGCCGCGACCATCAATAATCCGCGCCGATTTTGCTGCTTCTGCGTCCAGTCGCTCATGCACGTCTCCCTAAAAAAGCTCAATCCTCGCCCAATTGCCGAAAATCGACGCCCAATGCCCGCAACTTGCGGTACAAGTGCGTGCGCTCCATGCCGACCCGCTTGGCCAGCTGGCCCACTTTGCCGTTGCACAGGAGCAGCTGCTGCTGCAGATAGGCGCGTTCGAATTGTTCCCGCGCCTCGCGCAGAGGGAGCGCGAGCAGATCCTGCTTCACGAGCGGCTCGTCCACCGCCAGTTTCACCGCCAGTTCGCGCTCTATCTCCTCGAGCCGGATCTCCTCCCCCACGCCGAGTATCAGCACCCGCTGCACCAGGTTCTTGAGCTCGCCGACATTGCCCGGCCAGGGATAATTCCGCAGGCGGTTCTGCGCGGCCACGCTGAAGCGCCGCAGCGGCAGATGCTGGTCATCGACCAGCCGATCGACGTAGTAGCGCAGCAGATCGGGAACATCCTCCGCATAATCGCGCAGCGGCGGCACCCGCAGTGTGATCACGTTCAAGTGCGCCAGCAGATCGCGGCGGAACTGTTCCGGCGGCGCGCGCAGCTCGAAAGCATCCTGGGCGGAACTGATCCAGCGCACGTTCAGCGGCAATCGCTGGCGTCCGCCGACGCGCGTGTAGCCGTTCTGTTCGATGGCACCGGCGAGTGCGCGCTGGCCCTCGCTGTTCAAATCCTCCAGCCCGTTCAGAAACAATGAGCCGCCCGCCGCCTGATCGAGCGCGCCGAGCTCTACGCGCCCGTCGCGTTCGCTGCCGAACAGGGCCGCGGTCGGATCGGCTCCGAGACTGGCGGCGACCACCATGAAAAAAGGCTTCGCCGCGCGCGCACTCAGCGAATGCAGGTAGCGCGCATAAGCCTCGCGGCCCGATCCTAATTCGCCGAGCAGCAACACCGGGGAGGAACTGGAGGCTGCGTGCTGCAGCTGCTCGCGCAGCGTCTGGGTGGCCTTGCTCTTGCCGATGGGTACCGCGAGCGCCCCCCCGTGGGAGCGCGAGGACAGCCGCTTGCGGCGCCCCGCATCGAGGGCGCGCTCCACCGTGCGCAGCAGCTTGGTCAGCGACAGCGGCTTCTCGACGAAATCGAAGGCGCCGAGGCGCGTCGCTTCCACGGCCGTCTCGACGGTGCCGTGGCCGGACATCATCACCACCGGACAGTCGTAGCCGTCGGTCTGCGACCATTCGCGCAGCAAGGTGATGCCGTCCGTGTCCGGCATCCAGATGTCCAGCAGCACCAGGTCCGGCACCTGCGCCGCCCGGGCGGTGCGCGCCTGGGCCGCATCGGCCGCGACCTCCACGTCATAACCCTCTTCGGAGAGGATCTCCTTCAGCAATCCGCGGATGTCCGCTTCGTCGTCCACCACCAATATTCTCGAAGCGGTCATACGCGTTCTCTCCTGTGTTCGCCCTTGCGCGGCTCCCGCACGCCGATGGAGCGTGCGCTGTCGCCCAACGGCAATATGATTCGCACACGGGCGCCGCCGGTGCGCTGATTATCCGCCTCAATGCGTCCGCCGTGTTCCTCGACGATCTTCTTGACGATGGCGAGCCCCAACCCGGTACCCTTGGGCTTGCTCGTGACGTAGGGGTCGAACACGGTGCCGATCAGGTCGCGCTGAAAGCCCGGCCCGTTGTCGGCGACCACGATGGCAACCGAGGGGGTTTGCTTCGGACCGTCCTCGGCCAGGTGCGTCTCTATCTCGATGCCCGCGCCGGGACGGCCCTCGAGGGCTTCCAGCGAATTGGTCACCAGGTTGTTCAGAATTTGCCGGATGCGTATCCGGTCCGCCGAGACCGCGGGCAGCAGCGGATCGAGCAGCAATTTAAGTTCTGCGCTCGAATCCTGGACCCGGTACAAATCGACGACTTCGGTGATCAGCTGGTTCAAGTCGAAGCGCGAGAAATGCATGTCGGGCGCGCGCGCATACTCGCTGAACGCGTTCACCATCTGCTTCATGGCATCGACTTGGGCGACGATGGTATGAGTCGCGCGTTCCAGAATCTGCGCATCCTGGGCATTCATGCTGCCCAGGAATTTGCGCCGCATGCGCTCGGCGGCCAATTGGATCGGCGTCAAGGGGTTCTTTATTTCATGCGCCAGCCGGCGCGCCACCTCGCCCCAGGCCGCATCGCGCTGCGCCTGGAGCAGGGTGGTGATGTCGTCGAAGACCAGCACCACTCCGGGCGCGCCGCCGAGATCATTGGGCAATGCCGTACATGCGCACATGAGCACGCGCTTGCCGGAGTCCGAGAGCAGCTCGACCTGCTCGCGCCAATCCAGGTCCTCGGCGACCAGATGCAGCTTGAGCGCCGCCAGGAACTGCGTGAAGAGCGTCGTGTCGCTGATGGACTCGTCGAAGCGCTTGCCCACCGCGGCCTCGAGATCCACGCCCAGGATGGCGCTCGCCGCCTGATTCGCGGTTCGCACCGTCAAGTCCGCCTCGAGCGACACCACCCCGGTGGACAGGCGCGCGAGTATCACGGCGAGCCCGGCGCGCTCGGCCTCCACCGCTTGCTGGCTGCGGCGCGTCTCTTCGCGGGCGCGCCCCAGACGCTTGGTCATGTCGTTGAACGAGGTCACCAGGAAGCCCAGTTCGTCGCGCGACGGCAGCGGCAGCTTGGTGTCGTAATTGCCCTTCGCCACCGCGCGCGTTCCGGCGATGAGGTCCTGCACCGGCTGCACCAGCCGCTGAGCCGCGAAGAATGCGCCGTAGACGGCGGCTATCAGCGACATCAGCACGACGAAGGTGAGGATCAGGACGAAAGTCGATTTGAGCGGACGCCGCAATTGCACCAAATTCGCGTACTGGGTGTAGGAGCGCTGAACCGTGTCGGCGAGCTGGCTCAACTGCTGGGGCACCGGATACAGGGCGATCAAGACCCGCGGACTGCCGCTGCCGTTCCCGTCGAGGGGCGCCGCGGCGCGAATCAGATAGCCGCCCACCGAATCGGTGTCCAAGCTCACGTAGGGCCGCCCGCGCCGCAGCTGCAGCATCATTTCATCGGTCGCCGGCACCGGCAGCGCATCCATGGCTTGATCGGAACTGGTGGCGAGGATCTGCGCCTGCGCGCCGACGATGGTGAATTCGAGCGCGGTGCTCTCGCGCCGTTCCCGGTCGAGGGCGCCGATCAATTCGAAGGCCGAGCTGCCGGACAAGGTGTGCGCCACGACCTGCGTATGCTGCAGGAATTCCCGGACGCGCACTTCGAGCGCGGCATGGGAGAGTTCGCGTGTGTCCTTCAGGCCCTGGCTCACTTCCAATTCGAACCAGCTGTCGATGCCGCGGTTGATGAACTGCAGCGAAAAATAGTAGACGACCAGAATGGGGGCGACCGCCAGCGCGCTGAAAATCGCCACAGTGCGCCCCTTGAGGCGCGATCCCGGTACGTGGCGCCGGTAATCGCTCACCAGGCGCGAGAGTTTGCCCGCCAGCAGCACCACCAGGGTCAGCAGTCCGCAGATGTTGATGAGCAGGATCCACGGCATTCCGCGCTCGAATCCCGCCGAGTTCTGCGCCGCCGATGCCAGCAGGTAGAGCGCGACCAGCCACAATGCCACCCCGATACAGCCCAGCACCGTGGAGCCGTATTTGCGGATCACGGCTGCAGCGTCCACGTGTACCAATCGCTCTCGCGATGCCACTCGTTCACCCAGAACATCACCACGCGCAGGCTGAACGGTACCGAGCCGTAGTCGACTTTCGCACGGACATTCGCCTCGTACCGGCGGCCGGGCATGATCAGGGCCTTGTCGAGAACCGGCAGGCCGCGCACTTCGGAGAGCTGCTCGATCGCCGCGTCGACGGTGCTCAGCGATTCTTGCTGGCCGCTGTTGTCGTTGCGCAGCACGTAGCGCGCGCTGACCGCGTTGTACTGCAGATGGTAGCGCTGCGTGAGTTCCGCGACGCGCGAATTCGGCAGCAGCTGGCGCACCCGTTCTATATCGAGGTCGAGCTCGATGGTGAGCGGCACGCCCTCGGCCAGGCCGCGGCGCACGGCGTCGCTGACGGGCAGGTCCAGGTGCAAATTCAATTGATAGACGCCGTCCTTGAGCTGCAGATCGGCCGAGCGGACTTCGAAGCGTCCATCCAGTCCGTCGGCCCGCAGCGGCCGCGTCCACAGTGCCGCCGCCGCCAGCGTGCAGGCAAGCAGCAGCACGCTCGCGGAAGATCGCGGCCGCGGCCGGCCGCCAGGCGCTGGATTGGATCGCACGGCGTTCATCGTTTGGTCAAGGCAGCATAATAGAAGCCGTCGGCACCCGCCTCTCCGGGAAGAATCTGCCGGCCGAACTCATCGGCTTCGCCGAAATTCGGCCAGCCCTCCCAGGTCTCGGCCGCGACGATGGCGGCATCCGGAGTGCTGCCCAAAAATGCGCCGATCACATCGCGATTCTCGCTTCGAGTCACCGTACAGGTGGCGTACACCAGCCGGCCGCCGGGTGCCAGCAGCCGCCAGGCCGATTTCAGCAGCCGCCGCTGCAGCTCCGGCAGTTTATCGATATCGGACGGGGACTTGCGCAAACGAATGTCGGGGTGGCGGCGGATCACCCCGAGCGCCGAACAGGGGGCGTCGAGCAAGATCCGGTCGAACGGCTGTCCATCCCACCACGCAGCGGGCAGCGCCGCGTCGCCGCTCGCGAGTTCGGCCCGAAGATCGCCCCTTTGCAGATTCTCGCGAACCCGCAGCAGCCGCTGCGGATCGATGTCGATGGCCATCAGCTTGGACAGCTGCGGCTGGCGTTCCGCGATGAGTGCGGTCTTCCCGCCGGGCGCTGCACAGGCATCGAGCACACGTTGGCCCGGAGCCAACGCCAAGGGGAAGGCGACGCACTGAGCTCCTAAGTCCTGGACCGAAACCAGGCCATCGGCGAATCCCGGCAAATCATGCACGTCGCAAGGCGAATCCAACACCACCGCCATCGGCACCCGCGGTTCGGCGCGGGCGGCGAAACCCGCGTCGCGCAGTTTATCGAGATACTCTTCGGCGTTGGTGCGGCGGCTGTCGACACGCAGCCACATCGGAGCTTGAGTGTCGCCTGCGGCCAGCAGCTGAGTCCAACGCACCGGCCAATCGGCCCGCAGGCGATCGGCCAGCCACACCGGCGAGGCATGCCGGGTGGCGGGATTGCGTGCAATGTCGGCATCCAGAGCGGCGCGCTCGCGCAGGTATCGGCGCAGCACGGCATTGATCAACCCGGCGGCGCGCACCGCGTCGGTGGCCTTCGCGGTCTGCACGGCCGCATCGACGACGGCATACTGCGGGGTTTTCTCATCTTCCAGTTCGTACAGGGCCACGGATAGCAGCGCCCGCACCAGAAAATCCAAGGAGCGCACCGGCGTCGACAACAGGCGTCCCAGGATCGCTTCATGGCGAAAATATCCGCGCACCGCCCCATAACTCAAGGAGCGCACCGATGGCGCGAGTTTGGGATTGGCCGCGACCAAGGCATCCTTCAGTGCCGCATCGAGAGTCACGCCCTCGCGCAGCACTCGCGCCACTGCATGTGCGGCCAGGGAACGCGCGCCGGCGGCCGAAGCATTTGCGGGGCCGTGCGCCCGCCCATTTGCCGGGGCTTTCGCCGGGGGTTTCATGGCTGCGCGAAGCGCGCGCCCTCGAGCTTGAGCCCGGCGAGAAATTCCGGCGCGTACAGCGGTTTGCGCCCGGCGAGTTGCAGGCGAAGAATTCGCAGAATGCCCCGGCCGCATGCGACGTCGATGCCTTCCTGCGTTGCAGAGATCACGGTTCCGGGTTCGGCCGCTGCCGCGCGGCCGGCCTCGCCGACGGGGTTCGCGGCTGCGAGGCCGCCGGCCGCAACTTCGGCATCCCAAATGCGCAGCTGAGTTCCGTCGAGCCGGGTCTCGGCAATCGGCCAGGGATTGAACGCCCGAACCTGCCGGCCGATCTGCGGCGCGTCTTGCCGCCAGTCGATCACGCCTTCCAGCTTGGTGATTTTCGCGGCGTAAGTGACGCCGGTGGCGGGCTGAGGCGTCTCGCCGATGCGCCCGCGGCGCATGCCGTCGAGAGTGTCGCCGATGAGCTCTGCGCCGAGCATCGCCAGCCGGTCGTGCAAGGTCTTGGACGTGTCGCGCGCACCGATGTCGAGTTCGCGCTTTGCCAGCATCGGCCCGGTATCGAGACCCGCCGCCATGCGCATGATGGTGATGCCTGTCTTTTCATCTCCGGCCAGCAGCGCCCGTTGAATGGGTGCGGCTCCGCGCCATCGGGGCAGGAGCGAGGCGTGGATATTGATGCAGCCCAACCTGGGACACTGCAGTGCCGCGGCGGGCAGGATCAAGCCGTAAGCGACGACCACCAGCACATCGAGATCGAGCGCGCGAAGCAGCTCCAATGTACCGGGTGATTTGAAATCGACCGGCTGGTGAATGGCCAAACCCAGCTCCAAGGCGCGAACTTTAACCGGACTTGCATGCAGTGCCTGACCGCGGCCGGCGGGCCGGTCAGGTTGGGTGAATACGGCATGAATCCGCTGAGTCTGGGACAGCGCGTCGAGCGCCGGGACGGCGAACTCCGGCGTGCCGGCGAAACCCAGCCTCAAAGGCGCAAGAGGTTCGTTCAAGACTCAAAGAGCGGGCGCGGAAGCGCCCCGCGCCGTAGCGCGATGCTCGCTACCCGTGGATCGTTGCTTGCGCTCTTTTTCCAGCCGCCGGCGAATCAGCTGGCGCTTGAGCTCGGACAGATAGTCGACGAATAGTTTGCCTTCCAGGTGATCCATTTCATGCTGGATGCATACTGCCAACAGTCCTTCCGCGTCCATTTCGAAGGGCTTTCCGTCGCGCCCCAGCGCGCGTACGCGGATATGAGTCGCGCGCGACAGCTTGTCGTATATGCCCGGAAGAGACAAACAGCCTTCTTCGCCGGGCCCCGAGCCTTCCAGTTTCAAGAGCTCCGGATTGATCAGCACCAGCGGCCGGTCGCGTTCCTCGCTCACGTCGAGGACGATCAGGCGTTTGTGGACGTCGACTTGGGTGGCCGCGAGTCCGACACCCTTGGCCGCGTACATGGTTTCGAGCATGTTATCGGCCAATTGACGCAGCGCATCATCGACCTCGGCGACGGCCGCAGCCTTCTTCCGCAGCCTCGGATCGGGATACTCGAGAATTACGAGCTTTGTCATGGGAGTTATGAGAGCAATATCGTGTTTTTGGCTTAAGAATGTTGCTAAAGTTCCGCCGCTGCTTAACTTAATGCCCAACTTGGCGGCGCTCGGTGCGTCGGCAAGCGGCAAAAACGGGCGATAGGTCCCAGTCTTTGGGGGCAGGTCGGCAGTATACCAGTCGGCCAGCGACATCAAGCTGTGGCAAGGGAGCGAAACGAATGCAAGGTCATCATATTATTGCCCTCACTTTAGCGGTGGCGGTGCTCGCGGGATGCAAGACGGAGGCACCCGTGCGGGCGCCCGTACCGCTTGCCTCGCAGGAAACCACTGCGGAAGGCGTCGCCGTGGGCGACGACCGCACGGCCATGGAAGCCGCCGTGGATGCGGGCTCGGCGCCGAATTCGGCAGTCCAGTCGGATTCATCCCGGGGCGGCTTGGCCGTCAATCCGAATGCGCCCGAAAGCTACGTCGTGAAACGCGGCGACACCCTGTGGGGCATTGCCAAGGTATTCCTGCGCGATCCGTGGTTCTGGCCCGAGATCTGGCAGGTCAATCCCCAAGTACAGAATCCGCATTTGATCTATCCGGGCGACACGCTGCGCTTGGTTTACATCGACGGCCGGCCGTCGATCATGCTGCAACGCGGAGGCGACGCGCGCGTGGAGCCGCGGGTCCGCAGCGAGCCGATCGAGGGCGCGGTCACCACCATTCCCTATGAAACCGTCGCGGCATTCATGTCCAAACCGACGGTGCTCTCGCCGGATCAGATCAAAGCCGCCCCGTACGTGCTGGCGACGCGCGATCTGCACGTGGCGATGGCGGAGGGCAACACCCTGTACGCCCGCGGATTTTCCACTCCCGCCGCGATGGGCACTCACTACAATTTCGTGCGCGTCGGCGACGCCCTGCGCGATCCGGACGACAATCGCATCGTCGGCTACGACGGCATCTTCACCGGCGCCGGCCACGTCACGCGCGTCGGCGATCCGGTCACCCTCATCATGACCGAATCGTCGCGCGAAACCGAAGAGGGCGACAAATTGTTCGCCGGAGGGGCCGACGTTCCGCTCGATTTCATTCCCAGCCCGCCGAAGGTCAAAGTCCATGGGCGCATCATGGCGGTATCGGACGGCGTGACGATCATCGGCCAGTACCAGGTGGTGGTCATCAATCGCGGTGCGCGCGACGGTTTGGCGCCGGGCAATGTGCTGTCGGTTTTCGAAGCCGGCCCCGTCGTCGCCGACACGGCGAATCGCGGGTTTTTGCGTTCGATGACGCGGCTCACCGCGACCAAGGTGCGCCTGCCGGATGAGCGCAGCGGCACATTCATGGTGTTCAAGACCTTCGACTCCATGAGCTATGGCTTGATCATGGAAGCCACCAGCATCATTCGGGTCGCCGATCGGGTCGAGAACCCTTAAAAGCAGCGCCTTAGGGTCCGCCGCGCAAATCTGCACATTGCCGTCCGTTTGCGCGCGGGCGAAACCGCGGCGCCCGGCCGATAATCCGGCCGATGCCGTCGAGCGAGGAATCGTTTGCCTGGGTGACGCTGTCGCGCGCGCCGGCGCTCGACGTTCGGCGGCTGGCGAAAGCCCTCGAAATCCTGGGCGATGTCCGCGGCGTCGTGGGCGCGGCAGATGCCGCGCTCGAGGCGGCGGGCCTGTCCCCGGCGGCGCGCCGGTTCTTGTCGGGCCCCGACGCCGGACTCAGTGCCGCCGAGCGGCGCTGGATGGATGATCCCCGCCATCACCTCCTGCCGTTCACCGACCCGCGCTACCCCCGCCTGTTGCTCGCGACCGAGAGTTTTCCGCCGGCGCTGTACGTGGCGGGCAACCCCGATGTCCTGAACGATCCCTCGCTCGCCGTCGTCGGCAGCCGCAACCCGACCGCGCAGGGCCGCGAGACTGCGCATGAATTCTCAGAATATCTCGCCGAGCGCGGGCTCGTCATAACCAGCGGTCTCGCCTCCGGCATCGACAGCGCCGCCCATCGCGGCGCGCTCGCCGCACAAGGAGCGACGGTCGCGGTGCTGGGCTCGGGCATCGACGTCATCTACCCGCAGTGCAACCGGCCCTTGGCCGAAGATATACAGCACCAAGGCGCTTTGCTGAGCGGATTCCCGCTCGGAACTCCTCCGCGGCCGGAGAATTTTCCGCAGCGGAACGGTCTCATCGCCGGCACGACCCTGGGAACTTTGGTGGTCGAGGCGGCACGCAGAAGCGGCTCCCTGATCACCGCCCGCCTGGCCGCCTCTTATGGACGGGAGCTGTTTGCGATACCGGGTTCGATTCACAGCCCGTTGAGCCGCGGCTGCCATGAATTGATTCGGCAGGGCGCGAAATTGACCGAAACGGCAGGTGACATATTGAACGAGTTGAACTTTTCGGCATTTTTTTCCCCCGCCGCCGGTGCCGCCGCGAGGCCCTCCGCCGCGTCCGAGCCCGCGGCGGCCATGGACAAGGATCACAAAATCTTGTTAGATGCGCTCGGCTTTGATCCCACGGACCTCGATGTCTTGGTCGTCCGTACCGGATTCAAACCAGCAGCCGTGTCCTCGATGATGCTGATCCTCGAGCTCGAAGGCCACGTTCAGGCCGCCCCCGGGGGCCGCTACTCCCGAGTCGTTAGGAGCCGGAGGTGAAAGATAACGTTCTGGATCTGCTCATCTATCTATTCGAGAACTATATGAGTGCCGACGACGAGCCTCGGCCGGACCGGAATGTCTTGAAGCTCGAATTGGACAAGGCGGGATTCGCGGAACCGGACATCGAGCGGGCTCTGGAATGGCTGGACGGCCTATCCGGCGAACAGCTCGGCAAGGTCGCCGAGGCGACCGCCCGCGCGGTGCGCGTTTTCAGCAGCCAAGAGCTGCTGCGGCTCGACACGGACGTGCGCGGCTACCTGATGTACCTGGAAAACGTGCGGATCCTCTCGGGTACCCAGCGCGAACTCGTCATCGACCGCTTGATGGCGCTGGAAGCCGACGAAATCGACATCGAACAGGTGAAATGGGTCGTCTTGATGGTGCTCTTCAGCCAACCCGGACAAGAATCCGCTTACGCGCAGATGGAAGACCTGGTCTTCGAAGAGCGCTCCGACGCATTGCATTAGACGACTTTGAGCAGCAACCTCGTTATTGTGGAGTCGCCGGCCAAGGCGAAGACCATCAAGAAATACCTCGGCAAGGACTTCGAAGTCCTCGCCTCGTACGGCCACGTCCGCGACCTCGTCCCGAAGGAGGGCGCCGTCGACCCGGAACACCACTTCGCCATGAAGTACCAGGTGGTCGAACGCAACCAAAAACATGTCGATGCCATTTCGCGCGCCCTGAAGAAGGCCAAGTCGCTGTTCCTCGCGACCGACCCCGATCGGGAAGGCGAAGCCATTTCATGGCACCTGTACGAGCTCCTGAAAGCCCAGGGCGAACTCGAGGGCAAATCCGTCCAGCGCGTCGTCTTCTATGAGATCACCAAGAACTCCGTGCGCGAGGCCATGGCGAGCCCTCGCGAGCTGTCCGTCGATTTGGTGAATGCACAGCAGGCGCGGCGCGCGCTGGATTTCCTGGTGGGATTCAATCTGTCGCCGCTGCTGTGGAAAAAGGTCCGCCCGGGGCTGTCGGCCGGACGCGTGCAGAGTCCCGCCCTGCGCATGATCTGCGAGCGCGAGGACGAGATCGCGGCGTTCATCGCACGCGAATACTGGACCATCGATGCCGAGCTCGAACATTCGGCGCAGAGGTTTCCGGGAAAACTGATCGAATACCAGGGCAGCAAGGTCGAGCAATTCAGTTTCACGACCGAAGCTCAGGCGCGCGAGGTCGAACGAACGCTGCAAAGCGCGGCCAATGGCCGGCTGACGGTGCTGACGGTGGACCGCAAGCAGCGCAAGCGCAATCCCGCCCCGCCGTTCACCACGTCGACCTTGCAGCAAGAGGCGGCCCGCAAGCTGAGCTTCAGCGCGCAGAAGACCATGCGCGTCGCTCAGCAGCTGTACGAAGGCGTGGACATCGGCGAAGGCCAGGTCGGCCTCATTACGTATATGCGTACCGACTCGCTCAACCTGGCGCAGGAGGCGATCGGCCAGATCCGCGAAGTCATCGTGCAGTTATACGGACAGGCAGGACTCTCCGAAGAGCCGCGGATCTTCAAGACGAAATCGAAGAACGCCCAGGAAGCGCACGAGGCAATCCGCCCCACCGCGGCGAACATCCTGCCCGGGGACATCGAGAACAAACTCGACTCGGACCAGTTTCGGCTGTATTCCCTGATCTGGAAGCGCACCGTGGCCTGTCAAATGGCCCCCGCCATATTCGATACGGTGGCCGTGGACATGCTGGCGGGCGACGCCCCCGAAGCGCACGTAGCCGCGCACGGGGATTCGAACCGCACCGTGGTGCGTGCCAACGGGTCGACCTTGGTCAAGCCGGGATACATATCCGTGTATCAGGAAGGCATGGACGATGCCGTGCTGGATGATTCTGACCACGTGCTGCCTCCCATGCAGACAGGCGACCGCGTCAAGCTCGCCGGCGTGGTGCCCACCCAGCATTTCACCGAGCCTCCGCCGCGCTTCTCCGAGGCATCGCTCGTCAAGGCGCTGGAAGAATATGGAATCGGCCGGCCGTCGACCTACGCCTCCATCATTTCCACCCTTCGGGACCGGCAGTACGTCGATATCGAGAGCAGGCGCTTCACCGCCACGGATATCGGCAAGATCGTCAGCCGCTTCCTGACCCAGTATTTCACGACCTACGTCGACTACGACTTCACCGCCAAGATGGAAGACTCGCTCGACGCCGTGGCGACCGGCGAGCAGGAGTGGGTGCCCCTGCTCGACAAGTTCTGGAGGCCTTTCATCGACCTGGTGAACCACACCGAGACATCGGTCAGCCGTGAAGAAGTGGCGCAGGCGCGGGACTTGGGCAAAGACCCGGTCAGCGGCAAACCCATGAGCGTACGGATGGGGCGATTCGGCCCGTTCGTACAGATCGGCACCAAGGACGACGAGGATAAGCCGCGTTTTGCGGGCCTGCGGCCCGGGCAGAAAATGGATGCCATCACGCATGAGCAGGCCATGGAGCTGTTCAAATTGCCCCGCAAGCTCGGCACCACCGCGGCGGGCGAGGAAATCACGACCAACGTCGGCCGTTTCGGCCCCTACGTGAAATACGGCGCGAAGTACGTATCTCTCAAGACCGACGACCCCTACGAAATCACGCCCGAGCGTGCCCTCGAAGTGATCAAGGAAAAGGAAATAGCCGATGCCAATCGGCTGATCCTCGATTTCCCCGAGGCCGGCATCCAGGTTCTGAACGGCCGCTACGGCCCTTACATCACCGATAAATCGCGGAACGCGAAGATTCCGAAGGACAAGGAACCGAAGAGCCTGACCTTGGCCGAGTGCCAGGTCCTGCTCGCCGCCGCGCCCGCGCGCACCTTCGGAAAATGGGGACGCGGCGCGAAAAAAGGACAGAACGGCAAGGGCAAAGGCAACGCCAAGCCCGCACCCTCCGCGTCGGCCGCGCCGACGCCGGGGACCGCCAAGAGCAAGGCCAAAGCGAAACAGCCGGCCGCGGGTGGGCTTCAGGACAGCGGCCGTCCGGCCCCCATGCGATTGGCCGCCAAAGGCGCCAAAAGGACAGCCGACAAAAAGGCCCCCGCGGAATCGGCGGCGGGCGCCCCGGCGGCGGCTCCCAAAGTCACGGCTGCCGCCGGCGGCACGAAGAAAAAGAAGAGCTCCGCAAAAAAGAAATCCTGAGCGCCCATGTCAACGACCGACTCAAGCGCAATGCCACCCGGCTCGGGCGCGGACGCCTCCGCGGTCAAACGCTACTTGAACGGTCTGCACGACCGCATCTCCGACGCGGTGGAATCGATCGATGCCGTCAAGCTCCGGCGCGATTCCTGGGTGAGGCCCGAAGGCGGGGGGGGCGAGAGCCGCATCCTCAGCGAGGGAACGGTGTTCGAGCGGGCGGGCGTGTCATTCTCGCATGTGTTCGGCGACAAGCTGCCTCCGTCCGCCTCCAATTCGCGCCCTGAAATCGCCGGTGCCCCGTTCGAAGCCATGGGTCTATCCCTGGTGTTTCATCCGCAAAATCCCTATGCACCCACCACGCATTGCAATGTCCGGTTCCTGATCGCAACCCCCTCGTCCGGCCCGCCCCACTGGTGGTTCGGGGGCGGCTTCGATCTGACGCCCTACTATCCGTATGACGAAGACGTGCTGCATTGGCATCGCGCCGCGCTCGCCGCCTGCCGGCCCTTCGGTGCGGATGTCTACGGCAAATACAAGGACTGGTGCGATCGGTACTTTTTTTTGCCGCATCGAAACGAAACACGCGGCATCGGCGGCCTGTTCTTCGACGACCTGAGCGAGGGGGGATTCGAGCGCTCGTTCGCCCTGACGCGCAGCGTGGGCGATCATTTTTTGCCCGCCTATCGGCCCATACTGGAACGCCGCAAGGATCATTCCTTCGGCGAGCGGGAGCGCCGCTTTCAGCTGTACCGGCGCGGCCGCTACGTCGAATTCAATCTGGTCTACGACCGCGGCACGCTGTTCGGCCTGCAGTCGCGCGGACGCAGCGAATCGATCCTGATGTCGATGCCGCCCTTGGTCCGCTGGGACTACGACTGGCATCCCGAACCCGGTTCCCCCGAGGCCAGGCTGTACGAGAATTTCCTGCGTCCGAGAGCCTATCTCGCAGAACTCGATCAATGCCCGAGGGCGAACACGTAGTACTTGCGCAGGTTCTCGTGAACCGTCCAGGTCCCCTTGGCTCCCGTCTCGACGATGAACACGTCGCCGGCCTTCAGCGTTACCGGCGGCTTGCCTTCGATCTCGATGGTGCAGCGTCCGGCGAGAAGATGGCAGTATTCCCAGGCGTCGTAGTCGATCTTCCAGACTCCGGGAGTCGACTCCCAGATGCCGGCGAGAATTTTTCCGTCGTCGGAGGTGTGCAGATTCCAAGTCTTGGTATGCGGATCGCCGCTCACGGCGGTGCCCGGCCATGGCGCATCGTTTTCCTCGGGGGCCGTCAGATCGCGCAGGGGCAGGAGTCGATTGGCCATGGTTCTACCTTTCTCGGTTGTAAAAAGTGGGGCACGGTAACGCCTCGCGCGGCGCACGGCAACAGGAGCGCCGGCGCGGCGGCGCGGCGGCGCTGCCGCCGTCAACTCCGGCCGCGATCCGCGCCGACGGCGATCCGCTCGACCACCGAGGACAGGGTTTCCTCGCCGAGCGACAGATACACATGCCGGTCCGCTACGGTGAGCGAGAACTCCATGCGCCGCGCCAGCCTGGCGGCGAGGCTCGCGAGCCACTGCCGATCCAGGGCGTAGAGTTCGAGCGCCTCGACGCGATGAATGCGTTCCGATCCGAGTCGCGCGGCCAATAGGGCGGCATCCTTGTGCGTGTAGACCGCGACGCGCGGCGCCGCCTTGCCCGCCCGATGCAGCCGCGCCGCTTCCGGCGCGCCCACGTCGATCCACGCGTGCAGCACGCCGGTCAAGTCGCGCACGGCGATCGTCGGCTCATCGGGTTCGAACAGGCCGTTCGAGAAGCTGATGCCCTCCGTATACTCCAGGCAATACGCCACCACGCGGCAGAGAAAATACTCTTCGCTTTCCGATGGGTGGCGCGCCACGCGCAATTGCAGCGGCCGATACACCCCGCGATCGGAATCGGCGAGCTCGATGTTGAATACGTAGATCGTGGCGCCGAGCGCCATGGCTCACCTCGGAGCTGCATGCTTGGAACGGCATGATGGCACCAATCATTGGCGCGACAAGCGGCTTTTGTGCTTTCATGCCTGTCCCGATCCCAAGCGGCGCCACTCACGACGAATGGACGAGAATAAATCCGCTCTCCTCAACCAGTTGCGCATCGACCGCGGAAGTGCGTCGGAGCCGTCCGGCAACGCCAGGATTTGGGCGGCCATCGGGGTGACGGCGGCGGTTATCGCCGGCGGCGCCGTCTGGTGGTTCACGCGCCCCACCGGGGTGCCCGTGCATGTCGTCTCGGCCCAGGCCGTTGCCGGCGGTGAGGCCGCCGCGGGTTCCATTTTGGACGCCTCCGGATATGTCGTCGCGCGGCGCCAGGCCACGGTGGCATCGAAGATCACCGGCAAGATGGTGGAGCTCGACATCGAGGAGGGCGACCATGTGAAGGCGGATCAGATCATCGCCAAACTCGATGACACCAATATCCGCGCGGCGTTGAATGAGGCCAGCGCGCAACTCGACTATGCCAGGGCCGGCCTCGCCGAAACCCAGGTCAATCTCGCCAACGCGCAGCGCGACTATGACCGCCAGAAGAGCCTGCTTCAGGGGCATTTCGTCAGCCAGGCCGCCGTGGACAATTCGCAGACCGCGCTCGATGCATTGCGTGCGCAACTCGCCACCCAGCGCAGCAATATCCTGGTCGTGTCGGGGACGTTGGAGATCGCCCAGCGCAATCTGGACGACACCATCGTGCGCGCTCCGTTCACCGGCATCGTCACGGTCAAGGCCGCGCAGCCCGGCGAGATGGTATCGCCGGTATCCGCCGGCGGCGGATTCACCCGGACCGGCATCGGCACCATCGTGGACATGGATTCGCTCGAGATACAGGTCGACGTCAACGAGAATTTCATCAACCGGGTGAGTCCCGGCCAGAAGGCGACCGCCAAGCTCAATGCCTATCCCGACTGGCAGATTCCCGCGCATGTGATTGCGGTCATCCCCACCGCCGACCGCAGCAAGGGCACCGTCACGGTGCGCATCGCCCTCGACCAGAAAGATGCGCGTATTCTCCCGGAAATGGGCGTGCGCGTTTCGTTTCTCGCCGATGCCGTCGCGGAGGTACAGGGCGGCAGGCCGGCCGGCGGGGTAAATCTCCCCGGCAACGCGGTCCAAGGTTCGGGCGCCACCGGGGTGGTGTTCGTCGTGCACGGCGACACGGTGGAGCGGCGTGCAGTGCGCCTCGGCGCCGGCAGCGGCGACAATATGACCGTTTTGTCGGGCGTCACCGCGGGGGAGCGGATCGCGGTCGGGGATTTCAATCTGTTGAAGGACGGCGCCAAAATCCGTGCCGAGCAATAAGTTGCCGCGTGCCACCGCGGCGTTCAGGGAGCACACATGAGCGAAGCCATCGTATCCTTGCGAAACGTAGTCAAGCACTACACGCGCGGCAAACAGAATGTGGAAGTCCTGCAGGGACTGACCCTCGATATTCCCAAAGGCGATTTCGTCGCGCTGATGGGACCGAGCGGATCGGGAAAGACCACGCTGTTGAATTTGATCGGCGGCCTGGATACGCCGAACTCGGGCGAAATAACCGTCGCCGGCCAGCGCCTCGACAAGCTCAGCAGCGGCGGCCTAGCGCGTTGGCGCGCCGACCATGTCGGATTCGTGTTCCAGTTCTACAATTTGATGCCGATGCTGAGTGCGCAGCGCAATGTGGAATTGCCTCTGCTGCTGACGCACTTGTCTTCCGCCCAGCGCAAGACCAATGCCCTCGCGGCCCTCACCTTGGTGGGCATCGCCGATCGGGCCAAGCACAAACCCAATGAATTGTCGGGCGGTCAAGCGCAGCGCGTGGCCATCGCCCGCGCCCTGGTCGCCGATCCGACCCTCCTGGTCTGCGACGAACCGACCGGCGATCTGGACCGCAAGTCGGCCGACGACGTATTGCATTTGCTGCAGATGCTCAATCGCGCGCACGGCAAGAGCATCGTCATGGTGACCCACGATCCGAAGGCGGCGGAGTTCGCCAGCCACCAGCTGCACATGGACAAGGGCGCGCTGCTCGAGGCCGGAACCCTCGCCTGAGGCGCCGGGAGCGAACGATGAAATATTTTCCGCTGGTGTGGGCAACGCTGTGGCGCAAGAAGACCCGGACGATTTTCACGCTGCTCTCGGTCATCGTGGCCTTCCTGCTGTTCGGCGTGCTGGAGACGGTGGATTACGCCTTCGCTCATCCCAGCAACGGCGTGACGGGCGCAAACAAGCTCATCACCACCAACAAGTACTCCATCACGCTGTCGCTGCCGTATTCCGACGTGCCGCAGATCCGCTCGGTGCCGGGAGTGGACGAGGTCACCTGGATCACCTGGTTCGGCGGCTACTACCAGGAGCCGAAGAACTTCGTGTTCGCGCTGCCCGTGGACACCGACACCTATTTCAATCTGCACCGGGGCGAATTCGTCGTCAGCGACGCGCAGATGCAGGCTTACCGCAACACGCGCACCGGCGCATTGGCGAATTCGGCGCTGCTAAAAAAATTCGGCTGGAAGGTGGGCGACAAAGTGCCGCTGCATTCGACCATCTGGACGCAAAAGAAAGACGGTTCCCTCGACTGGACGTTCGACATCGTCGGAACCTTCGACGTCAAGGACCCCACCCAGGCCAGCGCGCAGGCCTCGTCCCTGCTGTTCCACTATGAAATGTTCGACGAGGGGCGCAGCTTCGGCAAGGGCAGCATCGGCTGGTTCGAGGCCCGCGTCGCGGATCCGGCGCAGGCTTCGGAAATTGCCAAACGGATCGATGCCCTGTTCGCCAATTCGCCGAACGAGACCAAGACGCAGCCGGCGAACGATTTCACCCTGACCTTCATCAAGCAGTTCGGCGACATCGGCTTCATCCTGCGCGCAATACTGGGCGCCGTGTTCTTCACTCTGCTGTTTCTCACCGGCAACACCATGATGCAATCGGTGCGCGAACGGGTTCCCGAACTCGCCGTGCTGAAGACCCTCGGTTTCGGCGATGGCCGGGTGCTGGGGCTGGTTCTCGCCGAATCCCTGCTGCTGTGCGTACTCGCGGCCTTCATCGGCCTGGCGTTGAGCTACGCCGCGCTGCCCATCATCAAGCAGGGCTTGCAAGGCGTGGAGTTGTCGCCGATGGCGCTGGTGCCGGGATTCGGCGTCGCCGTGCTGCTGGCGCTGATCGTGGGCCTGGCGCCCGCGCTGCGCGCCATGCGGCTGAACATCGTCGATGCGCTGGCGGACAAGCGCTGACCGCCGCCGGAAATTCAGGAGCCGCTCATGTTCAAGCAATTGGTCGCCGTCATCACGATGAGCCTGCAGACATTGCCGCAGCGCCTGGGCTCCTCGAGCGTCATCGTCATCGGCATCGCCGGCGTCGTGGCGGTCCTGGTCTCGGTGCTGGCGATGGGCGCCGGATTTCGCCACACATTGGCGGACAGCGGCCGCGCGGACCGCGTGATCGTCCTGCGCGGCGGGTCCGACGCCGAGCTCAACAGCAATCTCACCCGCACCGACGTCGCGACCATCAGCAACGCGCCCGGCCTCGCCAAGGATGCGTCCGGCAAGGCGCTGCTGTCGAGCGAGCTGGTCACGGTGGTGAACGTGCCGAAAGTCGACACCGGCACCGATGCGAACGTCACCTTGCGGGGCGTGGGATTGAAGCTCACCGAAGTGCGTCCCGAGTTGAAAATCGTCGCGGGGCGCATGTTCAGGCCGGCCGTGCGCGAGCTCATCGCCGGCGCGGGAGCCGCCAAGCAATTCCGCGGCCTCACCGCGGGTGCGGTGCTGCATCTGCGCAACGCCGACTGGACGGTCACCGGCATATTCACCAGCAACGGCGACGTGCATGAATCCGAATTGCTGGCCGACGTGGACACGGTGGCCTCGTCTCTGGAGCGCACGGGCTACAGCTCCGCGGTCGGCCTGCTCGCGAACGCCGGCGAATTTTCGGCGTTCAAGGATGCCTTGACCGCGGACCCGCAGGTCAAGGTGGACGTTCAGCGTGAACCCGAGTACTACGCCGCGCAGTCCAAGGCCTTGAGCAATGTCATCAACATCGTCGGCAATACCGTTGCCATCATCATGGCCGTCGGCGCGATGTTCGGCGCCTTGAACACCATGTACTCGGCCGTGGCCGCGCGCGGGCTGGAAATCGCGACCTTGAGGGCCATCGGCTTCGGCGCCCTGCCGGTGCTGCTGTCGGTCATGATCGAGGCGCTGCTGCTGTCCCTGCTAGGCGGCGTCATCGGTGCGTCTCTGGCGTGGCTGTTCTTCAACGGACACAGCGTATCGACCCTTGGGGGAGCATTCGCCCAGGTCGTGTTCAATTTGACGGTCACCCGCGCCTTGATCGTCACCGGCATCGTCTGGGCCTGCATCATCGGCTTGCTCGGCGGCTTCTTTCCGGCCCTGCGCGCGGCGCGGCTGCCCGTCGCCGAGGCATTGCGGGCGGCATGATCCAGGGCTGCAACCGCGCGCTGCGTTTCTTGCCGCTCGCGGCCATGCTTCTCCAACCCTTCACCTGCGCCGCAAGCGATGCCATGCCCCAGGGCTACGCGCCGCTCGTACGCCAGGCTGCTCCCAGCGTAGTCACGGTCATCGTGGACGAGCAGCGCATCAGCGCGGGAGAGCGCGCTGCAGAGCGGGCGGCAGCCAATAACGGAGTCGATGCGGTCGGCGCTCTCATTCGACGGCTGCTCTCCGGCGCGAGTGGCAGCCCCGGTCCGGAGGAGCGGGCAACCGGCGCTCTGGGTTCGGGATTCGTCATTCGCGCAGACGGCCTCATCGTCACGAACAGGCACGTCATCGTGGGCGCAAGAACGGTGCGGGTACGTCTGGCGGATTCCCGTGAAATGCCCGCCAAGATCTTAGGGGCGGACGCGGTCACCGACATCGCGCTGCTGAAAATTTCGGCCGTGAATTTGCCGGTGCTTCGATTGGCATCTTCGCAGGCCGTTTCCGTGGGCGATGCCGTTATAGCCATCGGCAATCCCTTCGGCCTGGGTCAGTCCGTGAGCGCCGGCATCATCTCGGCCCGCGCGCGGTCACTGGAGGACGATCCTTACATCGACTTCCTGCAGACGGATGCCGCAATCAACCACGGCAACTCGGGCGGCCCTCTGTTGACGGTCGACGGCACGGTCGTCGGCGTCACTTCGGCGATTTTCTCGCCCACCGGCGGCTCCATCGGCCTGGGTTTTGCCATTCCCGCGGAAACCGCCGCGGCCGTGGTGGATCAATTGGAGGCGCACGGGCGGGTCGAGCGGGGCTATCTCGGTATTTCCGCCCAGCCCGTGACCCCGATATTGGCCAAGGCGCTCAATATGAAGACCGTCGCGGGAGCGCTGGTCACCGCCGTCGATGCCGGGGGCCCGGCCGTCGGCACGCTGTGGGTGGGAGACGTCCTGCTCAGCATCGGCTCGAGCGCGGTGACCTTCAAAGATCTGAGCAAGATCACGGCGCGGCTGGCGCCGAAGGCGCTGGTGGTCGCCTCCGTGTTGCGGGCAGGCAAGCAGCAATCCGTGGCGCTGACCATAGGCCGGCTTCCCGACCCGCCTTCCGATCCCGCTCTGACCGGCGATCAAGATATCTGGGTGCCGGCGCTCAAGTTGGGCGTGGCCGGCACCACGGCGGAAATCCGCAAGGCAATCAAGGCCGATGATGAATCGAGCGGATTGATCGTCACTCAGCTTCGGCCGGCCGGGCCGGGAGCACTGGCGGGCCTGCGGGTCGGAGACCTGATCACCCATGCGGGGACGAAACAGCTGATCGAGGTCAAGGACCTTGCGGCCATTGCGGCTCCCAGCCCCCAAGTTCCCACCCTCATTCGAGTGGTGCGCGACGGCGCCGCGACCTTCATCGCGGTCACCGGGGAAGCCCCCTCCAATTGATCGTGGCGCCTCGGCGGGAACCGCGCGGGGCGCAGGTGTTCTGCCGGATAGGACACATCGAATCGAACGGGGCAGCCTGTTCAAGCACATGCGCGATCCGGGCAACCCTTGCCTTGAGTCAGGCACAATGCGGCGCGATGAACTACAAGCACATCTACCATGCGGGGAACTTTGCGGACGTGGCCAAGCATGTCGGCTTGGTATATTGCCTGGGTGCATTGCAGCGCAAAGACGCGCCATTCTTCGTGCTCGACAGCCACGCGGGCCGCGGGTATTACGACCTGCAGGCGCCGGAGGCTCATAAATCCGGCGAGGCCGAGCGAGGCATCCAGCGCCTGATACAGAACAGCCTGGGTGAAAAGGCGCTGGCCGACTACTTCGCGACGATCCGCGCGCGCCGCGGCAAGCGGCTGGCGCGTTATCCGGGGTCGCCCGCATTGATCGCGAGCGGCCTGCGTCTGCAGGACCGCGCGCTGTTCATCGAGCTGATGCCGGCCGAAGCGCGGGCCGCCGAGCGCGAGGTCGAGTCCTTGGGCCGCACCCGCACCGAAATCGGCGACGGCTATGCCGCGCTCAAGGCCTTTCTGCCGCCGGAAGAGCGCCGCGGCTTGGTCCTGATCGATCCGCCCTACGAGAGCCTGGACGAATTGAAAATGATGCTCCGGGCATTCGCGGACGCCTACCTCCGCTGGCCGAGCGGTATTTTCCTGATGTGGTATCCCATCCGCAGCGCCGCCCAGCGGCGCACGGTGCACGCCCGGTTCGAGGCGCTGCGGATTCCGAAGATGCTCACCGCCGATCTCGCCATTCATCCCGACGACGCCGGGGTGGGACTCGCGGGCAGCGGCCTGATGATCGTGAATCCGCCGTACGGCACCGACGAATACCTGACTGAGGCGTACACCGCCATCCACAAGGGGATAGCAGCTCCGGGCGCGGGCTATGTGGAAGTTGCCCGCCTGACGCCTGAGCGGGTGGCACAATAGGGCAATTACCCGCTCCCGTTGTCGTCTTTCAGGATTCAAACTATGGATAAAAACTCCCTCCGCGATCTTCTCGGCAAGCTGCATGCGGAATCTTCCGATGCCCGCCGGGTCGATCCAAAATCCACGGAATCGCTGGATCAGCTGATGCTGGATATCCACGGCCGGATCGACGAATCCGCCGCCGCCGAGTCCTCCCCGGCCGAGTCGCTGTCCGACCGGCTGGAAGGCGTCGCGGTGCAATTCGAGGCCGATCATCCGACCTTGGCGGCGAGCGCCCGGCGCTTGATCGACTTGCTCGGCGAAGTCGGCATCTGACCTCGGGCTGAGGGCTCCGTCAGCCGGTCCAGACGATGGAGTCCTGCACCCGCGAGGCGACGCGCTCGATGGCGGCGAGGTCGGCGTCGTTTCCGCGAGTGAGCACCGCAAGGCTGCCATGACCTGCGACCGGGACGATCACGCCGCGGTAACCCTGCTCGTCGAATCGCACCGATTTGGGCACGTGGTCATGCACCAGTACCATGACGGTCGCCGGCCCGGAGGCCGTCTGTACGACCAGATGGGGCACCCGATGTCCGCGGAACTCGCAGCTGCTGGCGTAGCTCACCATGCCGGCGCCCGCTCCCAATGTCAGATGCGAATCGCGCAAGACCTCCTGTAGTTCATTCGAAGGCACCGGAACGTCGGTGCGGCGCCAAGCCTGCGGCTCGCCCGCCATGTGGGTCACGACGTCGGCGGCAAGCGAGGGTCCGGCGGCACTGAGCCAAAGGCCGCCCACGACTACGGCGGCGGCGGCCACGCTCGCCGCCATCGCCAACCAGCCATTACGGCGCCGAAGCGCGCTCGCCCTCGGCGGCTTGGCCGCAGCCTCGATCGGCGCCAGGGTCCCGGTCCCCCACCCGGCTTTTGCCTTGGGATCGGCCGGCACGGCGACCTTGAGAGCGCGGTCCAGGCGCGACTCGAAGCGCAATAGGCCCTCCGTGTAGGGCCCGCACTCGGGGCAGTGCGCACGGTGTTCGCGCAGTTCGGGATCCGGATCGCCGGGATCGGCCAACACCGAGCGTCGATAGCGCGCGCAGTCCATCATTCTTGCGGGTCCAATTTCGTATCCTCGCCGCACAGCACCCGCAATTGCTTGCGGGCGCGAAACAAGCGGGTCAGCACGGCGGCGCCGGAGAGACCCAGCTCGCGCGCGATGTCGGCGGTGGAAAAGCCCATCAGCACCTGCATCACCAGCGGCTCGCGGTATTCGTCGGGCAATTTGAATAGGGCGGCCCGCATCTCGGCAAGGTCCTGTTCCTCCGCGGCGGCCAGCATCGGCTCCTCGCGCGCAACCAGTTCATCCACATCCACCGTCACGAAGCGCTTGCGCTCGAAGCTGCGCGCGAATTCGCGGCGGACGATGGTCAAGAACCAGGGTTTGGCCGCTGCCTCATCCAGCAGCGAGTCCTGCGCCTTCCAGGCCCGCAGCATCGTTTCCTGCACCACATCTTCGGCCAGCGCGCGGTCCCGGGACAACCAGAAGGCGAAACGGAGCAGGTCCGGGCGCAGGGTTTGGCATAACGCCTCGAAGCGGGAGCGCTTCCGATTTCCGCCAACCTGATCCTTCATGGTTAAATCGGCACCCGGCGTAAGGTATCTTCCCCGCGATATTACCGCGTTACGCCGAGGTTGCCGACGGCCGGACGGCCGATCGAGGAGCCGGCGCGTCGAAATCGCCTCGCTGAAGCCAGTTTTAGGAGTCACAGTCAAGATGACCGGAACGACCGCCCATTCATTTCCGAACACCCGCATGCGGCGCATGCGGCGCGATGAATTTTCGCGCCGCCTGATGCGCGAAACGCATCTGAGCGTGGACGCCTTGATCTACCCGCTATTCGTGGTCGAGGGGCGCGGCCAGCGCCAGCCGGTGGCTTCCATGCCGGGGATCGAGCGCCTCTCCGTCGATGAACTGTTGCGTGAATGCGAGACTCTGGTGCGCTTGAGAATTCCGGCCATCGCCCTGTTCCCGGTCACTCCCGTCGAGAAAAAGACGCTGGACGCGCGCGAGTCCTGGAATCCCGGCGGCATCGCGCAAACGGCCGTGCGGGCGGTCAAAAAGGAGTTCCCGGATCTGGGCGTCATCACCGACGTGGCCCTCGACCCCTTTACGACTCACGGCCAGGACGGGCTGATCGACGATCGGGGCTACGTCGTCAACGACCTCACGGTCGAAACCCTGGTGCGCCAGGCGCGCTCGCACGCCGATGCCGGCGCGGACGTGGTTGCGCCGTCGGACATGATGGACGGGCGCATCGCCGCCATCCGCGGCGCCTTCGAGACCGCCGGCTTGCTGCATACGCGGATTTTGGCCTACGCAGCGAAGTATGCGTCGAGCTTCTACAGCCCGTTTCGAGAAGCCGTGGGGTCGGCGGGGCAGCTCGGCACGGGCGGCAAGCACACCTATCAAATGGACCCCGGCAACGCCGATGAGGCCCTGCGCGAAGTGGAACTCGACATACGCGAGGGCGCCGACATGGTCATGATCAAGCCCGCTCTGCCATATCTGGATATTGTGCGGCGCGTCAAAGATCGCTTCGGAGTGCCTACTTTCGTGTACCAGGTCAGCGGCGAATACGCGATGATCATGGCGGCGGCCGGCAACGGCTGGGTGGATGAACGTGCAATCGCAATGGAGACGCTCTTGTCCATGAAGCGAGCCGGGGCCGACGGCATTTTGACTTATTTCGCCAAGCGCGCGGCGCAGTGGCTGGCCCAATGAACTTCCCTCAAGGCCCCGAAACGCCGGATCAATATGGGATTGTCGGCCATCCCGTGGCCCACAGCTGGTCGCCGTTCATCCATGGCATGTTCGCCAAATCCACCGCGCAAAACCTGGTGTATCGGCTGTTCGACATCCCCCCGGACAATTTTCGGCGCGAGGCGCTGCGCCTGTTCACCGGGGGCGTGCGCGGCCTCAATGTCACTCTGCCGCACAAGCAGGCCGCGGCCGAGCTCGTCAACGAACTCACTCCGCGCGCCGAGCGCGCGCAGGCGGTGAACACGATTGCGTTCTTCGAAGACACCTCGCTGCTCGGCGACAACACCGACGGGCTCGGCCTGATGGCCGATCTCGAGCGCAATCTCGGCTTGCACCTCGCCGACAAGCGAATCCTGATACTGGGCGCCGGCGGCGCGGTCCGCGGCGTACTCGGTCCCCTGCTGGAGCGCGAATTGCGCGAAGTCATCATCGCCAACAGAACTCCCGACCGGGCCCGCAAACTGGCGGCTGAATTCTCCGACATGGGCCAGATCTCGGGTTGCGGCTTCGCCGATGTTTCGGGTCCGCCCTTCGACCTCGTCATCAATGCGACGTCGGCCAGTCTGCAGGGCGAAATGCCGGCGATGCCCGCCGGTCTGGTCGGCGAAGAAACGGTTTGCTACGACATGGCCTACGGCCGCGGCCACACGCCGTTTACCCTATGGGCGAAATCGCTGCACGCCGCGAGCACCACCAAGGGCTGGGGCATGCTGGTGGAACAGGCGGCCGAGTCCTTCCTGCTCTGGCGCGGCATACGGCCCGATACCCAGCCGGTTCTGCAAGCCCTCTCGCAGCACACTTAGCGCATCGTCACGATTTCTTCCGCGCTGGTGGGATGAATGGCCACGGTGTCGTCGAAGTCCTTCTTGGTGGCGCCCATGCGAATCGCGACCGCGAAGCCCTGCAGCATTTCATCCGCGCCGGTGCCGATCACATGGCAGCCGACGATGCGCTGTTCCGCTCCGACGCACACCAGCTTCATGTCGGTATGGGTTTTTCGCGCCGTGAGGGCGTGATACATGGGCGTGAAGTCCGCGACGTACACCTTCACCGCGTCCCCATATTGAGCGCGCGCTTCGGCTTCGCTCGCGCCCACCGTGCCGATCGGCGGATGCGTGAACACCACGGTCGGGATCATGCTGTATTCCAGGCGGCTGTCGGTTTTGCCGCCGAATAGCCGGTCGCTCAAACGCCGGCCGGCGGCGATGGCCACCGGGGTCAGGGCGGCCCGGCCGGTGACATCTCCGATTGCGTAGACGCCCGAGACATTGGTGTTCTGGAATGCATCGGTGATGACATAGTCATAGTCGTCGACCGCGACCCCGGCGCTCTTCAAATCGAGGCCGCCCACATTGGGCGTGCGCCCGACCGCCCACAGCAGGCAATCGAAGCCCGCGAACTCGCGGCCGTCCGCCGCCGCCAGGATTTTTCCGCCCTCGGCCTCGCGAACCCCCGAGGGCACGACATGGTCGTGAACCGCGATCCCCTGCGCGCGCATTTCGCGCATCAGGGATTTTCCGAGCATCACGTCGAAGCTGGTCAGCAGGCGGTCCTTGCGGATGAACTGCTCCACTTCGCTGCCGAGTTCATGCAGCACCCCCGCGAGTTCGCAGGCGACGTAGCCGCTGCCGACGACGGCGATCCGCTTCGGCCGGCTCTCGAGCGTGAAAAATCCGTCCGAAACGATGCCCAGTTCCGCACCGGGCAGCTCCGGCACCGTGGGTTCGCCTCCGGTCGCGATCACGATGTGCCGCCCGGTCATGCGCCGGCCGTTCACCTCGACCGTGCTCTTGTCCACGAAGCGCGCGGCTCCGCGCGCATAGGTCACGCCCTTGGAATCGAGATTGCGCTCGTAGATGCCGTTCAGGCGCAGCACATAGGCGTCGCGCTTGGCCTTGAGCACGCCCCAATCTCCGGCTGCCGCGCTTACGTCGAAGCCATAGTCCTTTGCATCGGCAACGCACAGCGCCACGTTCGCGGCATTCCACATGACCTTCTTCGGAACGCAGCCGACGTTCACGCAGGTGCCTCCCAGGCGGTGCGATTCGATCACCGCGACCTTGGCGCCGTATTCGGCCGCGCGCTGCGCGCATGCCAAACCGCCGCTGCCGCCGCCGACGCTGATCAGATCGAAGGCTTGATCGGACACTGTGAACTCCATCCTGAAAGACGCGAAAACCCCAATGATATACTGCGTGGGCCGATAACTCGCGAATGAGGTGCTACGGTGATCGGTCTGGTCGTGTTCCTTGCCTTGTGCCTCGCACTGGCCGTTTATTCCGTCGGCATCTACAACGGGCTCGTGAGCCTGCGCGAAAACGTCAAGGTCGCATGGGCGAACATCGACGTGCTGCTGAAGCAGCGCCACGACGAGCTGCCGAAGCTGGTGGAGACCTGCAAGCGCTACATGCAATTCGAGCAGGAGACGCTGGAGAAAGTGATGCGGGCACGGGCCTCGGTCAGTTCCGCCAGCACCTCGGGCGACGTCGCCGCCGTCGGCGCCGCCGAACAGCAGCTGCGCGCCGGAGTCGTGCGCCTGTTCGCCGTCGCCGAAAATTATCCGCAATTGAAGACCGACGAAACCTTCAAGCAATTGCAGGCCAGGATCACCGCCCTGGAAGAGTCGATCGCCGACCGCCGCGAACTCTACAACGACCAGGTCAATCTGAATAACATTCGGGTGAAGGTGTTTCCCGACGTGCTGGTCGCGCAGAAATTCGGTTTTCTTCCCGCGCAGCTGCTCGAGTTCTCCGACGCGGAGAAGCGCGACGTCGACGTCGGCGCCATCTTCAGCACCTGACGCTTCGCTCCGACGGTCACTGCGGAAATGTCCGGCGCCTCATTGAAGTTCTGGCTGTTTGCCGCCGCACTGGCCGCGGCCGCGGCGTATTCGTTCTGGTACGCCTTCAAGACATGGGCCAAGAACCGCGCCATCGAGGATACCCCGACCTCGCGGGTCCGCTCCGCGGCCCAGGGCTATGTCGAACTCAGCGGATTGGGCGTGCTGCCGCCCGACTCTCACAACAAGGGGCCGCTGACCGGCATGCCGTGCACCTGGTGGCGCTACAAGATCGAGGAGCGCCGCTACAGCGGCCGCTCGCGCTCGTGGTCCACCGTCGAAAGCGACACCAGCAGCGTTCCGTTTCTATTGGACGACGGCACCGGCCATTGCCTCATCGACCCGCGCGGCGCGGAAGTATTCCCCGGCGCCAGCAATGTTTGGTACGGACCCGATGCATGGCCGCAAGTGCGCATCCCCGACGGCACCGGCGTCTTCGGCTGGCTGGTCGACACCTTCGTGACGGATCGCTACCGCTACACGGAACATCGGCTGCAGCCGCGCGAGCATGTCTATGCCATCGGCGCCTTCCGCAGCCTGGGCGGCGTCGGCGTGCACAGTTCCGACGACGCCGTGGCGGAATTGCTGCGTACCTGGAAAAAGGATCAAGCCGGCCTGCTGGCGCGCTTCGACGCCAATCACGACGGAACTCTGAGCAGCGCGGAGTGGGAACAGGCCCGCGCCGCCGCTCGCCGGGAAGTTCTCGACGGCAGCGCCGCCGAGGAGAAACAACCCGCTTTGAATGTACTGGCGGATCCCATGGACGGCCGGTCGTTTCTGTTGGCTGCGTCCGACGGCGACGCTCTCGCGCGGCGATTCAGGCGCCGGGCGCTGGCCGGCATCGGCGGCTTCGTGGGCAGCGCCGCCGCCCTCACCTGGATGCTCACGCGCCTCTGATAGAATCGCCGCCGTGAACAACCCTCTTCTCGAACTGGATTCCTTGCCCGCATTCGGCCGCATCGAGGCTCGCCATGCGCGCCCCGCATTGGAGACGGTGCTGGCCGAGAACCGAGCGCGTCTCGCCGAATTGACCGCGCAGCCGGCACCGACGTTTGCTTCGCTGGTGATACCGGTCGAAGAGCTGAGCTATCGATTGAGCCGCGTCTTTAGTCCGCTGGGCCACTTGAATGCGGTCGCCAATTCGGCGGAATTGCGCGAGGCATACAACGAATGCGTGCCGCTGCTCACCGCTTATTCGACGGAACTCGGCCAGAACGGCGCCTTGCAGGCCGGCTATGCCTACGTATTGAAGCACGAGGGCGCCTCGCTCGATCCGGCCCAGCGCAAGGTGGTCGACAATGCGCTGCGCGATTTCCGCCTGGCCGGCGTCGACCTGGGTCCGGCGGACAAGGCGCGATATTGCGAGGTGGCGCAGCGGCTCGCACAACTGGCGACCAAGTTCTCGGAGAATGTCCTCGACGCCGGCCGTGCCTACACGCGCAGCGTTACCGACGGCGCGGAACTGGCCGGCTTGCCGGCGAACGCCGTCGATCGCGCCGCGGCGGACGCCCGCGAAGCGAATCAGCCGGGGTGGCTGTTCAAACTCGATCAACCGACCTACATGACGGTCATGGCGAGTGCCGAAAGCCGGCAGCTCCGCCGCGACATCTACGAAGCCTGGGTGACGCGAGCCTCCGAGCTCGGCCCGAGCGCCGGGCAATTCGACAACAATCCGCTCATCGCCGACATCCTGCCGCTGCGCCATGAGTTTGCCCGCTTGGTGGGTTTCGACAATTTCGCCGACTATGCATTGGCCACGCGCATGGCCAAGAGCAGCAAGCAGGTGCTGACGTTTTTGGACGACCTGGCGCGGCGCTGCTTGCCCGCGGCACGCCAGGAATTCTCCGACCTCGAGGAGTTCGCCGGCCGCAAACTCGAAGCCTGGGACATGGCGTTCTATAGCGAGCGGCTGCAGGAAAGCCGCTTCAAGGTCTCTCAGGAAGCGCTGCGCCCGTATTTCCCTCTGCCCAAAGTCCTGGACGGATTGTTCGGCCTGATCCGCCGGCTTTACCGCATCGATGTCCGGGAACGGCCCGGAGTGGGCGTATGGCATGCGAGCGTGCGGTATTACGATTTATTCGATCAGAACGGCGAGCGGGTCGCGGGCTTCTACCTGGATCCGTATTCGCGCACCGAGAAGCGCAGCGGCGCGTGGATGGACGAGTGCGTCGTCGCCAAGTCCCTGCCGTCGGGCACGGCCCTCCCCGTGGCGCAGCTGGTGTGCAATTTCACGGCGCCGGTGGGCAACGCGCCCTCGCTGCTGACGCATGACGAAGTCACTACGCTGTTCCATGAATTCGGCCACGGATTGCACCACATGCTGACGCGGGTGGCCTATCCCAGCATTGCCGGAATCAACGGCGTGGCCTGGGATGCGGTCGAGCTGCCCAGCCAATTCATGGAAAACTTCGTCTGGCGTCCCGAGGTTTTGCCGCTCATCTCCGCTCACGTGGACAGCGGCGAACCCCTGCCCGTCGACATGCTGCAGCGCCTCCTGGGCACGCGCACCTTCAATGCGGCGCTCGACACGCTGCGGCAAATCGAACTCGCGGGATTCGATTTCGAATTGCACGCGGAATTCGACCCGGCCCTGGGCGCAAGAGTCGCCGAGACCCTCGCCGGCGTGCGCCGGCGCGTCGCCGTGGTGCCGCCAGCCTCCTTCAATCGGATGCCGGCCAGCTTCGCCCACATCTTTGCGGGCGGCTACGCCGCGGGCTACTACAGCTACAAGTGGGCCGAGGTGCTCGCCGCCGACGCATTCGAGGCGTTCGACGAAGCGGGAGTGTTCGACAGCGCGACGGCGGCCCGCTTCCGCGATTCGATTCTCGCGCGCGGCGGCAGCTTGGATGCCATGGATGCGTTCGTCAGGTTTCGCGGGCGCGAACCCGACGTGCGTCCACTGCTCAAGCAGACCGGGATCGCGGCCTGACACCCTGCCGGCCCTGCGGCGATGCCCTCGAGCGTCGCGGGAACGGCGGCCAGGATTGACTTAATTGCCGGAATTTCCGCGGCGCTTTGACATATGCACCGCCGGCCGCACGGGCGTTGAAATAAGGAGAACCAGGCACGTGGCGCCGGGACGGCCAAGCGCCTAGACTTACCTGGATGCACGACCTTCGCCGTAACGATTACGACGTTACGAATTCGGTACAAGTCAGTTCCACTGCGGCGGTAAAGGCCGCGGTGCGGGAGCTGTTTTGCGCCGCCTACCCCGGCGAATCCTTCGAGCGCGTCGGCATTGCTTTCGAAGAATTCGACAAACTGTTCACGGGCCGCATGCCGGGCTACCACGGCGTCGACACGGTTTATCATGACCGGCAGCACTCGCTGGATATGACGCTTGCGATGACGCGATTGCTCGTCGGCTACGAGCGCAGCGTCGAGCCCCGGATGCGTTTCGGCGCCGAGCGCGCGGTCATGGCGCTCGTCACCTCGCTGTTTCACGATGCCGGCTACATCCGCGAGTTCGGCGATCGGCAGCATCGCAACGGCGCGGAATTCACCCTGTACCACGTGACTCGCAGCGCCCGCTTCCTGGCCAAATTCCTGCCGACCATAGGCATGGAAAGCTGGGTGCCGATTTCGACGCGCATCGTGCATTTCACCGGCTATGAAATCAAACTCGATCAGATCCAGTTGGCCGACTCCCGCGACCGCAAGCTCGGGCACCTCCTCGGCACCGCGGATCTGATCGCGCAGATGGCGGACCGCTGCTACCTCGAAAAATGCCGGGACCGGCTCTATCCGGAATTCGTGCTCGGCGGAATCGCCGCCGCGCCCGGCACCGACGGCGCGCTGCAGGTCCGATACAGCTCGGGCCTGGATTTGCTGCGGCAGACGCCCGAGTTCGTGCGCGAAACCCGCGCGCAGCGGCTGGAAGGCGAGTTCGAGCACGCCTACCGCTACGTCGAGCCCCTGTTCGCCGGCAAAAACCCCTACCTCGAAGCGATCGACCGCAATCTGGTGTTTTTACACCGCGTGCTGCGCACCGAACGCTGGCTCATGCTGCGGCGAAATCCGCCGCTGTTCACCTCCGGCGACAATCAATTGGGCCAGGTGCGCGGACTGATGCTGACGCATCTGAAGGCGCTCTGGGCCTGAAGTCGCGGCCCTTCGTGCTTTAAGCCGCCTCAAGGCCAGTCGATGGCCGCGACATAGCGGTCATGCAATTCGTCGACCCGTTCCAGCACCTGCTCCTTGCCCAATAATGGCGCAGCCGCGATGGCCGCGCGCAGCACCGCAGGAGTCAGGGCTCGACGGGCATTTTCCGCGACCGGCGCAAAGCTGTAATGCCAAGGTTCGGCCTGAACGCCCGACAGTACCCCGCGAAACGGCCGGAAGAATCCGAACCGGGCCGCATGGGTCTCCAGCCATTCGCCGAGCCGCACGAAGGGCCCTCCCGGCGCGAACTCCTCCGGCGTGAGCCGTATCCGATAGCCCGCCGGGGCGGCACCGCGGTCGATGAGATCGATATCGGTGCCCCAGTGATGGCGGCTCGCCCCCGGCAGAGCCGACCAGAGCAGAATTGCGTCGATGCGTTCGGCCACAGGCAGTTCGCGCGCCTCGATGGGCCGGCCCGCGGCATCCAGCATCGGCCTTTCGCCGCTGAATTTTCCATTCCAAATCGCCAATTGGCGGGAAAAATCCCGGAAACCGCTCTGCGGCACCACATCGAAGCCATCGGCGGCGGCGGCCCGGCGCAGACTCTTGAAAGGCGCGGCCACGTGTACATGGAGGGCGCAATCCGGATCGGATATATCGGCAATGTGGGTGCGGACCTGACCGGTCAGTTCGCCGGCATTCACGACGCCACGTCGCGCGCCGCGGCGTACCCGGCCACCTGATCGAGGATCCGCGTCATCGTCCCGACCTCTTGGGCCCCGGAAATGGTGTACTGGCCGTCGAAAACGAAGGTCGGCACCCCCGTGATTCCCAGCACCCCGGCATGGCGCTCGGCCGCGATCACTCCATCCTGCCCTTCCCGCAGCACGATGGCCGAGCGGGACTCACGCTCCGAAAGGCCCGAATCGACTGCCAGGCGCACCAGTTCGTCGATATCGCCGATGTCGCAGCCCTCCTCGAAATAAGCCCGCATGACCCGCTCCTTGACGGCGGCCTGGCGGTTGGATCGGGCCGCATGCGCGATCAACAGGTGGGAACGGCGCGTGTTCGGCATGCGTTCGATCAATTCGAATCGAAATGCGATGCCGCTGGCCTCTCCCTGGCGCGTGAGCTCGGCCTGCACCTCCGCGACGCGCTGCGCGTCCCCGAGGCGGGCGGCCAGGTAGGCCGCACGGTCCAGCCCGTCGACGGGAATATCGGGATTGAGTTCGAAGGGTCGCCAGGTCACCCGCGGTTCGTACTCCGGCCGGGCGGCCAGGGCGAGCTCAAAACGCCGCTTACCCAGGTAGCACCAGGGGCAAACGGTGTCCGAATAGATATCAATCCGCATATGTCGCATCCATTTTAGGCCGATTGTACCGGTACCCTTATAGGGTTTGGCGTGAACGGGTATCATCTGACAGGGGTTATCGACGGGAACGGCTGGTATCGACAATGGCGCGAAGCCTGAAAACCAAGTACTTGCTGCTTGCATTGGCGGTTGGCGCCGTGCTGTCGCTGCTGCTTGCGGGCCTCGCGTACTACGAGCACCGGATCGACGCCGCGGCCGTCAATCAGCTCACCTACGCGACCGTCGCGCAGAAACTGGAAGCGGATCTCGAGACGCGCGCCAGCAGCCTGAGCGAGATCACCGGGACGTCGCTCGCGACCGCACTGAGCGCGGGCAACAAGACCGCGATCGCATCGATCGCCGAGCGGCTGCTCGACGAGCGCGATATAGAACGGGTCGAAGTGCTGGACCCGCGCGGAACGGTGCTGTTCAGCGGAGGCGATCCGGCAGCTCAGGCCGCCGGCGACTGGTTCGTCTTCCAAAGCACCATTCACTCGAATTTGGTGGCGGCGCCCGTGCAGCGCCTGGGCAGCCTGCGGATCTGGATGAGCCGGGCCGAAATGCAGGAAACCCTCGCCAGCATCCGAAAGCAGCTGGAAAGCCAGCAAGGCATGCAGATCAAGCGCATGCGCGGCTTGCTTGCCGGCATCACCCTGCCGCTGCTGCTGTTGGGATTGGCGGGCGCCTGGTTCATTGCGCGGCAGCTGGCGGGGCCGATCTCCGCTCTGGTCAAGAGCGCCGATCGGATCGGCCAGGGCGACTACACCCGGCCATTGGCGGTGGTTCGCCACGACGAACTCGGCGATCTGCAATTCGCGCTCGAGCGCATGCGGCAGAAGCTCAATGAAACCACCATCACCAAGAATTACCTCAATACCGTCCTCAACAGCCTGAGCGACGCCGTGCTGGTGACCTCGCCCGAGGGCATCGTGAAGAGCTGCAACGAGGCGACCCAGCGGCTGCTCGGCTACAGCGAATCGGATTTGCTGGACAAGCCCCTGGTCAGCTTCATCGACGAGATCCACCGCAACGCCTTCGATCTGACGAGCTCGGCGCCGGAAGCTCGCGAGACCGTGTTGCGCACGGCCAGCGGGCAGACCATTCCGGTTTCCATGGCGAGTTCGTCCATCACCACGGAAGATCCCCAATTCCAGGGCAACATCTACGTGGCGCGCAACATCACCGAGCGCAAACGGGCGGAACGGCGCATCCGCTACCTGGCGCGCTACGACACCCTCACGAAAATGCCCAATCGCATGCAGTTCCAGCACCTTCTGCAACAGGCCATTGCGCGCGCGCGCCGCAATCAGCGGACCCTGGCGCTTCTTTATCTCGACTTGGACCGCTTCAAGGAGGTCAACGACACGTTCGGCCACTCCGCGGGCGACCGGACGCTGGAGATCTTGAGCGAGCGGCTCACTCGGAATTTGAGCAAGGACACGGTCATCGGCCGGCTCGCGGGCGACGAGTTCGCCATGTTCATCGACGACCTGCCGGCGGATGTCGACAACCGGACGGCCATAGGCGCCCTCGCGCGCACCCTGCTCGATGAAATAAGCCGCACCTTTTACGTGAATCAGCAGGAGGTGTACCTGACTGCGAGCGTCGGCGTCGCCATCTGCCCCTACGACGCCGAGAACGTGATCGATCTGATCCGCAACGCCGATGCGGCCATGTATCACTCGAAGCAGAACGGCGGCAACTCCTGCGCCTTCTACGTGCCCGAGATGAATGCCGCCGCCGTGGAACGGCTGATGCTGAAAAGCAAGCTGCGGCGCGCGCTCGAGCGCGACGAATTGGTGATCTTGTATCAGTCCAAGGTCGACCTGCGGAACGGCCGCGTGGTCGGCGCCGAGGCGCTGCTGCGCTGGCGGCTGCCGGGACACGGCGACATTTCCCCCTCGCACTTCATTCCCCTGGCCGAAGAAACCAGCTTGATTCTGGACATCGGCGAATGGGTCCTGAACCGCGTCTGCTCCGACTACCGCGAATGGCAGAGAGTGGTGCCCGAACCCGGGCGAATCGCGATCAACCTGTCGCTGCGCCAGCTCAAGCAGTCGAGTTTCATCTCCCGCTGCCGCGCGGTGTTCCGCAAGCATCAGGTCTCGCCGACGTGCTTCGAGCTCGAGGTGACGGAGACCACGTTGATGACGGACCCCAAGCGTACGATCGGGCTCTTGAACGAGCTGTATGCCATGGGCTTGAACCTCGCCATCGACGATTTCGGAACCGGCTACTCCTCGCTCTCCGCCTTGCAGCAGTTCCCGATAGGCACCCTCAAGATCGATCAATCCTTCGTCCGCGACGTCGCCGTGGACTCCGACGACGCCGCCATCGTCCGCACCATCATCGACATGGGCAAGAGCCTCGATCTCGAGGTCATCGCCGAAGGGGTCGAGGACAGCGACCAGCTCGAGTTCCTGCGCAAGCACGGCTGCTATTACGCCCAGGGGCGCCTGTTCGGCGATGCCATGGAAGCGGGTAAATTGCTCGACATTCTCTCGAGCCAGAGCGGCGGAGCGGCCCACCACGCCGCGCTGTGCGTTCCGACGGTCCTGCATCCTTTCCGATTGTCTTCGTAGCAACGCCTTGCTGTCGGCTCGGGATCTCACCCTGCGGCGCGGTCCGGAGCCGCTGTTCGAGCAGGTCAATTTCACGGTCTTCCGCGGCGACAAGGCCGGTCTCACGGGCGCCAACGGCACGGGCAAGTCGAGCCTGTTTGCGGCAATCCGCGGCGATCTGCACCCCGACCGCGGAGACATCGAGCGCCCGGCCGCGCTGAAGATCGGCCATGTCGAACAGGAAGTCGACGCGAGTCCGCGCGCCGCGATCGAATTCGTCCTGGACGGAGACACAGAACTGCGCGCGGTGCTGGCCGCCATCGCCAAGGCCGAAGCCGGCGACGAGGCCATGGCGCTCGCCGAAGCGCACGCATCGCTCGAGGCCATCGACGGTTACCGCGCCAAGGCGCGGGCGGCCGCCATCATGCACGGGCTCGGCTTCAAGGCGGCGGATCACGAGCGGCGGGTCGCGGAGTTCTCGGGCGGCTGGCGCGTGCGATTGGCGATGGCGCGCGCCCTGTGTTCACGCGCGGATCTGCTGCTGCTCGACGAGCCGACCAACCACCTGGACATCGACGCCATCGTCTGGCTGGAAGACTGGCTGACCGCATTTCCCGGCACGCTGTTGATGATTTCCCATGACCGCGAATTTCTCGACGCCATCATCGGCCGCGTGCTGCACATCGAGAACCGCGACATCCACGCCTATTCCGGAAACTACTCGCAGTTCGAGCAAAAGCGCGCCGAAGAGCTGGCTCTGCAGCAGACGCTGCAGGTCCGGCAGCAGCGGCGGGTGGCCGAGATCACCGCGTTCGTGAATCGCTTCCGCGCCAGCGCGACCAAGTCGCGGCAGGCGCAAAGCCGGATAAAAATGCTGGAGCGCATGCAGCGCATCGTGCCGGCGCATGTGGACAGCCCATTCGAGTTCGAATTTGCCGCGCCGCTCAAGACGCCCCGGCCCCTGTTGACGCTGGAAGGCGCCGCCTGCGGCTATGGGGACACCCGCATCGTCTCCGGCATCAACGTATCGATCGGACCGCAGGACCGCATCGCCCTGCTCGGGCCGAACGGCGCGGGCAAATCGACATTGACCAAATTGCTGGCGGGCGAGACGGCCGCGCTGGCCGGAAGACGCATCGCGGCCGCCGATCTCGGCGTCGGCTACTTTGCGCAGCAGCAGATGGAGCAGCTGCAGCCGGATTGCGACGCGTTCTGGCATTTGCGCAATTTGGGAGGAGCGGAATTTGCGAAAGGGGATGAACAGCGGGTGCGCGACCATCTGGGACGGTTCGGCTTCGAGGGCAATCGCGCATTCGAACCGGTCGGACGATTTTCGGGCGGCGAGAAGGCGCGCCTGACCCTGGCGCTGCTCGTGGCGCGGCGGCCGAATCTTCTGCTGCTGGACGAGCCGACCAACCACCTGGACATCGACATGCGCCATGCACTTAACGTCGCGCTGCAGAGCTTCGAGGGCGGCCTGGTGGTCGTGTCCCATGACCGCCACTTGATCAAAACGGTCGCCGATTCACTGTGGCTGGTTGCCGATGGCCGGCTTCAAGTCTTCGACGGCGACCTGGATGACTACCAGCAATGGTTGAGATCGCGCGGCCGGACGGCCGGTGCCGCCGCGAAGCAGGCGGCGCAGGGACAAGCGCCGAAGGCCGTATCGAAGGCCCTGCCGCGACCGCGAAACCGTCTCGGCGCGTTGCGGCGTGAAATAGATCAAGTGGAGCAGCGCATCGCCGCCATCGCCGCCGAAAGAACGTCGATCGAAGCTCGCCTGTGCGAAGAACCCATGCACGGCGGTCTGCAGGCCCAGC